>FWPV01001029.1_pt1 | contig 12978 bp, 10 predicted proteins | sample 2228371 | NCBI WGS metagenome assembly FWPV01 (sample SAMEA103939776, study PRJEB20133) | metagenome | reverse complement strand
CCCGTACCACATCAGCGACATCTTTGTAGGCATCAGGTAGTTCTTCTACGATCGTACCCCTGCTGGCTCCTCTAATCAGTATGCCTCGCGCTTCCAGTTCCCTTTCTATCGATCTCCCCTTGGCAGCCTTTTTTGCCTGATGCCTGCTCATAAGCCGCCCAGCCCCATGACAGGTTGAACCAAACGTTTCCTCGTAGGCCTGGACTGTTCCTGCAAGCACATACGAGTACCGGCCCATATCCCCAGGGATGAGCACTGGTTGGCCCACAGCCCTATAGTCAGCAGGGACATCAGGATGTCCTGGTGGAAACGCCCTTGTTGCACCTTTGCGGTGAACACAGACCTGTCGGGTCGAGCCATTTCGCTTATGCGATTCTATCTTGGCAATGTTGTGGCACACGTCGTATACAAGCTGCAAACCCAGATCCTTTGGTCCCATCTGCAAGGTCAGCTCAAACGACTCCCTTGTCCAATGATCGATGATCTGCCGATTCACAAATGCAAAGTTAGCTGCAGCCGCCATTGCTGCCAGATAGTCCTGACCCTGTGGGGAATCTATAGGAGCGCAACAGAGCTGTGGGTCAGGCAACTCGATCCCATAGGTTCGTGATGCCTCCTGCATCACCCTGATGTAGTCATCGCAGATCTGATGCCCAAGACCACGCGAGCCAGTATGGATAAGGACCGTGATAAGATCCTTTTCAAGACCATACGCTGCTGCAGCTACCTCGTCATATATCTCTTCGACATAGCCAACCTCGACAAAGTGATTGCCCGACCCAACAGTCCCTAACTGCGCCCTCCCCCGTTCCATGGCGCGACTGCTCACTCGATCAGGATCTGCGCCAGGGATGCATCCCTGGGCCTCGATATGGGCAAGGTCCTCTTCTGACCCAAACCCGCGACGTACTGCCCATCTGACTCCTTGGGTCAACACCTGGCCGAGCTCAGCCTCTGTGAGTTTCAAGTCCTTGCGGTGGGATCCCACACCTGACGGGATGTTACTAAAGAGCGTACCGAGCAATTCCTTGAGTTTCTTGATAACGACCTCGCGACTCAGACCTGAGCGCAATAGTCGTACACCTCAATTGATGTCGTACCCGACCCCACCAGGCGATACGATCCCAGTGCGGAGGTCGAAGGCAGCCACCCCACCGATAGGGAAGCCATACCCCCAGTGGATATCAGGCATTGCCATGGAAGTCCCTACAATGCCCGGCAACATGGCCACATTGGCTACCTGAACCAGGCTCTGATCTTTTTTGATATCTTCCATCATACGCTCGTCGGCGAATACCAGGCCGTCTGTACGCATGCCCCCGTGGCAGGGTATGCGCCACCTCCAGTCGTCAATCTGTTCGATCTTAAAAGGAAGTTTCTCCGACATGGCATTCCTCCTTGTAGTAGCTCTGTGGTCGCTCTATATGTCAAACACGATCTTTGTCTTCCATAGGCCCTTATCCTGCACAACCTTCAAGTCATGATACGTCACTGCTTTTATCACCGTAGTAATTGGATGGCGTCGAGCGTCATATGGTTCTCCCCACGCAATCGCATCTACCTTTGTACTATCAAGCGTTAGGATCTCAAACCTCCTAAACAGCAATGAAGCCGTATCAAAAAGGTAGAGAAATTCGCTAAGCCATGCGACAAGGAGTGTCTCGTATCCATCAGCAGTACGTGATACGTGCCTACGTGTAACTTCCCTAATTGCAGGAGGCCTTGTCATGATGTAAAACAAGGCCTCTGCTGCGTGCACGAATAATTCTGAAGGGCTTGCACCGTACACAAAAACACCCACATCACCTGTATGGTCAAAGGTCCTGAAGCGCTTCACTCTGTGAAAGGACTTGCGTGTCACCTCAGTCAGACCCTCCTTGAGATATCCCCTCTTTTCTCGATAGGCTCGTACCTGCCCTGGCACACATTTCCACCACATGTGGGGATCGAAAGATGTCCCCCCTTATCATACCGTGTGTGGACCCCAATAGCTGCCACTTAGGATAGTGCCAACCCGCCGTCCACTATGATGGTCTGTCCTGTGATGTACGATGAAGCAGGAGAAGCAAGAAACGCAACGACTTCAGCCACCTCTCCGGGTGTGCCCATCCTCCCGAGAGAGGTCGTTCTAATGATCTCCTGGACCCTCTCTTTTGGAAGGGCCGCAGCCATTGAAGATGCAATGAGTCCAGGAGCAACCGCATTGACCCTCACCCCAAATGGGCCGAGCTCTCGCGCAAGGGCCTTTGTCAATCCGATGAGACCTGCCTTTGCTGCAGAATAGTTTGCCTGACCTGCCACGCCCACAATGCCACTCGCAGAGGCAATATTAATGATGCTCCCTGTCTTCCTGGCCATCATCCTTCGGGCACACAACTTCGAACAGAGAAACGCGGGCTTGAGGTTCGAGGTGAGGATCCTGTCCCAGTCCAGCTCTGCCATAAACACCAGAAGTCCGTCTTTTGCTTCTCCAACATTGTTGACAAGCACGTCGATCGGTCCACATTGTCCTGTCACCTCCTTGATCATCTTTTCAGTCTGCTGCGCGTCGGTAAGGTCTGCTTGACAGCTTGTGGCCGATCCTCCGCCATTGCAAATAGCCTCGACTGTCGCTTGAGCAGCATCCTGGTTGCGGAAGTAGTGCACCAGCACGTGAAACCCGTCTTTGGCAAGCCTCAGGCACATGGCCCTTCCCAGATCTCCAGAGCCGCCGGTTACGAGGCACACAGACCGCTCGTCACTACCACTTCTGTCGCTCATGATCCCTCCAGCATGCCGGCAGCGCGCCGGATGAACAGCCGCACGCGGCTGTTGAACGTATCGGGTTGCTCCAGCATGAGATTATGAGCACACTCCGAGATGATTTCAAACTCAGCATTTGGGATCTTGTCGGCAAGCACTTTGGCAACATAAGGCGGCACCACCCGATCCTGTGCACCCACCAACACAAGGGTCGGCATACGGAGTGTTTCGAGGCGATCTTCTGTGTCATGATCGAGTACTGCTTGTATCTGCTTCCGCAAAATACCTGTATCCACTGGAATGTTCTGCAAGTGGTGTATCAACAATCGCCTCATCAGCAACGTGTGACGATAATTGCGCTCCACGAACTGGTGGGTATAGTTCTGAGAAATCACAAGGTCGGCGAATGCCTCGATGCCGAGCTTTTCCAGGACATCTGCCCACAGGTGAAAGCTAATGTGTGCCATCTTGGGCGATCGTGCGTACGTCGAAGCCAGAACAAGACTCTTTACCTTGTCTGGATACCCGAGTGCCAAGTGCTGGGCAACAAGCCCGCCCATCGAATGTCCTACCACATGGACACAGGGAAGCTGCAAACTGTCCAGGAGGTTGCATACATCCTCTGCAAGCAGCTCCATGGAGTAGGAACCGTCAGGCTTGTCGCTCAGTCCTGTACCACGGTGGTCGAATAGAATGACCCTATGGTCCCTGGAGAAGTCAGCCAATTGCATCGACCAGATATGGAGATCAGTCGAGATCCCATTGATAAAAAGTACAGGCTCTCCCTTGCCAGTATCAATACAGTTGAGTTCGATCGCGCCTGCTTTTATCCTTTCGTTCATACTGCCTGCATCCGAATTTTGTACTCAGTCGTATTCACCAGAGCGGCCAGCACCAGTGCAATTGGACGACATCCTGTTAGGAATTAAAGGACTCAAGAGAGGCTCGAGAATTGATAGTGACTCTCTTGGCCTCTTTGCTTATCTGTCCCACAAGACCAGTAATGACCGTGCCTGGCCCTATCTCGATAAAACAATCGTACCCATCCTCGAGCATGGTGCGAATTGTCGCCTCCCACATGACCGGAGAACTCACTTGCCGTGTGAGCAAATCCCTAATCGCAGCCGGATCAGATTGCTTGGTGCCATAGACATTTTGGTAAAGATCGCAGCATGGCGCCGCAATGGGGATGCCGGCCAGGAACTGTCCTAATCTCTCCGAGGCCTCGGCAAGGAGGCGAGAATGAAAGGCGCCACTGACATTGAGCTTGATGGCCCTCCGACCACTGCCAGTGGTTTTCGCAAGTTCGCACACCTTCTGCACGGCTGCGACCTCTCCAGAAACGACGAGCTGGCCTGGACAGTTGTAGTTGGCAATCTGGACCATACCCTCACAAGAGGCACGCTCACAGAGTTCCCTCACAGCCTCTTCTTCCATGCCGAGGATTGCTGCCATTGTTCCCTTTGTCTTTGTCCCTATTTCCTCCATGACTTTGCCTCTGTACCTGACCGCTCGAAGCGCATCCTCAAAACTGAGCGAGCCTGCACAAATAAGCGCATTGTACTCGCCAAGGCTATGACCTGCCGTACCGCTAAAGGTAAGGCCCCGTTCCAGGGCAAGTTTGAATAACACATAGTTCACTGTCAGTATCGCTGGTTGGGCGTTTTCGGTACGGGTGAGTTCGTCCAACGGTCCTTCGAACATCAATCCTGTGAGGCTCATGCCGAGGATACGGTCTGCTGTATCCATGATCTGTCGTGCCACTGGATACGTATCGTAGAGTTCCTTTCCCATGCCGACAGATTGCACGCCCTGCCCCGGAAAGAGCGCTGCATTCTTTCCCATGGCCTTCCTCCTTTCAGTCACCACCCTCTGCTGGACGAATACCTATCCTGGCAGCCACATGCTCCCATGCTCCGAGTGTAGACATGATGCCGCTTTTTTGCTACCTGTTTCAAGCGCTCTATTGCACAGGATTCGCGAGCAGTAAAGGCCCCCTGTTTTCAACCTCAGCAAGAATCACAAGTCGGCCCCCCAAGAGACCTCCTATTCTCCCATTCCTTTGACTATGTCGTAACAGTCAGGATATATTCGACGCGTCGTCAGCTCTAAGTGTTAGTGTCCTTGACGATACAGTGCCTGGTTTGCTATAAGAAAAAGTCCTCTTGTCCGACAGGTTGCTCACAGTGTAAGAACACGTAACTACAACCCCTCACTGGGTGATCATGAGGGATTTCCTATGAGAAAAAAGCTCCTGCTCACGCCTGGGCCAACTCCAGTGCCTGAAGATGTCTTGCAGGCCATGGCACAGCCCATGATGCATCACCGCCACACTGAGTTTCGATCGATCTTGGCAGAGGTAAAAGAACAACTCAAGTACTTGTTTCAGACAACGAACGATGTATTGATTTTTGCCTCTACTGGCACAGGTGCTATGGAAGGCGCGGTAAGCAACACCCTCTCTCGCGGTGATAAAGCTCTCGTGGTCATCGGAGGAAAATTTGGTGAGCGCTGGGCTGAGCTTTGCCAGACCTATGGTGTCCAGGTTATCCCACTAAAAGTCGAGTGGGGCAAAGCAGTCGAGCCTGCAAGAGTCGAGGAAGCACTCAAGCAGCACCCGGACGTGAAAGCGGTCTTTACGCAGGCAACTGAAACCTCTACTGGCGTTCGGCACCCGATACAGGAGCTTGCCCAGCTCGTTGCTTCCCGCGAACAGACCCTCATGATTGTCGATGCCATAACTGGTATCGGTGTATTCGACATACCCATGGACAACTGGCATCTGGATGTCGTGGTCACAGGCTCGCAAAAGGCCTTGATGCTGCCGCCTGGCCTGGCATTCGTAAGTCTCAGTGAAAAGGCCTGGCGTTGTGCTGCCCAATCCAACTTACCCAAGTTCTATTTTGACTTTGCCAAAGAGAGAAAGAACCTTGCCAAGAATCAAGGATCATATACCTCTCCTGTTTCGCTTATCCTTGGCCTGAGGGTTGCCCTTCGCAAGATCCAAGAGGAAGGCCTCCCTCGCATCTTCGAACGTACCGAACGAATGGCCAGGGCCACCAGACACGCCATTGAAGCCCTGGGGCTAGAACTGTTTGCACCAGACTCGCCGAGCCCTTGCCTGACTGCGGTCAAGGTCCCCCAAGGTGTGGATGGGGAAAAACTCGTAGCAACAATCCGCGACAAACACGGGGTGGCCATCGCAGGCGGCCAGGAGCCGCTAAAGGGCAAGATCTTCAGGATCGCCCACATGGGATATATCCAGGAATATGATATCATTACTGGGTTGGTGGCCCTTGAAGCAACACTGCGCGATCTCGGGTATTGTTCGTTCACACCAGGAACATCTGTCCAAGCAGCCTTGTCAGTGCTCAATGGCTAAGGACCGACTGCAGCGCAGGTTCGGTAAAGCATCTTCGCCCGTGGTCGCCCTCTGTATGCCAAGGAAGGGGAGTTGTACATGGAAAACAAACGGGTGCTTGTGACAGACAACCTGTCTCAAAAGGGGATCGAGGTCTTTAAGAAAACACCAGGCATAGAGACGGTCGTCGACCACGAGATTTCTTCAGAACAGTTGCAAGAGACAATCGGCCAATTCGATGCACTGGTAATCCGCTCCCGCACTAAGGTTACTGCCGACATCATCGATGCTGCAGATCGACTCAAGGTCATCGGCAGAGCTGGAAGTGGTCTTGATAACGTGGATATCACTGCAGCGACAAAACGAGGAATAGCTGTCATGAATACCCCGGGCGGCAATACCATCACCACTGCCGAACATGCGTTGGCATTGCTGCTAGCCCTCTCAAGGAATATCCCTCAGGCAACTGCCTCGATGAAGGCAGGTAAGTGGGAGAAAAAGAAGTTCCAAGGACGGGAGCTATTCAACAAGACCTTAGGCATCATTGGAATGGGCAATATCGGTACGGTGGTAGCTGATCGTGCAAAAGGCCTCAAGATGAATGTCATTGTGTACGACCCCCTTGTTACGCCTGAACGGGCTCGAAGAAAGGAGGTCGAGCTCGTGAGCCTTGAGGAGCTCTACACACGCTCTGACTATATCACCATCCATGTGCCACTCAATGAGGACACCCGGCACATGATCAATGCAGAGGCCTTTTCCAAGATGAAGGACGGCGTAATGATTGTACATTGCGCCCGAGGTGGCATCGTTGACGAGACAGCCCTGCTCGAGGCGCTTCGCAGTGGTAAGGTCAGAGGTGCGGCCCTTGACGTATTTGAAAAAGAGCCTCCTGGAAAGCACCCTCTGCTGGAGTTGGAAAACGTGATCGCTACCCCCCACCTAGGTGCCTCTACTGAAGAAGCTCAGGTCAATGTTGCGGTGGCAATCGCCGAGCAGATCGTGGACTACCTTCTCAGGGGGATTATCCGCAACACAGTTAATGTGCCACCAGTGAGTCCTGAGATGGCCAAGGTTCTACGGCCATATCTGAATCTGGCTGAACGACTTGGGAGCCTGTATTCCCAAATGTACAAGGAACCCATTAAAGAGGCCGTTATCGAGTACACAGGCGATCTGGCTGACTACGATACGCGTCCCTTGACCGTTGCTGTACTTAAGGGACTGCTAGAACCAGTGCTAGAGGCACAAAGCGTAAACTACATCAATGCCCCTGTGATTGCAGAAGAACTCGGCATACGGACCTCTGAAACCAGAACGAGACGTGAAATCAATGCAGGAAGCAAGATAGCGCTCACGGTGCGCACAGCAACCCAGGAAACCCTCCTGGCAGGGGCAGTATTTGGAGCAGAAGGTCCGCCGCGATTGGTACGTCTTAACAACTACATCTTCGAGGCAATCCTCGAAGGCCAAATACTGGTCATGGAAAACCTGGACAGGCCGGGCATTGTAGGAGCCATAGGGTGTCTGCTCGGCGAAAATGCAATTAACATTGCGAGCTTTCACCTGGGCAGGGAAAAGGCCGGTGGAAGGGCCGTCGCATTCATCAATGTGGACCACCCAGTGCCAAAGGAATTGTTGAAAAAGGCGCTTCAGCTTCCTAATGTCCTTTCTGTAAAACAGATTACCCTATAATGTGTATCTGCCTTGTTCGATCTGTTGTGCGGGACAGGCGTGTCACTATGTGATGCATGTCACTCAAGGGTACTACCCTCCAGTTGGGGAGAAACGTATGGCAAACGTAGTGGTCGTCGGTGTTCAATGGGGTGACGAGGGCAAGGGCAAGGTCGTCGACTACCTGGCACGGTTTTCAGATGCAACAGTACGCTACGCAGGTGGAAACAACGCAGGACATACGGTGGTAGTAAAACATAAGAAGACCATATTGCATCTTGTTCCTTCAGGCGTACTTCATCCAGGCAAGACCTGCATAATCGGCAACGGGGTCGTGATCGACCCGAGTGTGCTTCTGGAGGAGATAACCCTGCTGAGACGTATGGGTGTCTGGCTTGATAGGACAAACTTCTTTGTAAGTGACAGGGCGCATCTCATCATGCCATATCACCGGAAGATAGATATTGCTCGAGAAAAGACCAAGACCACAAAGATCGGCACTACAGGCCGAGGCATTGGCCCTGCCTATGAAGACAAAATGGCTCGGTGCGGTTTTCGTGTGTCTGAATTGCTCAGTCCCGAGGCATTCAAAGATAAATTGAGGGTTGTTGTACAGGAAAAAAATGCGTACTTGCGCCACGTATTAGGTGAGACCGGATTCAGGTACAGAGACATCCTTGAGGAATACCTTGCCTACGGAAAGAAGCTCAAACCACACATTACCGATGTAGCGCGCCTCATGCACCAACTGATCCAAGAGAAAAAACACATCTTGTTCGAAGGGGCCCAGGGCACGCTCCTTGATATTGATCATGGCACGTACCCGTATGTGACATCTTCGAGTGCTGCAGTCGGAGGAGTTATGACTGGCTGTGGCATCAGTCCTCGATGTGTGGACGAGATCGTGGGCGTGGTCAAGGCGTATACGACGCGTGTCGGTAGTGGGCCGTTTCCCACTGAACTGCTCGACAGCCCTGGAGAATACCTCCAGCGAGAAGGAATGGAATACGGGGCAACCACCGGCAGACCGCGACGGTGTGGTTGGTTTGACGCTGTTGCAGCACGCTACAGTGTGAGGATAAACGGCATGACGCAGCTTGCCCTGACCAAACTTGACATACTGACTGGGCTCGACCCTGTCAAGATCTGCGTCTCGTATCGGATCAATGGCAGAGTCGTTTCAGATATGCCGTCAGACACTTCACTCCTGGCAAAGGCACGACCCATGTACGAAGAGCTTCCAGGCTGGAGAGAAGACATACGAGAAGCACGTTCTCTGGAAGAACTACCTGATAACGCGCGTGCCTATGTCCGTAGACTCGAAGAGCATATGGGTGTCCCCTTTTGCTTTATTTCGGTGGGTCCTCAGCGAGATCAGACAATTGTTCTGAAGAATCCGTTCCAAGGTTGAAACAGTCGATACGAGCTTTTATAATTGCATTGTGCGCTTTTGTTGCTGCAATTGATCACCAGCATACCGCCACTTCTTCAGGGATACGCCACAGTATGGCGCTCGATGCGTCGTCTAATGTGTGCACACCGGGGAGAGGGCGCAACGGTATCACTGAGAGGCACCAGGAGAGACAAGACGACTCGACTGCGTGCTCACTTAGTTAGGGCCGTTAACTCAGTGGTAGAGTATCTGCCTTTTAAGCAGAGAGCCGCTGGTTCGAGTCCAGCACGGCCCACCATAGTACAGCCGGTATCGTCCCCATCGTCTAGCCCGGCCAAGGACACCGCCCTTTCACGGCGGCAACAGGGGTTCGAATCCCCTTGGGGACGCCATGTACTTCCAAAAGGGTTAGCCATTGCGGCTAGCCCTTTTGTTTTTGTCTAGGCCTAACGTCACGAGTACGGATTCCTTAGTTTTGTCTAGGGCCAGCCCCCTTCAAAGGCAAAAGGCCATAAGTCTACCACTGCCAGTCATCGATCATCGACTCATCAACACACCAATACAGTAGCTCTACGTGAAATCGCCTGCTTGTCGTTTTGAAACCTAAATAGGGATCCCTGACCATTCAGCACCTGCAGGAGGCCACGGATAACCTCCCTGAGATTATCCTCCTTTTTTATAAGGCGTGTATTCCTTGAGCGCCAGCGCCAATTGGGTGCAACTACGAACATGTTGCAGCCTCGCCTCAAGGAGTCACAGGGAAGGTGTCTTCGATTGGAGCAGTCCAGTCGCCTGCACTGCGGAATCCCGGATCCTGCTCGATGTGAATGAACCGGCCACTGTATCCCGAGGCCCCAGTTGCGCACACAATCCACTTAGGCACGCCGTTGAGCAGACGTCCCTGCACATTTGTACTGCCGTGGAGACCGCAGGAAGGAGTATCACCAGGGACCGTCACCACCCATCCTGGATGATAGGCAAGGAGGTTCGACTTCAATTCGATCAAAGCATCCCCCGGTCGAGGCGTGCCCGCTCCAGGTCCGAGGCCGTAGCTCATGTACACATCCACGTCAGGGCAGCTCAAGGCCGCCATACCATGAAACTGAATCGCTACAAAATGTTCCTCGGCTCCGTAGAATTCCACTAACTCCTCAATCGTAGGTTGAAACAAGTTCGTAACGTTGTGGGCAACATCGCTCTCCGTGTATCCGTCTTGACACGCACTTGGAGTAGTATCGGCAGCTCGGTGAGTCCCGGCCATAAGAAAGCTTCTTGTAGCAATGTCCTTGAACACGCGGATCCCCTGCTCGGCAGTACCTGCATCGGCTATCGGGTGAGGGACGTGGATACTAAGCTCCCTTGTTGCCCCAGTATTGACGATGAACGTACCCCAGCCTTTTTCAACGGTGCCGTCCTGATTGCAATCCTGAATCTCCATGAGGACGCAGTAATCCTGACCATTGGCATTGTCGTGGAACCTCTTCAGGGAATAGATGCCGAAGAGGGTTTGAGGTAAAGAAATATCGACCCAGTGACCATTCATCATCTCTGAGACGACAGTGCGCCAGTCGGCCTGCACAGCCGTACTCGGAGCAACGAACCCGTCCGGACACTCCTCACCCTGGGGACATTGGTCCGGCATGTGAGCGAGAATGCAATCCGTAAGTTCCTCCAGCGTCGTGGCCTGAGGACAGGTGAGCTGCTGGCAGCATCCACCGAATAGGACCGCAATCGCCAAGCTGATTAAGGTAACAGATATCTTTTTTATGGAGGTGCTCCTAGATCACGTTTCTAATGGCTAGAGTAACAGGGCGCGTAATAGTGTGTCAAAGGAGAAAACCCTTCAGAATGTTGTGCATATCTGTGTGGGGCTACAGTGAGGCAACACAACCAGGTGAGTGGGCTGGTAGTGAGCATCATCGAGATGTATCCAAAAAAGGAAACGCCTCCGATTTTGAGGCCAATCAGAGCAAGCGATTGCGTCGTAGGTCGCAGGGAGGCCCGATAGGGTTGCGGATGGCCTGATTCAAACGCCCCCCTTTTTTAAGACCCTTTCCGTACAAAAGGGCCATATCCTTTTTGTGGATATGGCCCTTTTGGTCTTATAGATCTTACTACCAGAGATCTAATCTCGTGTTACATGCACAGCGATACAAGCCCTATCACCGGTGCAAGCAGGATCCGAACCAAAGCCTTGAGCCATGACCGCTGAGCAATATAGTCTGCTACAGGCGGACTGTAGGAGTAGTAGGCTTGTACAAATGCCTCCCCAATATGGCTCTTCATGAGATATGCATTCCTGAATGCCCTGAGCACATGGATCTTACCTTCGTCTACCGTTCCATAGGCTGCGGTGGCAATGAAACAATTCCCGGTGGTGAAACCCCATGTTTGAGTCCACTCACTTGATCCATAGGCATTGTTTGCCCTGACACGCCAGAAGTACTCAGTATTCTTCTCTAGAGCAGGTGCGACAACCCAATGAGTGAGTGTACGACCAGCGGCAGATGTCACCACAGAAGAGCACTCATCATCCATGCAGACCTCTACATCATATGAGGTCGCACATGCTACAGCAGTCCACTCTAATAGCGGGCTCACCGAAACGTTGCTGGCGCCATCAGCAGGTTCTATCAAGTCAGGGGTCTCAGGAGGCTCTGTACATCCCTTACGATTGATCAACACTGAGACAGTGTCCGAACCGAGATTCGCTACGGCGAGATCTGGATAACCATCCACATTTACATCCCCTATGGCAACAGAATAAGGACTCCTTCCCACACCATAGTGCTGTCGAATCTGAAACGTACCATCCCAGTTATTCAGAAGCACCGAGACAGTGTTGGAGCCAGCATTCGCCACTGCCAGGTCTTGATAGCCATCCATATTTAGATCCCTTATCGCAACAGAGATAGGCCACAAACCTACACCGTAGTTGACAGCACTCTGAAATGTTCCGTCCCCATTTCCTAAGAGCACCGACACAGTGGCGGAGTTCCAGTTTGACACTACAAGGTCTGGCGAGCTATCAACATTTACACACCCTATCACTACGGAGAGAGGAGTCGAGCCCACACTGTAATTGGCCGCACTCTGAAAGGTGCCGTCCCCGTTACCCAAAAGCACCGAAACAGTGGCAGAGCCGGCGTTAGTCACTGCGAGGTCTGGATAACCGTCCATATTTACATCCCCTAACGCTATTGAGGAAGGTAACGATCCTACGCCATAGTAGACCCTGCTCTGAAACGTACCATCCCCATTGCCCAGAAGTACGGAGATAGTATTGGAGGCGTAAAGCGTCACTGCCACGTCTGGCAAGCCATCCATATTCACGTCGCCTATCGCTACAGAGAAGGGTCCACTTTCTGCCTCATAGTGAACAACATCCTGAAACGTACCATCGCCGTTACCAAGAAGCACAGAGACAGTGTCAAGGTAGTAATTTGCTACTACTAGATCAAGCGAGCCATCCACATTTAGGTCCCCTAACGCCACAGAGCAAGGCCACGCGCCCACCCGGTAGTTGACCGCACGCTGAAACGTACCATCCCCATTACCCAGAAGCACCGAAACTGTGTCAGAGCCATGATTTGTTACGGCAACGTCTGGTGCACCATCCATATTTACGTCCCCTATCGCTACTGACCAGGGGCCGACTCCGACACCGTAGTCGACCGCACTCTCAAAGGTGCCGTCTCCATTTCCTATATGCACCGAGACAGTGTTAGAGGAGGAATTCGCCACAACAAGGTCTAGGAAACCATCCACATTCACATCTCCGATCGCCACAGAACAAGGACCCGAACCA
>FWPV01012627.1_pt1 | contig 12980 bp, 13 predicted proteins | sample 2228371 | NCBI WGS metagenome assembly FWPV01 (sample SAMEA103939776, study PRJEB20133) | metagenome | reverse complement strand
GGTGGCGCTGGAGCCGGGCCTTCGCTTTGCGGTCCGGGAAGGCGGCCGCACGGTGGGTGCCGGCGTCGTCACCGAGATTCTCGACTAGGAGCCGAAAAGGGAATGGCGGACATCATCGGATTGACCTGCACGGAATGCAAGCGGAGGAACTACGTAACCCTCGTCAACAAGAAAAAGATGGGGAAGAAGCTGGAAAAAAAGAAGTACTGCAAATGGTGTGACAAACACACCTTGCACAAGGAATCCAAGTAGTGTAGAATAGCGCGTGCTCGCAGGTCCGTAGCTCGAATTGGTAGAGCACCGGACTCCAAATCCGGGGGTTGCAGGTTCGAATCCTGCCGGGCCTGCCATTCTTTATAAAAAGACAGGAGGCCGAGGCTGTGGAAAAATTCCTCGACTTCGTTCGTGAAGCCAGAGCCGAGCTGCGCAAGGTGACCTGGCCGGGAAGGCAGCAGGTTTGGTACTCGACTCTCGTCGTGATCGCCTTGACGCTTCTGACATCGGCAGTGCTCGGCGTGATGGACGTCCTCCTGACTTTCGTCTTCAAGGCGGTCATCAGGTAGGGGAAAGCCCTGAAAAGCCGCTTCTACTCAGGGCATCTGGCAGGGGGTGCGGGGGCCAGTCGAGCCCCCCTTTTTAATGATGAACGAAAAAACGGACAGACGCTGGTACATCGTCCAAACGTATTCGGGATATGAAAATCGCGTCCTCGCTAACCTGGAGCAGCGAATCGCTTCGATGGGCATGGAGGACCGAATCTTTCGCGTCCTGGTCCCGGTAGAAGAGCGCGTTTACGTCAAGGACGGAAAGACGAAGCGCGTCCACCGGAAAGTTTTTCCGAGTTACGTACTCGTCGAGATGATCCTGGACGACCAGTCCTGGTACGTCGTCCGGCACACTCCAGGGGTGACCGGCTTTGTAGGAGCCGGAAACCACCCGATTCCCCTCACGGAAAAGGAGATCCAGGACATCATCGGAAAGATCGGGAAAGACCAGGTCAAGCCGAAGGTGGAAATCGACCTCAAGCCCGGAGATGTCGTGCGTGTCAAGAGCGGGCCTTTCCAGGGCCAAGTCGGTCCTGTGGCGGAAGTCCTGCCGGAAAAGGGCAAGGTCAAGTTCTCGGTGACGGTTTTCGGCCGTGAAACTCTGGTCGAAGCGGACTATCAGGAGCTCGAAAGGCTCTAGGCAACTTCTCGGGAAAGGAGGTATGGAAGAAATATGGCCAAGAAAGTCGTTGGGGCAGTGAAGCTGCAGCTTCCAGCCGGCAAGGCCACCCCGGCACCGCCTGTGGGCCCGGCGCTGGGCCAGCACGGCGTCAACATCATGGAATTCTGCAAGCAGTTCAACGCGAAGACGGCAGACCAGCCGGGCATGATCATCCCGGTCGTGATTACGGTCTATGCGGACCGGAGTTTCTCCTTCATCTTGAAAACCCCGCCCGCGAGCGTGCTTTTGAAGAAAGCCGCCAAGATCGACAAGGGGTCTTCGGTTCCGAACAAGACGAAGGTCGCAAAGGTCACGAAGAACCAGGTCAGGGAGATCGCCCAGCTCAAGATGGAAGATCTGAACGCGAACGATATCGAGGGCGCGATGCAGATGATCATGGGCACGGCAAGATCGATGGGCATCGAGGTAACCGACTAGGCAGTCCGACAGGAACGTGTGGCAGGGTCGGAAAGGACCCACGACGACCACAGGGAGGTAAGCGAAATGGCGAAAAAGAGCAAGCGCTACCAGGCAATTAAGGCCAACGTAGACCGGGAAAAGCTATATGGACTTCGGGAGGCACTGGAACTGTGCAAGACTAACGCCACCGCGAAATTCAACGAGAGCGTCGAGGTTCACATCCGTCTCGGCGTGGATCCCCGGCAGGCAGACCAGCAGGTTCGCGGGACTGTCCCGCTTCCTCACGGTACGGGGGTAACGAAAAGGGTCCTCGTCATCACGACCGGAGAGAAACTGAAGGAGGCAGAAGAAGCTGGAGCCGATTTCGTCGGGTCGGAAGACATGGTCCAGAAGATCGAAGGCGGCTGGCTCGATTTCGATGCCGTCATCACCTCCCCCGATATGATGAAATCCGTCGGCCGTCTCGGTAAGATCCTCGGGCCCCGCGGCCTGATGCCGAGCGCGAAGACGGGAACGGTCACCTTCGACGTCGCCGATGCGGTCAAGGAAGTCAAGGCCGGGCGCGTGGAATTCCGCCTCGACAAGTTCGGGATCATCCATAAGGCGATCGGGAAAACCGCCTTCACGACCGATCAGCTTTACGACAACGCGCGGGCTTTCTTCCAGGCGATCCTGAAGGCGAAACCTTCCGCAGCGAAGGGAACCTACGTGAAGAGCTTCTCGGTCGCGTCCACGATGGGAGTCGGTATCAAGGTCGATCCGAACGCGGCCCAGAAGGAGATCGCCACGATCGAGTAACGATCCCGGCACCGGGGGATGAACCTTTACAACCGAAACTGAAAGAGACGAACCAGAGATAGCCGGTGTGCGCCCCTGAGGCGCACGGAATGGAGATCGCTCCGCCTGCTGAGGTTCAGGGAATAGAGTTCAGCGTGACCGCAAGGGCCTTGCCTTTTGCGGGAGCCTGCCTTTCATCCCCGGGCCCCGGCAGGTCCGGGGATTTTTCATGTTTGGATGAAGGAGGTGAATGTTTTGCCGACAGAATTCCGAGTCCAGCAAGTCGCAATGCTGAAGGAAATGCTTGGGAAGGCCGAAACCGTTTTCGTCTGCGAGTATCGGGGCCTGACCGTGGCCAAGAGCACGGAGATCCGTTCCCGCATCCGAAAGGCCGGCGGCGAAATGAAGATCGCGCGGAATACGCTTATGCGCCGGGCTCTCGAGGAAATGGGACACCCGGCACCCGAGGAATTGACTTCCGGACCCAACGTCTACACGCTCGTTTACGGGGAAATCTCGGAAGTCGCAAAGGCGCTTCGAGACTTTTCGAAAGAGAAGGGAAACGAAGCCCTGATCGTGAAGGGCGGGATCATGGGCAAGGAAATCCTTAGCCAGGCCCAGATTTTTGCCCTGGCGGACCTCCCCTCGAGGGAACAGCTGGTGGCCCAGGTCGTCGGTACGATCGCGGCTCCTCTTCGCGGCCTGGTCACCGTTCTCAGCGGACCCGCCCGAGGACTGGTTACCTGCCTGTCGCAGTTGCAGGAGCAGAAAGAAAAAGCAGCCTGATCGCTTGAGGGATAGGGGAACCCCCGTCCCAGCCTGATTAAAAAACCAAGGAGGATGAAATCAATGACCCGCGAGGAAATCATCAAGGCAATCGAGGAGATGTCTGTTCTTGAGCTTTCGCAGCTCGTCAAGGACCTGGAGGAGAAGTTCGGTGTTTCCGCGGCCGCTCCTGCCATGATGGCCATGCCTGTCGCCGCAGCAGCTGCCGCTGCGCCGGTGGAAGAGGAGAAGACCGAGTTCGACGTTATCCTGAAGAGCGCCGGATCCAACAAGATCGGGACCATCAAGGTAGTCCGCGAGATCACCAGCCTTGGCCTCAAGGAAGCCAAGGAACTCGTTGACAACCCGCCTAAGCCCGTCAAGGAAGGCGTCTCCAAGGAAGAGGCCGAGGAAATCAAGAAGAAGCTCGTCGAAGCTGGAGCCGAAGTCGAAATCAAGTAATCCGCTTCAGTCCGATTCGATCCGAAAGGACGGCCTAAGGGCCGTCCTTTTTTTATCCCTTGCCCTAAGGGCAAACTGCCGTTATGATGCTTTCTTAAAACGAAAGACCCGAACGGACGGGGACGGACTGGAGAATGGAGGGAAGGGCGATGTTGGACCTGATTCGCTGGCTGCAGGAACAAAAAACCATCGTCGTGCTGGACGGGGGCATGGGAACGATGCTGGACGAGGCAGGCTGGCGTCCGCCGCTGCTTCCCGAAGAAATGAACTTCGTCAACCCGGATGCCGTGCGAAAAATCCACGAGGCCTATGTCCAGGCCGGGGCACGGGTGATTGAAACGAACACGTTCGGTGGCTCGGCGATCAAGCTCTCACACCGGGAACTGGGCGGTAAGGCCCGGGAAATTGCCCGCCAGGCTGCGGCGCTTGCCCGCCAGGCAGCCGGAAGCAAGGCTCTCGTGGCCGGTTCCATCGGACCTACCGGGCGCCTGGTCGAACCGTTGGGGGATCTTCCCTTCGAAGAGGCCGTGGATTCCTTCCTCCCGCAGGTCCAGGGACTCCTCGAAGGGGGCGCGGATTTTTTCCTGGTGGAGACCATGCTCGATTTGCGCGAGGCAAAGGCAGCCGTAATGGCGATCAAGGAGGCGGGAAAGGGGCTTCCCTTCGTCGTCAGCTTTACTTTCGACCGCAACGGGTGCACGATGACCGGAACACCACCGGAGGTCGCAATGGCCTGGGCTACGGCCATCGGGGCTTCCGGCGTGGGAGTGAACTGTGGCACCGGCCCCGAAGCCGCTATCGAGACAGTTCGCTCCCTGCGCCGAGCGGGGGCCTTGCCGATTTTTGCCTACCCAAACGGAGGACTGCCGGCGAAAGGGGATTGGCTGGCACCCGATCCTTTTGCCGAAGCCTGCGTGGGTCTTGCCGAAGCCGGTGCGACTGTCATCGGAGGTTGCTGCGGCACCACGCCCAGTCATATCCAGGCTCTTTCCGGGCGCCTCTCAGGAACCCGACCAGTGCAAGGAACTCCACGAAACGGGACCGTCCTCGCCAGCAGGACCCGCATTTCGATTTGCGGTGAGGGAGAACCGCTGCTCGTTGTCGGGGAAAGGATCAATCCCTCGCGCAAGGGACCTCTCAGGGAAGCGATGATCGCCGGCAATTGGACCCAAGTGAGAGAAGAGGCCCGCCTGCAGGCGGAAGCAGGGGCACAAGCCATCGACATCAACGGGGGGATCCCTGGCCATGACCGCTTTCGCCTGATTTCGTCGGCGGTCGCGGCCGTCGAGGCGGCCGTGCCCCTGCCGATTTCGATCGATAGCGAAGACCCCCTGATCCTGGAGCGGGTCGCCCGTTCCGTTGCCGGAATTCCCCTTTTGAACTCCGTGACCTGCGAACCGGAGGTTCTGGAAAACGGCCTTGCCGCCGCGGAAAGAACCGGGGCCGCGCTCGTCGTTTTGACGATGGACAGTCGGGGAATCCCGGAGGACGCGAAAGGGAGACTGTTCCTGGCGGAGCGGGCAGCCGAGGCCGCAGAAAAGATCGGCCTTCCCAGGAGGATGCTTTTTATCGATCCCTTGACCCTGGCGGCCGGAGCCGGAGACCGAAACGCGCTCCTGACCCTGGAAAGCCTGCGCGGGCTTACCGTGATCGGGACGCGCTCGATCCTGGGGATCAGCAATATTTCTTTTGGGCTTCCCAACCGGGCCCTCCTGAACCGGACTTTCCTGGCCATGGCGATGTCCTGCGGGCTCGACGCCGTGATCGCCAACCCGCTGGATGAATCGCTCATGTCCTGCGTTTCGGCGGGGAACGTCCTGGCGGCTCGCGATCCCGGGGCCAGGCGCTACATCGCCGCGTTTTCGGGGAAGGAACGTTCCGAAGCGGTTCCAACGCCGAGGTTTGCCGGCTCAACTGGAAGCGTGGACCTGAAGGAAGCGATCCTGAAAGGGGAGCCGGATACCGCCATTATGGCGGGGCGGGCTTTCCTGGCTGAAGGCGGGCACCCCATGAGCCTGATCCAGGAACGGGTTCTCCCTGCGCTGGAGGAGGTCGGAAGGTTGTATGAGTGCGGGGATTTTTTCCTGCCTCAGTTGCTCGCCTCCTCGGAGGCCGCACAGGGCGTTTGCAGGCTGGCGGAGGAAAGCCTGCTCTCGGGAGGAAGCACCCTCGAAACCCGAGGGACCGTGGTCCTCGCGACCGTTGAAGGAGACCTCCACGACCTGGGGAAGAATGTCGTGGCGATGGTCCTGAAAAGCCGGGGGTACAAAGTCGTCGATGCCGGCAAGGACGTTCCTGCTGAATCGATCCTGGAAACGGCGGTTCGCGAGAAGGCCGATGTCGTTGGCCTCTCTGCCCTGATGACGACCACCGTTGAACGAATGGAAGAGGTCATCTCCCTGGGGAGGGCACGGGGGATACCGTGCCGGTTCATCCTTGGCGGTGCGGCCGTGAATGCCGACTTTGCGGAAAAAATCGGGGCCGACGGCTACGCGCAGGATGCCATCGAGGCCGCGCGCCTTGTCGATAGCCTGCTTGCACCGGGGAGGGGAGGGGAATAGCCGATGTTCATCCGCGATCTTTTCAGGAAAAAGGGACCTGTCATCTCTTTCGAAGTTTTTCCGCCGAAAGCCGATGCCCCTGTCGAGGGTGTCTACAGGACGATCGAGGCACTGAAAGACTTGTCCCCTGGCTTTATCAGCGTGACCTACGGGGCTGGAGGAACCAGCCGGGACCGAACGGTCGAGATTGCCTCGAGGATCCGCAACGGGTACGGCATCGAGGCCCTGGCGCACCTCACGTGCCGCTCCCACACGCCCCAGGAAATCGACGAAATCTGCGAAGACCTCATGGATGAAGGGGTTCAGAACATCCTTGCCCTGAGGGGCGACCCGCAGCCCGGGGAAGGGGGAAAACGCGAGACGAGTTTTTCCTATGCCTGTGATCTCGTGAGGTACCTCCGCAGGAACCATTTCGGGAACTTTTGCATCGGGGCAGCGGCGTACCCGGAAGGACACATCGAATGCCAGGACCCCTCCAGGGACCTGGACTTCCTGAAGGCGAAAGTCGATGCCGGAGCCGAGTTCCTGATCACTCAGCTGTTTTTTGACAACGACCTGTTCTACCGGTTCCGTGACGAGGCCTGCAGGCGGGGGATCGACGTCCCCATCGTTGCGGGTATCTTCCCGGTCCTGAACGCGGGGCAGGTCCAGAAGATCGTCTCTCTCTGCGGTGTCTCGCTTCCGCCTCGTTTCACCCGCATCGTGGCCCGCTATGCGAATTCACCGGCGGCTCTTGCAGAAGCCGGAGTCGCTTACGCCACCGACCAGATTATCGACCTCCTCACCGCCGGTGTGGACGGGATCCATCTCTACACGATGAACCGTCCTGAAACCACCAGGCGTATCATGGGAAATATCGACCAAATTAGAAAAACGGCTTTCCCGGAAGGAAGTGAGGAAGGTTGAAAATAACCGATTGCCACGTTCACGTTTATCCCCCCGGGATCATCGAGAACTGGGAAAAAATCGCCGAAAAGGAACCCTATTTCGCCAAGCTTGCTCAAAGCAAGGTCCATCGGTGGGCAACGGCGGAAGACGTCCTGGCGGCGATGGATGAGGCAAATATCAGCGAAAGCTGGATTTTTGGATTTGCCTTTCAGGACCTCGGGCTTTGCAGGGAATGCAACGATTACGTGATCGAGAGCCAGGCCCGATACCCGGGGCGTTTCAAGGGATTTGCGGTGGTCCCGCCCCTCGCCAGGGGAACCGAGGGAGAAATCCGGCGGTGCCGAGAAAAAGGCCTATGGGGTGTGGGCGAACTCTTTCCTGAAGGACAGGGGTTTGACCTCTCCGACATCCGTCAAACCTGGCGTCTCGCGGGGATTTGCCATGAACTGGGAATTCCCGTGATCTTCCACGTTGCGGAACCCGTCGGACACGATTACCCGGGGAAAGGGAACGTCGGTCCCAAGGAAGCCGCAATGCTCTGCTTTCACCACCCCGAATTGCGTGTCGTGTTTGCCCACATGGGAGGCGGTCTCTGGCTTTACGAGTTGATGCCCGAAATGGCACGGGTCCTGGAGAATGCCTGGTACGACACGGCAGCTCTCCCATTCCTTTATGACGCCGCGGTCTACCGGTCGGCCTGGGCGGCGGGGGCGGGAAGGAAGATCCTTTTCGGAACGGATTTCCCGATCCTTCGATGGAGCCGCCATGCCAGGCAGATCGAAGCGGCCGGTTTGACCGGGGAACAGGAAAAAGCCCTACTTGCGGGTAACGCGGAGCGGTTTTTCGGCACCTTGCCCTTGACAATGGGAAGTCCTGCATCTTAGAATCTCTTCCAATTTACACTGAACCTTCAAAACGGTTCCAGGCAAACTCTTATCCAGAGCGGCGGAGGGAACGGCCCGATGAAGCCCGGCAACCTGCCCGAATTCGAGGCGTGGTGCCAAGACCGGCAGCGGAACGCTGCTTGATAGGAGAGGAAGACGATTTTGAGCCCCTTCCTCTTGAGGAGGGGGCTGATTTTTATGGGAGGTGTGTTTGTCATGGCGTTCAAAACGGGAGAAAAAACGGGCATGATGACCAGGGCATTGCACGCGGGCTGGAGCCATGATCCTGCGACCGGTTCCTTTGGCCTGCCCGTCTACATGACGGCCGGATACCGGTTCGAATCTCCCGAAATGGCCATGCGCCTCTTCGAACTGGAAGAACCCGGACACCTCTATTCCAGGATCTCCAACCCGACGGTGGCGGCCTTCGAACAGGGGCTTGCCTCGCTTGAAGGCGGCATCGACTGCGTGGCCACAGCAAGCGGACAGGCGGCCTTCTCCCACCTTCTTTCGGCGCTTTGCTCCGCCGGGGACCATGTCGTTGCGGGGCGGAGACTTTACGGCGGGACTTTGACCCTGCTGAAGAACGTTTTTGGCCGGCTGGGAGTATCCTGCACGATTGTCGAAACGGACGACCCGGATTCCGTCCGTGCGGCGATCACGCCGCAAACCCGGTGCATCCTTACGGAAACCATCGGGAACCCGGTGATGAACGTCGCTCCCCTGGAAAAGCTCGCAGAGATCGCCAGGGAGAATGCCATTCCGCTGGTGGTGGACAACACGTTCGCATCTCCCGCTCTTTGCCGTCCCTTCGAATGGGGGGCTTCGGTCGTCATCCACTCCGCCACGAAGTACCTTTCCGGCCATGGGCACGTAATCGCGGGCGCGATCGTGGACGGAGGAAACATGGACTGGAAGGCCTCGGGGAAGTGGGGGGCATTGACCGAGCCCGACGCCTCTTACCACGGGCTCGTTTTCATTGAACGTTTCGGCCCTTCGGCCCTAGCGGCGAAGATCCGGTGCTCGATCCTCCGTGACCTCGGCGGGTGTCTCTCCCCGTTCAACGCCTATCTCCTGCACCTCGGGCTTGCCACGCTTCCCCTGCGCATGGCGCGGCACAGCGAAAATGCTCTCAAGGTCGCGTCTTTCCTCGAGGGACATCCCGGGGTCGAATGGGTTCGCTATCCCGGCCTCTCGAGTCACCCCCAGAAAGCCTTGTCGGACCGGTACCTCCCGAACGGAGCCGGCGGGATGCTGGCCTTCTGCATCAAGGGAGGCGTCGAAGCCGGGAAGGTTTTCCTGAAATCCCTGGAACTTTTTGCCACCGTGGCGAATCTTGGCGATTCCCGAAGCATGGCCCTGCACCCGGCAAGCACGACGCACGGGCAACTCTCTCCCGCAGACCGGAAAGCAGCCGGGATCGAGGATGGATTGATCCGCCTCAGCGTTGGCATCGAAGACGCGGACGACATTCTGGCGGATTTGGACCAGGCGCTCGAAAAGGCGGCGAGAAAAGGGGGAGTTCCAGATGGCAGAACCAACGGCTGAACTCATCGGCTCGGTCATCCTCCCTGCCCTGGAGCTGGAATCGGGTCGAGTCCTGCGAAACGTTCGCCAGGTCTATTCCCGCTACGGGAACCCGTCTCCAGACGGCAGCAACATCGTGGTTGTCTGCCACGCCCTGACCGGGAGCCACAGGGTTTCAGGAGGAGTGCGGCCCGGATCCCCCCAACCCTGGTGGGAGCCGGTCGTCGGCGTTCACAAGGCTATCGACACCAGTTCCCTTTGCGTTTATTGCTTCAATGTCCTCGGCAGTCCCTACGGGTCCACTTCTCCTCTCTCGACCGACCCGGAGACGGGACGCCCCTGGGGAATGGATTTCCCGCTCTTTTCCGTGAGGGACATCGTGAAGGCGGAAAGAGCGGCGTTGGAAATCCTGGGATTTCCCAGGATCGGTGCGGTCGTGGGAGGGTCGCTGGGCGGCATGCAGGCCATCGAATGGGGCATCCTTTACCCGGAAAGCGTGGACCGGATCGTCGTGATCGGGGCACCCGCGCACCTTTACCCGCAGGCGATTGCCTTCAACGAAGTCCAGAGGCAGGCCATCTTTGCCGACCCCAATTGGAACAACGGGCGGTACCATGGCGGCCTGCCCCCCTCGAAAGGCCTGGCAATGGCCAGGATGTTGGCGATGATCACCTACAAGAGCGAAAGCTGTTTTGCACAGAGATGGATGAGAGAGGTCAAAAATGGCGACTTGGCCGACTGGTCGGGACAATTCCAGGTCGAATCCTATCTTCATCACCATGGAGAAGAACTGGTCCGGCGGTTTGACGCCTGCTGTTACGTTTACCTGACCCGCGCCATGGATCGGCACGACATCGGGGCCGGAAGGGGAGGCCCGCTGGAAGCCCTCAAAAGGCTTGAAGGGAAACATCTTTTGGCCGTGGGGATTTCCAGCGACATGCTTTTTCCAACCTGGCAGGTGGAAGAGCTGGTAGACCTTGCGCAAAGAGCCGAGGTCAACGCATCCTACGATGAAATTGAAAGCGATGAAGGGCATGACGCCTTTTTGATCGATTTTGACCAGGTCGATGACAGCCTGAGGGCATTCTGGGAACGAAGCGGATTGACCGTCAGGACGTGTGTCAACGGACAGTAAAAATGTCACGATTATCGAGGTTTATGGGACAAAAGAAATGTCACCATGAGGGAGATCGATACCACAGTTCTTTTAAGGGAGCCCCGGGATCAGCACCGGGGCTCTCTTTTTCAGGATCTTTTCGGGAAGGAAGCGTTCCCTCCATGGATGATCTGCTGCGGGTTTGTGAGGGATACGCCTCGTGATTTCCGTTTCTGAAGATTTCTCCTCGGACGGGAACCTCACCGAAGGGTTTTCCGAAGGTGACGGAGCGACAGGGACAAGATCGAAGGCGTTCCCGTCCTCCAGAGCCGCGAGCTCGCCGGTGAGTTTCTTCACCACGGTGACAGCCTTCCCACGCGGGAGGAGTCTGATGGGGCCGTGCCCGTCCTGCAAGCAGTACTTCTGCCCTTCGAAGGAAATGGTGGAGTCCCCGGAAGCCTTTCGTACCTCGTGGCGGGCCAGCAGCAGGTCCAGATCCACTGCATCGGGAAGGGGCAGAAAGGCGGTTTCCCCTTCGGCGGGCTGGACGGCGAACCTGGGGTTGTGCGTCTTCTCCGCGTAGGGGGTCAGGAAAGCGTTGGCCGCTTCCACGGTTTGTACCCCCGCCAGGCGAAAGGCAACGACAAGGCGGCTTTGGAGCGTTCCCCAGAGCCGCTCGATGCGTCCTTTCGCCTGTGGCGAGCGGGCGGCGACAAAGCGGACGTTCAGCGCATCGAGCACCCGGCCGAACTGTGTTTTCGGAACGGACATCCCCTTCAGTTCTTCTTCGAGGGTCAGCCTATCGGTCTTCGGAGAGACAAAGATCGTGTGGCGATCGGCATAAACCTCCCGAGGAATGCCGTGGCCCTCCAGCACCTGTTTGAGGACGTGCAGGTACCCCGATAGACACTCGTTTTCCGCCATCCAAAGTCCCAGCACTGCACCGGTGGCGTCGTCGATCGCCCCGTGCAGGGACCGCATGACCCCATCCCCAAACCAGTCGAAAGGGGACGCGTCCATTTGCAGAAGATCGCCCCGCCGGGCCCGTCGTTTTCGCCTCCTTCGCCCCTTGGGGGGACGGTGGGCGCGGGGAGAGTTCACCCCCTGTTCCTTGAGGATCCTGCCGATGCTTTTCGCGCTGAGACTCAGGCCGTGCGCTTCGGCAAAAAGCTCCGCCATATGCTGAAGACTTGCCCCCTCGAAATCGCCCTTCGCTTTTTCCGCAACGAAGTCCCGGATTTCCTGTGGTATCCTTCGGACCGACGGTTTGCCCCGCCCCCTGTGAAGGAGTCCCGAAGCCCCCTCCTTTCGGTACCTCTCTTTGAGTCGAATCACATGCCGAGCACTCAACCCAAGTATTTCTCCCGCTTCCCGCACCGTGAGGTTCCCCGCCGATGCCTGCTCGATCACCATTAACCGCCGCGCTTCCTTCGTCTTCATGAATACGTCGCTCCTGTTCTTCATGTGTGACATTTTCATCGTCCGGCTAAGCGGTGACAATATCACTGTCTGGTCACATTGACCGTCAGGACGTGTTGACAGGTTTTTGAAGGCCGGATATACTATCCCTCGCGTTCGGGCGGATAGCTCAGCGGAAGAGCACCTGCCTTACAAGCAGGGGGTCACAGGTTCGAACCCTGTTTCGCCCACCAATAGGAAATGTGTAAATTGGCAATCGAAGTTGGAGCGGGGTTGTAGCTCAGTCGGTTAGAGCGCCGGCCTGTCACGCCGGAGGTCGCGAGTTCGAGTCTCGTCAGCCCCGCCAAACTGTTTTCTCTCCGTGTGAAGCGGCGGGATAGCTCAGTTGGTAGAGCAGCGGACTGAAAATCCGCGTGTCCCCAGTTCAACTCTGGGTCCCGCCACCATCTTTACCAAGCGGACGAGCGGAAGTAGCTCAGGGGTAGAGCACAACCTTGCCAAGGTTGGGGTCGCGGGTTCAAATCCCGTCTTCCGCTCCATTTTCGTTTCTGGGGCGGCATAGCCAAGTGGTAAGGCAGAGGACTGCAAATCCTTCATCCCCGGTTCGAATCCGGGTGCCGCCTCCAACTTTTTAAACGATCTGCTATAATGAGTTCAGGTAATCCAGAAAACCTCAAAGACCTTCTGGGAAAACCCCGGAAGGCCTTTTTTGTTTTGGCGGCGCATCCCTTCCACACAATCACGATGGAACCGAAACATCCTGCATTGCACGCCGTCTCGTTCGGAATCTGCAAGGAAAGGCAAGGAAAAAACGCATGGGAAACAAGCTAGTTTTCGTCAGCGGAGCGCCCTTCTGGTTCACACCGGAAGGTTGTTTCGAAGCGGCGGAGCAGAGCAACGGTCTGTTCGTCGAACGGGTGCTGCTCCGCACGGAACGCGGACTGCGCGAGATCGTCAACGGCAAGGTTGTTCGAT
>FWPV01012625.1_pt1 | contig 12985 bp, 10 predicted proteins | sample 2228371 | NCBI WGS metagenome assembly FWPV01 (sample SAMEA103939776, study PRJEB20133) | metagenome | reverse complement strand
AATCGGGTAGGAGAAACGGGATTAGTTCCCGTTTCGTCCTCCCACACCACCGTACGTACCGTTCGGTATACGGCGGTTCCTTGCTTTTACACCGTAAAAGGCGTGTTTGGCGTTGTTTTCAGTTATCCTCCATTGGAATCACTCTTATCAATCCTTCGGATTCCGTCCTATTCTTTTGATAAGGAGCCTCGTTTCCGAGCATCTGATTCACCTTCTTTCGGTAACATTCATTTACTACCATACTGCAAGGTTCGGGCCTTCCCTGACCAACTCGTGATCGGGTACTATGCCCTCGGCTGACTCCTCATGACAAGCTTTACTCCGTGCTTTCCCGTACCTGCGGGGTTTACACACGTCCATGAGGCCTCCCGTGGTAAGACAATCTACTTTCACGCCATCTCCCCGCCTCATTTACACTCCAATGTCCGTGTAATCTTTGGACTTTGACTTGTTTAGCAGCCTCATCCCATTGGATATGCCTGATAAGGTTCGTGTTCCTCGGGGCAGCGTTTTGCCGCCGGCTTCCTTCAGATTCCACCTCACGGTGGACACCCTTGCCTTAAGCTAGTGGTTGGCGATTACCTACCCCCACAGTGGACTTGCACCACCTAGTAGATTGCCATGCACGGCACACTAAAAAAACCCTTGCTGGTGTGGCAAGGGTTTTAAGTATCTATTTTTCTAGCGACAGAAGTCAATTATCTATTCATTCTCGGGTACCTTAGTCTACTTTTTTTGCATTATTAAGGCACCATTTCTGGTTAACTCGATCTAGAAAAAATTCTAAATCGTAATTCTGTCCGTGGTAGGTAACAGTCATTTCTACTACCCCCATTTTTAAGAATTCGCTCCATGCAAACGGCACAAAATGTAAACCATAGTGCTCAAGAGCTTGGAAAAGTTCTGAATTTTCATTCATTTCTTATTGCCTCACAATGTTCAGTTTGGTCTTATGCTGTACGATATGCAAGCTGTTCCACCTCACCTTCTGTGAGACTACGCAAAAACAAAAAACAACTATTCATTTGTTCCTTACTTGTAACATCGCTTTCAAAAATCACTTATCTACCTTTAATTCAGAGGGATATTTTTTTCGAGATGGAAAAGAGTCCATCTGCTAATCCTTCTGATTCAATACCCCCACTATTCCCCTAAACCCATCCAAGGCAGCCTCCACGTCTTCGATAATTTCTTCAGCCAATTCATCCGGATCGGGTAGGTTGTCTAGGTCTGCTAGGCTTTTATCCTTGAGCCAGAAAATATCCAGATTGGTCTTGTCTCGGGCGATGATTTCCTCGTAGGTGAATTTTCGCCATCTACCTTCGGGATTTGATTCCGAGTAGGTTTCTGTTCGCTTGTGACGATTGGAAGGATTGTAAAGGGAGATAAAGTCCTGCAAGTCCTCCAGCTTCATCGTTCCCTTTTTCAGGGTATGGTGGATGTTTGTTCGGTAATCGTAAATCCACACTTCCTTGGTCCAAGCTTCCTTGGAGGCAGGCTTATTGTCGAAGAAGAGCACATTTGCTTTCACTCCATTAGCATAAAAAATACCTGTTGGTAAGCGAAGAATGGTGTGAAGTTCCGTTGTTTTTAACAGTTCCTTTCGGACAGTTTCACCGGCTCCGCCTTCAAAGAGCACGTTGTCTGGAAGGACGACTGCTGCTTCGCCATTCACTTTGAGTAGGGTGCGAATGTGCTGGAGGAAATTCAGCTGCTTGTTGGAGGTGGTGGCCCAGAAGTCCTGTCGGTTGTAGCTGAGGTCCTGCTTTTCCTGTTCGCCTTCCTCGTTGGTGATTGTCATGGAGCTTTTCTTCCCAAAGGGAGGATTAGCCAGGACGTAATCCACCCGAATACCTTCATCAGAAATCAGGGCATCGTTTGGCGAAATAAAGGTCTCTCCATCGATCTCTCCGATATTGTGAAGGAACATATTCATCAGGCAAAGCCGACGGGTACTGGCCACAATCTCATTTCCTGAAAAGGTCTTGTTCTTCAGAAAATGCTTCTGATCCCGATCCAGCTGATGGTGGGAAGTGATGTAGTCATAAGCGGCAAGGAAAAATCCTCCTGTACCACAACTCGGGTCATGGATGGTCTTGCCCGGTACAGGTGCCAAGCATTCCACCATGGCTCTGATCAAGGCTCTAGGTGTGAAGTACTGACCTGCACCTGACTTGGTGTCGGCAGCGTTCTTTTCCAGCAAGCCTTCGTAGATGTCTCCCTTTACATCGGCACCGACCAAGGTCCAATTTTCCTTATCGATCATGTCGATCACCCTTAGCAACTTGGCTGGATCTTGGATTTTGTTCTGCGACTTGGTGAAGATCTGCCCCAAAATTCCTTTTTCCGTACCGAGGGAGCGCAGCATTTGGGAATAGTAAGCTTCTAGCTCAGCACCACGCTTCTTAGACAAGGTCTCCCAATTGCAGAATTCTCCGTTGGAGATTTCACGGCCTTCGGTGTCCTTGATACGTGGGAACTGAATGTTTTTGGAATAGGGAGGCTTGGACATCTCGTCAGCCATCTTGAGGAAAAGCAGGTAGGTAATCTGCTCCAGGTAATCCCCATAGCCAACACCATCATCCCGGAGTACATTGGCAAAATTCCAGACTTTTGATATTAGGGCGGATTCGGTCATATTTTGGCTTTGATTGCTTCTTTAATTAGCTCTTCTCTGCGAGTTAAAAACATGTTGAAGTTCGCCTCAACATCCTCTGAAGAACTTTCAGAGTCAACACTTTTCATTATTGAGTACATACCAGGACTTATGAAGTGTTTTTGAAGAAGTTCAACCACTTTATCTTCTCCTCCAAGTTTGTTCTCCATCACCTTCAGATATTCTCCGGGTGACTTTTTGCTAATGCTTCTATTGGTAGAATTATGGATCAGGGTTCTGTTTAAAACAGAATTGACATTGGACTTAACACCCTTCTCTTCCAAAAAAGCCTTAGGGAAAATATGATGATCATCCAATTCCATACGGGTGAATTTGATCTTATCATCCTCGTAAAAATCTTTCGCATCATTGATAAATAGAAGGTTGAAAACTCCTTTGTAAATGGAATTTCCTGCATTCTCCTTATCTATCAATTTAAAAGTCTTGTCAAGGCTGTTTCGGAAATCAGAAATCACTTCCGGGATAGAAGCTTCATCTGTAAACCAAGTTTGAACCTCCCTAAAGTCCTTCGAAACCTTGCTTTCCACAGATCCGGCATATCGCTCACTGAACACAGAACTCCAATACCATTTATTGATTTTTGAAACACTGAAATTTCCTTTTAGGAAAAAGGCCAGATATGGGATCAGCATTGGCGAATAAGGTAGCCACTTGTCAACTCTTGCAACACCATACTCATTGACATCTAGTAATCTTGCAAAAACGCTCGACTCTGCAACCTGAGCAAGTTTATTCCAATTCTCCTCATTCAAAATGGAATCATCTACGCCCAGCATGTCTCGTGCTTTGATGCTTTTTCCGTTTGCTAAAACAAGTGCTTGAATGAAATAGTAGGCTACAGCGGTGTCCCGCTTATTATTAAGCACATACTTTCTTATGTTTTCAGATTCATCAAAAGCAGATTCCCAAAGCATCCTCAAGTTGAGGAACTTGTACATTCTCGCCACCAATAAATCAAACACAGATAGCTTTATTCCTGTCCGGTTAATGCGCTCAAAAAGGACTGCTATGTTTTCAGCCTTCTCATTGATTGGAACATCAAGAGTTAATGCTTGATAGCCGGTAATGTTATCTATGTAATTCTGAATCAATTCACTTTCATCAGAATTGAAATGGGAATCATATTTCGAATACCAAATTTTCGAAAAATTACTAGACATGAATGTCATGGGGATTAGCTTTTGCTGAATCAACTTTTCAAAATTGAACTCTCCATCAGGGAGCAGGAGACTTGTATATTCCCGGTAAGCCTTGGATCTACTTATAACACTGTTTTCCAAATCCCCTTCTAAAAGAGCTGCAATGGAGATGAAAAATGCATAAGGTGTAGTTGCATTTTTAAGAGGGAAATTTGGAGAGTAAATGGCATAGAAAAATGAGCTTAATCGCTGCTGTCCATCCAACACTAAAATCGAAGGTTTTTCTTGAAAATTTGGATTTAATTCCCTTGCTCCTTCGATAGGGATAGGTTTAAATGGAGGATCTAACGGGTTCACATTGTGGATCAAAAAGTTACCAATGAACATTTTCTCAAGCAAAGACTTGATCAGCTCCTCGATATCTTGTCTGGCCCAAACAAAGTTTCTCTGGAAATCTGGAAGCATTATTTCACCTTTATACGCTCCTTTAGCCAAATCCATTAGGCTTTTGTTTCCTTGGGATAATTCCATAATATTGAATTAGTTTACAGAATCTCTGGAAGCTTATGCCCAGTTAACTTTCTGTAAAAGTCAAGAGCATAATTATCAGTCATTCTTGAAATAAAAGTTGAAATTTTCAACAGGACATCGTACTTAGGTGTTTTGGAATCAAATTGAAATTGCTTTGGAAGATGTCCGATCAGGTTTTTAGCATATTTCTCATCAAGATTTCTGTAGGCATCGATATAGATTGAAAGTAAGCCGCTCACTACATGCATTCCAGCAAACTCTATTTCAACAACTTTTTCATCTTGAAAAAACTTAGCTATACGATTACTAATTTTTTCAAATTCTTCTTTGCTTCGGATGGACTCCGTTAATTCTGAATCATAAGTGCCAGACATTATCCCGGAGTAATTATCCTCAAAAGCTTTTTCCGCTTGGAAAATCAATGCATTAATAGCTTTTGCTCTGTATGCCCCAACTCTTTCATCATCATTTTCTATTCTATCGAATTCCTCAATTGGACAAGGATCGTCTGGTAAACTATTGGCAATCGGCTTTAAAAGATTCACCACTTCATCAGTTTGAATAAGTTTAAGCTTGTGTCCGTCTTCTATATCCATTAGAGTATAGGTTATATTGTCAGCCGCCTCCACTAAAAATGATAACGGGTGCCGACACCAATACCTATCTGAATCAGAAAGCCTAATCAGTCCTAAGTCAGTGGCAATTTCTTGAAAAATGGCTCTTTCACTTTGAAAGAACCCAATCTTTTTCCCTGATCTTCTCTTTAAAGTAAGTTCCCCCTTTGAATTCAATTCATTGATAATAGACTCTTTAGGGTATTTAGTAAATGTTGCCAAAGTGGAATAGGTAAGTTTTAATCCTCCGGTTTGGCCTGAGGGATGATCATTTGTCAATATCCTAAAGCCTTCCGCATTACCTTCAAATTCAAGGAGATCTTTTTTCTCTTTATCTGTTAGTTCCTTTGTAAAATCTTCATTTTCTGATTTTGCGAAGAACTTTTTAAAGAAAACCCTAAAAGACTGTTCCCCTGAATGGCCAAAAGGAGGATTGCCAATATCATGGGCTAAACAAGCAGCTGCAACAATATGCCCGATTGTTGTAGAGGTTATAGCCTCGTTTCCTTCCATATCATAAATTCTACCTTCCTTTTTCAATATGAACTCTCCAGCAAGTTTGCCGATAGATCTACCGATACTTGAGACCTCAATACTATGGGTCAGCCTGTTATGAACAAAATCACTTTTTGGAACTGGAAAAACTTGGGTTTTATCCTTCAACCGCCTAAAAGGGGAAGAAAATATAATTCGATCTAGATCTCTTTCAAATTCAGTTCTAGCATCAGTCTTAAGATGGTAAGTTGAAGCCCCAAAACGTTTGGATGTAATTAGTCTATTCCAGTCTAGTCTCATTTATTTAAAAATTTATGTTAAAATTTATTTCTTCTTTTTCTCACTCTTAATCCGCTCCAACAACCTCTCCGCAGGTTCCCAATTTGCTTCCTTGCGGCAGGCTTCTACTTCGGCTTCGCTGAGTAGGCGGCCTTCAAAGGCCTTTTTCAAGATACTCTGACGAAGGGCTTCCGCTTTTTCCAAACTGGTCTGGATTGACTCCGCCATTTTATCCGCAACCGAAAGCCGAGATTCGATTTCTTGGACGATTTGGGTTTGAACTTCTGTTGAAAAAACAGGGATGATTAATTTTCGAATGTCTCGAATATTTAAATGTGGAGACGTTGTGCCTCCAATAAGTGGTTTGTACTGAGCTTTAAATCCTGGAGACAAGACGTAGGATTGAAAAAACTTAGGAAGGATTCCATTTTTCAATCGGAACATCATCATCCTTTGGCCAAGGCATAAATCAATTTTTGGCGGTACAATAACTGCTTTTCCAACTGTTCCTTCTCTCGAAAACAAAATATCATTTTCAATAGGTTTTAATCTTCGGATTCGATCCAAATATGTTTCTTCGTCAACAAATCGTGCTTTTTGAAAAGAGATTCTCGAATCTTCGATACATGTTGTATCAATACAATAAAAACCTGTAGGCTTGAACTTGGCTGTTGAATGAAGGCAATCGACAATATTTGTACAACACTCCTCAACTGTTAGACTTTCAAAATTCTCATCCCCCTCAAACGCCTTTTTCAGCACGGCTTGGCGGTAGATGTCGAGTTTGGCTTGGGCGGATTTGAGGCTGGAGACCGCATGGTCCAACTCGCAAAACAGTTCCTCGATCCGAGCGACTATGGCCCGCTGTTCGGAAAGGGGAGGGAGGAATAAAGTTTTATTCTCTACTTGCTGATAATGTCTAGCATACCCCTTATCCTCAATTTTTTGAGTCAGTATTTTTGTGTTAAATGCTAAAAAAGTAGGATTGATACCAGGTTTGGGAATTAATACTTTTGTTCCATCGGCACCTGGGACAAAACGAAAGTTAATTAGTTTTACAGCTTTAGTGTGATCGCCAAAAACAATCACAGGCAAATTACAATTCAATACTAGGTCTTCACTATCAGTATATCCACCTATCAATTCCTTGCCCTGATCAACGACTGGAAATTTTCCAGAATCAGAATAATCTTTTTGCTTGAGTTTATTTTTTACAGTAGATACTTTTTCAACAAGTTCCTTATAGCCTACTTCAATCCAATCTGTTCTCATCTTCTAACTTTTTGTAATTCATGGTATTTCTGGTCTCCATGTCGATAGATGAAAACTCGGTCGTATGTTGATTGGACTTCAGGTAAGCCCCTGTCAAAATTGAAATCCATGGTGATGTTAAATGGGCTAGCGACAAAAACTAGCCAGATTTGAGAATAATCTCTCTTGTAGTTTTTGGGACGTGTATCCTTCTTTTTAATCTTTTCAAAAAGCTGGGAAAATTCCAAGGAAGGAACCACATGTCCAGAAACAGGATAAAATGAAGGGGAATCTAACTCCTTTGAATTCCAAATATTGATAGAACTTATCAGTTGATCAAGAATATAATTTCCTGTGTAGGGATCAGGGTTTTCGAAGTATTTATATTCTCCAAGACTTGGCAAGTTTTCTAAAACAAATGATGCAATTTGTTGAGCAAGAGTAGTTTTTGAGACTTTTTTCAAGCTTGGTGGATTTTCTAATTTCCGATAAAAACTCATTGTTGAGTAAAATGAGGCGGAAACATGTGCTTTCATATCTGACATACTTATGAAAATTTTTTCAGCTTTATCCATAACATCTTCGGCCAATTGGTCTTCTTGCACAGGATCTATCCCATTTTCATCCACTTTTTTAAACAATCGAGTATGCTCTATTCCAATCAAACCCAAATTGGTTTCTGCCCAAAAGTCAGGTTCTGGCGGAGATTGTCTTTCCGATTTATAAACTTCAAGACCTTTCACCAAAGCCAGAAATTCATCGATATGGATTTTTTCAATAGGGGAATCTGCCATAACTATCCAAACAAAGGGGTGGCTTCAGGCTTTGGAGGAAGCATAGGATAAAACACCCCGATAATCACAAATGGGTTTTTAGCTCTTCGGGTATGCCACTCTCTGGTGGTTCCCAAAAAGAAATAGATCTCCTTTTTGCTCAAAAAGTCTGTTTCATATTTCTCCCTCACCTTTTGCAAGGCCTTTTCTGGATCGCCTTCCGAATCCCGAAAACAATTCCAATAGAGTTGCCCGATCTCCCAGTCTTCTATCATCAGTGTAGAGATTCGTCCCTCGTCGTCCAAAAATTCATACTTGAATTTCCAGGGGACTTTAGGGAAGATTTTTTTGGCATCCTCCTTCGGTTCGCTAAACAAATCCATCTGCGTTTGCAGGGCTTTCCATACAGGTTTCCAGTCTTCCTCGTCTTTTTCGATCACCAGCCGCTTGATTTTGCTGGGTTTGAAGGTTGCCAAGGAGATATTCTTTGGAGCTTGTGAATCTTCGATCAGTTGGGTAAGATTAGTGTAGACATTTTGAAGGCAGAAGGTCTTTCGTGCTTCCCAGTTGTTTTTGGTATCCAAGGTTTCCCCAATGACCAAGTCCTTGAATCCATAATCTTTGGGAGAATGGCTTTCCGGTCGGAAATCATCGGTTCGCTTTACTAGATCCAATTCGATCCAAGTGTATTTTCTGGACTTTACTTTGCCTGTGTTTTTTAAGCCGTTCAAAAAGCTAAGCGGCATGGGATAAATCCTTACCCAAGTCCCGTCCTCACGGACTCCAGCCGTACAGACTAGTTCATCATAACTTTTAGAAGGAAGCGGGTAGGTGGTGACAGTTAAAAGGATCTTTTCTCTGGGCATGGATTATAGATGTAAAAGTTCGTACTCGAATTCAGGCAATTGACAAATCGCTTCAGCCAGATGCTTCCGATGGCATTGGCAAATATTTGCTTCAAAACAGGTAATCGCCACCCGATCGTAGGTTTTAATCAGGTTTAGAATCTCTTCCTGCTGACTTAGAGTTTGGGGCAAAACGGTCTGCTTGTAATCTTCAAAAAGGATATCGTAATCTTCCTGAGAGTGAAGTTCTCTGCGCTTGTCGGAGACAATGCCCACCTCAGGGATATGGATAAACCGGATTCCTACCCCTTCGCAGGCCATTTGCAATTGAGATTTGTTGAAGCCATACTTCATGCTGTAGGAATTCTTTCGTACATCGCAGAGCACCTTGACATCTGATTCAAGGAGCTTATTGATATACTCTTCCAAACTCAGTCCCTCGTAACCGATGGTAAAAAGTGCTTTTTTGTCAGAAACTGGCCTCTTTGCAAGAACAATGGATTTCTCCAGTGCATTCAAATACCTGTCCGCTACCGTGCTATTGATGGCAAAGTAAGGAAAGTGGACATAGGTGTATCGGATCAGTTCCTCCGACGAATGGCCTTGAAATTTTGTTTTCAGTCTGGCGATAGCCTTTCTATCCTCCGGCTTCAGAGTTGCCCAATAGGCAGTTGAATCGGTCTTTTTCCAAGTTCTTTCCCCTTCCTCCACCTGAGCATATTTCTTCATGGTCGAAAGATCCGCATTGGCCTGAAAGGAAAAGCAGCCGAACTTATAAGGAACAAAATGATAACTCTTATCCTCTTGGTAGGTGGTAAACAGCATCAGCAGCTTTTGTAGCTGAAGCTTTTCCAGCTCACCTCCAAAGGCTTCCAAAAGTGCGAGTACTATTTTTCTTCGGTAATACATCATAATCAGGTACAAAGGTACGCTTACCCAATGCTAGGCAGAAAGTTCTTTATTCAATTCCTCGATAATCGGGACCATTTCTGTCCCAAAAAGATTCCACATTCCTCCCCTTCCTCCAAATTTGTCAAACGGCGTGTAATCCAAGTCCTCCACATCGATATGGAAGCTGCTGGCGATATGGTCTTTGATCATTCGCAGCCAATCTACTTGCTCCTCGGTAAAGCGGTTGTGCTGACCGGCATTTTGCTGGAAGATCCATTTCTGGAAATTCTGATTGACCGTGCGGTCATAGGGAGTCAGTTGGGCATCGATCCCAGTTACTTTACGGACCAGTGACACCAAGGCAATCAGTTCGCTTTTGGGTGAGTTTTCCTTGACCTGATCAAGCTGCTGATAGGCTTCCCAGACATAGTTGGGAGCCAAAAGCGGTCGGTCCAGCTTGAGTTGTTCCAGCAAGTCTTTGATCATTTTCAGGGTCAGTTCCCGTCGGCGATACGGCTGATCATAGAAGATGCTCAGGGCGGTAATCTCATCCTTGTGTGTTTCAATATATTCTCCAAACTCCTGCACGACTTGCTGTGCTTTGTCTTGGGTGAAGGTATCCCACTCAGCCTTGAGTACCCGATCGGTGTTCACATGGTCGATGACCTGATCATGAGCCTTTCGTACTTTCTCCACATACTCGGTCAGTTCTCCAGTGAAGATTTGGGCAGCGGAATTCCGAAGTTCCTCCACTTCCTGAGCGATGGTTTTGGAGATCTGATCAGGGGCCTGTCCAACCAAGTCCTGAGCGACTTTGGCCTCGATGCTTTCGATCACATCGGGATTGTAAGCATTCAGCAGGCCTTTGATGACCGTTTGCAGACTCTTTCCTTGGGCCAGTTCGGAAAATTTCTCCTTCTCGGGTTCCGTCAGTTCCTTTTCCAGTCGCAGCAGTCGGTTGGCCAAGGAAAGAAACAAATCCTCGTCCTGAGCCCCCATTTTCACCGCTCCGAGTAGATCCTTTAGGGGAACGGAAGGCTTTCGCTCCAACGGTCTGCTGTCTGTCTTTTTTGACTTTATCGCACCGATCGCATCCACGATCACAAAGTGTGTTTTGGTATGCTTGGCGGTCCGTGTCACCTTTTGCAAGTCATCAAACTTGATCGTGCGGGTACCCCGGCCTTTCATCTGTTCGAAGTAGTTAATGCTTTTCACATCCCGCATAAAGAGCAAGACTTCCAGCGGCTTTACATCCGTTCCCGTGGCAATCATATCTACCGTCACGGCAATTCGTGGAGCCCAGGAATTGCGGAAGCGGTTGAGTACCGACTTGGGGTCTTCTTCGATCTTGTAGGTGACCTTTTTGCAAAAGTCATTTCCCTCATTGAATTCCTCCCGGACAATCTGGATGATGTCATCCGCATGACTGTCCGTTTTGGCGAAAATCAGGGTTTTTGGTACTTCAAATTCTCCCTGCTCATCAAATCGATCCGGGAAAATGGAGGGTAGAGCATCTTTGAAAGCTCTGATAACAGTTCGAATCTGACTGGGATTAACAATCTCTTTATCAAGCTTATTTGATCCGTATTCCAAATCTTCCTCCAGTTGCTCCCAGCGCTTTTTGCGGGTGAGCTTTTCCCTTCGATCCACATATTCCTTGGCTTTGATGATTGATCCGGATTTGGTGATTTCTGTCTCGATGGTGAAAACATCGTAAGGCACGTTCACTCCGTCCAGCACCGACTCCTCGTAGGTGTATTCGCTGACCACATTTTGATTGAAAAAACCAAAGGTGCGCTTATCCGGTGTCGCTGTCAGGCCAACCAAGAATGCATCGTAGTAATCCAAGACCTGTTTCCAAAGGTTGTAAATCGAGCGGTGACATTCGTCTACAATGATGAAATCAAACTGCTCGATGGGATTCTTGGGATTGTAGGCCACAGGAAGCGGTTCCTTTTTCTGCCAAGTCCAAGAGGATTCGTTTGGGTTTTCCTCCTCGGCTGATTCATCGAGTTCCTTCCCCTGAAGGATGGAATATAGACGCTGAATGGTAGAAATACAGACCTGCGCATCCGAAGCGATGTATGCCGAACTCAGCCGCTGCACATTGTAAAGCTCTGTGAACTTACGGTTGTCATCAGTGGGCTGATACTTCAGAAACTCTTGCTCTGCCTGTTCGCCCAGGTTTTTGGTATCCACCAGAAAGAGGATTCGCTTTGCCTTGGCAAACTTGAGCAAGCGATAGATAAACGTGCAGGCAGTAAATGTTTTTCCTGCACCCGTTGCCATTTGGATCAGCGCTTTGGGGCGATTGTCCTTGAAAGAATGTTCGAGATTTCTGATAGCTCGAATCTGAGCTGGCCTAAGCCCGTCTTCATCGAGATGGGGAATATCCTGCACTCGTGCACGAAGCGGCTTGGACTGGCCTTGCCATTCGGCAAACGTCTCGGGTCTATGAAAGGTAAAGACAGGTCTAGAGCGGGGCTTAGGATCACGGTAGTCCGTGAATCGGGTCAATGCTCCTGTACTTTCATACACAAATGGAAGATCCCCGTGATTCAGGTATTTCAGTTTGCTCGTGGCATACTCAAAGGATTGATCCTCCACCACCGTCAATCGTTCTCCCTCTTCCTCACGCTTGGCTTCGATGATTCCAACCGGCTTACGATCTACAAAAAGCACGTAGTCGGCAGGACCTGAAGAAGTTTGATACTCCCGAACGGCAATGCCCCTACCTGCTGCAAGATTGACTTCATTTTTGGACTGCACCAACCATCCAGCTTGACTTAATTGGCTATCAATCAAGTCTCTAGCAATCTGTTCTGGATTTTGGTTTGGTGTTGGAGTCATGAAAAAGTGATTTCAAAGTTTCAAATTATGGATTTAATTTGGGAAAATTAAAAACTACCTCGCATTTTACCATTTGGAATTTGTAATCAAACCCAGTCTAAGAGTAATACCATCATCGTTAGGACTGGGTGGGATTTGCCTACCCTGCATCCTGGCTCTGACTGGGTGGGATTTACAATTCCCCTGCCCTACCCGACCACCTTTCCAGCCAAGTATCGCTGTACTTCATAGACATCGATGCTATTGTTAAACTTTTTGCTGACTGAGGGAAGGGACTCGCTGGAAATCCAGATCTTCAGTTCGGCGTCCAGGTCAAAGGTTCCCGCCGTTTCCAGCGAGAACCTGGTGATGTTCTTATAGGGCATGGACTTGTACTCTATCTTACTCCCCGTCAGCCCCTGTACATCGATTAGAATCAAGCGCTTGTTGGTAAACATAAAGGTGTCCCGGATCAGCTGAAATCCAAGTTCGATCCGTTCATCCTCACAGAGGAGTCTGCCGTACTTATCCAGCAATTTCTCGGAGGAAACCTCGCTGGAATTGCCCAGTATTTTGTTAAAAAAGCCCATAATCTATCAAATGACTAAACTCTAAAATTTGGCTAGGAGTATCCGTTAATCCCTCTTCTACCTTGGAACTG
>FWPV01012622.1_pt1 | contig 12986 bp, 9 predicted proteins | sample 2228371 | NCBI WGS metagenome assembly FWPV01 (sample SAMEA103939776, study PRJEB20133) | metagenome | reverse complement strand
CACCCCGTGGCCGCTCTCCCACGGAGGCGCCGTCCGCATGTACAACCTCATGCGCCGCGCCGCGGAAGACTTCGACCAGGTGCTCGTCGCGTTCTGCACCGGCCATGCCGCGCCGGCGCGCGAGATTCTGGACATCTGCAGCGAAGTGATCCTGGTCGAGCGCGAAGGGTCGCACCTGCGCCCGATGACGGACAGGCCGGAAGTAGTCGAGGAGCACGACGAGCCCGCCTTCCACGCCGCTCTGCAACTGGCGCTCCGGCGCCATCAGCCGGATCTGGTGCAGATGGAGTTCACGCAGATGGGCCTGTATGCGGACGATTGCCGCGGCGTGCCAACGGTGCTGGTGGAGCACGACATCACGCTCGACCTCTACCGGCAGCTGCTGGCAGAGCGCGATGGCTGGGAGACCCGCCAGCAGTGGCAGCGGTGGGAGCGTTTCGAGCGCCAGCTCTGGCGCAAGGTCGATTGCGTCGTCGCCATGTCGCAGCGCGATGCCGCCATGCTGGAAGGCGCGCGCCGCGTGGAAGTGATCGCCAACGGGGTCGACCTGGAGCGCTTCTCTCCTTCCGCTGAGGCGCCCGAACCGCGCCGCCTGCTTTTCATCGGCTCGTTCGCGCATCTGCCCAACCTGCTCGGCCTCGCAGCGTTTCTGCGCCACGCCTGGCCGCGCCTGCGCGAGGCGGGCGCCGCCCTTCACATCATCTCCGGCGCCAACCCGGAACACTTCCTCGATCTCTACAAAGACCGCGTGCAGGTTTCCCTGCGGGAGCCGCAGATCGAGTGGGAGGCCTATGTCTCCGATGTCCGCCCCGCCTACCGCCGCGCGGAGATCGTCATCGCGCCGCTGCTGGCTTCCGCGGGAACGAACATCAAGATCCTGGAGGCCATGGCCATGGGCAAGGCCATTGTCGGCACGCCCGCCGCAGTCAATGGCCTGGAGATCGAGCCGGGCGCCGACGCTCTCATCGTTCCTTCGGTGGAAGCGATGGCGGACGCCGTGCTCGGCCTCTTCGAAAACCGTGAAGCCCGGACGGCGCTGGAACGCTCCGCCCGCCGCAAAGCCGAAGCCCGCTATGGCTGGGACGCGATCGCCCGCCGCCAGGCGGCGCTTTACACTTCGCTGATCCGCCGTCCGCCGCGCGCCGCCGCCTCGTGAACCGGTCCGGATTCCTACCGCCTGCGCGTCCGGCCGCGGACATAATCAGCCGTGATCGTTGAATACACGCCCCCGCGCGGCGTGAACTCTCCCGTCACCGTCATCTCCCGCGGACGGCACGCTTTCACGCAGTCGTCGAGAATGCGGTTCACGGCGTTCTCCTGGAAGATGCCCATGTTGCGGTAGGCCAGCAGGTACATCTTCAGCGATTTCAGCTCCAGGCACAGCCTGTCGGGAACATAGCGGATCGTGATCGTGCCGTGATCCGGCAGCCCCGTGCGCGGACAGACGCTCGTGAATTCGGGAGAACTGATCTCGATCCAGTAATCGCGCTGCGGAAACTGGTTCGGCCAGCACTCGATCTCCGGCAGCGGCGCGGCGACTCCCGAGGCGGCGTGTTCATCGGTATACAATTTGTGCGTTTTCTGTTTCGGCATCAGCGGTTCTCCTCGCGGCGGTTTTCCGGCAGGTGGCGGTCGAGCTGCTCGAGAAACACGCCCGCGTCCGTCACCACGCCCACGGCCTGTCCCGTGCCCCGGTCGCCCAGCTTGGTCACGACGGCCGGGTTGATGTCCACGCACACGGTCTTCACCCACCCGGGCAGCATGTTGCCCGTGGCGATCGAGTGCAGCATCGAGCCCAGGCACAGCACCAGCCCCGCGCCGCGCAGCTGCTCCGCGTAGGCGTCCTGCGCGGCGTTCATGTCGGTGATCGTCTCCGGCAGCGGCCCGTCGTCGCGCAGGCTGCCGGCCAGAACGAACGGTACGCCCTGCATCACGCACTCATACAGGACGCCCTTCTTCAGCACGCCCTGTTGCACAGCCTCTCTCACGGAGCCTGCGTGATAGATCCGGTTGATGGCGCGCATGTGGTTGCGGTGGCCGTGCTCTTCCTGCCGCCCGTCGGCGAGCCGCACCCCAAGCGACGTCCCGAACAGCGCCGACTCGATGTCGTGCACCCCCAGCGCATTGCCTGCGAGCAGCGCGCTGACGTACCCCTTGCGGATCAGGGACGCCAGCGGCTTTGCGCCCCCCGTGTGAATCACCACCGGCCCCGCCACCACCACGACCTTCTGGCCTGCATCGAGAACGCTGCGGATCAGCGCCGCCGTCTGGCGCACCGCCGTCTCCACCTGACGCTCGCTTGAAATTCCGTTGGACATGAAGGCGAACGCCAGACGGTCGCGTTCCTTCGATTCCGGAATCACGCGGATGCCGCGCATGCCCACGACGATCTCGTCGCCGGCGCGGATGTCCCGCAGCCGCCGCGCCCACGGCTTTCCGTCCTGCCACACGATCACCGCGTCCATCCGCTGGTTCTGCACTTCGTGCCAGGCGCCGCCGCGCCGCACCAGCGTGCGGTGATTCGTCGTCGAGTAGAAATCCTCCGGCGCGCAGCGGTCGCGCTCCACGCGCGCGAACGCGGCGTCCTGCTCCTCCACCGGCGCGCACCCGAGCGCATGGAGCTGGCTGAGCATTTTCTCGAACGACGCCCGGTCCGGCGCCTCCACCCGCAGCCGCAGCCGCGACGGGTCCGCGTTGGTCCGTCCGATATGAAAGTGCTCGACCTCGAACCTTCCGTGATATTCGATCACGGTGTCGAAGATCTGCTCCATGATGTGCGAGTCGATCAGGTGGCCTTCGGCCTCCACGACTTCCTGAAGGGGGCGTGATTCGGTCTTGCGTTTCGTCGTCATTTCACAGCGGTCCAGCAGAGGAACAGCCCGTCCGGGGCCACATCTTCCCAGTATGAGATGGGACGGCAGGCCGCGTCGCGGCAGTGCCGGCGGAGAAGCCCCAGCAGTTCCTCTTCCCGGAACCACTTCTCCCAGAGCGGCGTCTCCAGCCGCCCCCACTGCCGCGCGTTCTTGTCGATGATCACCAGCCTCCCGCCGGGCTTCAGCACACGGCAGAGTTCGGCTACGGCGGCTTCGATATCGACGGCGTGCTCCAGCGACTCGGTCGCGTAAACAGCCTCGAATGCCGACTCTCCGAATGGCAGTTCGAGCATCGAGCCCGCCACGCGCCGCAGCTCCGGCGGCGCGCTCCGCAGCATCGCCGTGGCCAGGTCCAGCGCCACCACCTGCGCCTCCGGATAGGCGCTTTTCACATGCACGGCGAAACGCCCCTTGCCGCAGCCCGCGTCCAGCACGCGCGCGCCCTGTCCCAGCGGAGCGAGCCCGTCGATCACGGCCCGGACATGCAGAATCCGCGGATCGATCGTCGACGGAAAATGCTCCTCGTCGGCGGCGGCTTCCTCAAACGAACGCCGGATCTCGGCGGCGAGATCCGGCGTCAGGGAGGCTTTCCGCCTCCGGAACAGGCGTGCGAACAGGCTCATCAAAGCTTGCTGAGGAACACCGGCAGGCCGCGCTTGCCGTTGTAGCTGGGCCGGTAGCGCTCCGTGTTGTACATCGTCGCCACGTCCACCTTGCGCGGCCCCAGCTTCGGGTCCGGGATCTCCACCAGGTCGAAGCAGCCGTTGACGATGCCCGTCATCAGACCGCTCTTGCCCTCCTCAAGCGCATCCATGGCCATGTTGCCGAACGTGCAGGCCACCAGCTTGTCGACGAAATCGGGGTCGCCCGAGCGCAGGTCGTAGGTCAGGTCGCTGACGATCGTCTCCTCGCCCGCGCGCGCCTTGATCTCCGCCGCAAGGTCGTCGCCCACATTGGCCTTCTTGCGGTGGCCGTAAGCGTCGGCTTCGCCGTAGTGCTTCACCTGGTAGCCTTCCCACTCGGCGCCTTCCGACAGGATCACCAGCGAGTAGTTCGACGGATTGTTCCGCTTGTCCTCTACCAGCAGGCTGATCAGCTTGTCGAGGTTCACCTTGTATTCGGGGATCACGCAGCGGATGTTGGTGACGTAGGCCGTGTAGAGCGCCGTGAAGCCCGCATCGCGGCCGAAGACGCGGAAGATGCCGATGCGCTCGTGCGAGCCGACCGTTGTCCGCTGCCGCTGGATGGCCGAGTCGGCGCGCGTGATCGCCGTCGAGAAGCCGATGCAGTACTCCGTGTTGCGCACGTCGTTGTCCATCGTCTTCGGGATGGCCATGATCTTCACGCCTTCATCGTGCAGCCGCCGCGCGTAGCTCAGCGTGTCGTCGCCGCCGATGGCGATCACCGTGTCCGCTCCCAGCCGCTCGAGGTTCTTCAGCACGGCGCTGGTCACGTCGTAGGTAACTGTCTTCTGCCCGTCCTTCTCCGTCTCCCGCGTCGGGAAGCTCATGCCCTTCAGATGCTCGGGCAGGCTCTTCATCTTGGCCGGATTCGTCCGCGAAGAGTGGAGGAATGTACCGCCCGTGCGGTCGATCGTGCGCGTGTTCAGCGGCGTCAGCTGCAGCGTGTAGCGGGACACGCTGGCCGGATCGTCCATGTTCAGATGGGTGAGTCCTTCCCATCCGCGGCGAATGCCGAGCACTTCGTAACCGATCGAGCAGCCGCGATAGGTGACCTGCTTGATGACGGCGTTCAGTCCGGGAACGTCGCCGCCGCCGGTGAGGATCGCAATTCGCTTGGCCATTCTGTCTCCTGGTCCTGAAAAAAGATGAAGGGGGTCGGTCAAAATCAGTATAACTGGTCTGATATGCGCGGCGCGGCTTCAGCGCCGCAGGAGCTCCTCGAACGCCGCCGCCAGAAGCGGCGCCGCTTCCGGTCCCGTCGAGTTCACCTCTCCGTACCACCGCTTCGTGGCGCCGAACGTGTACGGCGGCTTCTCGTCCCACTGGCACTTCGGCAGGATGTAGCCGATCTCGTCGTTGGCCAGCCCGAACAGCATCCGGTACGGCGCCGACAGCATCTTTTTGAGCGGCTTCTCCACGGGCGCATCGGGGAGATCCGCGTTCGGATCGCACACCGCCCCGCCCACGCTCAGCTCCGGATACAGCTCGCCGGGCACGAGCGCCGCTTCCACCACCGCGCGCCGCCCGCGGGAAAACCGCAGATATCCCACCGGCGACTCCGTCCCTCCGTTCTTCATCGGCTTCCGGCCGCTGAACAGGCCGATCTTCGACGCCATCAGGAACAGCGGATTCGACACCGGGAAATGCACCAGCTTCTCGCGGTATTCGATCGTGTCGATCCGCTCGGCCCGGGCTTTCTTCTGCGACTCCATGACATGCCGCGCCGCATACCGCCCCACCAGCTCCGCCATGCGGAAGCTGTCTTCCGGCGCCGGCCTGCCCGTCTCGGGGTCAGGGATCTTCGCTCCCAGCGGCGACTGCATCCCGCCCAGCGCTCCATTCACGAAAACGACAGTCCCGAAACCCGCCGCTTCCAGCGCCTCCCGCGTGTAGTGCACGTAGTCGGACGTGATCAGAGTGTTTCTGCTCCCCAGCGCCTCCGGATGGTTGTTCCAGTTCACCAGCGTGGCGATGGCGCGCCCGCGCCGGTCGCGGAACACAAGCGAGAGGATCTCGGGATCATGCACCACGGGCGGCCGCGAGTCGTCATAGTATGTGGCGACATCCCGCGGCGTCACCGCCGCGGGAAACATCCTCGCCGGCTGAAGCCGGGCAATCGCCTCCTTCGCCGCCGCCGCCGTTTCCTCGATGACGAACCGGTTGTAGGCCTCATCCAGGCCGCTCACCGTCTGCTTCGGCCCCCACTGCCCCATCGTGTCGGGGCCTTCATGCACATGGGTGGCTGCAACGATCACGCGGGCGCCGGGCACGGCGGCGCGGATCCGCTCGACGTCGTCGTGGAACAGCCCGATCAGGTCGACCGCGCAGATCGCCACCGGCTCGCCGCCCGCGCGCACCGCCACGCAACGCGCCCACAGGTCATCGTGCACGCCCGTGGCAGCGCGGTTGTTGCCGAAGCCCGCCATGTACACGGGCCGGTCCAGAGATGGCGTGATCTTCCGCGCCGCCGCGCCCGCCTCCAGGCGGCCGGCGGCGCTGACGGGGAAACACCCGGCGAGGGCGAGCAGAGCCAGCTTCCGCATACACCGATTGTGCCCTGCCCGGCCTCCCGGCTGCAGGCCGTGTTAGCCACTGTCGGCGCAGGCGTTTACTCTTCTTCCTCCGCCACGCCAGCCGCGGCGGCCTTGTAAGCGGCGATGATCTTCTCCGCCTGCGCCTGCGGCACGAAGTCGTAATGCGAGAACTCCATCGTGTAGGACGCGCGGCCCTGCGTGATCGACGTAAGGTCGTTCTGATACGTCAGCATCTCCGCCATCGGCACCTGCGCCCGGATGATCTGCGTCGAGCCCTTCGTGTCCATGCCGGTGATGCGCCCGCGCCGCCCGTTCAGGTCCGACATCAGGTCGCCGGCGAACTCCACCGGCGCCTGCACCTCAACCTTCATGATCGGCTCCAGCAGCGCCGGCTTGGCCTGTTCCATCGCCAGCTTGAACGCCTTGCGCCCGGCGATCTTGAAGGCCATTTCCGACGAGTCGACTTCATGGTAGGAGCCGTCGTACAGCGTCACTTTGAAGTCGACCACCGGATAGCCCGCCAGATAACCCTTCGCAGCGGCTTCCAGAATGCCTTTCTCCACCGCCGGAATGAACTGCTTCGGAATAGCGCCGCCGAAGATCGAGTTGACGAACTCGAACCCCTTGCCGCGCTCCAGCGGCTCCATCTTGATCTTGCAGTCGCCGAACTGCCCGTGGCCGCCCGTCTGCTTCTTGTGCCGCCCGTGCACGTCGGCAAAACCGCGGATCGTCTCCCGGTACGGAATCTTCGGCGCCCGCAGCTCCACTTCCACGTTGTAGCGCCGCTTCAGGCGGCTCACCGTGATCTCCACGTGCTGCCCGCCCATGCCCGCCAGCAGGAACTCGTTCGTCTGCGGGTCGCGGTAGAACCGCAGTCCGGGGTCCTCTTCCAGAATCCGCGCCACCGCGTTGCCCATGCGGTCTTCGTCGTTGCGGCTCTTGGCGGCGATGGCGTACGCAATCGACGGCTCCGGAATTTCCACGCGCGGATACTCGATCGAGTCGCCCTTCTCGCACAGCGTGTCGCCCGTGAGCACGTCCTTCAGCTTCGCCACCACGCCGATGTCGCCCGCATGCAGCTCGTTCACCGGCAGCAGTTGCTTGCCGAACGGCACGCTCAGGTGCGACAGCCGCTCCTGGCTCTTCGACCGCATGCAGATCAGGTTCGCATCGTTCTTCAGCACGCCAGTGCAGACCTTGAAGTACGACAGCCGCCCGGCGAACGGATCGGCGACGGTCTTGAACACGTACGCCGTCACATGGTCCTTGTCCGTGATCGCCTTGAACTCTTCGTGGTCGCCCACCATCGCCCGGATCGCCGGATGCTCCGTCGGATTCGGGCAGAACGCCAGCATGAAATTCATCGCCAGGTCCGCGCCGATGTTCAGCAGCGACGAGCCGCACAGGATCGGGAAGATCCGGTCTTCCTTCACGGCGTCATGCAGCCCGGACATGATGTCTTCCGGAGGCAGCGTGCCCTGCTCGAAGAACCGCTCCATCAGCTCGTCCTTGCCCTCGGCGATCATCTCGATCAGAGCCGCGTGCGCTTTCTCCGCCTGCTCCTTCAACGCGTCGGGAATCGGAATCTCTTTGCCCTTCCCGTCCCCCTCCGGCGTGTACTCGTACGCCTTCATCTCGATCAGATCGACGATGCCGCGGAAGTCCCGCTCCGCCCCGATCGGCAGCTGCACCGGAATCGCGTGCCGCCCGAACACCTCCACGATGTTGTCCACCACGCGCTGGAAGTCCGCCCGCTCACGGTCCAGCTTGTTGACGAAAAACGCCCGCGGCAGCTGGAACCCTTCCGCGTACTCCCACACCTTCTCCGTCACCACTTCCACGCCCGCCACGCCGTCCACCAGGATCAGCGCCGAATCCGCCGCGCCCATCGAGATCTTCGCGTCGTATGTAAAAAGGCTGAAGCCGGGCGTATCGAACAGATTCAGCTTCTTCTTGCCCCACTCCACCGCCGCCAGCGACGTCGAGATGGTGATCTTCCGCGCGATCTCCTCATCGTCGTAATCGGTGACCGTGTTGCCCTCGTCCACCCGGGTCAGGCGGTTCGTCGCCCCGGCCGTGTACAGCATGGCCGCCACCAGCGACGTCTTCCCGCTGTTGCCGTGGCCGACGAGGGCCACGTTTCGGACATCGGTGCTTTCGTAGATCTTCACAGGGCACGCTCCAGGAATGTTCGTACTGTTCGGCCCCTCAGGGGCCGTCTAGGCCGCATCGTAGCATAATTGACATCCTGAATTCTGGACGGAACTGTCTGGAAATCCGGGCGCTGCCCGCCGCGGCCGGAAACCTCCTTCCGCAGCCGGGCATACACTGAATGCGGTGACGCCATGAAGACCATCATCGAGCCGTTCCGCATCAAGAGCGTCGAGCCGCTCCGCCATACGACCCGCGAAGAGCGCCAGGAGGTCCTCCGCCAGGCCGGCTACAACCTGTTCCTCGTGCCCGCCGCCGAAATCCTGATCGACCTGCTCACCGACTCCGGCACCTCCGCCATGTCCACCGAGCAGTGGGCCGCCATGATGCGCGGCGACGAGTCCTACGCCGGCAGCGAATCCTACTTCCGCCTCAAGCGCGTCGTCGAGAACCTCACCGGCTTCCGCCACGTTATTCCTACCCATCAGGGACGCGCCGCCGAGCGCATCCTCTTCACCTGCCTCTGCAGGCCCGGCCACGTCGTTCCGAACAACACCCACTTCGACACGACCCGCGCCAACATTGAATTCACCGGCGCCGAAGCCGTCGATCTCCCCCTGCCGGAAGCCGCCGACACCCAGGCGCCGCTGCCCTTCAAAGGCGGCATGGACGTTGCCGCGCTCGAGCGGCTCATCGAAGAGCGCGGCCGCGCGCGGATCCCCCTCATCATGCTCACCGTCACCAACAACAGCGGCGGCGGCCAGCCCGTTTCCATGGCCAACATCGAGGCCGTCAGCCGCGTGGCCCGCCGCCACGGAATCCCCTTCTACATCGACGCCTGCCGCTTCGCCGAAAACGCCTGGTTCATCCGCGAGCGCGAGCCCGGCTACCACGATTGGTCCCCGTTCGACATCGCCCGCAAGATGTTCTCCCTCGCCGACGGCTGCACCTTCTCCGCCAAGAAGGACGCCTTCGCCAATATCGGCGGCCTGCTCTGCACCAACGACGACGCCCTCGCCCGCCAGGAGAAGGACCTGCTCATCCTCACCGAAGGCTTCCCCACTTATGGCGGCCTCGCCGGCCGGGATCTGGAAGCCATCGCCGTCGGCCTCCAGGAAGTGCTCGACCCCGATTACCTCCGCTACCGCATCGCTTCCACCACATATCTCGGCCGCCACCTTGCCTCAGGCGGCGTGCCCATCGTCGAGCCGCCCGGCGGCCATGCCATCTACATCGACGCGGGCCGCATGCTGCCGCACATCCCGCGCCATCAGTTTCCCGGCCAGTCTCTTGCCGTGGAGCTCTTCCTCCACGCCGGCATCCGCAGCGTCGAGATCGGCTCCGTCATGTTCGGCGAGCACGCCCGCAACGAACTCCTCCGGCTCGCCATCCCGCGCCGCGTCTACACCCAGAGCCACATCGATTACGTCGTCGAAGCCATCCTCGAGGTCAACGCCCGCAAGCACGAACTCCGCGGCTACCGCATCGTCGAACAGCCTGAATTCCTCCGCCACTTCTCCTGCCGCTTCGAACCCCTTTGAGAAAAGGGCTGTCACTGTTGCAGGACGCGGGACGCCGCCTGTCTCGTTCCGTCCCCGCCCTCGACTGTGCCCGCCTTCTGAGGGTGAGTGATGCCGCTTCTGGTTTATCTGGCCTTCACACCGGCTGCGGCGCGGCCGATGCCAGAGTTTTCGTCTTCTCGTACTCCTCACCGTCGCTGCTCTTGACCATCAGCACCGCCCGCAGCCCCATCCCCCTGTTTCACTCTGGCAGGCTCAACCGATCTCCCCCAGTGCCGTTCGCGGCCCCGTCAGGGCGCAATCAGGAACTCCACCCACTGCTCGGCGTATCCGCGCCGGCGGCCCTGCTGGTTTTCCGCGGCCACCTGGAGCGCGCAGGCGCCTGGCGAAATGTTCTCGCGCAGGCGCAGGGCGCCGGACACCACGATCCCGCTTTCCGCATTTCGAAACGGGACAGGACCCTCATAGACCAGCTCACGCTCGCGCCACAGCCGCACGGTTGCCTTCAGCCTTGCCGGATCTCCCTTCACCAGCGCGGCGGCGAATTCCAACGTGTCTCCCGGCCGGAAGCGGTGCGTGTCGAGGCCCAGCCAGCGGTCCGGCTCCTCCCGGCCTCCGCCCAGAACCACGCTGGACAGCACCACGCGGTCCTTCTTCGGATCCGGGATCATGACGAACCGCGCGGCGCTGCCCACGCGCCCCGTGGCCGCGTCCCGCACCACGGCCCGCACCATGTGCGGCCCGCGCTTCTCGATGGGCATGTCCAGCACGTAGCGCAGGCCGGCGCTTTGCACCTGCGCGCTCTGTTCGTCTCCCATAGGAATCTCATAGCGCTTCGCGACAAAGCCGGAGACCTCGTCCAGGCCGCGGATGGCGGAGACGAGCACTTCCAGCCGCAGCAGGCCGCGGCCGCTGGCATCCGAGTCCCAGTGCAGCGACTCAGCGCCGATGTGCAGCCAGCAGCGGAGCACTGCTCCCTGCTGCTTGGTCTCCGAGTACAGCGCCGCCAGTGTTAGCGGGATTTGCCGCCAGGGGGCAGGACTCTGCGCCGCCGCGCGCAGCAGTTCGAGCGCCGGGCGCGGCCGCGCGGGCGTGTCCTCCATCTCGGGTTCCAGGAATCCGGCCCGCGAGCGCACACGCAGTCCGGGCCGCTTCACACGGACCTCGATCCTGCGGAATGCGCCGGAAGCGGGATCCCGGCGGCGCTCCGGCGGCGGGCGGCAGGTGATCAGGTAGTAGCCATCCTGGTCTTCCAGAATCCGGTCCATGGCCCAGTTCAGGTCGTTTGTGTTCTCCATCGCGCGGCCGCCGGTGGCTTCCGCCAGCAGGGCCAGCGTCTGCTGCTTCGCAAAGAATCGCTGCCGTTGGCCGCTCTTGATGCCGGACAGCAGTTGTTCCAGTTGGAGATGGACCAGGTAGGGAGAGGGCGTTTCAATAAGACGCGCGTCGGCGCCAGCCTGCAGCGGAAGGAGTCCCTCCGCGTGAACGGTGTTCAGAATGACGCCGGCGCGGTTGGCGCGGTCGATCACGCGGCGGAGAGCCTTGATGAACTCCTGGTAAGTTGCCTCCCCTGCGGCTGGAGGTTCGATCCCATCGGAGAAAATCACCACCGCTTTTCTGCCAGGCAGTGGTTCGAGCATATCGATGACCGACAGGACGGTTGCAAATAAAGCCAGGTGGGCGCCGCTGGCGCCCTGCGGTCCGGCCCAGGCGGCCAGCCGCTCCGGCGGGAGGCCGAGCGAGCCAGGCCGGGCGTCCCGCGGCTGAAAGGCCCGGACATTCCATGACAGGCGGTCCGCCACAGACGCCAGCCACCGGCGGTCGCCGGTGAACTGGAAGAAACCGCCGCTGGAACGGCAGATCGCCACGGCATCGCCGTCCTGCATTTGCTTTTCGGCGAATTGCCGCAGCGCATGGCGCACGGCATGGGCATTCTCGAAGGACAGGTTCAGGTCATCGGCCAGAAGAACCATCACCCTCTGCAGCGCGGGCTGCGCCGGTTGCGGAGTGGCGGGAGCTGGCAGCGCTGCGCGCGGTGGAACGGACTCCCGAGGAGCTGTGGCCAGGCGGTGCTGCTCGATGTAAGCGGCATCGGTGACCGGCAGCGGCACGCCGTCCTGAAAGACCTCGAAATCAGCGGCGGCGAGATCTTTTACCTTGCGGCCCTGGCGGTCGGTGACTACCGCGTCTACCTGCACGAGAGCTGTTTCGATGCGGAATACAGGCGGTGAAGACGGCGGCGTCCCTATCTGACCGTATCCAGCCAGCCCAGCAGCACACAACCACAGAGCGAGCCTGGATGAACCCGATCTGCGAAATCCCGCGTGTGGATGATCCATGCCTTCCATCCGGCCGGCCTCTGGCCTGTTTCGGTCCCTATCAATGCACGTGGCTATCCGATTCCGAAGCCTCATCCGGCCGCAGCCCGCAAGACTTCCGCAAGGGGGACGTGCCGTTCTCGCAACCCGTTACGGCTGGCAGCCCCCATAACACCCCGAACGTGCCTGCTCGCAGGCCGGCAACCGGGCCTGCAGAATATTGTCGCAGGCGGCAATTTGATCATTGTATGCCCTCTGGCAACTCGAGAGCGCTTGATTGTATCCGTAATCGCACTGTTGCAAGCACATTCCGGCGTTATTTGGAGGGCAATTGTGTCTACAGTGCTCCCGTTCCGTCCAAGCCATCAGATCATACTGCGCCTTCCGGGTATCGGATTTTGACGGTCTTGCAGGTTGTCAATATACGCTGCTGTCAATCAGGCGGCATTCATCATTCCACGCCAGCGTTGACACGCTGTGCAGAGGCACCCATGATCAGGTCAGTTCGATTGTTTGACGGAGTCCGGCTTGCCTGCCCCTGGTGATGGGGCGCAAAAAGAGGGCGGATGCCGGAGGAGAAAACATCCGCCCTTGAAGGCAGGCCGGCCTGCCCGGGGGACGGGCGGCGGGCCTGTATGTGCTTGTCTACCTGAGTAGACGCTCTGGCCCCGGCCGTTGTTTCAATTATTGAATATTAGGTGAATATGCTAACGGGAACACGGGACTTCATGACTGGCCTTCCCGGAATCTTTCGCGAGCGAATGAGCAGCGAAAGAAAGTCGCAGACGGAGCGAATAGAATTTCTTGACTGGGGATGGTAACGGGGCAGCAGCCAGATCATGGGGCTCGGCTAAACGTTCATCTCCCCCTCGACATCCCGCGGCGCTTCCTCCACATAGAGGATCCG
>FWPV01012621.1_pt1 | contig 12987 bp, 11 predicted proteins | sample 2228371 | NCBI WGS metagenome assembly FWPV01 (sample SAMEA103939776, study PRJEB20133) | metagenome | reverse complement strand
AGAAGTTCGGCAACCATCCGACGGCCAAGAACGTCTTCGATCTGGATAGCATCCAGCTCTTGCAGATGGTGAAGACCATGCGGGACGAGAAGAGGTTCCTCTGCGGCGAAGAGATCCGCAAAAGATCGAGGCAGGACGAGGATGCGCCCCGCGTCACACCCGAGCGTGTCGGCCAGCCGCGTGGTGGGCACGAGCTGCGGATCCAGGTCATCCCCGACGATCGGCCCCGTCCCCACGCCGATCGGCGTGAGGATTCCCAGTTGGCGAGCCGTCACCCCCTGGCCTACTTCCCGTACGGACAAATCTCCCGTTTCGGAGGCGAGACTCAGGATCAATCCCCGCTGCCCGACCTCCACATTGAGCGGGATGCCCGCCGCCTGCCGCTTGATTATCAACGCCACGTCGCCGATGGTATGAGCACGGCTGAGATCGACGGTTGCCGTGGTCGTGCCGTCGGAGATCGCGATACTGCCCAGCGAGACGCCGGCGCCGTTATGAAGCTGCGACAGAGGAGTGTCGAATGTCAGCGCCGGATCGAGGTCCGCGGTGCCCAAGATCTCGGCGGAAAGTGCTCCGAACACGCGGCTGCCCGGGATATTGGTGTCGAAAAGGAGATCGACGTCGGAATAGCTTTGCAGTACCGTTTCGTTGCCTTCGTAGCGAATCAGCCCGTTGCCCACGGTGGAGAAGGGACGCACTTCCGTTAGACTTCCCGAAAAGAGATAACGTCCCCGAAAGTTTTGGTTGCCGGCATCGACCAATTGCTGAAGAGCGTATCGAATTTGTTGAGCCGCCGCCGCGCGCTGCTCTTGCGTGCTGGTCGTGCCCAGAACGCCGAGCGCGGTGCCGCGTGCCTCGGCCACGATTTGCGAAACGCGGCTGAGGGCTGCGTCCGAGGCATCCAAAAAGGACTGACTGGTGGCTAGATTGGTCTTGACCTGCGCCTTCTGCTCCAGCAATCGCTGGAGGGAGATTACGCGCAGCGATGCAATCGGTTTTTCGCTGGGAAACTCGTATTGGTAGCCCGTGCTCATCTGCACTTGCAACCGATAGAGCTCCCGCTGGCTGTACTGCACCTGTTGCATCAGCCGCTGCCGGATGAATTGGTCGGTTACGCGCGTGGTGGGAACGCCGCTGATGGCACCCATACCGGTTCCTGCAAGCCGCTAGTTCATTTTTGCGATTCTTTTCGACGGATTACGGAGGAAGCAGGCTATCGTCTTGCCGATACCATGCCCCTGCCGCCGAGGACGCATCCCGTGGAAGCTCCCTTAGCCTCGAAGCATCGACGATTCAAATATTCACCAAAATATCCAGCAAATCGGTAAGCGTTTTAATGAATCGGGCGGAGGCCTGAAATTGTCGTTGAAACATGATCATGCGGATGGCCTCTTCATCCAGATTGACGCCGCTGATCGCCAGCTTTTGTCCCCGCAGAGTACTTTCGAAGGTCCTGGCCGATTCGGCTTCCGCCGTGGTCACGGCGGCGCCCTGGGTGACCTCGGCGATCATGGAGTCGTACATGGCCGCGATGCTGACGCCGCCGAAGGCCGTCAAAGGTTGGTCCATGAAGGCTGCGAGGCTGACGGCGTTTTGCGTATCCGCGCCGATGCCGCCGCGGCTTGCCGCAAAGGTCTTCGGATCGGCCGCCGCGAACGGATTGACGGCGATGTCGCGTGCGTTCTGGCCGACGAAAAACGTGTTCAATCCCAAGGCCGCGAGAACTCCGCTGGTATCGTTGGCGAAGGCGAAGTCGGTATCCGGAGCGGTCGTGCGAATGCGGAGCTTTCCCGTGGAAAGGATCGTCGCCTGTAAACCGTCGATGGCGTTGATTTGCGCGGCCAAATCCTCCAACGTCGTGTCGTCGTTTTGAACTCCCGTGAGGTTGATCCGAATGGAATAAGATTGCGTGACGCCGCTATTGGTATTCCGGAGCAGGATGTCGAAGCCGCCGTTGACGGGAGTGAAAGGCAATCCCGCCGCGTCCAGCGGAACGTCGCGTTCGAAAACGGCGGATGCGCTCGTCAGGTCTTGATAGCCCGACAGTCCCTGCCCGCTCGCATAGATCTTATTGAATTCGAAAATGAGCGCGGATGCGACTTGGTTCAAGCGATCCAAGAATCCGCCGAGGACGTCGTCGCGTGCCCGGATCAGGCCGTGCAGTTCGCCGCCGGTCGTCTCCAAATTGGAATCCGTCTCCGCCAAGTGGACCTCGGATATCGCTATCCCGCGGTTGGTGGCGTGCGACACCTGCACTTCGCGCCGGGTGCCCTCATAGACCAAGAATAGTCCTCCCGAATAGACCGCCACGCCGCTGCTCGGCTGCTCCTCGACGCGAATATCGATCAAGCTCGCGAGTTCCTCGAGTGCCTGTTGGCGGCGGTCGCGCAGGCCGACGGCGTCGCTCTGCGAAGCACTGCCGCCTTCCATTTCGGAGATTCGGATGTTGAGCTGTTGGATCTCGGAAGTGAGTCGATTGATGCGCTCGGCAACGTTTTCCACCCGTTTGTCGAAGTCCGCGCGAATGGTATTGATGCGTTCATATAGGCGTTTGATGTTTTGAGTCAGGGTGCGCGCCTGCAAGACGACTTGATTGCGGTTTGCGGCGCTCTCCGGCTGATTGAGGACTTCGGAAATGGCCGAGAAGAACCGCGTAAAGTCGCTGCTCAAGTCCGTATCGTTCAGTTCCCGGATCAGGCCCTCCAATTGCTGGTACGCTTGTTCTTGAACTTCGGCGGAGGATCGATCGCTCACGGATCCGCGGAGTCGCTCCTCCAGGAAGTGATCGATCTTTTGGACGATTGCCGAGACTTCGACGCCCAGGCCGAGGGTGAATCCGCCGAACTTGTACGAGGCGGCCGGTTTGAGAATGACCTCCTCGCGAACATAGCCCGGCGTTTCCGCATTGGCGATATTCTGCCCGATCACCTGGAGCGCGATTTGGTCCGCTCGCAAGGTGTTGTTGGCCATGCGGATGGAGCTGAAAATGGACATAACGCAACCTGAAGGTGGGTGTTCGCGGCTCGGCTAGCGCGAGGTACTCGTCTTCCTAGACCTCCTGATCAACCAAAGCACCGCAGCTTTCCAGGCATTGGCGCGGCTCGCCCTTATCATATGTCGGCTTGTTCCGGCCGCCGGTTGCGATAATCTCTAGCAATTGCGAAAGATGTATCACCGCGCGCTGGGTCAGCATCCAGTTCGTCAAGGCTTGGATTTGAAGGAGTCGGGCGCGACCGACCGCCTCCATCAGTTGCCTGCGTTGCCCCATGCCGGGGCGGCCGACGGCCGTTGCCAGCTCGCGAATGCCGCGGCACGGCAGGCCTTCGCACTGCGCTTGCTCCAGCAAAGCCTCCCGCTTCGCCACAAAGGATTGCAGTCGCTCGACGATTCGGCCTTCCTCCTCCGTAGTTCGGGCGAGGGCTTCCATATCCGCGGCCGCAAGGGCGCGCCGCTTGCGTTCCAGGACGTCCAACGAGTGCCGTTGCAGGTCGGAAAGCTCGTTCAGCAATGACGCCAATTGTGTATCCCAAGTACTAGACATGCACCTTTTCCTTGCGATGCGGCTCGATTCAGGATGAAGCCGGATAGTCGCGGTCGGAATGCCATCGTTCCCAATCGCGAATGCCGCCCAGTATCAGCGTCCTTTGGTGCGAAGCTGAAACAATTCGTACATGGGCTTCGCGAGTCGATCGCCGGTCGCGTCGGCGAGTTTTTCCGATAACACGGTGTCCAATTGTTGCTGGAAGATATCTTCCGCCGCTCCGCCGTGAAAGTACGGAGTTTTATGTACCGATTTGCGCATTTCTTTCAGCATCATGCCGAATAGCGTCTGGCCGACAAACGATTGAAATGCCTTGCGGACCTCCTCGGCATCTCCCGATTCGGCCGAGACGGCGTCTGAGTCCTCGATCCCTTTGTTCGCTCGGGTGAGCGCTCCGTCTTCCGATCGGACGGATGTCTGGGGCGCCCGTCCGCCCGCCGATCGGGCCGATAGGATCGCCGCGAAGCCGCCGTCGCTGGTGGGCGGGTTTGGCACTGCGGAGCCGATTCGGCCCGGCATGGTGACGCCGGGGTGTTGAACCGCACGAATGGAAGTCATCGAATTCAACCTCCCGACTAACTTCAAGACTTTCGGTTAACCAGGATGATCGGCTACTGGAGTATGAGTTGCGCACGGAGTTTACCGTTACGCTCCAAACCTTTGATGATGGTAATGATGTCTTGCGGCGGCGTATTCAAGGCGTTGAGCGCATCCACAAGCGATTTCAAAGTGGGGTTCTGCGGCTGCTGGGAGTCGACGGCCACGAATTGCGAAAGGGCTCCGCCGCCGGCCTGAATGACCATATTCTTATGTGTGACTACCACCGGGCCGATTTCTACGTCGCCGCCGATCAAGATGGTGCCCGAGCGTTCATTGATGACGACTCTCGGGCCGAGCGGGACGTTCATCAGTGGTAATTCCAGCAGTTGCGATACGAATAGCACGGGGTCTTCGGCATATTGACGGGGAACGAGCACCTCGATATTGACCTGGTTGACGGCCTTGGCCACGGGCACGCCGCCGGTCTGCACGCTCATTTGACTGTTGATGAGGTCCGCGGTCTCTTGGGCTACTTGAAAATCGGCGTAGGCCGGCTCCAGAACCAAGGTCACGCGCCCGTCCTTGACGAAGGGGTTGAAGAAGTCGGCCTCGAATCGGCAGCCCCCGTGGATGCGTCCGGTCGTGCTCATGTCCGCGGAATCCAAGGTGATGGGGCCTTCCGCCAAGGCGTAGACGCGTGGATCCTGCGGATTGGGACCGACAAGGGGAGTGAGGAAGAGCGTACCACCGGCCAAACTCTTTGCGGAGCCGACGGAGTGAACCGTGCAGTCGACCTTGTCTCCTTGGCGAACGCCGGCCGCGGGCACCACGGCCGTTACCATCACCAAGGCGACGTTTTTGGCGTCTTTCAACTCTGCCGGCCCATTCTTGCCGAGAGGATTTCCCATCATCTCGAGCGCTACGCCCATGCTGCGTATGGTCGGGAGAAAGCTGCCTCCGTCGCCGGTCCCCTTCAACCCCACTACCAGCCCCAACCCGTGCAGCGTGTTTTCCTCCTGGCCTTTGACGCGGCAGATCGTTTTCAGCGGTACCGCGGCAAGGCTTTCCCGTGCGCTGCTCAGCAAGCCCAAAACAAGGGCGGCGATCATCCATCCGCTGATTACAGACGGGCGTCGATCGAATCGCATGCACGCGGGGCCGCGGCCTTTCGCGACAACGGGCGGCGTGATTCCTTTGGGAAAGCGACTCATCGATCCCTTCCTTCTTGTCGGCTCTTTGCAAACGCGACGGCGTCCCAACGTCCGGTGCCGGCCGCTCAAAACGGTTGATGCTCGTCGAGCCATTTCAAAAGCCAGCCGCGGCGATACCCGTCTCGAACGTGCCCGCCCTCGCGCTTGACCACACGGAGATTGGCAACGTTCTCGCTCAAGATGGTGTTGTCCGGAAGAATTGCTTGCGGGTCGATCGTGCCGGTGACGTAGATTTCCCAGCTCTCGTTGTTCACGAGAATGGCGCGGCGGCCTTCGATCACCAGCGTGCCGTTCGGTCGAATATCCACGATCTCGCACGCCACGCGAAGTTTCATCGCCTCGCGGGTGGAAAGCTCGGATTCGGCGCGATACTTGTTCTCCATTTGTGCGGCGATCTTGGGATCTCCGGCCGATTGGGGATCGGGTATCAGGCTCCAACCCTTGAGAAGAATCCAGTCGGAGAGAACGAACTTGCCGTCCGCCTTTTTGCGGCGGTCCATGTTGCCCTCTGCGATGACCTGAGTCTTCTCATCGACCAACACCGTGATCAAATCGTGCAGACGCAGCGTTCGCGGCTGCTGGGGCGGCTGGAAGGTCCACGAAAAACGGCTCAGGGTGGGAGGCTGCCCGTTTTCGACCGACAGCAGGCTGCTCGTTTGGGCGGCGACATCATCGATGGAAAGCGACAACGCCGCCGCCATCACCATGCCGACCGCCGACTGCCGCACGACTCTGGAAAGGCGATCGCTCCGCCGCGGCTGACGTATTGGAAACATAGGCATGAGTCGTTTCTCGCTTTCGATTTTCATGTATTCGGCGGGCATGGAGGGTTACGACGGAAGCATGCGGCTCGAGGCGTGCCGAGCACGAGCCGACGCGGACTAATCTTGCGTGCGGATGCTTCCGGCGAAAACCTCGACCTCTCGAAATCCGATGACTCGGGCCATGATCGGTTTTCCTCGTACTTCCAGGGAGTCCACGGGGATCCATTGTCCGCGCGCGGCGTCGTCCTTGGCGCGAGCACTGGTGCGAATGACGATGCCGGGCGCCCGCGTGTACACGGTGACCACGTCGTTGCGCCGCACAAGAATCGGATCGCGGAGGAGGGCTTCATCCAAGACGCGACCGGCGGAAACGCTGACGGTGAGTTGCTTGCCGATCGCGTCCTCGAGGGAGCGCACGGGGCTGCCTTCGGCTCCCGGTGCGGCATCGTAACTCAGGCTCACGTCGGCCGGCGTCAAGATCGAATCTCGGGCCAGCGGCCGGGACGTTACGACCACGGCCTGCTTTGGGCGAACTTGCGCATCGATCGGGAATCGCGCCGTCTCTCCGGCGGCGGTGACGGAAAGGAAGAATTTCCTTTGATCCACGCCTACGGCTAAGTCAGACTCCACGTCCACGCGAGCATCGGGCGTACTCAACCAGCGTGCCCGGCGATCGTCGAGCCGAACCTGCACGTCCCAAGCGTATTCAGCCGGTTGCGTGCGCGTCAGGTACGCTCGCACGGCCGCGGCGGCAGCTTCCTCGGCGCGACGTCGCGTCGAGCTGTTGATAAGCTCCTCCGGCTCGATCGCCCGATTCGGCGCGGAGGTCAAACCGACCGTTGCGGCGCCCGTCCAGACATGGGGCCGGAGGTCGATACCACGTAGAGCCAAGACGTCTTGGATCTCTTGACGCGAAAGGAAACGCCGCTCGCCGATGGGCGGGGCGGGAAAGAGCGGGATGTCCGCCAGTGCCGCTTCGGCGCTCGGGTCTGACTCGCGAATCTCGCACACATCGCCGAGCGTGACCACGGGGCGGTTGCAGATCGCGTTGGTACGCAGAGACAGTTCTGCGGCGGAACCGACGCCACCGAGTATCCAAATCCACGCGAACGCCGTGCAAACGAAGCGCGGCAGGAGGCCGTCTCCCGGGGTTTGCGCGATCGCGCTGTGTCGCCGGACCGTCATTAGTACCTCCTCATGTTGGCCACCAACTGCATCATTTGGTCTCCGACCTGTACGGCTTGGGAGTTCATCTCGAATGCCCGTTGCGTGGTAATCAGGTCGATCAGCTCGCGCACCGGCTCCACATTGGAAGCCTCAAGTGCGTTCTGACGCAGCAGGCCGCGTCCCTCTTGTCCCGGCGTGCCCGCCGAAGGCGCGCCGGAGGCATCCGTCTGGGCGAAGAGGTTCTCGCCCAACTTCAGCAATCCCTCCGGATTGATGAAAGTTACCAGTTCGATGTCGCCGACGGGCGTGAGTTGCGGGTTGGCGGGTTGTTGTACGAAGACCCGGCCCTCGGGGGTGATGGAGATCGCGGTTGCGTCTTCGGGAATGACGATGGGAGGCTCCAGCAAACGGCCGGTGTGTGCCGAGCCTAGCACGAGGTTTCCGTTCGCGTTGATGGAAAAGTTGCCCGCCCGAGTGTAGTAAATCTGTCCGGAGGGATCCAACACCTGAAAGAAGCCGGGGCCTTCGATGGCGACGTCGAGTTGATTGGAAGTTTGCTGAAAGGCGCCTTGCCGAAAGTCGGTTTGGATACTCGACAACCGAGAGCCTAAGCCGATCGAGATACCCGTGGGGGTGAATTGTCCCGAGCTGTCCTCGGCCCCCGGAAAGACCTCGTGGCGATAAAACAGGTCCTCGAAGTTCGTCCGCCCGCGTTTGAAGCCGGTGGTTTCGATGTTCGCCAAGTTGTTGGCGATGACGTCCAGCTTTTTTTCCATGGCCGCCATGCCGGTGGCGGCCGAATAAAGGGTTTGAACGCTCATCGTTCCTCCGTCCCCACTTGCTCCGTGAAAAAACCCTGGCGAACGGCGCGAACTCCGCGTCGTCGCCGCGAAACGGCAGCGTCAGGCGGTCTTCAGTACTCGGTTGAACAGTCCGGCCAACATTTGATCCTGGGTTTGCAGCATATTGATGTTCGCCTCCAGCAGGCGCGACGTCTCGAGCAAGGCGACCATTTCATTGGTCGGTTGCACGGCGGACATCTCCAGATAGCCCTGGGCGATTCGGCGCTCCGGCAGCGGGACAGGCTCGGCTTCCTCGCGGACGCGAAACAGATTCTCGCCGGCGGGAACCAGGTCGCCGGCCGTTCGCGGTCGCACCACGGCGAGGTTCTGTACCAGCCCGGCTTGCCGCACAACGCCCTGTGGAGACACTTCCCACGGCCCCAAGTCGCGCGGGTTGAGCAGGATCTTTTGGCCGGTGTCGCTCAGCACGTAGTAGCGTTCGCCGCCGAATTCCGTCACCAATTCGCCTTGTTCCGTAAGCCCGAAGCTCCCGGACCGCGTCAAGTACGTCTCGTCACCCTTCTGGACGAGGAAGAATCCGTCTCCTCGCATGGCGAAATCCGTCGGGCTGCCTGTTTCCTTGAGCGGGCCGGGGATCAACTCCGTTTTCGTCATGGGCACAATGACTCCACCGGGCAGATCGTCCGCCCCCCCGCTTCCCGGCAATTCGTAACCGCGGGCGACAGACTCGGTATAGCGAGCCTGAAAGACCGCCAACTGCCGCTTGAAGCCGGTCGTATCCACGTTCGCCAGGTTGTTAGCGATGACCTCCATACGGCGGTTTTGGGCATGGGCCCCTTCGGCGGAGATGTACAACCCGAACGGCATGATGCGGACTGCTCCGAGAAACCCTTGGTGTTGGTGAAATATGCCGGTCGTGCGGGATATTCCGGCCGGTTGCGTGATCGTCGTGATTAGCAAGTACCGTGCCGAACGGGCACACTGCGTCCAAGAATCGCTCCTCAATTGCCGTAAGATGTATTCAAGCAGTGAATTACGGCGTGAATGGAAAACCGGCGGACGGAGTTGCGGGGGCGCGAGAAATCGCCTCGCCCCCCGGTCAAGCTCGGCGAAAATGGCCGCCCGTGAAGGCAAATCGGCAAGATCTGCCGGTAGCCATCCGCCCAGTCCCATGCGGGCTGCGATGCGAGACGCAATAGTTGGGAGAGAGCGGGGCGACGCCTTTGACCGAGGGACCGCCTGGCAATGCGAGAGGTCGGGACTGATATGCCGGCGGGTGTAGGCCGTTCAGACGCAGCGCTTACGCGGTCTTGTCGCCCGATGCTTCAGAGTGTCGAGCCGCGGCAAGTAGCTTGTCCGCGCCTTGGCACAGGCATATCGCGGCTGCGCGGCGTCCCAGCTCCTCAGGACATTCCGGACGCCCGACCACGGAGACTTCCAATTGCTGAGCGCCGTCCACGGAAACCACGCGGCCCGTCAGAAACAGGTGGCCGCCGACTCGACGTGCCCAAACGGCGACGGGGGCCAAGCAGCCCCCGCCCAATTCCTTCAGGAAGGCCCGTTCGGCGCTGGTTGCCGCATAGGTTTCCGGATCGTTGAGAGGGGATAACAGCTCGTGAACCTCGTGATCGTCGCCTCGGGCCTCGATTGCCAAGGCGCCTTGGCCGGCGGCGGGCAAAAGATACCGCGGGAGAAGGGAAGCATGGGGGACATCGGTCAAACCGAGTCTCACCAGACCTGCCTCTGCCAGGATCAACGCGTCCAACTCCCCGCTCTCCAGCTTCTTCAGACGCGTTGGCACATTGCCGCGAATCGGGCGGATGCTCAGATCCGGGCGGATATGCAGCAATTGCGAGATTCGGCGCCGACTGCCCGTACCTACTACGGCGTGGGGGGCCAATTGCTCCAAGGACCGGCCCTCGCGGGTAATCAATACATCGCCCGCGGGACCACGAGTGGGAACAGCGGCGAGGATGAGACCCGGAACGGGGATGGTCGGCAGGTCTTTCATGCTGTGAACGGCGATGTCCACCATGGCCGCGGATAAAGCATCTTGGATCGCCTTGGTGAAAACCCCCACCGCTCCCAGAGCGTCCACGGACTGCCGGTCCCACTGATCGCCGTGCGTCAAAATCGGCACGACTTCGACGGAAGCTCCCGCCTGACGCAAACGATCCGCCACGTGATCCGCCTGCCGGCGTGCCAGCGCACTTCCCCGAGTCCCGATCCGAAACGTCCGCACAAGGCTTCCTTTCTTCTGGTGTTCGAATCCTCCAAGCCGTCTTTTTTCAACGGCGAGAGGCGGAGGCTCACACGGTCTGCGGGACTTCGGGCGGCCGACCGACAGGAGGGCTTAGCGGCTGCGCAGGGGCGACCACACCGCAGCTTACGATGAACTGAAGCGCCTGATCGATCGAGATATCGAGATCGATCGTGTCCTTTTTAGGAACGTTGATGGTAAATCCGGTCATGGGCGCCGGCGAGGTGGGAATAAAGACGGCCAGGACCGGTTCGTTGGCGGCGGTTCGGATCTCGCTCAGGCTTTCCCCCGTCACCAAGCCCATGGACCAAATGCCTTTGCGAGGATACTCGACCGCTACCACGCGGCTGAATTCCATTTGCCTTTGAGCCAAGAGAAAGTCACTGACCTGCTTCACGGAGCCGTAGATACTCTTGACGAGGGGAAATGAAAAGAATGCCGATTCGACCGTCCCCCAGACCATGCGTCCCACGCGGGCTGCAACGAATTTGCCCAACAGGTACAGCACGAGAATCAGGACCGCCACCAAGAAGGGTAAGATGATATGCGGCTTCAGGTAGCGGAGCTGGATGTATTTCTGATAGCATTCGCGCGCGTCCGTGGGAATCTCATCCTCGCCGAGCTCGGAAATCAGGTATTCGACGACCGCTTTGGGGATATACTTCCCCCCTCGGACTCGTGTGTACGTCTTCCCATCGAGGATGAGTTCCGGCTGGCGTCGCAGTTCGGTCGGGATTGCCGACACCGGCTTGATGTCGGCAATGTACAGCATGATCAGATCGCGGGTGGCATCCGTGAGCGGCCGAAAAATATAAAGATTGATCGTGGTCACAATCCAAATGAGGATCACGAACGTGAGCAGCGGCGGCAGGATCGTCGCCAAACCACGCCAGACGGCGATCCGGAATGGATCAAGCGCGCTGGGGCGTCGTGGCTTTTTGCCCCTTCGCTGAGCTGAGCCGACCAGGTTGCCGTCTTGCGACGAGGATGTTGAAGCCGGTTGCTGATCCGGGCGTCCCATAGGCGGCGGGCCCTCAGACATATCGCTTTTCCTCCGTCCCCTTCGCTTCCTCTCCTATTCCCGATGAAACGCTAGCGCCGCGCGGCATGCTATGGTGGCGTGTGGAAGGGGATACATCTAAGTGTAGATCATGGCGGGCGGATGGGGTAGCTTGGCCGCATGCCCATGCCGGACGTTTGTGTTTCATCCTGCCATTCGCTTGGTCAACCGTCGAAGCCTCGCCGCCTTTCATTAACCATCCCTGTTCCCGATGGATGGGACTAGACAATCCTGCTATAATCACCCTGGGCGCGTGCCACCACGGTTACGGCGACTTCCGCGGCGCCTGCCTTGCGGAGGATTTTAGCAGCTTCGTGGCAGGTAGCCCCTGTCGTCAGAACGTCGTCCACCAAAAGGACTTTCCGCCTTTCCAAATAGTTCTTGGTCCCATCGCCGGGCCGGCGCCTTTTCACCGCGAATGGCCGCACCGAGCCGAGCAGCGTTTCGGCCAAGCGCAGCGTCCAACCCGTACGAACGGCAAAGGCGCCGCGGACGTTGCGGAACCGGGCCTTGCGTTTTAGGCCGCGCTGGCGTCGTGTTTTGCGAACCCTTTGCAGTAGCCCTGTTCGGCATGGGAGTCCAAGAAATCGCGCGATCTCGAGGGCGATCCATTCCGGACCGCAGATCCCGCGGGCGGCCATCTGAGAGCGGTGCAGCGGAATCGGAATCACAAGATCGCAATGTAGCTCCTTCAGCTCGTCGCCGCGAACCGAGCAGAGCAGGCGGGCCAGCGCCGCGCACAGGCCGTTGCCGTCGGGCATTTTCGATTTGAGTACGGCCTCCGCCATCGCCTCCGAGTACGGCGCCAAGGCGATGACCCGGCCGAAAGCGAAATTTTCCTTCCGGCACCAATTGCAGTCCGTCTCCGTAGGATGCCGATCCGCAAATCCGCCGCACCGGGGACAGGCTCGCAACTCCGGACTCGTCAGGCCGGCGATACAGTCGTCGCACAGCATGACCGGTTTGGACCGCGTTGTACTCTCCGGCGTGGCGGCGTCCCTAGCCGCCCAACGACCGGATGCCGAATCCATTCTTCGCAGGTCGTGCCCGCATTTTTCACAGACCGGCGGAAAAATGAGGTCGAGAAAGGCCGCGATCGAAACACGTTCGGATTGGCTCGACGCTCGGAGATTCACGGATCGCATCTCACGTTTTCTCTTGACGGGCAACCGCTCACGTGTGCGCAAACCCTTCACGCACAAGCATCTTCGGCCGGGTTACGGGGAAATCGTCGCAGCCGCAGAACGCGGTTCAGGATCCAGTCGAATGCGCCGTCGGGCAATAGCCTCCGTGCCACGGTTAAGGCTTGGGCACTGCTCGGTATTGCGTACCGTCGCCGCGGGCGTTTCGATTGGACGGCTTTCAATACGGTACGGGCTATCACTTCGGGGCCGGGCGCGGTGCGGTAGGCGTCCACCACGGCTTCTCGAAATCCCTTCTTCGCCGGATGATAGTCCGCGGGGTCGTTGCACGCATCCAAGAGGTCGAGCGCCACGGCGTCAAAATCGGTCTTGATGGCTCCCGGTTGTACCACGACTACCCGAATGCCGGGAGGTGCCGTCTCCAGCCTCAGGGCGTCGGAGATTGCTTCCACGGCGTGCTTGGTCGCGGAATACCATCCGGCAAAGGGGAGTGCCAATT
>FWPV01012618.1_pt1 | contig 12988 bp, 9 predicted proteins | sample 2228371 | NCBI WGS metagenome assembly FWPV01 (sample SAMEA103939776, study PRJEB20133) | metagenome | reverse complement strand
CGCTCGTCGCCGCGGCCGGCGAACTCGTGGAGCTGGCAGGCTGCGTGCGGGATACGGCGCCAGACGAGGTCCAGGCCACTCGGCGCCCGCCAGGCGTCGCGGGCCAGGAAGAACCCCCGCCAGGTCTCGCGATAGGCCCGCACCCGCGCCGGGGTGTGCTTGAACTCGGGCTGGCCCGAGCGTGGATCGACCTCGGCCGCCACCAGGGGGTTCGACCGGCCGGCCGGAGCGAGAGCTTCCGTCCAGTGCATGGGCATGAAGATCGAGCCGCGCCGCTGGCGGTCGCTGATCCTGGCAAGAGCCACCGCTTCGCCCTGGGCGGTCTGTACGCGAGCAAGCGCACCGTCGGCGATGCCCAGCGGACCGGCGTCGGCAGGGTGCATCTCGACGTAGGGCTCCGGCGCGTGGCGGCAGAGCTCCGGGGCCAGGGCGGTCCGGGTCATGGTGTGCCAATGGTCACGGACCCGGCCGGTGTTGAGCGACAGGGGGAAGGCCGCGGTGGCGGGCTGAGCTGGACCTCGCGCGGCGACTGGGACCATGCGGGCGCGGCCGTCAGCGGTCTGGAAGCGCCCGTTGGTGAAGAGGCGCGGCGTCCCGCCCGCGGCGGTCACCGGCCACTGGACCGGCTCAAGCGTCTCATAGGCCTCGGGCGAGATCCCGGCCATCGGGCCCAGATTCAGGACCCGGCCCGTGTTCTCGTAGGCCGAAAGGCGGGCCCACTCGCGGAACACCTGGCCCGGGTTGCGCCAACCAAAGCCGTCGCCGAAGCCCATGGCCGTGGCGACATCGGCGATGATCCGCCAGTCGGCGCGGGCTTCGCCGGGCGGTGCGAACAGCGGTCGTTGGCGGCTGATCCGGCGCTCGGAATTGGTGACCGTGCCGTCCTTCTCGCCCCAGGCCAGGGCCGGCAGCTTCACATGAGCGAAGGGCAGGGTGTCCGTGTCGGCCACGCAGTCGGACACCACCACGAAAGGACAGGCCTCCAGGGCCGCGCGCACCCGCGAGGCGTCGGGCAGGCTGACCGCCGGGTTGGTAGCCATGATCCAGATCGCCTTGATCCGGCCGTCGGCCACGGCGTCGAACATGTCGACCGCCTTCAGGCCCGGTGCTGGAGCCACACGCGGCGCGCCCCAGAAGCGGCCGACCCGGGCCCGGGCCGCTTCGTCGAAATCCATGTGGCCGGCGAGGGTCGTCGCCATGCCGCCGGTCTCGCGCCCGCCCATGGCGTTGGGCTGGCCGGTGATCGAGAACGGGCAGGCGCCGGGCTTGCCGATCCGGCCGGTGGCGAGGTGGACGTTGAGGATCGCCGAGCCCTTGGCCACGCCCTGGGCCGACTGGTTCGCGCCCATTGAGAACAGGCTGACCGTCCGGGGCGTCTCGGCGAACATGCGGAAGAAGGTTTCCAGGTCGGCCAGAGGCACGCCGCAGTCGGCGGCGACGGCCTGGGGCGACTGGTCGGCGCGGGCCAGTTCGGCTTCCACGTCCGCGAAGCCCGCCACGTGGGCGGCGATGTAGGCGCGATCGACGGCGCCTCGGCGCATCAGGTCCGCCAGCAGGCCATTCCAGAGCCGCACGTCGGTCTGTGGCGCCAGCGCCAGATGCAGGTCGGCGGCCTCGGCGGTGTCGGTGCGCCGGGGATCGATCACCACGTGACGCTGGCCACGGGCGCGGGCCGCCTCCATCCGCCGGAACAGCACGGGATGGGTCCAGGCGGCGTTGTGGCCCGAAAAGACCACCAGGTCTGCGAGTTCCAGGTCCTCGTAACAGCCGGGCACCAGGTCGGCGCCGAAGGCCAGCTTGTGAGCGATCACCGCCGAGGCCATGCAGAGCCGCGAATTGGTGTCGATGTTCCCCGAGCCGATGAAGCCTTTCATCAGCTTGTTGGCCGCGTAGTAGTCCTCGGTCAGCAGCTGGCCCGAGACGTAGAACGCGACCGAGTCCGGGCCGTGGCGCGCGATGGTCTCGGAGAACCGGCCCGCGACACGGGCGATGGCCTCGTTCCATGACGCCCGCCGTGTGCCGATCATCGGGTGCAGCAGCCGGCCTTCTAGCCCCACCGTAGACCCCAGGGCGCTGCCCTTGGAACAGAGTCGGCCGAGGTTGGCGGGGTGGTCGGCGTCGCCCTCGACCGTCAGCGACCGGCCATCGGGCGTGGCCCGCACGCCGCAACCCACGCCGCAGTACGGGCATGCGGTGCGGATGCTCATCGGCTCAGATCCGCCCGAGGAACAAGCGGCCCTCGCGGACCTCTAGCGGCACGACCGGCGCACAGCCCTTTCCCCGATCGGCGCCCATGGCCTCCCCGGTTGCCAGCTCGATCGACCAGTTGTGCAGCGGACAAGTCACGGCGTGGCCGTGGACGATACCCTCGCTGAGCGGTCCGCCCTTGTGCGGGCAGCGGTCGCGCAGCGCGAAGACCTTGCCATCGCCGGTGCGGAAGATCGCGATGTCGCCGTCCGCCGTCGGCACGCGCCGCGACCCGCGCAGCGGCACGTCGGTGACCGCCCCCACGTCGGTCCAGAGGATGGGATCCTTCACCAGCGCGTTCATGCGGGTTCGAACTCCATGCGACGGCTGAGCGGGTTGAATTCGTGGGAGTCGCGGCCGGCCACACGCTCGGCCCACGGGTCGATGCGGAAGAAGCGCTGCGAATAGGAGAAGCGGTCGTAGAGCGCGCGGCGGGCCTCGGGATCCTCCACCTGGGCCTTGATGGCGGCCAGGCCGACGCGGTCCATCCACTTGTAGATCCGCTCGAGGTACCAGGCGTTCTCGCGGTAGAACTGCATGACCGCGCAGATCGTCCAGACCGCCTCGTCCTCGGTGGCGACCTTGGTGAGAATCTCGGTCCCCTTGATGTGCAGGCCGGCGGCGCCGCCCACGTGGATCTCGTAGCCGCTGTCGACGCAGATCACGCCGATGTCCTTGCAGGTGGCCTCGGCGCAGTTGCGGGGACAGCCGGACACCGCCAGCTTCACCTTGGCCGGCGCCCATGAGCCCCACATGAACTTCTCGAGCCGGACGCCGAGCCCCGTCGAGTCCTGGGTCCCGAACCGGCACCAGTCCGTACCGACGCAGGTCTTCACCGTGCGCAGGCCCTTGGCGTAGGCGTGGCCCGAGACCATGCCGGCCTTGTTGAGGTCGGCCCACACGGCGGGCAGGTCGTCCTTCTTCACACCCAGCAGGTCGATGCGCTGGCCGCCGGTCACCTTCACGGTCGGGATGTCGAACTTGTCCACGACGTCGGCGATGGCGCGCAGTTCGTCGGAAGAGGTCACCCCGCCCCACATGCGCGGGACGACGGAATAGGTGCCGTCCTTCTGGATGTTGGCGTGCACCCGCTCGTTGATGAACCGTGACTGCTTGTCGTCGCGATAGTCGCCGGGCCAGGCGCAGACCAGGTAGTAGTTCAGCGCCGGGCGGCAGGCGGAGCAGCCGTCGGGGGTGGTCCATTCCAGGGCCTGCATGATCGCCGGGATCGACTTCAGCTCCTCGGAGACGATCCGGCGCCGCACATCGTCGTGCCCCCGGTGGGTGCAGCCGCAGACCGGCTTCGGCCCCGTCTGCGCCTGGAAGGCGTCGCCCAGGCTCAGCTTCAGCAGCTTCTCCACCAGGGGCGTGCAGGTCCCGCACGATGCGGAGGCCTTGGTGACCGCTCGGACAGCTTCCAGCGTGTTGAGGCCCTCGTCTGTGATGGCCCGGACGATCTCGCCCTTGCAGACGCCGTTGCAGCCGCACACCTCGGTGGTGTCCGCCATCGCCGCAACGGCCGCGCTAGGGTCCAGCCCCCGAAGGCCCTCCGTGGCGGCCTGGCCGAACACAAGGGTTTCGCGGAAAGCGCCGACGTCCTCGCCGGATTTCATCAGGTCGAAGTACCAACCACCGTCCGAGGCGTCGCCAAACAGTACCGCGCCGGCGACCTTGCCGCCCTCCAGCACGATGCGCTTGTAGACCCCGCGGCCCGCGTCCCGGAACACGATGTCCTCGCACCCCTCCCCGCCGCCGAACTTGCCCGCCGAGAAGACGTCCACGCCGGACACCTTGAGACGCGTCGACAGCACTGAGCCCTGGTAGGTTCCCGAGCCGGCTGTGAGGGTCTCGCCCAAGGTGCGGCACATATCCCAGATCGGCGCGACCAGACCGTAGCACTGGCCCCGATGCTCCACGCACTCGCCGACCGCGAAGATGTGAGGGTCGGAGGTGCGCATCTGGTCGTCAACGACCACGCCCCGCTCGACAGCGAGGCCAGCAGCCTTGGCGAGCGCCGTGCTCGGCCGAATGCCGACCGACATGACCAGTAGGTCGCAGGGCAGCACCCGACCATCCTTCAACCTCAGACCGGTGACGCGACCGTCTTCGCCAAGGATCTCATCAGACTGTGCTTCCAGCACGGTTTCGACGCCGCGCGCGCGCATCGCTTCGGTCAGCAGGAATCCGGCCGAGGCGTCGAGCTGGCGCTCCATCAGCACATCCATCAGATGGACAACCGTGGCGGCCATGCCGCGGCGGGCGAGCCCGTAGGCCGCCTCGATCCCGAGGAGCCCGCCGCCGATCACCACAGCCCGTCGGCCGGGTTGCGCCGACGCCGCCATCATGGCCTCGACGTCGTCCAGGTCGCGGAAGGTGACCACGCCAGCCAGATCCAAGCCCGGGAGCGGCAGGCGGATGGGATCCGAGCCCGTGGCCAGGATCAGCCGGTCGTAGGGGACGTCGCGGCCGTCATCCACGCGGACGACCTGCGCGATCCGATCGATCGCCTCGACCTTGCAGCCGGCGTTGAGGGCGATGCCGTTGTCGGCGTACCAGGCCTCGTCGTTGATGACGATGTCGGCGAAGGACTTCTCGCCCGCCAGCACCGGCGACAGCATGATCCGGTCGTAGTTCACCCGCGGCTCGGCGCCGAAGATGGTGATCTCGTAGCGGCCCGGTTCGCGCTTCAGCACTTCCTGCACCGCCCGGCAGCCGGCCATGCCGTTGCCGATGACGACAAGTCGTTCCCTGGTCATGGCGTCCCCCTCAGAGCCGAAGGGCCGCGCCGGCCAACTCGGGCCAGGTTCTCCGCCACCGCGCCTTGACCCCGGCGAGGCCCGCGAGCGCCAACAGGGCCAGGGCGGCGAAGGCCAGCAAGCCGATCTGGTACGAACCGGTGACCTGCTTGGCCCAGCCGAGACTGGAGGCCAGATAGAAGCCGCCGATGCCGCCGGTCATGCCCACCAAACCGGTGACCACGCCGATCTCCTTGCCGAAACGCTGGGGCGCCAGCTGGAACACCGCCCCGTTCCCGGCGCCGAGGGCCATCATGACGAACATGATCAGGGCCAGGGCCAGCCAAGGGCTGGACTGCTGGAAGCTGGCCAGCGCCAGGCCCAGGGCGGCCAGGACATAGACCACCGAGAGGGTGCGCACGCCGCCGAAGCGGTCGGCCAGCCCGCCGCCCACCGGCCGCAGGAACGAGCCGGCGAAGACGCAGGCGGCGGTGAAGAAGCCCGCCTGCACCGCGGGCATGCCGTACTCGGAATTGAAGTAGATGGTCAGCGAGGACGAGAGGCCGACGAAGCCGCCGAACGTCACGCTGTATAGGCCCATCAGCCACCAGGCGTCGCGGGTCTTGAGCACGCTCATGTACTCGGCGAACGACTTGGGCGGCGGCCGGTTCGGCGCGTCCTTCGCGAACACGAGATAGACGACGAAGGCGATGGCCAGCGGCAGGGCGGCCAGGCCGATCACGTTCTGCCAGCCGAAGACCTGCGCCAGGCCCGGCGCGAACAGGGCGGCCAGAGCCGTTCCCGAGTTGCCGGCGCCCGCGATGCCCAGCGCCAGGCCCTGGTGCTCGGGCGGATACCAGCGCGAGGCCAGTGGCAGGGCGACGGCGAAGGAGGCGCCGGCCACGCCCAACACCACGCCCAGCGCCAGCACCTGATGATAGCTGTGCACGCCCAGGAACCAGGCCACCGCCAGGCCCAGCAACACGATGAGCTGGCCGATCAGGCCGGTCTTCTTGGGCCCGATGTGGTCGACCAGGAGGCCCGCGCCAAGCCGCAGGATGGCGCCCGACAGGACGGGCACCGCGACCATGAAGCCCTTCTGCGCCGGCGTCAGGCCGAAGTCCTTGGCGATCGCCACGCCCAATGGGCCGAGGAGCACCCAGGTCATGAAGCTGAGGTCGAAATAGAGGAACGCCGACAACAGCGTGGGCGTGTGCCCGGACTTGAAGAATGAACGGCTGACCATCGGGAATGGGCCCTGGATATGGATTGGACAGGCGGCGTCGCCGGGACGGGTGGGAAGGCTCGTCATCGAGCCGATCCGGTAGCCGCGAACGCCGTTGTCCTGGGCCTTGGGAACATCTGGGGGCGCCCGCCCCCGGGCGTCACGCTCCCTCAGCTCGGGTGGGTGACGCATTTCGCGGCAGTGCAAAATCCAGGCGCCTGCGATGGGGCCGGCGCCTGGAAATTAGGCTAGGCCGCCGCCCGCAGGCTGGCGTGACGGGCGTATAGGAACTCGATCACGGCGTGGCGGGCGGCGATGTAGGCGGGCGAAGTGTCCACCTCGATCCGCCGCCGTGGGCGTGACAGGCCCACCTGGGCGATTTCCCCGATCTCTGCCGAAGGTCCGTTGGTCATCATCACGATCCGATCGGACAGCAGCACGGCCTCGTCCACGTCGTGGGTGATCATCAGCACCGTGTTGCCCAGCTTGGCGTGGATCTCCATGACGCTGTCCTGCAAGTTGGCGCGGGTCAGCGCGTCCAGGGCCCCGAACGGCTCGTCCAGGAGCAGCACCTTTGGCTCCATGGCCAGGGCCCGGGCCAGACCCACACGCTGCTTCATGCCGCCCGAAATCTCATGGGGCTTCTTGTCCTTGGCGTGAATCATCTGAACCAGGGCCAGATTGTGCAGGGTCCAGTCGTGGCGCTCGGCGCGGGTGCGCTTGCCGCGGAACACCTTGTCGACGGCCAGGCGGACGTTCTCGTAGACCGTCAGCCACGGCAGCAGGGAATGGTTCTGGAACACCACCGCCCGGTCGGGGCCCGGGCCATCCACCGCCTGCTTGTCCAGGATCACCGCCCCGCGCGTGACCGGCAGCAGGCCGGCCACCACGTTCAGGAGCGTAGACTTGCCGCAGCCGGAGTGGCCGATGATCGAAATGAACTCGCCCTGGTCGACGGCGAGGTCCACCCCCTTCAGCACTTCGGTCTCGCGCTCGCCGGCGTTGAAGGTCACGCCGACATTCTCGATGGAGAGATAGGCTCTACTGCCCATGACGGACCCCTAGCTCGCGGACGCGCCGCGGGAGACGATGCGGCCCGCCAGCGCGACCAGCCGGTCCAGGCCGAAGCCCACCAGGCCGACCCACACCAGGGCCACGACGATGTCGGAGATGCGGGACGCGTTGTACTGGTCCCAGATGAAGAAGCCGACGCCCACCCCGCCCAGGAGCATCTCCGAGGCGACGATGGCCAGCCAGCTCATCCCCACCCCGATGCGCAGGCCGGTGAAGATGTAGGGCGTGGCCGCCGGCAGCAGGATGGTGAGGAAGTACTCCGGCGGCGACAGGCGGAGCACCCGGCCCACATTGACGTAGTCCTGCGGGATATTGCGCACGCCCACCGCCGTGTTGATCACGATCGGCCAGATGGCGGTGATGAAGATCACGAAAAGCGCCGACGGATTGGCCTCGTGCAGGGCCGCCAGCGAGATCGGCAACCAGGCCAGCGGCGGCACCGTCCGGAGCACCTGGAAGATGGGGTCCAGGCTGCGATGCGCGAGACGGCTGGAGCCAACCAGCACGCCCAGCGCGACGCCCACGACCGCCGAGAGACTGAACCCGACGGCGACCCGCTGCAGGCTGGTGAGGGCGTGCCAGAACAGCCCCTTGTCCACTCCGCCGCGGTCGAAGAACGGATCGACGATCAGCTCACGCGACTCCAGCCAGATCGTCGCCGGCGCCGGCAGCCCACCCGCCGCGTCGCCGGACAGGCCCTGCCAGAGCAGCAGGATCACCGCCAGGGTGACGACGGGCGGCAGCACCTGGCCGGCGACGCCGCGCAGGAGGGCGAGCGACCGGGTCGCAAACCGGCCCGGTCTCCGGAACCGGCGCGGACGCCGGACCGGCGTCTTCGGAAAAGGCGGGCAGGCTCACGGGCGTCCTCCTAGGCGAGCTTCTTGATGGGCTGGCTGGCGAGGTAGGCGGCGGGATTGGCCGGATCGAACACCTTGCCGTCGAAGAACCGTTCCGGGCCGCGGCTGTCGGAAGCCGGCGCGGCGACGCCCAGCGCCTTGGCCGACGCGCGCCAGATGTCCGACCGGTTCACCTTGTTCACCAGGGCCATCTTGTTGGTCGACTGGGGCAGCACCCCCCACCGGACGTTCTCGGTGACGAACCAGAGGTCATGGGACTTGAACGGGAAGGAGGCGTTGTCCGCCCAGAACTTCATGATATGCGGCGAGCCCTTCACGGCGCGGCCATCGCCGAAGTCCACCGTGCCCTGCAGCCGGGGCAGGATGTCGCCCATGGGCACGTTGATGTACTGCCGGCCCGACACCACCGAGCACATGGCCGGACGGTTGGCCTGCTTGTCGCACCACATCTGGGCTTCCATGACCGCCATGGTCAGGACCTGGGCCGCACGCGGATACTTCGCCACCCAGTCGGCGCGGACGCCGAGGCACTTCTCGGGGTGGTTCATCCAGATCTCGGAGGTGAGGCACGCCGTGTAGCCGACCTTCTGGTTGATCAGCTGGGCGTTCCACGGCTCCCCGACGCAGAACGCGTCCTGGGTCCCGGCCTTCATGTTGGCCACCATCTGGGGCGGCGGGATTACGATGGTGGAGACGTCCGTATCCGGGTTGATGCCCCCCGCCGCCAGCCAGTAGCGGACCCACAGGTCGTGCGTGCCGCCCCGGAAGGTCATCGCGACCTTCGCGGTGTTCCCCGCCGCCTTCAGCTGGGCGAACTTCGCCTTCGCCCCGGCGCTGTTCAGCCCGACTTTCACGGCCTTGAGGTCGTTGCCGACGCTGATCCCCTGACCGTTGGTGTTGAGCCGCGCCAGGATGTTCATCGGCACCAGCTTGCCGCCGGTGTTGACCCCTGCGGTGAACTGGTAGGGCATCGGCGACAGGATGTGGGCGCCGTCGATGCCGCCTCCGCCCGACCCCAGCACCAGGTTGTCGCGCGTTCCGCCCCAGGAGGCCTGCTTCAGCACCTCGACGTCGGGCATGCCGTATTTGGCGAAGAACCCGCGCTCCTTGGCGATGATGAGCGGCGAGGCGTCGGTGAGCGCGATGAAGCCCAGCCGCGCCTTGGCGACCTCCGGGCCTGGCCCCGCGGCAAAGGCGCCCGAAGGCAAGAGGGCCTTGGCGGCCGCGAGGGTGGCCGCCGCGCCTGCAAGCGCCTGGCGACGGGTCGGAGAGAGAGTCTTGGAGGTCATGGAGAGGCCTTCCGTCAGAGCTTGTATTCGAGGGTGAACCAGACCTTGGTCCGGGACGGCGGCGGCGTGGCGACGCCTATCGGCACGCGCGCTTTGCGTTCGAAGTCGGCGTACTTGATCGCCGCTGAGAGCTTGGGATTGATCGTCGCCTGGACCTGGGCGTTCCACTCGCGGCCGAGGTCCGCTCCGGTTCGCTGGCTATCGAAGTCGTGATAGCGGACCAGGACGTCGACGTTGAACAAATACGTCCACTTCCAGCGGGGCTTCACGTTCAGCGCAAAGTTCAGGTCACGCAGGCCATCGACGAAGCCCTTGTTGCCGCCCAGCGGCTGGACAAAGGCGTCCGACCACCCCTGGAAGGCGTGGACTGTGGCGAGAGGGGTCGTGAAGCCACGGGTTCCGTCGCCCTCCAGAGACTCGTACGAGATCTTCGCTGTGTAGATGTCGAAGGTTCCGGCGAGGTCCGCGCCCCAGTAGTCGAGGCTGTAGTCGGGCGTGTTGCCGTTGTAGTCCGCCTGGTGGGCGTAGGTGGCGTTGTAGGCCAGCTGGTAGAGGCCAACCCAGGTCTTCCCGGACGCCTTCACCCCCTTGGTGATCGAAGAGTTCGCCGCCGAGTTTCCGAAGTCCAGCGCATAGACGAAGCCCTGCAGCCGGAGTTGCTCGGCCGGCGACCAGGTAAGCTGGGCCAGGTGGCTGTCGCTGTCCCAGTCGCGCAGCTCGCCCAGGATGCGGTTCACGTGGCTGACGTAGGCATAGAAGAGCTTGAAGCGCCCCTGCGTCAGATCCAGGCGGACCGCGTCGAAGGTCTGCTCGTCCTGCCGCCAGCCCACGTTGCCGATGAAGCGCTGGTCATCCACCAGGATGCGCTGCCGGCCCACGGTCGCGGACACCGCCGCATTGGGCGTCCAGGAGAGTTGCAGTCGGTTGAGCTCGGTGACGTCAGGGTCGTTGATGATCGGGTAGCGGGTCTTGGCCGCGCCGTTCAGGGGCGGCGTCGCTGCGCCAGGGACCTGGACCTGGAAATGCTCCGGCCCGACCTGGCGGACGTCCTCGAACTCGACGAGACCACGCAGGCCATGCCAATCGCCGGTCTCCCACCCGAGGTTGGTCCGCACGGTCGCCGACCTGCCTGTCTCGGTAAGCACCCCAGTGCGCTTCTGGTCCACGAACTCGTAGCGTCCTCGGACCCCGAACAGCAGTTTGCCGGCGGCGATCGTGTCGCTGATCGTGGCGGGCGGGGTTGGCGGCGCAGGCGGCTCGACAGCTTCGGGCTCGGGAACGGCCGCTTCAGCGGCCGGCGTGTCACCCAGGCCATCGTCCGCCAGCGCCGTGACCTGTGGCGCCTCCAGCGGCGCCTGAGCGGCCGCCCCCGTCGTCCAGGCCAACGCCGCGCTCGCCGCGCCGGCCGCCAGCGCCCGTCTAATTGTCGTCATGGCTCATCCCCCGAGGCCAAAAAAAAGCGCCCGCCGGGGCTGTGAGCCCCAGGCGGACGCCGGTGTCCGTGCAAGTCGGCGCAGTCGCTGCGCCGTCGGCCTGTCAGTGGCCGTCGCGGAACTTCGTTGTCCCGCGATGTCGTCCCCAGGTCGACACGGCCCGCGCCGCGCCGCAACACGCCAAGTGCGGGAAAGGACTGGAAAGCATTGCTAGCTTGGCGAAATGCTCAGCGCCTGGGCGCCCAAACGTGCTGCAACGCACAATATGTGGACGATCTGGAGCGCTCAGCCCTCGGGATTCCGGCTCAACCGGGCGTTCACCGCGTTGTCCTGCGCGGTCGGCAGCCGGAACGAAGCCTTCTCGGCAAAGCCTTCGAGCACCTCCAGCAGAGGTGTCGTCGGCAGCCCGAGGGCCTCGGCCGCAATCGCGTGCAGGTCCGGCCGGTAGACGCGACGCGCCACCGCCTCGATATCCACTTCGGCGGGGATGTGGGCCCAGCGCATCATCTGGCTGAGCAACCAGCCCGCATGTGTAGGCTGCGGGGCGCTGGCGCCATCGGCGTGAAAGACCATGTCCTCCAGCGAGGTCTCGATCACCGCGGCGTCGGCCCCGACATAGTGCGGCTGCGCCAACAGGGCCGCCAGTTCGGCGCGGTTCGCCGCCTCGTCGGCCCACGCGCCCGCCCGCAGCATCGCGCGCAGCAGGGCCTGCAACTCGTCGGGGCGCTTCGCGGCCCAGCTCTCGGTGACTGCGAACACCTTGTCGGGCGTCCGGGGCCAGAACTGCGAGCCACGGACGGCGATCACCCCCGCTCCGGCCGCCACGGCGGCGGTGTCCCATGGCTCGGTGACGCAGAAGCCCTCGACGATCCCGCCCACCAACAACTCGGTCATGCGGGACGGCGGGGCGATCGTCAGGCGCACGTCGCGATCGGGATCGATGCCGGCCCGGGCCAGCCAGTCGCGCAGCAGATAATTGTGGACCGAAAACGGGAAGACCACGGCCAGGGTGATCGGGCTGGCCCCCTCCTCTCGACGCCGCGCCACCAGCCGGGCGAGGCCATCGGCGGTGCTGCCGGGCCCGATCGCCGCGGCGATGCGCGAGGCCACGGTGATGGCGGGACCGTTGAGATTGAGGGCAAGAGGCGCCACCAGCGGCGTCGGCTCGGCGCCCGCCGCACCCAGGCTGATCGCCAGCGCTGTCGGGGCCAGCATGTGGGCGCCGTCCAGCGCGCCGACGCGCATCTTGTCGCGCACGGTCGCCCAGGAGACCTGGCGGCTAAGCTCTACGTCCAGCCTTTCGTCGGCAAAGAAACCCTTCTCCTTCGCCGCGATCACGACGGCGGCGTCGTTCAGCGCGATGAAGCCCAGGCGCAGAGGCCGTTCGCCGCTCATGACGCGTTCCCTTTCAACACGCCAGCGAAGGCGACGAGGTCGGCGGCCACCGCCCCCAGCGGCCGGCCGGTGTCCATAGAAAGCTTCCGGAGCACGCGGTACGCCGCCTCCTCCTCCAGCCCGCGCTCCTTCATCAGGAGCGCCTTCGCCCGCTCGATGGTCTTGCGCGACGCCAGGTCCGCCTTGGCTTTCTCCAGATCCTGGCGCAGCCCGTTCATGAGCTGAAAGCGGCTCATGGCCACCTCCAGCACCGAGCGGACCCGAGCCTTGGAGAGCCCGTCGACCACATAGGCCGAGACGCCCGCCAGCACCGCCTGCTCGGCGAGGCCCGGCTCCGAGCGGTCGACGAACATCACCACCGGGCGGGGATTGGCGGCGGTGGCCTCGCGCAGGCTCTCGATGGTGTCGCGATCCGGGCTGTCGGAGGCGACGACGATGACATCAGGCGCGAAAAGGGCGGCCTCGTCCTCGCGGAACAGAAGCGCATGGCGGACTTCGAGCGGCTCGACTCCCGAGAGTCCCTCCGCGACCAAGGCCGCCCGGGCCGGGTCAGGATCCACGACAAGGACGCGCATCCCCGCTGCCCTACGGGAGAACTTCCCTGCGGACGCCCATCATTCAGGCGCCGTACCCCGCCTCACCCGTCCATCGCCGCAAAATCGATCACGCCCTGCCGCCTTCTTCATCAGACTCGGACTCGATCAGCGCGGCCAGCAACCCGTCGCGCTCTTCG
>FWPV01012617.1_pt1 | contig 12988 bp, 15 predicted proteins | sample 2228371 | NCBI WGS metagenome assembly FWPV01 (sample SAMEA103939776, study PRJEB20133) | metagenome | reverse complement strand
AATCGCGCCATTTTACTTCCTTAATTTGTTCATTGGCAATTGTCGGAATAAAATAGCATTTTTAAGCGACTTTTTCAACAGTTTCTCAACGAAGAGGCATCTTTGCCTATTTTCTTACCCAAGGTTATTGCTCATTGTAAACAAAAAGGATATGATATCATATTAGTTAATGATGGCTCCACCGACCGTACACTGGAAATTGCTTCCAATTTATTGTTTCCCCACGGATATCAAGTTATCAGTCATAAAATCAATCATGGGTATGGTGCCGCCATAAAGAGCGGGATTTCTGCGGTCGACACTGAATTTCTGGTGACCATCGATGCGGATGGCCAACACAGAATAGAAGATGTGGATCGCTTATATGAACAAGCCTGTAAAACGGATGCTGATATGGTTGTAGGTAATCGCCGGGGGCAAGAGCCATCCAATCTGTATTGAAATTTTGGAAAAAGCCTGATCCGTGCATTTGCCAAAATATTGATGCATGTGCCCATTTATGACATCAACTCTGGCATGAAAGTGTACCGTACCTCTCTGGCGAAGCAGTACTTACCGCTATGTCCAGATAATATGCCTTTTAGTGAGATTATTACCCTGATCTTCATATATAACAAACATTATGTCATTGAGCATCCGATCTGGATTATGGAAAGACGCAGCGGCATCAGTTCCGTGAGCACTCGCACGGCTTTTGAGACAGTGCTGGAAATTCTCCATATGGTGGTATTATTTAATCCACTTAGAGTGTACCTCCCGCTCTCCATTATCGGTATTCTCGCGGGATTCGTTTGGGGAATTCCATTTGTTTTAAAAGGCGAAGGAGTTAGTGTGGGCGCGATGCTCGGAATCGTTTCTGGTTTAATCTTCTTTTTGCTCGGACTCCTAGCTGAACAGCTTTCATTGATGCGCTTGTGGCAGGTGTTACCTTATAAGACCAGCCATAGACAGACTCACAATCAACCAAAGTAAGTTACCTTTTCCATTCGGATCTATCTCATAGGCAAATAGGCCAGATGAATTAAAAATAACCTTTATTTTTTCATCACCCTTTCATAAATCAACCTTAATCCATCCAAAGTCAAGAAAGCATCCATCTCCTTCACGTGGTGCAAGTGCGGAATGACCAGCCGTGCCAGTCCACCGGTAGCAACGGTTTTGGTAGGCTCGTTCAATTCTTGTGTGATGCGGACGATGAGTCCGTCGATCATCTCAGCGGCGCCATACATCAAGCCGGATTGGATGCTGGTTTCGGTGGAATTACCGATGACATGCGGCGGGAAGCGCAATTCCACCCGCGGCAATTTTGCTGCACGCTGATGGAGGATCATCGACGAAGTCTCGATGCCTGGGGCAATGATGCCGCCCAGATATTCGCCTTTTCGCGAAACCACATCAAAAGTGGTAGCTGTTCCGAGGTCGACAACGATGAGAGGTCCGCCGTATTTTGCGAATCCAGCCACAGCGTTACAGAGGCGGTCAGCACCCACTTGCGCCGGATTTTGATAGAGAATTTCTATCCCCAAATCCAGCTCGTGACTGACTATTACGGCCTGCAGGTGAAGATATTTTTGCGCCAACTTTTCGAAGATGGGGGTCACGTCGGGCACTACCGAGGAAATAGCCACACCCCTTGTGTGCAGAATATCAAATCCGTGGGCGGCGCAAATATTTTTGAGAAAAATCCAGATTTCATCCTCGGTGCGATCGCGGTTGCTGGACAACCGCCAATGTGCCTTCAGGAATTCCTTTTCGTATATCCCTGCGGCAATCTGCGTATTGCCGATATCGATGGTCAATAACACGATGATTCCTCCTCCAATGAAAATTCTCCAGACGTAAAAGACACCACTTCGCTGGTGGGTAATTCGACGATGGCAGCGCCTGATTCGTTGATACCTCGAAAACAACCGCTTTGGACGATCTGTCCTTGCTTCAGAAGAACTCTTCGATCTATATGCATGCAATAACGATTCCATAGGGAAATGATTTTTTGCGGTCGCCTCAAGGCCAAACGGGAGAGCTTTGCCAATTCCTTGAGAATCGCCTCGAGCAATCCGACCTTATCTACCGGCTGTTCGTAAACGGAATGGAGCGTGGTCATCCGACTTTTAACATCAGCTGGATAGGCATCGCCCACCATTTTCAAATTAACGCCAATGCCGACGATGATGAACCATTCTGCAGCGCGATACTTACTTTCGCAGAGAATACCGGCCAATTTGCGGCCAGAGAGCAAAATATCATTAGGCCACTTGATGTTAGCGCTCAGACGATAATCCCGGCGCAGCACCTGCACCACAGCTACTGCTGCCACCATGGGCATCAGGGTGACCATTTCCCTTGTCGGCGGCATCTTCAACAACAGCGAAAAGTATAATCCCCCTCCTCGTGGAGAAACCCATTTACGATCAAAACGTCCACGACCGGCGGTCTGTTCTTCAGCTACGACCACTGCCCCTTCCGGTTCGCCCTCCTTCATCATCTCGATCAATACATCATTAGTCGAGGTGACGGTATCAAAAAAGTACAACCGAAAACCTGGGTGGTATCTTTTCCGCAACCAGTTAAAAAGCTTTTTCATACCTTTAATTTTCCCGATTCCAGTGGGTGGAAATGATGGTGCACCTCTTTGAGATACTCACGGTCCAGATGGGTGTAGATTTGGGTGGTGGAAATATCCGCATGGCCGAGCATCTCCTGTACGGCTCGCAAGTCGGCACCTCCTTCTACCAGATGGGTGGCAAACGAATGGCGCAAGGTGTGAGGGCCAGCCTGTTTATTGATACCCGCTTGCTGTAAGTATTTTTGTATTAAAATCCATACCGTCTGTCGACTGAGCTTTTTACCGAAGCGGTTGAGAAAAACGTGTTCGCCGCTTAATCCCAACGAGGCCAGCCGCGGCCGGACTTCCTGCAGATATAGCCGCAGCCAATGCAGGGCCGTTTTTCCGATGGGCGTCAGCCGTTCCTTGCGGCCTTTGCCGAAGACGCGCACGAATTCATCCTGCCAGAAAATATCTGCCAGCTTGATCGCCACCAATTCCGAAACGCGCACGCCCGTTGCATAGAGAAATTCCAGGATGGCACGATCACGAATACCAGTTTCGGTGGAGGTATCCGGCGCCTGTAAGAGTTTCTCCACTTCTTGATGATCGAGCACATGGGGAACCTGCATCCACGGCTTCGGCACAGTGATGTTCTCCGTGGGATCACTCTCGGTTACGGCTTCACCTACCATAAATCGATGCCAGGCGCGCACCGCGGAAAGATTACGCGATATAGACGCAGGGCATAAATGTAAATCGTGTAACAACTCTAAATACAATGTGATGTGCTGATGGGTGATTTGATGGGGAGTCATGAGTCCCAATGACTTGATAAATTTGATATAGCGGATGAGATCGGCTTCATAAGCGATAACGGTATTATCGGCAACCTGCCTTTCGATGCGGAGAAAATCGGTAAACGCATGTAGGTAATCTTCAAATTCCATTCTGATAATTAAGAGGAACTCCGTAAAAATGTTGCTTTTGGGTACAACTCATAATGTAAATCATGAATATGAAAAAATGAGTCGATTTAGGTCGGTTTTTGTTCTTTTTCAATCAGAATTTTTTCTGCCAGCGATAAAGCTATACCCGACATCATCACCTCCGGGCCTAATCTGGTAAAATCGCCGGATAATATTTTGGTTTCGACATTCGCATAAAAGGAACACCCCGCCCCCCGTTCCACAATCAATCCTGCTATAGATCGACCGCAATCGGCGATGAAGGTCACCTCCCCCAGCATTTCGCTGACGACGTAACCTGTACAAAAATGCAGTTGCAAATGCGAATTGGCTGTATAAACGGAGATCAAATTCCCCTTGCGATCACCGATGGGAATGTCCGGATAGATTTCTAGCGAAATATGCTGTTTCGTCGTCGGATTATGCAGGACATAGCGATATTTATTACCCATCCATTTAGGAGTAACCTGAAGCACTTTGGAAATTTTGTCTATATCTTTTTTGCTAAATACAACGTTCATTTCGGATACTGCCTTTTTTTCTATTCTACGGCAAAAGCTCCCACTTGTTACAAAAAACCCCACAAGAGCTGTGGGGTTCCATGCAACGACGCGTGAAAAAATTAAAGTTTGACGACTCTGGTCGCTTGCAAACCTTTTTCACCGGCAACGGCTTCGAATTCTACTTCGGCACCTTCTGCTAAAGTTTTGAAACCTTCCATCTCAATAACAGAATAATGCACAAAAACATCATCGCCGTTTTCTTGTTCAATGAACCCAAATCCCTTGTTCTCATTGAACCACTTGACCTTGCCCTTGGGCATCCTACCTCTTCCTCCTGACATGTAACCTAAGATGTGCGTTTTCACAATTAGGATAAGAAAAACGCACTATCTTCACAATAAATATACATATAGGACTTTAAATTGTCAAGAAATATTTACTCAAAAGATAATTTTTTTTATCCATTCTAAACTTATTTAAAACAATATATTAATTAATGTCATGTGAAACGGATTCAGAAGGGATGATTTCAGTTATCTTTTGGCGAAGGCTGCGAACAGCTGTAGCCACATCTGATTGTGAAAAAATAGCGTTCCCTACCACTAAAATATCGGCACCACATGTGGCTACCTGAGCGGCATTGTCAGCATCGATGCCGCCATCCACCTCAATTTCGAACCGGAGGGCCAGTTGTTTACGCCAGTTAACCAGCTGTTCGATCTTTTCTAGGGTATGTGGGATGAATTTTTGACCTCCGAAGCCAGGTTCTACCGACATGACCAATACCATATCGACGATCGGCAGCACCGGCTTGAGCACATCGATGGGGGTAGCGGGATTCAGCGTCACCCCTACGGTGGCGCCGAGGTTGCGGATGTTTTCCAGCGTACGCCAGAGATGGAGACAGGCTTCGTAGTGGACCGTCAACACGTCAGCGCCGGCCTGACGAAAGGCGGAAAGAAACATGTCGGCATCGCTGATCATCAGGTGCACATCCAATGGCAAACGGGTAAGTTTTTTAATCGCAGCGACGATCATCGGACCAAAAGTAAAGTTGGGCACAAAATGCCCATCCATGATGTCCAGATGTAGCCAATCAGCCCCCCCCTCTTCTAAAGCGCGAATTTGCGCTGCTAATCGACTGAAATCGGCATTCAGAATCGAAGGTGCAAGTTTTACCATGGCCTATTCTCTCCTCTCCACCACCCCTTATTGCGGTACAACGCTGACCACCAAGTTAACGGCATCGCCCCGTTGCATGACGGTGCCAGCCGGAGGCGATTGGCCGATGACGGTATAAGGTATCAGCTCATCGGTAGGTTGCTCGGTTACATCGCCAAGCGTCAAACCGGCCCTGAGGATGTCGTGCACGGCATCGTTCTGCGACTTGCCGATGACATCGGGGACAATATATTCTCCAGGATCCACCCCCACGCTCACAACCAAATGGACGCGCCTGCCAATGGTTACTTCTTCCCCTGGTTCGATGGATTGGGCGCAGACCACGCCATCCGGATAATACGGGTCTGTGCGATAGCTAATCCCAGCCAAAGCCAATTCTTCTTGCTCAATTATAAAGCGGGCGTCGCGCTCGGATTGTCCCACCAGTTTTGGCATCTTGAAGGAACGTCGGCCTTTGCTGAGTGTCAAATACACACGCCGACCCTTTTTTACTGGTAACTCTACTCCCGGATTTTGAAAAATAACGTGTCCCCTAGGAATCACCTCATCGTATTTTTCATCCCCTTTGACCGCTTTAAGGCCTCGCTGTTGAAGTAGCTCCTCCGCCTCGTCCCATGAAAGTTTGGTTACATCAGGAACCTCAATCGATTGGTATTGGCGGGTATACAAAGGCATGACGATCCAATTCAATCCAGCATATAAAAGGATCAATGCCATCAGGCCATACAACCATTTGAGGCCTCGAGGTTGTGCGTTCCAACGATGGATCAGACGATTGAATTTCGACATATTAAAGCAACTCATCTCCAATAGATAAATCATACCCCCTTGTGAATTCTGAGCACGTCATGACCCTTCGACCCTCCGGTTGTAATTCGAGAACGATAAGCGGTTGGTCTTGAGTCGCGACGAAGATATCGCCATTGGTGTCGATACGCAGGATGGTGCCCGGATTTTTGGTATTCGCCAAATTATAGTCCACAAGTTTGGTGCGCAATATCTTGATCTGCTTATCACGCAAAAGTGTATAGGCGCCGGGATAGGGCGCTAAGGCTCGGATCAAATTATAGACCCTCTGGGCAGGTTGGTTCCAGTTGATATGGGTCATCTCCTTGGTGAGCTTTGGAGCTCGGGTTGCCTGTCCTTGCTGCGGCTGAGGCTGTAATTTTCCTGCATACCATCCTTCGACCGTTTGCAAAAGCACTTCGGCACCGACCCGCGCCAACAGATCGTGGAGTTCACCCCCGGTCATCTCCGGTCCGATGAGCACTGGTCGTTGCATGAGCCATTGGCCGGTATCCACTTTCTCATCGATGAGAAAGGTGGTCACTCCTGTCTCTTTTTCGCCCTCGATAATCGCCCATTGGATGGGTGCAGCACCGCGAAATTTAGGGAGCAACGAAGCATGCAGATTGATCGTGCCTAATCGCGGTAAAGTGAATACTTCAGGAGGCAGAATACGAAACGCGACGACGATGAATAGATCCGCCGATAATTCTTGCAATCGCCGAATAAATTGTGGATCACGCAATTCTTCGGGTTGCAATAGAGGCAATCCCAAAGTCAGCGCTCGTAATTTGACCGGCGAAGCCATCAGGTGCCGCCCCCGACCCGCGGGCTTGTCTGTTGCTGTGACGACTGCAGCGATGTCCAGGCCGGCCGCGAACAAGGCATCCAAACTGGGCAAAGCAAACTCTGGCGTACCCATGAATACCAGGCGCGGTTTGTTTTTAGTGGATCTCAATGTTTATTTAGCACCTCTCAAGAAACCATCTGCTTATTCTCAATATCCCATTCTGCCAAGGACGATAAGAACCACCCCCTGCAGAGATGCCGCCTCTTTAAAAAATCTGCCTCTCTTAAAACCGAACCGATGGCTAACTACGCACAGAAAATTTTACACAGGCTCCCCTTCACCAAGCTTGCGTGCGATCGCGGTTTTGGTGACCTCGATTTTTACATTATCAGCCACTTTGAGGATCACCACATTATCCTTCTCTCGCACTCCCGCCACTACCCCTAAAATGCCGCCGATGGTGATCACCCGGTCCCCCTTTTGCAGGGCGTTCAACATTTTCTGCAATTCCTTCTGTTTCTTCGCCTGCGGGCGAAACATTAAAAAATACATGATGACGAAAATAAGAATGATGGGCAAAAAGAAACCCAAAGGATTGCCGCCACCCTGTTGTTGTTGACCGGATCCGGCCATGGCCAAAAAGTGCATGAATAAGACCACAAGAACCTCCTATGAATGATCTCTGAATCTGTTGAATGTTTATTTAAAATACGATTTTATTGTGAAATAAGCAACGATTGTTTATGTTGCTTTCGTAAAAACGAATCTATGTATCCTCCGTTGTTTGATTTTCTTCATATTCAGATAAAAATTTTTTCTTAAAAGAGAGAAAATCATTCTTCATAATCGCCCTTCGTGCCGCTGCCATCAATCGCAAATAGAAATAGACATTATGTAAGCTGATCAGCCGCAGCACCAAAATCTCCTGCGCATTGAAGAGATGCCGTAAGTAAGCACGAGTGAAGGTACGACAGGTATAGCAATTGCATTTCTCATCCAGTGGCGTAAAATCATCCCGAAACTTGGCGTTTTTGATGACAATTTGTCCCCTGGATGTGAAAGCGGTGCCATTGCGGCCATTGCGGGTGGGCATGATGCAATCAAACATATCGATGCCGAGCTCGATGCCCTGCAGCAGATCCGTGGGTTTGCCAACCCCCATCAAATAGCGCGGCTTATTCGTCGGCAAAATTTCGCAGCATAATTGTGTCATTTCGAACATGGCTGATTTAGGTTCGCCCACCGACAACCCGCCGATGGCATAACCTGGGAAATTCATCTCCACCAAGGCCATGGCACTCTGGCGCCGCAAATCCGCATACACACTGCCCTGAACGATGGCAAACTGGTGTTGTTCATAATCGTGCTGCGGTGGATGTTTTAAAAAGGCTATTTGACTCTGCTCAGCCCATTTCAGGGTAAGCAGATGCGCTTTACGGGCATAAGCCCAATCACACGGATAGGGTGCACATTCATCCAGTACCATCATGATATCGGAGCCGAGATCGCGTTGGATTTCGACCACTTTTTCTGGGGAAAAAAAATGGCGTGAGCCATCGATATGCGACTGAAAGTGAAAACCTTCTTCCGTAATTTTATTGAGTTCCGAGAGGCTAAAAACCTGATAGCCACCACTGTCGGTGAGCACAGGCCCATGCCAAGCGCTGAATTTTTGTACTCCGCCTGCCTGGCGAATGAGCTCCGATCCCGGCCGTAGATACAGATGGTAGGTGTTGAATAGAATCATCTCGGCGCCGATATCGCGTAAATCCTGCGGGGATAGGGTTTTTACCGTGGCTTGCGTACCCACGGGCATGAATACTGGCGTGTGCACCGTTCCATGGGCAGTAGTCAACAGGCCGGCGCGGGCAGACGTCTGCTTATCGTATTTTACCACTCTGAAAAAAGACATGCCGCGAAAATGTTTAAATTAGAGATGATACTCTGGCGATGCAGTCCACGTTTATTCAATTCGACAGGGGCAATATTTTTTAAATTAAAATTTATACAGATAAACAAAAAAATGCAACAAGTCTTTATCAATTTTTTTAGAGACAAGAGTGGACACCATCCCTGGCTTGAGTTATCTGAAAGAGGTGACTTTTGTGGTGGACTAAACCGTAGAAAGCACTTTCATAGAAATGATTCTCACTCCCTGGCATGCGGAATGGTGAGGACGCCGCTTCAAACCTGTGATGCCAAAAGCGGTTACGCCGTGGTTGCTGCGGACTCAAATGCCCGACCTCCTTGTCATGTCATGGAGCATCAGCGAGAACACAGCTTATGCATCGAATCATAATCGGAAGGCTCATCATCCACCAGGACCCTTCCGCAAAAATGTATATCCATCAAAGTTATATAGACGGCGAGGAAACCGTCCATCGAAAGCATGAATGATTTAGAAAAAGTAATGATATTGTAAAAACCACTCAAAACTTTACTGTAAAACCGTCTCCAGCGCCTCCTCCACTTTATCCACGGCGAAGATATGGATATTGAGCGATTTTAACACCTGTTTTTTGTTGCCTCTGGGGATAACGGCACGTTGAAAGCCCATTTTTTCCGCCTCGCTCAACCGCGCCTCGATGTGAGAGACCGCGCGTAATTCCCCACCCAATCCAATCTCGCCGATGAGAATCGCCTGGTTATCTATGACGCGATTACGCATGCTGGAGGCGATGCAAGCCACCACACCCAAGTCGGCTGCAGTTTCATCCACCCGAAAGCCGCCGACGGCATTGACGTACACATCCATGCTGCCTACATGATACCCTAATCTCTTTTCCAGCACCGCCAACAACATCTGGATACGCTTGAGATCAAAACCCGTGGTGTTGCGCTGCGAGTAGCCGTAATTTGAAGGACTCACCAACGCCTGAATTTCTAATAGGATCGGCCTCGTACCCTCCATGCAACAGATGACCGAAGAACCGCTGGTCTCCAATCTCCTTTCTGAAAGAAATACCCTCGATGGATCCGGCACATCGCGCAAGCCGCGCTCGGTCATTTCAAAGACGCCAATCTCCCGAGTAGAGCCAAATCGATTCTTGGCGGCGCGGAGGATGCGATAGAATTGGTCACGATCCCCTTCGAATAAAAGTAAAGCATCAACCATGTGTTCCAATACCTTGGGGCCAGCTACCAATCCCTCTTTGGTCACATGGCCGATGAGGAAAATGGGAATATGTTCTTTCTTGGCTACCTGGATCAGTCGCAGCGCACACTCGCGCACTTGACTGACGCTTCCGGGCACACTTTGCAACAGCGGCGTAAAAAGCGTCTGGATCGAATCCACCACGACCAGCCGTGGCAGAGTCTGGGTAATAACATTCAAGATGCTCTCCAATTCCGTTTCCGCCAGTACGAACAGATGCGATGAGGAAAGTCCCAATCGTTGGGCGCGCATCTTGGTCTGTTGCGCCGACTCTTCGCCGGTGACGTAAAGCACCGGAAAGTCGGCTCGACTCAAACCAGTCGCCTCTTGCAAAAGCAACGTCGATTTGCCGATGCCTGGGTCGCCGCCGATGAGCACCACCGAACCGTGCACCACACCGCCACCTAAAACGCGATTGAATTCGGGACTGATGGTCTGCAACCGCGGCATGTCGTCTGTACGAATCTGATCCAACGGTATGGCTGTAGAGGGGGGACCCTTTTGTTGGGATCGCTTATCAGTTGTGGTTACTTTTATTTCTTCCACAAAGGTGTTCCATGCCTCACAGGCGGGACATCTTCCTTGCCAGCGCGGTGAAGTACTGCCACAATTTTGACAGACATAGTGGGTTCTTATCTTATCTTTTGACATAAATCTTTAGGCGTCAGTTTACAAAACAAGATTCCGTCATGACTTTGGGATCGGAAAAAATAAAGAATCATCACAATCCTGCAAGCAGGTTAACATTATTCGATTAAAGTATCAAAATAGCAAATAAAAGTCAAGTTCAATTCTATTGTTGCATCCTTTGATCGTACGTATGTTGAGATATTCTATCGAGACTAACTAAAAAGTATTTGTACTTTTGTCAAGATTTTGTTATTTTAATTAAAAAATATATATCGGCTTTAAATCTAAAGACAAGCTTTGAGAATTTTATGATTTTGAAAACCACTCTGAAGAAATCACTCCTCCTCAACCTCTCAGGGATGTTTTTCATCTTTTGTTTTTGTGCCGATTCAGAAAATAAATTAAGCAATAAACAAATCCAGGATTTTGCCAGAGCCTATTCAACTTTTTTATTGGCTATTTCCTCCGATACGATCGACGCGTCAAAATCTGCCACCATCTTCCAGCAAACCTTAAAGCAATACAATATGAGGTTGGAAGTCTTTACAGCTTATCGAGACAAATTACAACAGGATCCCATGGCTTTTAAAAAAATGCTCGAAATAGTGGAGAGAAATCTTCAAAATACGAAAGACAAATCAAAAACGACCCTATAAACTAGAGAATAACTATCCCTCATATATGTGAGGTGCAAATACGCTTATTCAAGATGTTTACTAAAGCTCGGTAGCGTATAATTATTATAACAACTGGGGTCTGAGAGGAAAATCGATCCATCTATTTCATCATTTAAATTCTGATTAGGAGGTTTATCCTATATTACAAGGCAAGGGCCATCAATACAACACTTACAATCTTCCATGGCTCCAAAAGACGAAATGACTTGATTCATCGATTTTAGATTCGAATCCTAACTAAAGCAGAATACTTTACACTTCGCTTATCGATCATCTGGGGATTTCACCAATGATGTGGGGATTTGACCAATGATTGGTTTAAAAACCATTTTAATCCTTGGTATTTTATTAAGATAATTTAATAAAAATCAGTTAATTATATCGTTGATGGCTTGTTTCATATTTTGGAATGATAATTGTAGTATTTTTAACATATTTTTATAATGCGAAAATAAGTATCGGATGTTTTTACAACTGCGAGGAACTTGGACAATCTTTTGAAAAAATAATTGATCTGATGCCACGGAATAGAATCTTAATAGATATATGGTTTAAATCCTTGAACCCGCAATGATCTGGTAGCCATAATCAACGTTCTCAGAAATTCAATATTTAATTAGGAGGAATAAAATGAAAACTAAATTTTCACTTGTGTCGACCATTCTTTTGGGAATGCTGTTGTTTGGTTTAGCCAGTGGCTAGATGCACATCCGCAATAGTGCGGGCACTGCCATCATGAGCTTAGCACAGAGTGGGGTGGTTGGCATCAATAATACCGCACCAGATGCTCGTCTTCGAATTACGGGTTCGGGGTTGGCTGCTGTTCCTTATGAAGTAGAGCCAAATAACAAAATCTATGCATCTGTGTATGCCGAACATGCTGCTTTCCCGCCTGGATCTAATCCTGATATGTATGTGGCGGTTGAGGGTGTCGCCAAAATAAGATCTCTCACCACGGATACTCGCTATCGAGCAGGCATCCATGGCGTACTAGTAACAGCGAGTGGTTTTGGATGGACAGCCTCTGGTGGATTAGGATTCGAAAGAACCGGGACTGGACAGAACTGGATTGCAGGCGTAGCAGGTACTATCAGTAACAATGATCCAGGTATAGGAAGTGGCTTGACAGCCATTGCGGGAAGATTTGTTAACACGAATTCTACCTCTGGAGTCGAAAATTATGCGATTTGGGCGTCGGGTCCTAAAAGCTATTTTTCTAGTAGCGTAGGCATCGGCACCACAAATCCACTCTCCGTGCTGCATACCAATGGCAGCAGAAATATGACGATTCCATCATGGAATTTAAATGCCGATGTCAATATCTACAGCGAACAACTCGATTGGGCCGATGATCAGACAGGTGTCTTGATTGTCGGTCAATTTAGTACCAGCAGCTCTGGTAGCACAGTTTTAAGTTCGGGAGCCAGAATCGCAGTGCAGGGATCACTCATCAATAAGAATCAAGCGCCACCGGATAATCAGGTCTCGCAAGCATCCATAGCATATCAACATCATTCAAATAAAGAAATCGCAGGCATAGCAGCTGATGTTTACAATGTTGCTACACCAACGGGCTATAATACCTTTGCGGGTCATTTTCATAATCGTAAAAGTGGTTCAACCAATTATGGCATATACGTGGTGAGTGGAGGGATAGGTATTTAGTTGTCACTGAAAAAGTCACTTTTTAGCAAAAAGCATAACAATTTTTTGTTGTAAAATGCCATTTTCCGAATAATCTCTGAAAAAATCC
>FWPV01012609.1_pt1 | contig 12992 bp, 8 predicted proteins | sample 2228371 | NCBI WGS metagenome assembly FWPV01 (sample SAMEA103939776, study PRJEB20133) | metagenome | reverse complement strand
TGACACTGGCACACCCTTCCTTCGCGCTCAAAACAGCCCCCGCCTGTTGTTCCGCGCCGGAGCTCCGGGGTTTTGGATTTCGAGGCCTGCCAGGATTGCCGGACCCGGCGGGTCCTTGCTGTTGCGGTCCTTGCTTGACCCGTGGCGCCAGATGACTACTTTACTGTGTCGCAAACCATTACCCATGAAACGACCGATTCGGCCTGCGAGATATCCGCACGTGGCGATTTGTGTGGACCAATTCCGCGCGCATGGGCGCGGGGTGCTCCGGGGAATTGCCCGATATGTCGAGACCTACGGGCCTTGGTCGCTGTTTATTGACCCGCTGGCGGACAGCAATTATCCCAAGGGCCGCTCCGAAAACTGGCACGGGGATGGCATCCTGACTTACATCGAAAGCCGGGAGCGGGCCGAGCGGCTTCGCCAAAGCCGGATTCCGACCGTTGAGTTGTTTGCCTACCGGCAGGACAACCTGTTGCCGCTGGTCGCCCACGACGACCTGGCAGTCGGACGGGTGGCGGCCCTGCATTTTGTGGAGCGGCACTACCGCCATTTCGCCTTTTCCGGTTACGCGCAGACGCTGTGGTCGGAGCGGCGGTATCAAGGGTTTGCGGAAACGGCGGTATCGTCGGGGTGTGAAACGACGCACTGCCTGCCGGTCGAGCGGCCGAGCACGCTGGTGGCCTGGGAGCGAGTGCAACAACAATTGACCGATTGGGTCAAAGCCCTGCCCAAACCCGTGGGCCTGATGGCCTGCAGCGACCATCACGCCCAGCGGATTCTCGACGCCTGCCAGCGGGCCGGTTTGGTGGTGCCGGAGGAGGTGGCGGTCATTGGCGTGGATAACGACGAGGAAATCTGCCGCTTGTCCAATCCGCCTTTGAGCAGCGTCATCCTGGATGGGGAGCAAGTGGGCTACGAGGGTGCCGCCCTGCTCGACACCCTGTTGCGGGGCCGGCGCGGGCGGGCGGATCGGACCAAAGTTTTGATCCCGCCGTTGGGCGTGGCGACGCGGCGCTCAACGGAAGCCAGCGCCATTGCGGACCCCCTGGTGGCCCAGGCGTTGCGGCTCATCCGCGAGCGGGCCTGCGAAGGCTTGACCGTGGAGCAACTCCTGTCCGCCCTTCATATTTCGCGCAGCGTCTTCTACCAGCGTTTTCACTCGGTCCTGGGCAGTTCGCCCCACGCCGAAATCCTCCGCGCCCAACTGGCCCGCGCGAAGAATCTGCTGCGGCAGACGAACCTGCCCTTGAAAACCATTTCCGAAATGGCCGGGTTTCACAGCCCCAATTACCTCAGCGTGGTCTTCAAGCGGGAAACCGGCATGACCCCGGGGGATTACCACCGCCACCCCAACGGCGAGTGAACGTCAGCGCTCAGTTCAGCGGCGGATCCAGCGTAAGGGTGAACTGGTTTTCCGGGTCGGTCTTGTACGTGCCGCGGAAGGGGGAATAGGCTTTAACCTGAACCGTCCTGCCGTCCGGAAGAAATTCGACCAGACGCAGAAAGCCCTCTCCTCCCAGCGTTTTCATTTGGTAATTCACGAGCATCTGATGCACCACCTGGCCGAAATCATTGGTGCTCGAAAGCCGGCCCAAACCATCCTCCAACACGTGGCCGCTGACGACCAAAACAAAATTGGGGCGGCCCTTGATCAGTTTGCGCCACAGATCTTCAGCGTCATTGGTCCCGTCGGCATCCGTGGCCGTGCCGTAGGCGTAAGGACTCCAGCGCTGGGTGGCGCCTTTGGACGCCCAATCGTACCGCGTGTCGTCGTAGTACACGTAGGCGTGGGTGTCCAGGATGACGCGCCGGTTGGGATGGGCGTCCAACACGGATTGCGCCCAGGAGATGACGCTGTTCCGGGGGCCAAATTCAAAGCAGAGAATGATCCAATCCACGCCGCCGGCGGAGAATAAGTGATAGGAATTATCCATCCGGCCCGCCTCCTTAACCCCGCCGAAGGTGGGCCAGGACTCGAAATTGGAAACGGGGAAATAGTCATTCAGAAAGGTGGTGCGGTCGGCCGTCCCCCCGTTGGGGCCGTAATCATGGTTGCCGGGCACCAGCGCGTAGGGAACCACCCCGTCAAGCAGCGACAATGCGGCTTGAGCGTTGGCCCATTGGTTGGTGAGGTTGTTGTTGGTGATGTCGCCCAGGTGCAGCACGTACTTGATGTTGTGCCGCACCCGGTTCTCAAGGATCCATCGCGTCTGATCCATGAACAGGTCGGGATAGCTCTGGGCATACACCTGGGTGTCGGGCAACAACACCAACGTCCAGGAACCCGGAACAAAAGGCAGCGCCTCCGGCGGCCGCGCGGGCTGCTGCAACCGCCAGTAGCCGCTGGCTTCGGAGGGCACGGGCAAAACCACACGGTTGGTCGCCAGGGCGGTGACGGCGGTTGACCAACCGTTGCTCAGCCCGGTCGCGCGCTCGAGGTTGAACCGCGTCCCACTGCTGTTGGAAATCGCCAGGACCGCCATGCCGTTGCTCAGCGTGAGGTTCTCGATGCGGAAAATGTCCGCCGCCAGCGGATGGGTGCCGTTGGCATGCTCCTGCGCGTTGCTGCGGCCATCCTGGTCCGGATCGCCCCCCGGCAACGCGTCCAGCGAGCCAAAACAGGCCATCTCCCACGCGTCAGGCAGACCGTCCCCGTCGGTGTCGGCAGTGAAAGTTGCCGTGAGCTGGTGCGGTTGGTCCATGGTCAGGCTCAGAGTCAGGGCCGAAGAAAATGCCGTTCCGCGCCAGCCGTCAAAAGCGAATCCGGGTTCAGGTTGCGCGGACAGTGTGACTTGCTCCCCCGCCTCAAACCACTCTTTCGTCGGGACGACAATGCTGCCACCCGGCCCGTTGGTCACCAGCAGTTGATACTCGGTTCGCCAAAGCCAATGCAGCCGTGAAAAAGTCGCCAGCCTGAAGCTGAGCGTTGAGCCCGTGCCGCTGGCGGGCACCGACCCGGAGCCGACCCAACCTGCCGGAGTTATCCGAACGCCGGGCGGGCTGGCTGGCGGAAAGGCGGTCGCCGTCACTTGGGCGCCCGGTGTGAAGCCGTTCAAACCCCGCCCTGGACTGCAGGAAGCGTGCGCCGAGCTCACGTAAAGCGGGGTGCCATCCTGGACGGTCACCCAGTCGAACTCGGTCTGCGACATGGCCCAACTGAACACCCCGACCCTCCCGTTCGGCACGCCGGACACTGTCCAAGGACCGTAACTATACGCCTGCGCCGCGCCCTCCGGGTCCGCAACCAGCAGGACCTGCAAGGTATCGCCCGAAATCGCCGCAACCAGGTCATACGGCACGCCGGCCACGGGGTCGTACTGCACCGCACTCTCACGGAAAATCTCGGTGTAGGTGCGGTTGACGTTCTTCTGAACCGAGAGGCCCCGCGGGGCGCCAATGGTGGACGCCTGCGACCTCAGGGCCACGCGGTAGAAATTCGTCGAGTTCAGGTAGCGCAAGATAAGGCCGTGGCCGTCATCGTCCAAAGGCAGGATGCGCGCCGCCACGACATAATCCGACCAGGATTCGTTGCCGGCCACAAGGGTCGGGCCGGTGAAGTCCACCTGCCCGGCGGCATCATTGCCCCCAAAACAATCGCCGTTCTCGAGCAACACTCCGGTCCCCCCGCCGGGGCCCAGTCCCAGCGACCAGAACGGCTGGCCGGTGCCGCCAGTCAGCGCCGTGCTGCCGTTGGCGCGCGGAGGCACAACCGGGGTCCAGTTTGTCAATGCGTTGGGATTCCCGGCCAGGGGGACGGGCGTCAGGTTGACATTTTGAATCCGGAACCCTTTCGGGGTGCCCCCGGCCATGCCCCAAGTCATCAGCCCCACCCGCCCGCTTGCCGGCCCGGGCAGCGGCTGGTCGGTCACCAGCGCATAAACGGTCGGGGTCCCCGTCGGGTTATCCACCACCCCCAACGTCAAACGGTTCAGGGCATCCACCGCAAGGGTGACATCGAACGGCCGGCCGGCGGTATTCACAAAGGTTTGAACATAGCCCGGTGTGCCCGCGCCAAATAAATTGCTGGTGACTCCCCCCGCTTTCCGGTCCACGCTCCATCCCGTCCACGGAAACCCCGTCCGCGCCTGCCGCGCAAAGGTGACGCGGTAGAACGTCGTCTCGTTTTGATAGCCAAAGATGAGGCCAAACCCGTCATCATCCCCGGCCGTCAGCCGCGCGCTAAACGTAAAGGGCGGCGTGGCCAGCGTGTCGTTGATGAGCATGGGGGCCACCGCCGTGGGGGAGTAAGTGGGATTGTCCGTATAGACATTGCTCTGTTCAACGAACGCTTCGGAAACAATATCGTACTGCCATTGCAGCGGCCCGTCCAGGTAAGCCCCGGGCGGCTGCACCGCCGTCCACCCCGGTATGCCGGCGTTGAAATCGTCCTGGAACAGAACCGCCCCGTTCAGCTCCGGGCCGGCCAGCCATCCCGCCGCGATCAATCCCACCCAAAGCAAAACGCCCTTCCGCCGGCCGCCTGCGGCAGCCTGGCGACCATCATCCGGGCGGCGGGGGACCAACAGGGGATCGGGCGGGGCTTTGAAGACTTTACACATGCGAGTTCGCACAGTGATGTATAGACAAAATGGCAAGCCCCGGCAAGCCGCAGGAGTCCGGGAATAACTTCGATTTTGTCCAGGCCGCGCGTGGGATGCGAAAAGGAAGTCAAAAGGTTCCAGTCAAAAGGTTGTTGCTTTTTGGCTTCGCAGCGGTATTGAAAGGCGCATGTCAAACGAACGCCGTCACTTCCTCGCAATGCTTGCGTTGCCTGCTCTTGCCTTGACCTTGCTCCTGACCGGCTGCGGCAAGCCCGATGCCGGCTCACCCTCGGGCAGCCCAACTGAGGGGGGCAAGAAAAGCGGGTACGTGATTGGAATGAGCCAGTGCAATCTGGGAGAACCGTGGCGCGTGGAAATGAACGCGCAAATCCGGGCGGCGGCCGCGAAGCATCCGCAGCTCAAGGTGGTGTTCAAGGACGCGCAAAATGACACCCTCAAACAGCGCGCGCATGTCGAGGAGTTCGTCAGCGCCAAGGTGGACCTAATCATCATCAGCCCCAAAGAGGCCCAGCCTCTGACCGAGCCGGTCGCGCGCGCGATGGATGCCGGCATCCCCGTGATCGTGCTGGACCGCCGGCTCCTGGGCGACAAATACACTTGTTTTATCGGCGCTGACAACCGGAAGATTGGCCGCGCGGCCGGCGATTGGATCGTCCAAAAACTCGGGGGCAAAGGCAAGGTCGTCGAACTCAAGGGCCTGATGACCTCCACCCCCGGCCAGGACCGCAACGCCGGTTTCCGCGAGGCCATCAAGGGCACCGGCATCGAGGTCATTTTCGAAGCCGACATGAAATGGCTCGAGCCCGATGCGCGGAAGGAAATGGAGTCCGCCCTGGCGCGCTTCAGCAAGATAGATTGCGTTTACGCCCACAACGACCCCGGGGCGCATGGCGCGTGGCTGGCCGCCAAGCAGGCCGGTCGCGAGAAGGAGATGTTGTTTGTTGGGATTGACGCGCTGCCCCATGAAGGCGTGGCCTACGTCCAGCAAGGCATTCTCGACGCCTCCTTCCAGTATCCCACCGGCGGCGCCGAGGCCATAGACATCGCCCTGAAAATCCTCGCCGGTGAGCAGGTGCCCAAGGAAGTCACATTGGGGTCCCGGGTCTTCGACAAGGACTCCGTCGGCCAGGGCGGCCGCGAACTGAAATAGTCCCACCCGTTTCATTGCCATGAAAAAAACTCTTGCCTGCCTGCTGATTGCTGCCGCCACCGCCTCGCTGCGCTCGGCGGAGCTGAAACTAACCTACCCGGACCTCGTCAAACGGCTCACCGACCTCGAGTCGCTGGCCATCCTCCCCGTCCCGGGCGAGCAATGCGCGCAGTGGTCGAGTTACGACCGCAAAAGCCGCTACGACCAAGCCACCGGCAAGTATGTGGAATGGGACGCCAATGGCGACGGCCACGGCATCATCCGAAAAGAGGGCGACCAGCAGGTGCTCGCCGAGATGGAGGGGCCGGGCTGTATCTGGCGCATCTGGTCCGCCACGCCAAAACAGGGCCGCGTCCGGATTTACCTCGACGGCAAGGCTCAGCCGGCGGTGGACTTGCCCTTCATCCAGTACTTTGACCAGAGCGCGGCGCCCTTCACCCGCCCGGCGCTGGTGCACACCGTAGCCAAGGGTTGGAACAATTACACACCGATTCCCTATCAGAAGTCCTGCAAAATCGTGGCCGAGCCGGGCTGGGGGGACTATTTCCAATTCACCTACTCCACCTTCCCCAAAGGCACCCAGGTGCCCACCTTCCAACTCAATCTGAGCCCGGCCGACATGGCCGCGCTCGATCTGGCCAACCGGGCCCTGGAAAACTGCGGCGTAAGGGACGAAGACTTTCGTGATGCCGTCCGGGGGAAGAGCTCGCGGGCGATGACCGAGGAGTTCACCGAAGTGGTCCGGCTGGAGGGGCCGGCGGCCATCACTGCGATTCGCCTTCGCACCGAGACCGGCGGCTCGCCGCGTGACCCTGAGCCGCTGCGCAGCGCCACGATTCAGATTTGCTGGGATGGCGAGGCCGAACCGAGCGTCTGGTCGCCGCTGGGCGATTTCTTCGGCACCGCCCCGGGGAAGAATCCTTACCGCTCGCTGCCGCTGGGCCTGGCCGATGACGGCTGGTGGTACTGCAAGTGGTTCATGCCCTTTGCCAAAAGCGCGGAAATCACCTTCAAGAAGGAAGGACCCCACCCCCTGAAGCTGGAATACGAAATCGCCTCCCGCCCGCTCCGCGGCGAAATCTCGCGCTACGGCCGCTTCCACGCCAAGTGGCATCGTGATGTCTTCCTGCCCCCCGAGCCGGAACGCTGGATTGACTGGCCAATCGTCAAGACCGAAGGCGCCGGCCGGTTCCTGGGCGTGATGCTGCACGTTTGGAACCCGCGCGGCGGCTGGTGGGGCGAGGGCGACGAGAAATTCTTTGTGGATGGCGAGAAGTTCCCCTCCACCATCGGCACGGGGTCGGAGGATTACTTCGGCTACGCGTGGTGCAACCCCGGACTGTTCCAAAACGCCTATCACAACCAGACGCGCAACGACGGCAACAACCGCGGCCACGTCTCCGTCAACCGCTGGCACATCGCCGACAATATCCCCTTCCAGAAGTCCTTTGAGGGCTACATCGAAAAATACTATCCCAACCAGCGGCCAACCCTCTACGCCGCCACGGCGTATTGGTATCTCTCCTCCGGCGGCAAGGACCCTTACCAGCCCGTGCCGCTGAACGAGCGCATTGGGTACTTCGTCCCCGTGCAACCCACCCGGGTGCCCGGCGCCATCGAAGGCGAAAGTCTCAAGGTGCTCTCGAAAACCGGCGGCGGAACCGAGGAACAGGATTTGACGGGCTTTGAGGGCCAATGGAGCAACGACGCGCACCTGTGGTGGACCCAGGCCCGGCCGGGCCACACCCTCGAGCTCGCCGTTCCGGTCGCCCAATCCGGCCGCTACGCGCTCTCCCTTCACCTCACCAAGGCCCGCGATTATGGCATTGTCCAGCTCTACCTCGATGGCAAGAAACTCGGCGACCCCATTGACCTGTTCAATCCCCAGGTGATTCCCAGCGGGCCGATCCGCGCGGGCGTCCATGACCTCACCGCCGGCGAGCACACGCTCAAGGTGGAAATCGAGGGAGCCAATCCCAAAGCCATCAAGAGCTACATGTTCGGCCTGGACTACCTGAAGCTCGAACCCGCACCCCAGGCCCCATGACCGGGATCGAACACTCCGGACTTTCGCGCCGCGACTTCCTCCTGGCCACCGTTGCGGCGTCCGCGGCCGCCGCGCTGGGACCCGGCGCCACGTTCGCTGCTGAAACACGAAGCGTCGCCCCCCTTCCCATTGTGGTGTTCAGCAAAATTTACCAGGAACTGAAACTGAACTATGACGAGGCGGCCGAACTCACCGCCAAAGCCGGACTGGATGGTGTGGATTGTCCCGTGCGCCCCCAAGGCGAAATCGAGCCCGAGCGGGCGGCGGAGGAATTGCCGCGTTACTTGGAGGCGCTGCGAAAGCGAAAGCTCTCGCTGCCGCTGCTGACCACCGCCATTACCAGCCCCGCTACCGCCCACACGGAGCGGGTGTTGCGGACGGCCCGCAAACTTGGCGTGCAATACTACCGCCTCGGCCCGCGGCACCATGCCCGGGACGTGCCCTTGGCCAGGCAAATCCGCGAGGCCAAAGCCGAATTGAAGGACTTGGCGGCTCTAAACCGCGAAATCGGCATCGGCGCCATCTTCCAAAACCATTCGCCCTCCGGCCGGAAGTATCTGGGCGGCGATTTGACCGAACTGAGGGAGCTCGTCGCCGACCTGGACCCCGCGCAGGTGGCCGTGGCCTTCGACATTGGCCACGCCCTGGTGGTGCACGGAGACGCCTGGCGCCAACACTTCGACCCCCTGCGCCCGCACATCCGCGTCGTTTATGTCAAGGATGTCACCCCCGCCGGCACCTGGCTCCCGCTGGGCCGCGGCGGGATTTTCCAAACCGGCTTCTTCGGACTGCTGCCCCAAATGCCCTATTCCGGCCCTTTTTCGCTGCATGTGGAGTACGACTGGCACCAAGGCGGCGCCTCGCGCAACCGCGCCACCTTGTTGAAGGCCCTGAGCCAGGACCAAGCCACCCTGCGCGGCTGGCTGCGGCAATAAACTCGTCAGCCGTTCCGGACCCCCCTAACGCGCGACCCAATAAACCCTCCTTCAAAACTCCAATCCCAACTCCTGATTCCGCTCCAAACCGCCCGGAAAGACGCGTCGAAATACCGCTTGCGCGCCCGGACCCCAGCTTGTAGTTTAACCATGGATTTGGGGCACCCATAGCTCAATTGGATAGAGCATCTGACTACGGATCAGAAGGTTTCAGGTTCAACTCCTGATGGGTGCGCCATTTGCTTTTCCACCCCTTTTTTCGTGCCCTCAAACCGAGTTCCACCGGGCCAAGGTTTCGCGGTCCTTGATCTCCCGGGCTGAGGGACGAGTCTCGGCCCAGTCCACCTCGGCGAAGCGCAGGTAGCCGCCCACCATTCCCGCCAGCAAGGAGCGCGTCCCCCGGTCGCGGACCACCTCAATGCCAATGGCGTCCCTCCAAAAGGGCCACATCTGGTCGAGGCGGAAGCTCTCAAAGCGGTCGCTCGCAGCCGCCCAGGTCCGTACTGTCGCGTCCCGGATCGGCGCCTTGGTTAGCAGCAGCCAGCGGCCTTCGCGGAAGGACAGGTTGGCCGATTCGAAGCTGCCTTGAAGATGGCCGCCTCCCAGGTTCGGTTCATACCCCGAGGTCGGCCCGGTGATAATCGGCCCGTGGTCCTTCCAGCGCTTGAAATCCCGGCTGCTTGCCAGCGCCAGACAGGCCGCCCCTTCGCGCGTGTTGGCGGTGTAAACCATCCACACCCGGCCGTCGTGGCGAAACAAGTGCGGGTCGCGGCAACTGGCAATGTCGTCGTCCCACCACGCCGCCCAGGCCGCGTTGCGACAGGGCGAAAGCGGATTCCCGGGCCAGCGTTTCCATTCGAAAAGGTCCCGGCTGGAAGCCAGCCCAATGTCCTGCGACAAGTGCCGGTTCAGGCCGGTGTAGGCCATGATAAACTCAGCCTTATCCGCCAAAATACAGGGGGCCCATACGTGCGCTTCCTCCCACGTGCCCGGCCGGACCAGCATCACCGGGTCATGAACTTCCCACTCGAAGAAATCCGCAGTGGACGCGTGGCCAAAGTAGATTTCATGCCCCGGATAAAACGGGGTGCCTTCCTGCAGGCGGCGCTCAATGTAAAAGAAATGGTCGCGCCCCCGGTGCCGCGCCGTGGCGAAGTCGGCAATTTTGCCGCCGACGGGCCGGAAACCTTCCTTGAGAATGTCCACCGGCGGGCGGCGGTAGTGCTCGAACCGCATCCGCTTGAGCTTGCGTTCGAAATCCAGAATGGTCGTCCCCGACGCGGCGGCCGCCGGCCGCGCGTCCGGAAGAGCCGCCGCTGGAGCAACCGCCGCGGCCAGAACCGCCGTCCCCGCCTGCAAGAGGAACTGCCGGCGGCTGGCAAGGTCTGCGCTTCGAGTGTGGAATGGGTCGCTCATGGGTTCCGGGAGTTTTTCATTCAAAGGCGCCGTTCACGAACCCGCGGGCCTGGACGGAAGTCCGCGCAGGTGCTCATCGAACCAATCCGCGAACAGTTCGAGGTCCTTTCCCATGTCGGGCCAGCCGTGCACCTTGCCCTCGCGAACAACCAGTTTGGCTTTGGCGCCGAGTGCCTCGCAACGCTTGACAAACTGCCGGGCCTGATAAATCGGCACCAATTTGTCCGCGTCGCCATGCACAATCAGCACCGGCGGCATGTTGGAGTGCACGAAATAGATCGGCGAAATCTCGCGCCCCAGTTTCTGCCGCTCCTCAGCCGAGTCGGCGCGGGGGCCGAATGCCGGCTTGAATGCTTCCAAGGTGCCCACCCCCACCGCGTCCTCGCCCGGCTGGCTGTAGTTGAGGAAATCGGTCGGCGGAAAAAAACAGGCGACGCACTGCACAGCGCTGGTTTCGCGGTCCACCGCATCCTTGGCGTCGGGTTTCCCCGGCCCGCCCTTGGTGGCCATCATGAGGGAAAGATGCCCCCCGGCGCTCCCGCCCATGATGCCCAGCTTGCCCGGGTCCACCCCGTAGCGCGCGGCATGGTGGCGGATGAACCGGACGGCGCGGTGGATGTCCTGCTCGATTTCGCTGATGACGAATTTGGGCTGCGACCCATGCACCACGGCAAAAACCGTGTATCCCCGGTTCAGCAGCGGGCGGAAAAAAGCCGGATTGATGGATTCGTGGGCGGAAAACCATCCGCCGCTGACCATCAGGATGATTCCGATGCCGTTGGTGTTGGCGGGCTGGAACACGTCCAGGGTCAGCGCGGTGCCAAACTTCCGCCCGTAGATGACGTCCTCCGTCCGGTGAAACACCACGTTGGTTTGCGCCCAGGCGCCCAGGGCCAAGACGGCGGTGAGCGCGCAAAAAAGCATCCTTTTCATAATTTTCGCTTTCGGCGATTGAACCAAAAGCAGCGCGGTTTGAAAGTCAAATTCGCCCGGGCCCACTGACCGGAGAGAGGAACTGTTGGACCTTGGTTGCACGACTATGGTCGAACGTGAAGGGCAGGCCGGCACCCGGGCGCGAGCCGTTCGACAAGACCGGGGGGCCTTGGAAAGGGTGGAACGGGAATCGGCCTTGGCGATTCGGGCCGGGAGCTGCCGTCAGGTCAGCGTCTGGTGAGTTTGGCGCAAGGAATCAATGCGCGTCCGCCGTTGATCAGTCTCTCGATCTCGTGCAGCCACTTCAGCAGGGCGGTCAGGCCGTCCACCTTGCTGAACACCGCGAAGCCCAGGTCCTTGGCCTTGGCCAATTCGGCGGGATCGTCTGCGGCCGTGAACATGGCCAGAAACCGGACCCTGCACCCCGCTCCCAGCAGGTCGCGGACAAACGTCAAGCCATCCACGTCCGGCATCTCCAGATCAGTGACAATGACATCGGCGCACACTTGGGGAGAGTCGCATGCGCACCTTGCGGCATGGCGCAAGGGACAATGCGCCGGGTCGGGATAGACCAGGACCTCCCAGCCCTGCTCCAGGAACATTCGATGCAGCATCGAACGCAACAGCCGGTTGTCCTCGAACAGCAGAATCCGCAAACGCGCCTTCGGACGGGCATTCATAGCTTCGGCCGGCTCGCTCCAGTCGGATTGGCCCGCTCCTCGCGCCGGCGCAGCGCGGCGTTTCCTTTGGAGTTCATGGACAATTCCCCCTTAACTGTGCGGGTGGCGCAATTGCACCGGCGTGTGGGGATCCCCCAGCAGGTTGATCTGGAAGTAACACCAGCGGTAGGCCATGACCCCGGCTGACTCCACCCGGCCCACAAGGTCGTGTTTGGCGAGTTGACAGGCCTTGCCCAGGCTGGTTTGGTTCTTTTCAAGCAGTTGCTCGAAGAATTTTATCTGGTACTCGCCACTGTACCTCCAGACCCGGGCCGGATCGAACCAGCCCACGCGGGGATTAAACACTGCGGCGACCGCCCCGTGCCGGGGCAATTTCACCAATGCCTCCGCGATGCTGTCCGGGGAGAAGCGATCGTTGTCAAACCGGCCGGCGTGGCAGCCAACGCTGTAGGCGATAAAGGGCTCGGCGTTGGTCAAGGCGCGGAGATCGTCCGGGGTGAGCCGCAGCATCCGGTCCGAATCGGCGTGGCCGCTGTAGAGGACCAAGTGCGGGCCCCGGTTCAGGGCTGCGAGGGCCTCGGGGTTGCGCCATTGGGGAGTGGCAAGTGGCCGGTCATCCAACCAGGATACGGAAAAGCCGGCAAGGCGCGGCACCAAGGGTTCGAAGATGTCTCCCCCCTGCGCGTGGATACCCGACGGGAAATAACCGAGGTATTCCCCCGCCAGCAGAATCGTGCCGGACCGGCGATGGCCGCCGCTTTCGTATCGGATGGTCTTCTCCACAAAACTGGCCACTTCGGCGGGCGTGTCCACGGGCGCCCGGCCCACAAATACTTCGGCCAGCAGGTCCACGTCACCCCCCTCCTCGCCGTCCGTAGGCTCCCCCCAGCGTTTGTCTCCATCCCGATTCCAAGACCCATCCAGGCAAGCGAAGTACAGGTCGGAGGGGAGGTGGCATTCCGACTCCCGCTCGTTCATTCTTACGTAGGCGTAGCGGCACGGGAGGGTGGTGACATCTCCGCCCAGCAGGACGTATTGGATGCCCCAATTTGTGCAGGAGAACCGGATGAAATTGCGCAGTTTTTCCGGCGTGTCCACCCCCGGCTGGGTCGCCGTGATGGTCTCGAGGCATTCCGTTTTGACCGCCAGACCCGTCCGGGCCTTGTGCTGAAGCAGCGGCTCAAACGCCGGCAGGAGGTGTTTGGCCGTCACCAGAAGATAATCGTAATCCGCCCCCGCAGAGGCAGGGGGGGCTAGCCCTGCGGC
>FWPV01012605.1_pt1 | contig 12995 bp, 8 predicted proteins | sample 2228371 | NCBI WGS metagenome assembly FWPV01 (sample SAMEA103939776, study PRJEB20133) | metagenome | reverse complement strand
GCCGATCCTGCGCATCTTCGACGAGGCGAAGGCGCGCGAGTTCTATGTCGGCTACCTCGGCTTCGAGGTCGTCTTCGAGCACCGGTTCGAGGATGGACTGCCGCTGTACCTCGCGGTGCGACGCGGCGACTGCACCCTGCATCTGTCGGAGCACCACGGCGACGCGTGCCCCGGCGCGGCGATGCGCATCGAGGCCGACGACCTCGACGCGCTGTGCGCCGAGCTGCGCGCCAAGCCCTACCGGTACGCGAAGCCCGAGGTCGAGTCGATGCCGTGGGGAACGCGCGACATGACGGTCGTCGATCCCTTCGGCAACCGGCTCACGTTCACGAGCGCGATCAGCGTCTGACGGGCGGTCGCCTCGACCCGGCGAGCGTTCGCGGGTCGTCACGGGTGGTTGCAGCGAGTGCTGGCGGAGGGAGCGGGATTCGAACCCGCGGTGGGCTGTTAACCCACACACGCTTTCCAGGCGTGCGACTTAAACCACTCATCCATCCCTCCGCGGGGATGCGCCCATTCTATCGGCCGCACTCCAGGCAGAGGGCTCAGCGACGCAGCTGCGCGGCGCGCCTCAGCTCGCGCGTCAGGTAACCCGTGAACGCGTGCAGCACGCCCAGGCGCAGGTCCGGGGCCTCGCCGTCGGCGAGGTGTTCGATCTGGCGGTAGTACCAGCCCTGCGCGCCGAGCACGTTGACCATCTTCGCGAGCAGCCAGGGACTGGCCGGCGACAGCCTGCCGCGCGCGGTCACGTGCAGGTGCTGCTCGTGACTCGGCAGCGCGTCGATCTCGCGCGCCAGCAGGCGCCGCGGCGCGTCGGGGTCGGTGCACAGCGGGCGCGCGAGGCCGATCACATCGGTGTCGCCGCCGGCCAGCGCCGCCTCCATCCCGGCTCGCGTGCGAAAGCCGCCGGTGACCATCAGCGGCATGCGCGCGACGCGGCGGATCGCCTCCGCGTAGTGCAGGAAATACGCCTCGCGCACGCGCGTGCTCGGCCGCACGGCGACGGCGTCCGCGGCACGCCCGGCGACGCCGAGCAGTCTCGGCTGCTCGTAGGTGCCGCCCGAGATCTCGAGCAGGTCGATGCCGGCGTCGCCGAGCCACTCGACGACGCGCAGGCATTCGTCGTGGCCGAAGCCGCCCTGGCGGAAGTCGTCGGAGTTGAGCTTGACGCCGATCGGGAAGTCGCGCCCGACGGCCTGGCGCACGGTGCGCACCGTCTCGAGCAGCAGGCGCGCGCGGTGCTCGAGCGGGCCGCCCCAGGCGTCGCCGCGCCGGTTCGTCACCGGCGACAGGAAGCTGCTGATCAGGTAGCCGTGCGCCGCGTGGACCTGAACGCCGGTGAAGCCGCACTCGCGCGCGATCGCCGCCGCGTCGGCGAAGCGGCCGATCAGCGCGACGATCTCGTCCTCGCGCAGCGCGCGCGGCGGCGCGTAGTTGCCCAACAGACGCAGGGGCACCGCCGACGGCGCGAGCGGCTCGCGCGTGACGTAGCGCGGGCTCTGGCGGCCGGCGTGCGAGATCTGCATCCACAGGTGGTTCCCGCCCACCGTGCCGGCGCGCGCCCACGCGGCGAGCCGCTCGCGCGCCGTCGCGTCGACGCTAGGCGGCCAGCGGCTGTCGAGGACGACGTTGCCGGGCCGCTCGAGCACGAACCGGTCGATCTGCACGTTGCCGGTGACGAGCAGCCCGGCGCCGCCTTCGCTCCAGCGCCGGTAGAGGTGCGAGAGGCGATCGGTCGCGCGCAGGTCCGCGTCGGCCAGCCCCTCGGTCATCGCCGCCTTCGCGAGGCGGTTCGGCAGCACGGCGCCGCACGGCAGGGCCAGCGGCGCGGCGAGCGGGTCGCTCGTCAGGCTGGGGTCCACGCGTGTTCATGCAGCTGCGCCAGCGTCACGAACTGGAGTGCGCGCTCGTGCGTGCATTCGAGCACCACCGGCGGCGCGCAGCCGGCACGCAGCGCCTCCTTCCAGCGCAGCGCGCACACGCACCAGCGGTCGCCCGGCTTCAGCCCGCGAAAGCGCATCTCGGGCCGCGGCGTGATGAGGTCGTTGCCGCGCTCGAACTGGAAGTTGAGGAACTCGACCGTGACGCGAGCGCAGATCACGTGGCTGCCGAGGTCGTGCTCGTCGGTGTGGCAGCAGCCGTCGCGGTACCAGCCGGTGAGCGGGTCGTAGGAACAGGGCACGAGGTCGGTGCCGAGCACGTTCTTGGCGGGCTTCGAGATCATCGGCGGCAGGCAGGGCAGGACAGGCGAGCGCAGTCTAGCCAGCGCGCGCCGACACGATCGTGTCAGGGGTTCGGCCCTACACTGCGCCGTTTCGTTCGCCGCCTCCCGCGAGGGCCGCCGCCATGCTGCGCTTCCACTTCCCGATCGTCATCATCGACGAGGACTTCCGCTCCGAGAACGCCTCGGGCCTGAGCATCCGCGCGCTCGCGCAGGCGATCGAGAAGGAAGGCTTCGAGGTGCTCGGCACGACGAGCTACGGCGACCTGAGCCAGTTCGCGCAGCAGCAAAGCCGCGCCAGCGCGTTCATCCTGTCGATCGACGACGAGGAGATCGCGGCCGAGGGCGGCGAGGAGGGGCCGGCGGTCGAGGCGCTGCGCAAGTTCATCCGCGAGATCCGCTTCCGCAACGCCGACATCCCGATCTACCTGTCGGGCGAGACGCGCACCAGCCAGCACATCCCGAACGACATCCTGCGCGAGCTGCACGGCTTCATCCACATGTTCGAGGACACGCCGGACTTCGTCGCCCGCCACATCATCCGCGAGGCCAAGGCGTACCTCGACGGCCTCGCGCCGCCGTTCTTCAAGGCGCTGATGGACTACGCGCAGGACGGCTCGTACTCGTGGCACTGCCCCGGGCACTCGGGCGGCGTCGCGTTCCTGAAGAGCCCGGTCGGGCAGATGTTCCACCAGTTCTTCGGCGAGAACATGCTGCGCGCCGACGTGTGCAACGCCGTCGAGGAACTCGGCCAGCTGCTCGACCACACCGGCCCGGTGGCGGCGAGCGAGAAGAACGCGGCGCGCATCTTCAACGCCGACCACTGCTTCTTCGTCACCAACGGCACGAGCACGAGCAACAAGATCGTCTGGCACCACACGGTGGCGCCGGGCGACGTGGTGGTGGTCGACCGCAACTGCCACAAGAGCATCCTGCACTCGATCATCATGACCGGCGCGATCCCGGTGTTCATGACGCCCACGCGCAACCACTACGGCATCATCGGCCCGATCCCGCAGCACGAGTTCTCGCGCCAGAGCATCGAGCGCAAGATCGCCGCCAACCCGCTGCTCGCCGGTGTCGACCCGAAGACGGTGCGCCCGCGCATCATGGCGCTGACGCAGAGCACCTACGACGGCGTGCTCTACAACACCGAGACGATCAAGGGCATGGTCGACGGCTGGATCGACAACCTGCACTTCGACGAAGCCTGGCTGCCGCACGCCGCGTTCCACCCGTTCTACGGCAGCTACCACGCGATGGGCAAGAAGCGCGTGCGGCCGCGCTCGACGGTGGTCTACTCGACGCAGTCGACGCACAAGCTGCTCGCCGGCCTCAGCCAGGCGTCGCAGGTGCTGGTGCAGGACTCGCAGCAGCAGGGGCTCGACCGCCACCTGTTCAACGAGGCGTACCTGATGCACACGAGCACGTCGCCGCAGTACGCGATCATCGCCAGCTGCGACGTCGCCGCCGCGATGATGGAGCCGCCCGGCGGCACCGCGCTCGCCGAGGAGAGCATCAAGGAGGCGCTCGACTTCCGCCGCGCGATGCGCAAGGTCGAGCGCGAGTTCGGCCACGACTGGTGGTTCACCGTCTGGGGCCCCGAGCAGCTCGCCGAGGAGGGCATCGGCCGCGCCGCCGACTGGGTGCTGCGCGCCGGCGACGACTGGCACGGCTTCGGCGACGTGTCGCCGGGCTTCAACCTGCTCGACCCGATCAAGAGCACGATCATCACGCCGGGGCTCGACGTGCACGGCAAGTTCGCCGCCACGGGCATCCCCGCCGGCATCGTCACCAAGTTCCTCGCCGAGCACGGCGTCGTCGTCGAGAAGACGGGCCTGTACTCGTTCTTCATCATGTTCACGATCGGCATCACGAAGGGCCGCTGGAACACGATGCTGACCGCGCTGCAGCAGTTCAAGGACGACTTCGACCGCAACGCGCCGCTGTGGCGCATCCTGCCCGAGTTCGTCGCCAAGCACCCGCGCTACGAGCGCATGGGCCTGCGCGACCTGTGCCAGGCGATCCACGAGGCGTATGCCAAGGGCGACGTCGCGCGGCTGACGACCGAGATGTACCTGTCGGACCTGCAGCCGGCGATGACGCCGACCGACGCCTACGCGTGCATCGCCAAGCGCCGCACCGAGCGCGTGCCGATCGACGAGCTCGAAGGGCGCGTGACGACGTCGCTGCTCACGCCCTACCCGCCGGGCATCCCGCTGCTGATCCCGGGCGAGCGCTTCAACCGCAAGATCGTCGACTTCCTGCGCTTCACGCGCTCGTTCAACGCCGCGTTCCCGGGCTTCGCGACCGACGTGCACGGCCTGATCGAGGACGAGGACGACGACGGGCGCAAGCGCTACGCCGTCGACTGCGTGCGCCAGCCGTAGCGCGCGGGCCGCGGTGGCGGCGGCCGGCCCGGGCTTGGCCGCTGTGCGACGTCAGGTGGGTCAGGTTCACGGCGGTCGCGACCCCCGGCGGGCCGGTGCGCGGCGCCGTGCGCGGCGCACCCTCGACCGGCGCCGGGAGCTCGTCGGGCTCGGGCGGCGGCGCCATGGCGGCCGCGCTGCTGCGCATCGCGATGCCGACGGCGAGGATGTCGATCACCAGCAGGTTGAGGATGCGGCCGACCATCGGCATCTGCGTGTTCGGGTCTTCCGGGTAGTCGACGAGCAGCGCGACGCTGGCCTTGCGTGCCAGCGGTGACTGCGCGCCCGTGATCGCGATGACCGATGCGCCGCGTTCGAGCGCGACGTCGACGGCGGCCAGCAGTTCGGGCACGCGGCCGCTGGGGCTGATCGCCACGACGACCTCGCGCGGCGTGAGTGCCGCGGCGGCGAGACGCTGCAGCCGCGGGTCGCTGTAGGCCACGCACGACTTGCCGAAGCGCAGGAACTTGTACTGCGCGTCCTGCGCGACGACGCCGTAGTGGCCGACGGCGTAGAACTCGACGCGGTTGCAGTCCAGCAGCAGCGAGAGCGCCTGGTCGAGCGCCTCGCGGTTGAGGTGGTCGCGCACCTGCAGGATCGCCGACGCCGTGTTGTCGAGCACCTTGGCGCCCATCTCGAGCGCCGAATCGTCGTGTGTCACGACGCTGTGCGTCACCGGCACCGTCGCGCCGAGCCCCGACGCGAGCCGCAGCTTGAAGTCCGACAGGCCCTCGCAGCCGAGCGAGCGGCAGAAGCGGATCACCGTCGGCTGGCTGACGTCGGCCGAGCGTGCGATGTCGGCGATCGGCCCGCCGAGCGCCTGCCGCGGGTGCGCGAGCACGAAGTCGGCCACCTTGCGCTCGGCCGGCGGCAGTTCGTGACGCAGCCTTCGCACGCGTTCGATCATGCTCGACGCGCCGGCGCCGCCGAGCCGGCGCAACTGGGCCTCCAGGATCGCCGAGACGCCGAGGAACGTCGCGTGGTCGGCGGTGATGACGAAGGTCGGGATCGCGGCGACGTAGTCGCTGAACCGCCCCTTCGCCTCGAAGCGCGCGCGAAAGCCCGAGCGGTCGAAGTGCTCGCCCAGCCGCGGGACGATGCCGCCGCCGATGTAGATGCCGCCGAGCGCGCCGAGCGTCACCGCGAGGTTCGACGCCGCCGTGCCGAGCATGCAGCAGAACGCCTCGACGGTTTCTGCGCACAGTTCGTCGGTGCCTGCCATCGCCCGCCGGGTGATCTCGGGCGCCGGCATCACCGCGGTGGCCGCCGGCGCGCCGTCGCGCTGGCGCAGCGCCTGGTGGATCAGTTCCAGGCCGGCGCCGGAGAGCAGGCGCTCGAACGACACGTGGCCGTGCAGACGCCGCGCGTGCTCGAGGATCGCGAGTTCGCGCTCGTCGGTGGGCGAGAAGCTCGTGTGACCGCCTTCCGAGCCGAGCGAGAACCAGCCGTCGTCGATCGGGATCAGCCCCGACACGCCGAGCCCGGTGCCCGAGCCGAGCACGCCGATCACGCTGCGTTCGCGCGCGCGCCCGCCGCCGACCTGTCGGCGCTGGTTCGCTGCCAGCCGCGGGATCGCCATCGCCAGCGCGGTGAAGTCGTTGACGACGACGAGCGTTTCGAGCCCGAGGCGCTCGCGCATCTGCTCGATCGAGAACTCCCACGGGTAGTTCGTCATCCGCACCCGGTCGCCTTCGACGGGGTTGGCGATCGCCACGGCGGCGTGGCGGATCTCGGTGCGCGGCAGCGTGGCGAGGTAGGTGGAGACGGCGGCGTGGAAGTCGGCGTGCTCGGCGACGCGAAGCGACTGCTGGTGTCGCCACTCGCCGGGCGCGGTCTCGAGCGCGAAGCGCGCGTAGGTGCCGCCGATGTCGGCGAGCAGGCGGGGGTGGTCGTAGGGTGGCATCCGGGGGTCAGGGGGCGATCAGGGGGCCGGCGGGGTGTCCACGGCGGGCCAGCAAGATACGCGCCCGCACCGCGCGGCGGCCGGAAAGCATGCTGCTTTAAATGTAGCCTGACTACGGCGACGTGCGCCCGGTCGCCTCCGCGGGGCGGTCGGACCGCCGTCCACGAGCCCTGGCGCAGGCAGGAATCGTCGCTTCGAGAACCACGCTGCGATCGCGTGCATACCGGACTAACCCCGTGTTGTGTCGGCGCCGAAGTGCCTTGTCGTGAGACTGTAGTTTTGCTACCTTTGCCGCTGTTTTCCATCCGCTGAATCCCTGCCCCGTCGGCGTCGCGGGGCCGTTGCAACGTGAACGCCGGGCCGCTGAACCCGGCCCGAACGAGGAGGCCTCGAACGTGTCCCCGGCGAGCAGCCCGCTGCAGGTCGGCTTGGCCATGGCCGAGGCCGACCGCCGGCGTGGGGGGGGGCGATGACGGGCCCGGCGCTGACGCCTGGCGAGCCTTGGCTGCTGGCCGACATCGGCGGCACGAACGTGCGCTTTGGCCTGGCCACGACGGCATCGGCCGAGCCGGGCGACGTCGCCCGCATGCGCTGCGCCGACCACGCCGGCCCGGCCGAAGCGGCGCGGCTGTACCTGCAGCAACGGGCGGCCAGGCTCGGCAGCGCGTATCGCGCGCCGCGCGTCGCTGCGTTCGCGGTCGCGACGCCGATCGTCGGTGACCGCGTCGAGCTCACGAACAGCCCGTGGTCGTTCTCGCGCGACGAGGTGCGCCGCGAACTCGGTCTCGACGAGCTGCTGCTGCTCAACGACTTCGAGGCGCTCGCGCTGTCGCTGCCGTTCCTCGGCGCCGCCGAGCTGCGTGCCCACGGCGCGTTGCCGTCGGCCGACGGCGGCACCCGTGCGGTGATCGGCCCCGGCACCGGCCTCGGCGTCGCCGGCCTGCTGCGCACCGACACGGGCTGGGAGGCGATCGCCGGCGAGGGCGGGCACGCGACGCTGGCGCCGGCCGACGACTTCGAGTCCGAGCTGCTGGCGTTCGCGCGGCGCGAGTTCGAACACGTGTCGGCCGAGCGGCTGCTGTCGGGCCTCGGCCTGCCGCTGCTGCACCGGGCGGTGGCGAGCGTGCTCGACGAACCGGCGCCGTCGCTGCCGGCCGAGGCGATCGTCGCCCACGGCACCGACGGCAGCGACGCGCTGTGCGCGCGCACGCTCGACACCTTCTGCGCAATGCTCGGCAGCTTTGCCGGCAGCGTCGCGCTCGTGCTGGGGGCGCGCGGCGGCGTGTACGTGGGCGGCGGCATCGTGCCTCGCTTCGCCGACCTGTTCCTGCGCTCGCGCTTCCGCGAGCGTTTCGAGGCCAAGGGGCGCTTCAGGACCTACCTCGAGCCCATCCCGACCGCGCTGATCGTCGCGCCGCACGCGACGCTGTCGGGCGCGGCCGCCGCGATCGAGCAGCACGTGCGGCGTCACCCTTCCACCGCACCGACGGCATGAACCCCGCCGCCGCGTGCTCGAAACGTTGGTCCTTCGCCTGCCCCAGCGGGTGCGCGTGGGTCCGGCGAAGCGTCGGTGCCCCGGCCTTCGGGCCGGCCGCCGGCAGGGGTCGTCCGAATCCGGCTACCGGATCGTCAACACTGTCCAATCCCTGAGGAGAGACTTCATGCATCGCAAGCGAATGCAACTCGTGCCGGTGGCAGCCGCGGCCCTGACCGCGCTGCTGTCGGCGGGCAGCGCGAACGCGCTCGACTTCCACGGCTACCTGCGCACGGGCGCCGGCGGCAGCAGCGAGGGCGGCAGCCAGAACTGCTTCCAGCTGCCCGGCGCGTATTCGAAGTACCGGCTCGGCAACGAGTGCGAGACGTACGGCGAGCTTCAGCTCGACCAGAACGTGTACGACGGCAAGGACGGTGTGAAGTTCGACTTCACCGCGATGTTCGCGTACGTCGCCAACTACCCGGGCCAGCAGGACTACGAGAGCCTGCTCAACGACGGCAACGACTGGGCGTTCCGCCAGGCCTTCGTCAACGTGCGCGACCTGCCGATGCTCAACGGCGGCAACATCTGGGTCGGCAAGCGCTACTACAAGCGCCAGGACGTCCACATCACCGACTTCTACTACTGGGATACGTCGGGCTACGGAGGTGGCGTCGAGAACATTCCGCTCGGGCCGGGCAAGTTCTCGTATGCGCTGTTCAGCGGCAACCAGGACCAGAAGGCCAACAACACCTACCTCGGCAACGGTCAGATCTGGCGCAACGACTTCCGCTACGAGGGTGTCAGCCTCGGCGGTTTCGGCAGCCTCGACTTCGGCTTCAACTACAACCTCGGCACCAACAGCGGTGACGCGGTCGCCGAGGACGGCTGGGCGATCAACGTGCAGCACTTCCTCGGCGGCATCGCCGGCGGCTTCAACAAGATGGCGCTGCAGTACGGCGTGGGGTCGGCGAGCAACCTCGTGTTCGCCTATCCCGACTTCGGCGCCGACAGCGACCGGAAGAGCTGGCGCTTCGTCGAGCAGTTCCAGTGGCAGCAGGGGCCGTTCGGCGGCATGGCGACCTTCGTCTACCAGGACCAGAAGGACAACTACACCTGGCTGTCGGCCGGCACGCGCATGACGTGGGCGTTCAACACGTACTTCAAGATCGCGGGCGAGATCGGCTACGACCAGGTCAAGCCTGACGGGCAGGCGACGCGCAAGCTGACCAAGTTCACCGTCGCGCCGATCCTGGCCACCGGCCCGGGCTTCTGGAACCGGCCCGAACTGCGCCTGTACTACACCTACGCCGACTGGAACAACGCGGCGCGCGACGGCTGGGGCGGCGTTGCCGGGGGTGTCAACGGCCCGTTCGGCAACAGCACCAGCGGCGGCTCGTTCGGCCTCCAGCTCGAAGCCTGGTTCTGACGGCCGGCCTGCCGGTCGGCGCGAAGGGCACTCCGCGGAGTGCCCTTTTTTCTGGCGCCGGGCTTGCGGCGTGGCCCGCCGTCGCCGGTCGTCCAGCGTCAGAGACGGGCGCCGACGTGCAGGGCGAGCGCGGTGTTCGCCGGCAGACCGACCGTCGCCACGCCCCCCACGACCTCGACCCAAGGCCCGCCGCACTGCGCCGCCTGCGTGGCGGTTGCCGGCCGGTAGTCGTAGCGGGCGACGTTGCAATAAAGGCCGTCGGGCAGCGTCGTCGCCAGCGCGAACGCGGCATCGGCGCTGCGGTTCAGCGCGAAGAAGCCCTTGCCCTCGCGCGCGAAGGCGATGCGCTGGTCGTCGCCGAGCGCCGTGAAGTTCACCAGCGGCGCCCCCGCGGTCGCCTTGCGGAACGCCACCATCTGCGCGATGCCGAGCCACCGGTGCTCGCAGATCCACTGGCCGACCTGGGGCGCACCCAGCTGCGTCGTGCAGCGTGTGGCGCCCCCCGCGTCGAAGGTCGACGTCGTGACGCCGCCGGCCGTCGACGGCGGGCCGCGGTCGCGGCCGGCCTGGTTCGTGCGGTCGAAGCCGTAGCTCGACATCACCGACGGCGCGCCGTGCGGGTGCGCGAGCATGAACATCGCGGCCAGCTCGTAGACCGGCGCGCCGGCGACGGTGCTCGCGTAGTACAGGTTGTCGCCGCGCTGGTTGTCGTGGTTGTCGACGAACACGACCCCCTTGTCGGCCGGCAGCAGCGTGGCGGTCAGCCGCTGCAGCGACGCGAGCGTGGCGCCGCCGCGGCCGAGGAACGCGTCGGTGACGCGGTAGCCGTAGAGGAAGTCGGTGATGTCGCTGGCACCGCCGCTGGCGTAGCCGACGCCGAAGAACTGCTCGGCGGTGACCGCCTCGCCGGGGTTGTTGATGACCTCGAGGAACACGTACGGCCGCGACCGTCCCTCGGCGAGCGCCGCCGTCTCGACGCGCGCCACGATGGCGTCGACGTCGCGCGGGTGCATGTGCTTCGCGGCGTCGATGCGGAAGCCGGCCACGCCGAGCCGATGCAGCTCGATCAGGTAGGCAGCGAGGCGATCGCGCACGTCGACGTCGCCGGTACGCAGGTCGGCCAGCCCGACGAGCTGGCACTGCTGCACCTGCCGCGCGTCGTTGTAGTTCTGGATGCTGCACTCCGGGTGGAAGTTGACCGGCTGCCAGCCGGCGGCGGGGTACTGGTACTTGGTGTAGGGGCTGCCTGCGCTGCCGATGCCGGCGCCCGCCGTCATGTGGTTGATCACGGCGTCGGCGTAGATCGCGACGCCGCTCGCCTTGCAGCGCTGCACCATGTCGGAGAACTCGACCAGGGTGCCCGAGCGCGAGTTCTCGAGCTTGTAGCTCACCGTCTGGTAGCGCTGCCACCACGGGTAGGGCGCGCCGCTGGCGGCGCGCTCGATCACGGCGTGCTCGCTCGGCGGCGAGATCTGCACCCCCGCGTAGCCGGCCGGGCCGAGGAAGGTCTCGCACTCGCGCGCGATGTCGCTCCAGCGCCACTCGAACAGGTGCACGAACACGTCGCCCGCGGCAGCCTTGCCGGTGGGGCGGTAGGTGGCGTCGAGCGGCGGTTCCAGCGGGTTGCCGGCGCTGCCGCCGCCGCCGCAGGCGGCGAGCATGAGGGGCAGTGCGACGAGCAGGGCGGCGGCGCGAGGGGGAGTTGGCAGGGTGATCGGCATGATCGGAGCGGAGGGGGATCGGACCGCGGCGGCCCGGCCGGCGAAGCGAGCGGACCACCAGACGCGACAAGGGGCCCCGCAGGGCCCCGGGGTCACGGCAACGCGCCGTTCGTCTACTTGCGCGCCTTCAGCGCGTCCTCGAGCTTGAAGTAGGCGGTGCAGTCGCCCTGGTTGATGAAGACCTGGCGGCCCTGCGGCAGGAACCACGCCGAATCCTTCACGCAGTCCTTCGTGTCACCCTTGTGGATGATGTAGTTGATCTTGCCGTTGCGGAACTCGTTGGCCTTGACCTGCCAGTACACGCCGAAGCCGTCCTTGCCGGTGGGCTTCATCGGGTTGACCCACGTGATGCCCATGATCGGCATGTCGGCCTTCTGCTTGCCGCCGACGATCTTGTCGCCCTCGACCTTCTCGAACGACTCCCAGAAGTGCACGCCCCAGCCGTCGTAGTTGCCGTCGGGGCGGAAGTAGTGCAGCGAGATCGAGTCGGCGGGCACGTCGGCCGCCTTGACGTCCTGCGCGTGGACCGTCGTGGCCGTGCCGGCCATCAGCAGCGCCGCGGCCGCGGTTGCGGTGAGCCATTGCATGGGTTTCATCGTCATCTCCTTCGACATCGTCGACGTTGGGATCAGCGCACGGCTTCGAGCAGCACGACGCCGCGCGCATCGGGGGTGATCTGGACCTGGCCGGCGGCGACGGTCGCGAGGCCGCCGCCGTACGCGTCGCGCACGCGCTCGCCGTCGGCGAACACGCCCTGCACGGGGAGCTGCACCGGCGTGCCGCCGGCGAGCCCGAGGCCGACGACGACCTTGTCGGCCGGGTGCACGCGTGCGAACACGTAGGGCGCTTCCGACAGCTTGCGGTGCTCGCCCTTCGCGAGCGCGACGTGGCGGGCGCGGAACTGGCCGAGCTTGCGCCAGTGCGCGAGCACGTCGGCGTCGACGCTGTCCCAGTTCATGAACGAGCGTGTCGCCTGCTGCGGGTCGCTGCCGGCGCCGGGGCCGGGCGGGCGCGCCGTTTCGTCGCCGTAGAAGATCTGCACCCCGCCGGGGGCGAGCATCAGCGCGGTGGCGCCGTCGAAGAGCTTCTTGCGGTCGAACAGCTTCGTGTCGTGCGACGACAGGTACGACAGCACGTTGTGCGTCGCGGGCGCGGCGAGCGCCTTCGCGTACTCGGCGTACAGCGGGTCGAGCTTCGAGCCGGTCGCGTCGGCGCGCGACTGGAAGTCGAAGTTGATCATGTTGTCGAACCCGCTGTCGAACAGCGCGGTGCGGCCGATGCCGTGGCCCCAGAACTCGCCGGTCATCCAGAACGACGCGTCGTCGATCTTCAGCGCCGGGTTCTTCGCCTTCCAGTCCGCCAGCGCCGCGGTGCCGGCCTGCTTCAGCGCCGCCCACGAGGCCGGCTCGACGTGCTTGACGGTGTCGGCACGGAAGCCGTCGACGCCGAAGTCGCGCACCCAGCGCGTCAGCCAGTCGACGAGGTAGCCGCGCACGGTCGTGTTTGGCCGCTCGACCGCCCTGGTGTCGGGCTTGTTCTTCAGGAAGGGCGGCAGGCCCACCGGCTTGTCGGACTCGGTCTTGAAGTCGGGCAGGAACGCGAGCTGCATCGTGAAGTCGTCGCGCCCGCCTTCGGTGTGGCCGCGCAGCCCCGAGCGGATCCAGTCCGGCCCCCACCACTGCAGCCACGCCGGGTCGTTGTAGTCGATGTAGCTGTGGTAGTCGCGCAGCGTCGCCTCTTCCCAGCCGTTCCAGACGACGCCGGTCTTCTTGTCGGTCTTCGGCTGGTTGACGTAGGTGGTGAGCGAGACGAGGTCGC
>FWPV01012604.1_pt1 | contig 12996 bp, 11 predicted proteins | sample 2228371 | NCBI WGS metagenome assembly FWPV01 (sample SAMEA103939776, study PRJEB20133) | metagenome | reverse complement strand
GCCAGAGAGGACGACAGAGCGCCAGAAGTCGGTGCCATACTCCCGCGCTAGCCGTGGCCCGCCAGGACGCGCAGGCCGCGGGCGGCCACGGTTGCGGCGAGGGCGCCAAGGCGCTCCGCGGGCGGCGCCTCGGCGCCCCGAAGCTGGTAGTCGCGCCCAAGCCGCTGGTACTTGCCCTCCGCGAAACGATGATAGGGCAACAGTTCCACGCATTCCAGGTTCGGCAGCTCGCGGGCAAACTCCGCGATGGCCGCCACGTTCGCCTCGTCATCGGTGTAGCCGGGGATGATGGGTACGCGGACGATGATAGGCGGCCCCGCCTGTGCTAGTCGGCTGGCATTGGCCAGGATCAGCTCGTTTCCGGCGCCTGTCGCGGCCCGGTGGCGTTCCGGGGCCATCAGCTTCAGGTCCAGCAGCACCAGGTCGGTGTGCGGCAGGGTCTTCTCAAAGGCGGCCCAGGGCACGCATGCGGCCGTGTCGAGCGCCGTGTGGATGCCGCTGGCCTTGCAGCGGGCCAGCACCTCGGCGCAGAAGTCGGCCTGGAGGAGCGGCTCGCCGCCCGACAACGTGAGGCCGCCGCCCGAGTTGTCGTAGAACGCCTTGTCCTTGAGGACCTCGGCGACGACCTCCTCGGGGCTGACATCGCGCCCTTCGACCACGATGGCCTCGGCGTAGCAGACCTCGGCGCACTTGCCGCAGACGCAACAGAGCGCCCTGTCGTATCGCCGCACCTCTCCTTCGAGCCGCAGTGCCCCGGTCCCGCACGCCTTGAAGCAATGCCCGCAGCGGATGCACTTGTTAGGGAAGAACGCAAGCTCGCGCTCGGGCGAAATGGACTCCGGGTTGTGGCACCAGACGCAGGCAAGCGTGCAGCCCTTGAGGAACACGGTGGTGCGAATCCCCGGCCCGTCGTGGATCGAGAACCGCTGGATGTTGAATACGCGCCCATTCACAACGTGCCGCTCGCCTTTCCATGGGTGCCGGGTGCCGATTGCGCTCTACTTCTTCCGGAGACCGCTGGGGGCCATACTCCCCAATCGCGCAGCGATTCCCCAGCAGCATCCTCGTTGGGGCGCTGGCAGCGGGAGCAGGCGTCTTCGTCGAGGGCGAGGACCTGGGCGGGGAGGGAGCCGTATCGGTAGACGGTGATGCCCTTGCAGCGGAGCTTCCAGGCCAGTTCATAGATGTGGCGGACATCGGCCGGGGTGGCCGTCTGGGGGAGGTTGCAGGTCTTCGACACCCCGTTGTCGGTGTGGCGCTGGAAGGCGGCCTGGAGCTTGACGTGCCAGTCCGGCGCAATGTCGAAGGCGGTGGGGAAGAGGCGCTGCACGTCCTCCGGCACGGCGGCCAGGCCGCGGCAGGAGCCGCGGCGGGCGATCTCGCGGATCAGGTCGTCGTTGTAGAAGCCCCCGCGCTCGGCCGCCTGGCGGAACAGGGCGTTCTCCTCGATGAGCGTGGCGCCGTCGAGGACGTGGCGCACATAGGACAGCGCAAAAAGCGGCTCGATGCCGCTTGAGCAGCCCGCGATGATGCTGATGGTGCCGGTGGGGGCGATGGTGGTGCAGGTGGCGTTGCGAAGCGCGCTGAAGCCGCGCCCGGGCCACAGGCTTCGCTCGAAGTTTGGGAACGAGCCACGCTGTACGGCAAGCTGCTCCGACGCCTTGCGCGCCTGGGCGGTGATGAAGGCCATGATTCGCTCGGCGATGGCCGTGGCCTGGTCGGAGTCGTATGGGGTCCCCAGCAGGATGAGCGCTTCGGCGAAGCCCATCACACCCAGCCCGATCTTGCGGTTCGCGCGCGTGAGACTCGCAATGGCCTCCAAGGGGTAACGCGAGGCGTCTATGATGTTGTCGAGGAAGTGCACGGCCTTGCGGACGGTGTCGGCAAGCCGCCCCCAGTCGAGCTGCCCGTCGCGAACTATGGCGGCGAGGTTGATGGAGCCGAGGTTGCAGGCTTCGTAGGGTAGGAGGGGCTGCTCGCCGCAGGGGTTCGTCGCCTCTATGTCGCCGAGGGCGGGCGTTGGGTTGTGGCGGTTGATCTCGTCGAGGAAGATAAGACCGGGGTCGCCGCACTTCCAGGCGGAGGTTGCGATGAGGTCGAGCATCTCGCGCGCGTTGCGCTGCCCGACGGCTTGGCCTGAGCGCGGGTTGACGAGGTCGTAGTTCTCCCCCTTTGCGGCGGCCTCCATGAAGGCATCGGTCACCGCTACAGAGAGGTTGAAGTTGCGAAGGCTCGCGCCGTCGAGCTTGGCGGTGACGAACTCCACGATGTCGGGGTGGTCAACGCGGAGGATGCCCATGTTGGCGCCGCGGCGGCGGCCCCCTTGCTTGATCGTGTTCGTCGTCTCGTCGTAGACGTGCATGAAGGATACCGGCCCCGAGGCGATTCCGCCGGTTGAGCGAACGATGTCGCCCTTGGGGCGCAGGCGCGAGAAGGAGAAGCCCGTGCCGCCGCCCGACTGGTGGATGATGGCCATGTCGCGCACTGCGTTGAAAATCTCGGGCAGGGAGTCACCCACGGGTAGGACGAAGCAGGCGGCGAGCTGCCCAAGCTCCGTCCCAGCGTTCATCAGGGTGGGCGAGTTCGGAAGAAACTCCAGCCGCACCATCATTTCGAGGAATTCGTGCTCTGCGCGCTCCACGTCGGCGTCGGGGTAGTTGGCGTCGGGCGCTGCGACGGCGCGTGCTACGCGGACAAACATCTCGTGCGGGGTCTCGACCACCTCGCCGCGTTCGTTGCGCAGGAGGTAGCGGCGCTCGAGCACCTGGGTGGCATTGAGGGGCAGCTTGAGGTCGTCGGCGACGCCGAGCAGGCGCTTCATGCGCCGCAGGTCGGCCCGCCGCTGGCGATAGAGGATGTACGCCTTCGCCAGGTCGGCCCTCCCCTCGCGCACCAGCGCCTGCTCGACGGCGTCCTGAATCTCCTCGACGGTTGGCCGCTGGCGGAGGCGCGCGACGACTCGCCTCGTGCAGCGTTCGGCGAAAGCGGGGTCGGCCTTGCCCACCGCGCGCTGCGCCTTCACGATGGCTGCGGCGATCTTCCGCGGGTCAAATGCCTCGGTTCGCCCGTCCCGCTTGACTACCTCGGTTGGCGGCTTCTTCCTTGCCATTCGCTCCCTCCTCTCCCCTCTCGAGCTATTCTATGCCATAGCCGGCCTCCCCGCAACCGTTGTTCAGCAAGCAGGGCGGCTTGACACACAGCGCAAGCCGCCTAGAATAACTTGGGCAGAGGAGTCGTATGGCCGACGTTTCGGGCGACCACATCAAGTTCCTCGGCACCGCGGGCGCGCGGTTCGTGATGATCACCCAGCGGCGCAGCTCGGCCGGCGTGCTCTATTGCCTGGGCGGGTTCAGGCTGCTGGTGGACCCAGGCCCGGGGTGCCTGGTGCGCTGCCACGCCAGCCGGCCCAGGGTCGACCCATCGAAGCTGGATGCGGTCTTCCTCACTCACGGTCACCTCGACCACGCTGGCGACGTGAACGTGATGATCGAGGCGATGACGGAGGGGGGCCACGACCGTCGCGGGACGCTCTTTGCGCCCAGCGAGGCGCTCGATGGCGACCCAGTGGTGATGCGCTACGTGCGGAGCTACCTCGACAGGATCGAGGTGCTTGAGGCTGGTAAGTCATGGCAGCTTGCCCCCGGTCTGCGCCTCTCCACACCCGTCCGCCACCTCCACAGCGGCGAAGCCTACGGCCTGCGCATCGAGAAGCCGGGGCTTTGCATCAGCCACGTGGCAGACACCTCCTACTTTCCCGAGCTCGCCAGGCACTACGCCCCGTGCGACGTGCTGATCGTGCACATGGTCCTCTACCAGGTTGACGCCGAGCGGAAGAAGCGCATCCTGCACCTTGATATGGCCGATGCCACGCGCCTTATTGGCGAGGTCCGGCCCCGCGTGGCCATCATCACGCACTTCGGCATGAACGTCCTTCAGGCCAAGCCCTGGGAGCTCGCCGCGAAGATGAGCGAGGAGACAGGCGTCAAAGTGGTTGACGCACGAGATGGGATGACGTTTGCTCTGGAGGCGTTGGAGAATCGTGAGGGCGCGCACGACGCGTGATGCGTGACGCGTGACCAGAAGAGGAGGAGCATGGCGGCTTCTTTCCTGTCACGCGTCGCGCTCACCAATCGGAGGAAGCCCACATGGCAAAGAGACCCGTCGGCTACACGGACTACCTTCAGGAAACCATCGCTGCCCTGGCCGACCCTGGCTGCCTGCTTGCCACGCAGGGGAAGGACGGCACGCTGAACGCGATGACCATTGGCTGGGGCACCATCGGCATCATCTGGGGGCGGCCCGTCTTCGTCGTCCTCGTCCGACCCTCGCGCCACACCTGGAAGCTGCTGGAGGAGAACGGCGATTTCACCGTCAACGTCCCCCCGCCAGAGCTGCGAAAGGCCGTGGGCATCTGCGGCTCGAGGTCGCGCCGCGACCACGATAAGTTCGTCGAGACCGGCCTCACAGCGGCCCCGAGCCAGCACGTCGCCGCGCCCATCATCGAGGACTGCGTCATCCACTACGAATGCCGCACCATCCACAAGAACCAGGTCGTCCCCGACGCCCTGGCCCCCGCCGTGGTGAAGGACTGCTATCGCTCGGGCGATTACCACACGCTCTACTACGGCCAGATCCTCGGTGTGCTCGCCGACGAGGACGCCCACGAGAGGCTGCGGCAATAGGGAGACTGAAATGGTTCGTCGGATCGCGATCGTTATGGACTGTGGTTCAACCACCACCCGCGTGGTTGCCGTGGATGAGCGTGGGAGGCTGGTCGCCCAGGCGGGCGCGCGGAGCGGCCCAGTGCCTCAACCGGGCGGCGAGAAAGGCTGGCTGGTGTGGGACATTGATGGGCTGTGGCGGCGCCTGGGGAGGCTCTCGCAACAGGTGTGCGCGAAGATCAAGCCGAAGGAGATCGCGGCGGTCACCATCACCACCTGGGGCGCCGACGGCGCGCCGGTGGACGCCGCCGGCCACCTCACCTATCCCCCCATCTGCTGGCAGTGCCCCCGCACGCAGCCCACCGCAGCCGCCATCACAAAGAAGGTCTCCGCCTGGGAGCTATTCCGCACCACAGGCTACCAGGTCATCTCGTTCAACACGCTCCTGCGCCTCATCTGGCTCCGCGAGAACGCCCCGAAGGCCCTCGACGACGCGAAAGCCTGGATGATGATGGCCGGCCTCCTCAGCCACCGCCTGTGCGGCGAGATGAGCATAGACTACACTGGCGCGTCGACAATGATGGCGATGGACCTCGCCCGCCGCACCTGGTCGCCAAAGCTGCTGAAGCTTGCGGGCGTGGATGCGAGCTTCTTCCCACGCTTCGTCGAATCAGGCGAGACCATTGGCACCGTCACGGCCACGGGGAGCCGCGCGACCGGCATCCCTGCGGGCACACCCGTCACCGCCGCCGGCCACGACACGCAGTTCGCCCCCGTCGGCTCCGGCGCGCGGCCCGACGAGGCGATCCTCAGCAGCGGCACCTGGGAAATCCTCATGGCCCGCGTGCAGAAGTTCCCAGCCAACAGGGCCGGCTTCGACGGCGGCCTGATCATCGAGGCCGATGCACTGCCCGGCCTCTTCGACCCGCAACTCCTGATGATGGGCTCAGGCGTCCTCGAGTGGCTGGCGAAGCACTTCTACGCCGAGGTGAACGGCACGCCGAAGCTCTATCCCACAATGATTGGCGAAGCAGCGGCCGTTGCCCCCGGCGCAGGCGGCGTGATGCTCATCCCCAGCTTTGTGGCCGGCACAGGCCCCACGAAGCGCTACGGCACCCTCGGCACCATCCTTGGCCTCAACATCTCCACACAGCGGGGCCAGGTGTATCGCGCCGCGCTGGAGGGCCTGGCCTGCCAACTCCAGCTCGCCATCGAAATGCTCAAGGCAGCGACCGGCTTCACACCAAAGGGCATTCGCGTTGTCGGCGGCGGCTCGAAGAACGACCTCTGGAACCAAGTCCGCGCCGACGTCACCGGCCTCCCCCTCACCACCATCGAGCAGAAGGAGGCCACCGTCCTCGGCGCGGCGATCTGCGCCTTCGTTGGCACAGGGGTCTATGCCTCAGTGCAATCCGCACAGGAGGCTATGAAGTTCAGGGAAGCGACTTTCCGCCCATCGGAGCAACGAGACGCCTACGCAAGGCTCTATGCAGATTACAAGGGGGTGCTACCTGACCTGAAGCGCCACTACTCATCATCATGATGATGATGGAGCCCCGGCTTCCGCAGGGATCAGTTCCAGCGCGTCCGCTCCCCCTTGGACCGAGGCGACCGGGATATTCTTGTCCAGCGACGCAAGCTTTCCACCCTTGTGTGCCGCCAGTGCCAGCAGGTAGGCATGGGTGACTTGGGCGTGGGTGACGACGGTATCCGGGAGCAGAGCATCGCGAATGCTGAGATCGTCGGCCCAGAACTCGTGCCCGGGGGCTTGGCAGAACTTGCGCAGAATCGCCAGCACCACTGGCACATCCCCCGGCCGGTTCGGATAGGTTGGATGGCTGGCAATGCGGACGAACCCGTTCTCCGTGATAGGGCAGGTGGCCCAAGCCCGCCAACCCTTCTCCGCGAACCACCGGTGAGCCGCCTCGTGATGAACGTGCCTGGGTCACACAACGCCAGAAGGACATTCACATCCAGGAGATAGGCGCTCACGGCGCTTCATCCCGCAGGCGGTTGACCAGTTCGAGCGTGACCACGCTCGAGCCGGGTCGCACGGGGAATTGTGGCACGTCACCCCGCATCGAGCAGGGCGGTTGCCGAGGCAGCGCTTCCCGCGCCAACTCAGAGAGCACCTTGCCGACGGTCACCCCCCTGTGCCGGGCGACTTCCCTGGCTGCAAGTAAGACATCCTGGTCTATATCCAGCGTAGTCCGCACGCCTCAGCCCTGCTCAGAGATCACTGGAGCCTGCGCATCACGTCACACGATTACCAATGCTGGCGCATCCAGCATCAGATGTCAACGCATTTCTTTCCACGCCTCAATGAGGGTCATTGTTCTCTGCCACACCTCCTCCGACGTGTCGCGGATGTTATCCACCGGGCTGAGTATGAACCCGTCGGGGCCGAGGGTGTCGAGGGCGAGTCTCACGGCCTGCCGAATGCCATCGGGGGTGCCGCGCTCGACTGTGATGAAGCCGTTCACCCCGCCCCAGAGGGCCAGTCTGCCCGCCGTGCGGCGCTTCATCTCGGCCATATCCGTCCCCTTGCCCTGAATCGGGTCAACGCCGATCAACACGTCCACCCCAGCCTCGATGATCATGTCGAGAAGCGGCATGGTGCCGCTGGTGAGGATGTAACCGAACTTTGCACCGGCCTGGTGAGCCATTCGCACCTCAGCAGCGAGACGCGGCAGCAGGAAGCGGCGGTAGAGCGCCGGCGACCAGAAATCCGTGCCCTCGTACCACCCGCGGCGAACGAAGAGGTCGGGCTTCGCATCGAGCATCACCTCCATTCGCCACCGATTCCAGTCGCTCACTATGTTCAGGATGGCGTCGAGCAGCTCGGGCTGGTCCATCGCCATCATGATGGAGTTCTGGAGGCCGCAGAGCCAGGCCAGGGCATCGGCGCCCACGCCCCAGCCGGCCGCACTCAACAGCTCATTGTCCTGGGCGAAGCGAACGCCCTTGGCCCAGAGTTGCCGCGTGCGCTCCAGGCGGTGGAGCCGCGGCGGCGCGAGGAGGAAGCGCACGGCAGGCAGGTCGTCCGCGGAGGTCACAAGCGGCTTCGTCGCACGCGCTTCAATGTAGTCGTCGAGGAACGGCACGTGGTCGCCGAAAGGCCAGTCGTCCGTCTGGTGAACCACGCAGGAGAGTGTGCCGTGGGGCGTCTGGTACTCCTTGTGGAGCAGCGGATAGCGTTCGCCCGCGGGCACCTCGCGCCACTCGCGCACCTTCACCTCGGGGCCGAAGACCACGGGCGGCCCGGGCGCATCGCCGCAGTCCACGACCTCATCGGCGTTCATGTGCCACAGGTCCACCACCGGGTCGAGCCCCATCTCCTTCTGTCGCAGGAAGAAATCCAGCGGCCCGGCGCAGCGCTGCTCGCAGGCCGAGAAGATCATGAACGACAGCGGCACATAGTCCGCTGCCCTCCCCTCAATCGCACACAGCATCCGCTCGCGCGATGACATCCCTTCAGGCACTTGATGACCTCCAATTGGGGCCTGCGTCGCCTGAGGTATCCCTCAGGTGGCTCAATGGGAATCTCTTCGATCCTTACCTCCAGCTCCTGTCCGTGTCAACACCAGCCGCAGTTGCACGTGGGATGCGTGGGGTCGAGGCCGCAGGCGTGCCATAGCTTGGCCTCTTCGAGGCACAAGGCGATTGGGAGGGCTGGGTCCCGGCGGCGAATCTCGCTGATGACGTGGCGATACAGCTCGGCCCGAAGCTCGCGCGGGAAGCGGCGGCGGCCATCGGGCGAAGGCTTGGGCGAGATGTTCCGCGCGATCACGTTGTCGCGGCCCAGCGCCCCCGCCGTGAGCCTCATGGCCGTGCCATAGCTGCATATCCCGCCCAAGGTCATCCGCTGTGGGCGGGTGGCCGCGAAGATGGCCTCGACAAGCTCCGCGTAGTGCATCCGCCACTCGGCGATGGGCAGGATGGGCATGATGATGAAACGAATGGGATAGCCCGCCTCCCGGCAGCGGCGGGCGGCCTCCAGGCGGCGGGCGAGCGGCGGCGCACCGCCCTCGAACTCCGCACACACCGCCTGCGGGTTCACGCTCCACGATACTACTGAGTGCCCCCGGTGGTCGAGGGCGAGCAGGTTGTCCACACAATCGCTCTTGGTGAGCATCACTAGCCGGGCGAGGGGCTGGGCGGCGAAGAAGGGGATGAGGACGCGGCTGAAGCCGGTGAGTGGGTCGAGGGCGAGGGCGTCCTGGAGCTTGCCCACATAGAAGCTGGTTGGCGCGGCGAGCCGCCGGGCCTTGCGCGCGATGGCGGCGAGGACGTCCTCAAGGTTCACAAAGATCTTCGCCGCGGGGGCGACAACGGTGGAGCAGGAGCCGGCCAGGTAGCAGTAGGCGCAGCCGTAGGAGCAGTAGGCCGTGGGGGAGAAGTGGAGGTAGTTTGGGCAGACGATGCCCTTCTCGCGGGAGCGGCGGAGGGGCGAGGCGATGGTGCCGAGGACGAGTGTGTGGCGGCCGGCCTCGCGGCGGGCGGCGTCGCCCTGGGGCAGGAGGCCGCCGAGTTCCATGTGCGTGCGGTCGAGGGCCTCAATGCGCTCGGCGTGGGGGAAGAGGGCCAGGAGCCTTGCGGCGAAGGCCCGGCGCGCCGGCGTGGCGAGTGCCCCTCGGGTGAGGATGATGCGCTCGGGGCAGAAGCCCCCCTCCCCGGAGGCCTGGTAGGTGCTGAGGTGGCTGGCGACAATATCGGTCATTTGATTCGTGAGGGGGCGTTACCAAGAGGACGCGGACTGACACGGACACGCACGGACACAGGAGAAGCCCGCCGCGCTGGCTCGCCCGTGCGAGTCCGTGTCAGTCCGTGTCCGCATCTTCCTCGCCAAAGACCTCGGCGGTGTAGGTGAGGACCTCGGCCTCGCCGGTGCGCCAGGCGTCGGGTGGGAGGCCCGCCTTGTGCTCGCAGCAGGAGGAGAGGAACTCCTCCTTGGTCATGTTGAACTCCGTGGCGACCTGGGGGAGGTATGTGCCTGCCCTGCCGTCCTTGCCGATGATGTAGATGCCGTGGACGCCGAGCTCGATGTCGAGGGGGTTGGCGATCTTGGCCATCGGAGACAGGACTGAGATCTCGATGCTGAGTTGGGGGAGCTCGGCGGCGGTGACAGGGTCGTCGGAGAAGCGGATGTCCTCGGTTGCGGAGGCGCGGGCCATTTCGGCGACGGTCTGCCAGAGGGGCCGGTCGGCGGTGAAGCGGCCGAGGCAGCCGCGCAGGCGGCCGCGGTTCTTGAGGGTCACGAAGACGCCGCGGTGGGCCTGGAGCTCGGGCTCGTCGGCGTGGAGCGGCGGCATCGGTTGGCCCCGCACCGCGGCCTCGACGCTGCGGCGGGCGATCTCGAGAAGACGCTGGCGGGAGTGGGGGGACATGCGTGATTCCAGATTCCAGATTTCAGACAGAAGAAGGGGTTGCCGAGGGCCAACTCATTTGTTGTCGTCGGCGAGGGGCTCCTCGGACTGGGAGGAGTCGTCGGCGATTTCCTCGTCCGCCGTGTCGTCGGCGGCGGTGGTTTCAGGGGGCGATGCCTCAGTGGCCTCGTCGCCGTCCTCTTTCTCGACGACGCGGGCGATGGCGACGAGGCGGTCGCCTTCGCCGCAGTTGATGAGCTTGACGCCCTGTGTGTTTCGGCTGATGGCTCGGATTTCGCCGACCTTGGTGCGGACCACCTTGCCCTGGGCCGTGATCATCATCACCTCGTCGTCGTCGGTGACGGTGAGGAGTCCGACGACCTTGCCGTTGCGCTCGGAGGTCTTGATGTTGATGACGCCGTATCCGCCGCGCCCCTGGATGCGGTACTCGGAGAAGGGAGTGCGTTTGCCATAGCCGTTCTCGCACACGGTCAGCAGCGTGCCCTCCCCTTCCAGGATGGCCACGCCGACCACCTTGTCGCCTTCGCGGAGGCGGATGCCCCTGACGCCGCCCGCGATGCGCCCCATCGAGCGGGCCTCCGTCTCGGGGAAGCGGATGGACATGCCGTCGCGGGTGCCGAGGAGGACATGCTGGTCGGGGCGCACGATGCAGGCGCGGATGAGGCGGTCGTCGGGGTCCAGGTTGATGGCGATTATGCCGCGCGAGAGCGGGCGGCTGAAGGCCTCGAGCGGCGTCTTCTTCACCGTGCCGTTCTCGGTGGCGAAGACCACGAAGCGGTTGTCGAACTCGCGGACGGCGAGGCAGGAGGCGACGGTTTCCTCGGCATCGAGGGCCAGGACGTTTGCGATGGCGCGGCCCTTCGAGGTGCGCGGGAGTTGGGGCAGGTCGTAGACTTTTTGCCAGTAGACCTTGCCCTTGCTGGTGAAGAAGAGGAGGTAGTCGTGGGTGGAGGCGATGAAGAGGTGCTCGATGAAGTCGCCCTCTTTGGTCTCGGCGCCCTTGATGCCCTTGCCGCCGCGCCCCTGGCTGCGGTAGGTGGCGAGGGGGAGGCGCTTGATGTAGCCCTCGTGGCTCAACGTCACCGCCACCATCTCCTCGGCGATGAGGTCCTCGCGGTCGAACTCGACCGCCTCGTCGCTGATCTTCGTCCGCCGCTCGTCGCCGAATCGCTTCTTGAGGTCGAGGAGCTCTTCCTTGATGATGTTGCGGACGAGCGCTTCGGAGGCGAGGATGCTCTCGTACTCGGCGATCTCTTCGAGGAGCTTGCGGTATTCCTCCTCGAGCTTGTGGCGCTCGAGTCCGGTGAGGCGCTGGAGGCGCATGTCGAGGATGGCGGCGGCCTGGCGGTCGGAGAGGCCGAAGCGCTCGACGAGGCCCCGGTGGGCGCTCGGAACGTCCTTCGCCTTCTTGATCAGCTCGATCACCTCGTCAATGTGGGCGAGAGCGATCCGCAGGCCCTCGATGATGTGGGCGCGGGCCAGCGCGCGGTCGAGGAGGAACTGCGTGCGGCGGCGGACGACCTCGATGCGATGGCTGACGAAGCACTCGAGGAGTTGCTTGAGGTTGAGCGTGCGGGGGCGGTTGTCCACCAGCGCGATCATGATGATGGAGAAGGACGACTGGAGCGGTGTGTGCTCGTAGAGCTGGTTGAGGACGACCCGCTCGTCGGCGTCGCGCTTGAGCTCGATGACGAGGCGTTGGCCGGCCACGCCGCTCTCGTCCCGCATGTCGGCCACGCCTTCCACGAGCCCGCCGTTCACCGCCTCGGAGATCTTCTCCTTGATCTGGAGGCGCGTCACCTGGTATGGGATTTCGGTGACGACGATGTTCTTCTTGCCGCCCTTAAGGACCTCGGTGAATGCCTTGGCCTGCACCTGGATGATGCCGCGGCCGGTGCGGTAGCCGTCCTCGATCCCCTTGCGCCCGCAGATGATGCCGCCGGTCGGGAAGTCTGGGCCGGGCACCAGCTTGATCAGCTCGCCGATCGGCACGTCGGGCTCGTCAATGAGGCGAACAAGTGCGTCCACGACCTCGCCCAGGTTGTGCGGCGGGATGCTGGTGGCCATGCCGACCGCGATGCCGGTGCCACCGTTGCAGATGAGATTGGGGAAGCGGCCCGGCAGAACCGTCGGCTCCTTGCGCGTCTCGTCGTAGTTCGGCACGAAGTCAACGGTGTTGTACTCGAGGTCGCCCAGCATCTCCATCGCCAGGCCGCTGAGGCGCGCCTCGGTGTAACGCATCGCGGCGGGCGGGTCGCCATCGAGCGAGCCGAAGTTCCCCTGCCCGTCCACGAGCGGGTAGCGGTAGCTGAACTCCTGCGCCATGCGGACGAGGGTGGGGTAGATGACCTCCTGGCCGTGGGGATGGTAGTTTCCCTGGGTGTCGCCGCAGATCTTGGCGCACTTGCGGTGCTGGGCGCGGGGCGAGAGCTGGAGGTCGTGCATCGCCACCAGGATGCGGCGCTGCGAGGGCTTCAGGCCGTCGCGCACATCGGGCAGCGCGCGGCTTATTATCACGCTCATCGCGTAGCGCAGATAAGCGTCACGCATGTCCTCTTCGATGTTGATGTCGCGGATGCGTTCGCCGGGCTGGCTCATGCGAAGGACAGTCCCTATGCTGCAACCTTAACTATCGGCACAATGGGCACTTACGACGCTGCGGCAGGGAGGGCGAGATGCTGGCCGAAAGGGGCCTCCCAGGCTCGCCGGAGCGCTGCGGATTATACCATTTTCGGGCCTCCATGAGCAAGCCCTTTTCGCCTGGAACTTCTCGCCTGAATGAGGTATATTGCGCCCATCTTCCTGATCCGTCCGATCATCTCCTCGCAGGAGGCCCCTCGCCATGAGAATGCCTCTCCCCCTTGCCCTCGCCGTTACCGCCTCGTGCGCCCTCTCCGCCGACTGGCCGACGCTGCGCGGCAACGCGGCGCGCACGGGCTACGTTGACG
>FWPV01012602.1_pt1 | contig 12998 bp, 10 predicted proteins | sample 2228371 | NCBI WGS metagenome assembly FWPV01 (sample SAMEA103939776, study PRJEB20133) | metagenome | reverse complement strand
CCAAAGAGGTGATCCTCCTCTTTCTCCATCTGATGGAACCTGTTTCGTTGAAACCCGATCCCTCTGTTCTACAAACGGCCAAAGGTGATCCATCCTCCAAGATTTTGAATGGCGGCTCTTCATCATTTTTATAGAAAACAGGGAACTTTTTTCCTTGAGGCCCAGGGAGATAGATATGAGAAATACAGGCAATATCCCAACATTATCGATTCATGCGGAGTGTTTACCAGAGGGGTGGGAAAAGGCTGTTTTAGCGGTATGGGATGCAGGGCTGGAGGTCAGGACCCAATACGATAAACCAGAAGATCCCCCAAGCAAAGATGCAACCGTCATCGTCACCATTCAAAATCCCTTTGCAGAACCACGCATCCACAAGAACTTTCCAGGGGGCCCTGTGGAACTTGAAGTATATCGACAGGAAGTGGTGGATGGGATTCACGACCACTGGATCAATCCAGCCGAAGGAAAATGGACCTATACCTATCATGAAAGGCTTTTTGCCTATTGCCCGGTCAGTGGTTTGAGGGATCCTCAGAACGTCAACAAACCCTTTGCTCCGGTGGATCAGATGGAATATATCGTAGATTCCCTCTCAAAAGTGGCTTACACGCGTCGGGCTCAAGCCATCACTTGGATGCCTACAGCGGACATCTATACAGAAGATCCTCCCTGTCTTCAGCGAATCTGGTGCAGACTTATTGCTGATGAATCAGGAACTTACTTCCTTAACATGAACTCGCACTGGCGAAGCAGAGATCTCTACAAAGCCTGGTTCATGAATGCTTATGCGCTGACAGACCTCCAGCGGATCCTTGCTGAGCGTATCTCCAAAAGAACCGGTAAAAGAGTGAATGTCGGCCGATATGTGGATATCAGCGATTCGCTCCATCTTTATGGAAGGTATTTCGATGAGGTCAAAACAGAAGTTGAAAAGATGAGAGATGGGCTTTTTGAAAATCGCTCCTGGGAAAGCACGCATCCTGCCTTTGAAATGATGGTGCGCGAGGCACGTGAACATTTAAGGGAGGATCCAGACTGGTATGCTAAAGGCAATCGGTGAGGGGGGCTTGGTGTTTAAAGAAATTCGATAAAAAAAGGGAGAGGAATGAACCTAGTTGATGAGATAAAAGAAAAGATCGACCTTGAAATAAGACCGAATTCAAAGATTCCTGAATATATGGAAGCAGTCGTCCGTAAGGAAAACCTTGAATCCCTTATCGCTTTACTCACGAACCATTTGGGACCAGCAGCAAAAAGACCGGGGGTAGAACCAACGCTCCCTGAAGAGATTGGAGAACTTGTGGACCAATTAGGTGGGTTGAGGATTGAACAATCTTTTTACTACAAGAAAAATGACCACGACCTGATCTATGCGGCTCTATGGCCCTGGCAATCCAATCCTGACAGAATTACTTTAAAGTGCGGGCTCGTTTCGTGTGTCTCAAAATGAAGAGGGGGCAGGTTTGACATCGACGGTGTTATCATAGAAGGTGCTTCCATTTGCCCGGTCGGTCAATCGCTGGGAGGTCAGGGCATTGATGGACCGGGGACCTGGGGAATGTTCCAACCACCAGATCCCTTCTGCCACAACCACACCCCGCGGAACTTCATCGGTGGTCTGTAGAATAAACGTCACCTCGCCAAGGGAATTGAAAGCAATCACAGGGGCTTTGTCCTTTAAACCTTTTGCCTCTGCATCAGCAGGATTCATCTTGAGCAGCATCTTGCTCTCTTTTCTTCGCAGATCAGGACGTTCTCTAAAGGAGGAGTTCAAGGCATAAAAGCTGGGCGCTGTCATCAAGGCAAACGGCTCATTTCCTCCATACGGAGGCAGATAGAGGGGAAGGGGATGGGGTTCTCTCGGATTGAGGATTTCGATCTTTCCGGAAGGAGTTCTAAATCTGGTTCGGGCATCTGGGGGGAGTGGAAGTTCAACGGCCTTACCAATTGAAAAGGATTTCATATCAATGCCTTCTCTCATGGGGGTTGGGATAGAGAGGAGATGATCAATCAGATCATCAGCCGTCTGTCGGAAGAAAGGTTCATCGAATCCCATCGCTTCTGCCAGAAGAGAGAAGACATCCCAGTTTGATTTACTTTCCCCGACAGGAGGGATGACCGGTCTTGCTCTCTGAATGCAGTAAGTGCCATAGGAGCGATAAAGATCACTATGCTCAAGAGAAGAGGTTGCAGGAAGCACAAGGTCTGCGTAGCGGGCTGTATCGGTAAGAAAACGCTCATGGACAACCGTAAAAAGATCCTCCCGTGAAAGCCCCTGCAACACCTGATTCTGATCCGGAGCCACTGCAGCGGGGTTTGAGGTGTAAACATAAAGGCTCTGAATGGGTGGATCTTTGGCTTGATGGAGGGCCCAACCGATTTGATTCATATTAATGATTCGGGTCGGCTCGGAAATGAAATCTTCTCTTAATATTTCACTCATAGCAAAGGCGTTTGCTGTATGGGTGGAGGTAAAACATCCTGCGCCCTTCTTTCCATAAGCTCCAACAAGAGCAGGAAGGCACACAATGGTCCGGATGGTCATGGCTCCGTTTCCATAGCGTGAGAGACCACTGCCCAACCGAATGAAGGGCCTCTGGGCTCTTCCAAAGGTATCGGCTATGGATTGGATCGTTTCTATGGACAGACCTGTCAATTGGCTCACCTTTTCAGGAGGAAATTCAGGCAGTACCCTCTCTTCCAATGCTTCAAATCCCTGCACATGAGCCTCAATGAAGTCCCGATCTATGAAGCCCTTTTTCACTAGCAGATGCATCAATCCCAGAGCGAGGGCACCATCGCTTCCGGGTTTTACAATGTAGGTGTGATCCACCACGGGCGAGGTGAGGGTTTTGTAGGTATCGATAAGCCAGACCCTGGCTCCTCTCTTTCGCGCCATTTTTACGCCGTGAAGGAAATGGACGTTTGTTGCAATAGCGTTGATTCCCCACAGGATGACCAGATCGCTTTCTGCCACTTCATCGGGATGAGGGGAAGGCGTATCTCCCATGACTGCCTTCCAGCCAGCCTCCTTGGCAGGAGAGCAAATGGTTCGTTCGAGACGTGACGCTCCAAGACGATAAAAGAAGGGATGCCCAGCATGTCTCTGAATCAAACCCATGGTGCCGGCATAGGAATAAGGAAGGATGGCTTCGGCTCCATACTGTTTGATGATGGCATTCCATCGATCAGTGATCCGCTGGATGACCTCTTTCCATGAAATGGGTTCAAAGTGGCCCGCCCCTTTTTGACCGGAGCGAAGAAGGGGCTGGGTCAAACGTAAAGGAGAATGGACTGTATCCTGATAACGATTCATTTTTGGACAGAGTGTCCCTCTGGTAAAAGGATGCTCCGGATCGCCCATCACTTTAACCGCTTTATCTTCGACGACCTCTATGAGAAGGCCGCAGGCATCCGGACAATCATAAGGACAAACAGAACGTCTGATCTTTCGCGTCACAAAAAGAACCTCGCTTTCCAACCCTTTCTGACGTCACTTTGAAAAAAATTAACACAAAACAGAAGCTCTGTAAATCTATACCAACTATATTGGATCGAATGCTATCTTATAATTGATGGATGATTTTGCCTTTCATTTCTGGCGCGGTGAAGGGATCGGACCTTTGCACTCCACTTGATTCCACTCTTCAATCAATCTTGTTAGGATAAGCTGTTGCTGTTGAGTCGAAAAGAAAGCATATTCAGGATCCTCCTTCCCATAAGTTTTCTCGATAAAATCGATGGAATCATAAGTGGCTTGAATCTCCCTGCGGATTTTCTCGCATCTCTTCGATTCCAATCGTGGCTTGGTAGAGAGGATGGAGCGTGGGGGAAGCACTTCTTTTTTCGACAAGGTGGGAAGGGAGTCCCTGCACTCGGACTGGCTCCACTCGTTCTGGAGTTTGGCGAGAAGATGTTGTTGCTGTCGAATCGAAAAATCAGCATACTTCGGGTCTTTTTTACGATAAGTCTTTTCGATAAAGGTAATCGATTTCTGAGTGGTGATGACCTGTTCATGGATCATCCTGCACTTTTCCAATCCCCAGCGGGCTTCGATGGAATCCCCGGGATGGTGTGAAAACCAGGGGTGGTTCCGGTTGATCTCATCGAGGGAGATTGAACGATTTTCCGAGATAGGTATGGAAATCGTTTCTATCCTCTTTTTGACTTTCGCAAGATCAAGATGGTTTGATCCGATGATATGGGAGAGGTGGTCTATGAAAGAGAGGATCATTCCATCACGGCCATAAGTCGTATAACGCTCCCATTCTTCGGAACCAATTTGGCAGCCTCCATTTTGGCACTGCTGAAAACCTTTTAAGACAAGAGAAACCCTTTCCTTGAGGAAGTGATGGAACGTTTCTAAAACACGGCTGAATTTTTCCTCAGGGTGATAATGCTTTGGGTCGATCCGACTGGCTACAGCCTCGACGAAGTCGATATGTTCCTGATTGAAGGCAGGATGGTATTGCTCTTCCGAATAGAATGGGTGTTCCTTAGCAGGGAGATATCTCCAATTTCCATTTTCAAAAACAGGCCAGCGAAATTTAACTAAACCTGATCCTGCTTTGAAATCCGGTTTGGCTGCAAATAAATACCTCATGCTCAGTTTTTGCACTTTCACTGGAAGACTAGATTCCCATGTCTGAAGAGGATGGGGGTGGCTTCCGTCAAGATGGACACGATTGATGATTCCGGTATGAGATTCTGTCTCTAAAAAGATGGTTCCCGGTGTTACGGAATCAGGAGAAATGCGGATGGGGTAGGTATCGAAAGGCAGTGTTCCAGTCCATGTTCTCGGAAAGAGATAGAACAAGGCAGCCCGGAAACGTCTGTCTTGATGCCATTCGGGATGGGTTGGAAGATGCTTCCAATCCGTTGACCAGTGGCCAATCAGTCTTCCATCAATGGTGGTGGCAGCAGCAGGGAGGCGGGCAATCCGGGCATAGATCCACCGGATCGCATAGACAGCATCTGCACAGTCCGTGGGAATCTTGTGGTCGAGAAAAAAATCCTCTGTAATCGTCTCCTCGACCCATTTTTCGAACTTCCGTTCCTCTTCGATCGTCCATCGGCGATCCCCCACTTCCCAAATTTGATCGGAAGAATCATCACCCGTCTGGCTCAGACAGGGAGTGGGAATAAGAAGGATCAGAAGGATGGCAAGAAAAAACATGCTTTCATATTAAAAAGATGAGTCGAGAATTGTCAACCTTTCTCTTATATTTACCCCTTTAGAAAGCCCCGCTGCTTGCAGTGGGAATGAAGAGAGTTTCCTGATTGAAGCGAACACGGGGTTTCATGCCCCGTGTGAGCCTTCCCGTTAGAAGGCCGGAGGTCTTCTAACGGAGTTTACTAAACGATTGCTGAAAAACTTCTTGACTTATGATTAAAAATTGGCTAAAGATATTGGTATCTATGGATGAGAGAAAAATGAAAGTAATTCCGATAATAATGGGAAATTGGTGGTGCTGGGAGGACAGATTACAGGAGGCTTGCCTGGTGCCACAATAAAGATAGTCATTGATCGATGAGGCCATGGGCGGCACTCCTGCTCCCATGGCCTTTTTGTTTATAAGCATTCGCGAAAGGCTGTGGAAATTCTCCACAGCCTTTTTTGTTTAACAAACTTAATTTTAATGAAAGGAGAAGGAAGATGATCAGAGAAGCTATCGGTAAGGTCGTTATGAGGGAGAATTTATCAAGTAGAGAGATGGAACAGGTGATGGAGGAGATTTTGGAAGCGAGGGTGTCACCGGAAGAAATCTCTTCATTCCTCACGGCGTTGAGGATGAAAAGAGAGACGGCGTGGGAGATAACGGCAGCGGCCAAAGTGCTTAGAGAGAAATCTTTGAAGATGAAGTTCGAAGGGGACCCGGTCTGCCTCGATCGGGAAGAAATTACAGTGGAGAGAGAAACCATCTTAAGAACGGTTGCAGGGTGTCCGGTTGGAACCACTGTTTTTAATGTATCAACAGCGACCTCATTCGTCGTTGCAGGAGCGGGTCTAAACGTGGTGAGGTATGTGAGGAGATCTCTTCACCCCCTCTGCGGATGTGCCGATGTCATCGAGGCATTAGGCATCTCTCTTGATATGACCTCCACTCAACTCGAACGATGTTATAGGGCCGCTGGAATCTGTTTTCTTCACGAACCTTTGCTTCATATTGGGTTAGAAAGGGTTACTGCGATCCGAAGAAAGATAGGCATCCGGACCCTCTTTAATCTTATAGATCCTCTTATCAATCCAGGTGGAGCTAAGGTTCAAGTTCTCGGGGTCTATGACCCTGATGTAACGGAAATGATGGCTAACGTTCTCATGGGCTTGGGAATTGAGAGGGGCCTTGTGATTTATGGAGAGGATACATTTGACGAAATCAGTGTTACCGGAAAGACCAAGGTGACTGAATTTAGGAAAGGAGAGTTGAAAAACTATTCCATCGGACCGGAAGATTTTGGGATCAAGAAGGCCAAACTCGATGAGATCAAGGGAGGAACAAAGGAGCAAAATGCAAAAATCATTTTAGAGATCTTGCATGGGACTCTGGGGGCAAAACGGGATATGGTCCTTTTGAATGCAGCTGCTGTTTTTATGGTCTCAGGACGGACCAGGAATTTCCATGAAGGGATAGAGGTGGCAAGCTGGTCTATCGATTCTGGGCGAGCCCTTGAGATACTGAAAAAGGCTGTTCACCTCACAAATTCTGAAACAAGATTTCTACGAAAGATTGATTTTCCATCAGCCGAAATATCCAAATAAACTCCACAGCCGAAATTCGGAGTTTCTCATGGGTTTACCGGTTACGCTGGATGGCTTCTTCCTCACTCCGGGCGTTGATTGTCATGGCTGTTCATGAAAATACCCGTTCAGAATTTTGCCGACTCAGCCAGCACAAGGCTGATGGGTTAAGAGAGTTTGAGGGCGATTCCGCCAGAGGCAGATCCGGATGGGTCAGATGAAGCTTATTCCATTTCAATGTAAAATGAAATTTTTCAAAATTGCAATATTGCAAGCCTGACCCCAATGTTCGTTGGAAAAAAATGGGGCAAAGGGTTTACATCACATTTGCCCCTTGGAATCATTGGTGGCGGTGCAGGGATTTGAACCCCGGACACTGCGGATATGAGCCGCATGCTCTGACCAACTGAGCTACACCGCCAGACTCACAACAATTTTACTCAATCCCATTCAATTGTCAATACCTTAGGAGATTTTCTTGGCCCTCCTCAACTTTCAGGAGATCATCCTTTTTCATCTTCCTTTCACCACTGAGGGATGACAATTCATTTGATTTTCAGTGAACACTTCCCCATAATAGTTGGAAAAAGGTAACGTTTAACGGTCACGGTGAGGATGCCCGAAACGGGTTTCGTCGCCATCACCCGAACCGACACGACGCTGAATTTTCATGGTTCACAGATAGCCCTGCGTCCATGTGGGTTAGGTTCTAAATAAGAAAACGGGAGAGAAAACCATGCGAATTGCTTATTTTGACTGTTTTTCAGGAGCAAGTGGAGATATGATTCTCGGCGCGATGATTGATGCCGGACTGAGTATCCATGGATTGAGAGAACAACTCAAAAAACTCATGCTTCGAAATATTTCTCTGAAAGTTCAAACCACGTTAAAAGGGGGGATTTCTGCGACACAGGTCTTCGTTGAAGGAAAGCACGAGAAGAAGCATTCGAGGAGCCTGAAAGAGATTTTAAGGATCATTGATAAAAGCGGACTGGAAAAAGATATCAAAGAGAAGAGCAAAGAGATTTTTGGACGAATCGCTTCGGTGGAAGCGGCCATACACCGGAAACCCGTGGAAGAGATCCACTTCCATGAAATAGGAGGCTTAGATTCCGTTGTGGATATCGTTGGAGCGGTCTGGGGTTTCAAGGCACTCCGAATTGAAAAGCTGTATGTTTCGAAGGTAAATGTGGGAACGGGTTTTGTCCAGTGCGAACATGGGCTTCTTCCGGTTCCGGCCCCTGCTTCTCTTGCTCTCATGAAAGGAAGGCCGATCTATTCGAGTGGTGTTGAGAGGGAACTTCTCACTCCAACAGGTGCGGCCCTTTTGACGTCCCTGGGGTCTGATTTTGGGCGAATGCCACAGATGACGGTGGACCGCATTGGTTATGGAGCAGGAAAAGATGATCTTCCCCATCCAAACCTTCTCAGATTGATTATTGGAAATGGGGAACCCTCCTCCTTACTGGAGAGGGTGATGGTGGTGGAAACGAATATTGATGATATGAACCCACAATTCTACGACTACCTGATGGAAAGACTGTTTGCCATGGGAGTGCAAGAGGTCTTTTTAACCCCGATCCTGATGAAAAAGAATCGTCCAGCCACCCTTTTAACGGTCATCTGTCCTCCTGAAAAGCTCTCCCTGATTAATGACTTCTTAATTCGAGAGACCACCACCCTTGGCTTAAGATGGCGTGAGGAAGAGAGGAATTGCGCTGAACGAAAAATCCTAACGTTTCAAACAAAATACGGTAAGATTCACTTCAAACTGGCACGCTGGGGAGGAGAAAACGTCAATCTTTCACCGGAATATGAAGACTGTAAAAAGTTGGCTCTTGACCAAAAGGTCTCTCTTAAAGAGGTTTTTGAGGAGGCGAAAAGAGTGAGTATCAATTTAAAGAAAAGTATGAATAAAAACTGATGGTCCTCATTTAACGACCGTTCTCTCCTTGCAAAATGGGGGTTCCGTTCTTATACTTAATGTAAGGAGGGATGAAAATGAAAAAGATTATTTCTTTTGTTGTTATAATGATTGGAATCGTTTTAACGATTCCTTCTTTTGGAAACTCTGCAGATAAACCAAAAGGGAATCCTCCTGTGATTACAGCGTTTTTTGCCGAAGAGAGAGGGTATTATGGGTCTGTTTGGAAGATCTATCTCGAGGCAGAAGATCCAGATGGTGATATGTCGAGGATTGCGGTTCAGGTTGAACAATTGGGCTATGGTTTCTATCCCACTGATTGGATCATGGTTAAAGGACCCTTTCAGAAGCAATTAAGGGGCTATCTCCAGTGGAACACCTTCAGCTCCAGAACGACCTTTTTAAGGGAATGGACCTACATTACGGTCAGAGTTTCAATTATGGATCGGGCAGGTCATTGGAGTAACGAAGTGGTGCTTCCTTTTGAATTCGTTTCCGGAAGGCAACCAAAAGTAACCCCACCTCCGCCTTTTAATAAAGAGGGGCTTCCCAGACTGGGTTATATTCATATCGACCTCTTTGAGCCCACTCAGATGGGTGCCGACGCAAGGCGGGAAAATTAGGTTAGATTTTAAAAAGGATTATAGCCCGTTTGTTGAGAGAAAATGGAAAAAGGCTCCAGAGTGGGGCCTTTTTTATTCTCCCTTGCTTTTCTCACAGAAGAGTGATAAACATTTTATAGCCAACAGAATAACAAGGAGGTTGCTATGGCGCATCGATTGGTTTTAAGAAGGAGCGTTTCTGTATTCTTGGCGATTCTTTTATTAAGCGCGATTTGGCCCGGATGTACCACCACAACCAGAGACAGGCAGAGAGAAACAGGCGGGCAAGAAAGGGAGTCCATAGGCAAATATTATCATTTCGAAGACGTCAGGGTTCCAGCGGAATTAAATTATCAGCAAAAAAAGTCTTTTGTCTATGAAACCCCTCGCTTTAAAGCGGGTGTTCTGGTCTTTACCAAATGGAGGCTCGATGTCGATTCCCTGATCGACTTTTTCAACTATCACATGGAAAAAGATAACTGGAAATTGGTCAATAGCTTCAAAGGAAAGGAATCCATTCTCAATTTTTCAAAACCTGATAAAACCTGCACGATCAAGATTAAAGAAAGATGGCAGGGCACGACAGAGGTGGAAATCCGAGTCGGTCCCCTTGGAGAAAAGAAGATGTGAAGTTTCCTCAGTTGCTCCTTCGAGTTAAAAGGACCATCGATCGCTGGAAGTTGCTTGAGAAAGGCGATCGAGTCATTGTTGGGGTTTCTGCTGGAGTGGATTCGATGGTCCTTTTGCATCTCTTCAATGCCCTCCGGCAGGACCTTTCTTTGTCTCTCATTGTCGCCCATCTAAATCACGGCATACGTCCCCGGGAAGCAGTTAGAGAATTCCATCTCGTCCAAAATGAATCCCTCCGATTAAACCTCCCTTTTGAATATCAGGAGTTTAATGCCAAAGAGTTTCAAAAACTGAACAAGATTTCTTTGCAGGAGGCCGCCCGACAGGGACGTTTCCGATTTTTCCAGGAGCTCCAAAAGAAATATAGCGGAACGAAGATCGCTTTGGGCCACCATGCCGATGATCAGGTGGAAACCCTTCTTTTAGGACTTTTCAGAGGATCGGGTTTGCAAGGGTTAAAAGGAATGCTTCCTATTCGGTCAGGCGGAATCATTCGACCCCTTCTTGAGACCTGGAAAGAGGAAATCGAATCAGTTGCCCATGAACACGCCATTCCATTTCTAACAGACTCCTCCAATTTGAAGATGGATTACCTGCGTAATCGACTTCGTCTCTATCTCATTCCTCTGATCGAGAAGGAATTTCAAAAAGGATTTCGAAAAAGTTTGCTGAAGACCTCCATCCTACTTCGTGACGAGGATGATTTTATAGCAAAGGAGTCTGAAAAGGCTTATGAGGAGATCGCTCATAAAGGGAAAGGGGAGGTCTCTTTCAATCTTTCAGCATTCCAATCGCTCCATCCTGCCATCCGCTGGCGGGTGATTCAAAGGGTTTTGGAAAGGACTCATGAAAAGCCAGATCCAAGCAGTTGGGATGGAAAAGATGTGAAGCAGATCGTTCAAATACTCCAGAACCCTCCTGCCAGCTTTCTGGTGCCTCTCTCGAGAGGGGCGTTCTGTGAAAAAAGGTATGAGCATATCACGTTCCATCAAAAGAAACCCCATCTTATTCCGCCCTTCGACATAGAACTTAAATGTCCTGGCAGAACCTATCTTAAAGAGCTTGGAAAAGAGATCGTGATAGAGGCATGTCTGTGGGAAGGATCGGAATCACTGGCCCCTTCTGAAAAGATGGCTTTCCTCGATTACGATCGGCTTCAGTGGCCCTTGCGTGTGAGAAATTTCAGACCCGGGGATCGCTTTCAACCACTCGGTTTTCATGGAACACAGAAGTTGAAAGATTTCTTTATCGACCATAAAATTCCAAAATTCGAAAGACCGGGCATACCCCTCCTTATTTCGGGTAATATGATTGCCTGGATCATTGGTTATAGAATTGGCGAAAGATTCAGAATCACTCCAAATACAAAAAAAGCTTTAAAAATCGAATTGTTATAGCCTCGTTATCCTCATTGACAACCATTTCTATCTAATCCTCCCCAGCCGAGGGGCCACTCTCTAACCATCAAAATGTTACACCCATCGGTGAGGGTGACGGCGACGAAGCCCGTTTCGTTTAACGTTAAAAGGTTACGTGAAATGTTTTAGACGGGAGACGTTACCGAATGACGATACAGTCCCGCAAAATGCAGAGATTTTAATGTTGCAATTAATTTTACATTCAAGCCCATATTTGATTTCTACTTGAACCTGAAATCGAGTTTATAATCATAAAGCCAGGGGATCGTTGGTTTGATCCCCTCGGAACAAAGTTTCTCGGTCATATTCTCATAGTGCATTTTCATCAGATCAGGATTAGGCACATTATAATAGGTGACCACAATGGTATCATGTTGGACACGAATGTCACCCTCTAATCCTCTGAAAAAGTCTTTGGCCAGATGGGGGGAATCCCATTGATCTACGGGAGATCCGAGCCGTTGTCGCATCATGGAGCAGGCGGCCTGAGCGATCAGGGCCATCGTCATCTGCCCATAGCGGATGTTTAAATTCATGGTCCCTGCGCGATGCCACCCCAGAGCCTCATCGTTTTTAAAAAACTCCTCGATGTGCCATCGTTCAGGGTAATGGATCGAAAGGTCTTCTACCTCATCGCGATCCCGAGTGCAGAGGAATGCCTTATAATCGTAATCTTGGGGGCGTTCACCGTTACGTTGAATAAATTGGTAATAGGGGCCATCCTGACTCCGGGCCATCGAATAAGATTGTTTCGCCGTAGCATACCCTGCCCAATGTCGGTGAAAGGCTGCGCTGGGCAGAGCATGGATTGATCGAAGGACCGAGGCATTGTAGGGCATCGGGACTAACAGATCAAAGGGAGACTGGGAAGAGACCCACTGAAAAAGTTCTCGGCTGTAATGTTCGTTGTCCGCCAGCGCAAGGGGCTTATCTCCATCGAGTTTGAGGATCGAGGCGGCCAACGTGAGAAGTTCAGGGGTGGCTTGGGTGACAGTCCGGGCAGAAGAGGCGGTGGTAAAACAAAGAGGCTGTTGGGTGTCCGCATCCAGAGCGAAGAAGGTTTGTGCCACTTTGGTTGGGCTTGACTCTTTATCCTTTTGACGCCGGACCATCTGTCTCTTGGAGTACGATTTCATACGATGGGGATCAAGGATGATGGTTTTCCCCCTAAAGTGGCCAAAGGTCTGGCGCACTTTGCCGAGGGCAATTTGCAACCGCTGCGCCTCCGCCACGCTGTGGTTATCTAACAAATGGTGGATGGCTGGGTCGGTCGCAATAAAGGGTAACCCGTTGGCCAATTCAAAACCCCTTTGGCTGAGGCTTCGTTTCATCCGAATGCCATTGACACATAAGGCACTTTCATGGACTAACTGCATCGCCAACCGGGGTTCGACCCGTTCATCCGGCATCCCGCTCCAGACCTTGAGCAAATCCCATGTTCCTAACCGCAGATGTTCAGGAACCAGGAGCCAGATGCCGACCAGGGAGCCCGAAACCTTTTGGGCCAGGAGCTGCCGTACACCCCGTTCCAGGTCAGCGGGATCGCTTAACTCCAGACGCACCTTCTCTTTGGTCCGATGGGTTTCGATCCCGACGGGTGCGTTTCCGGGTCGGCAGAGATAAAGTTTTTTTTTGAAGGCCATATCCCGAAATAACCCTTTCCACACTTCGGATGGCAATAGGGT
>FWPV01012601.1_pt1 | contig 12998 bp, 9 predicted proteins | sample 2228371 | NCBI WGS metagenome assembly FWPV01 (sample SAMEA103939776, study PRJEB20133) | metagenome | reverse complement strand
ATTGCTCTACCAACTGAGCTAACCGCCCAAGATATTCGCTTTTCAGCGATCACCTTGTTGGTGGCGCGTATTCTAATGATGTAAAAGTTTCGGTCAACCATTTTCTTAAAATTTTTTAAAAAAAACTTACGAAAACCAAAAAATGGATACAAAACAAACGGTTGCGTTCAAAAATCACCCTGATATCAAGCGTACCTCTAGCCCCTGCGAGTTGTTATACTCCTGCCCAAATTTCCTTAGTGATGGGCAACGCCTTATGCGACTACATTTATCCAAGCTCGCTGTGAGTTTAGTTGTTATCTTCTTTTCTGCTTACGCATCGTCAGCTATTGATGTTTATGAATTCAAAAGCGAAATTGATAGAAAGCGCTATCAAAGTTTTGTTGATGAAATGCGATGTCCAAAATGCCAAAACCAAAACCTATCAGGTTCTGACTCGCCCATAGCCACTGATTTGCGCCGTGAAGTTTATTTAATGATCGAAGCAGGTAAGTCTGATAAGGAGATCGTGGATTTTATGGTGGAGCGTTATGGTGAATTTATTCTCTATCGACCGCGCCTCACCTCTTCCACAATCTTCCTGTGGGGTGCACCTGTATTACTCCTGATTGCCGGCATAATTTTATTATTACTTATAGTCCGTAAGCGCCGGACGGCGGAATCAGCAAGTGCAGAGATTAGTCTGTCAGCTGATGAGCAAGCTCGGCTAGCTGGTCTGCTAAAGACATCAGCCGCTACCAAATCAAACAAGCAGGAGAATATTTAATGGTCGCATTGTGGGGTGGTGCTGTAGTGCTTTCTATTCTGGCGGTGCTGTTTGTTTTATGGCCGCTGTGGCGCTATCGCGCCAATCAATCCATTGGCGGGATAATTAACATCGAAGAGCGATTGGCCGAAAATGTGCGTTTATTTCATGAGCACCTGGCTGAGCTGGAATTACAGCTTGCAAATGGGCGAATTGATCAGCCTCAATTTGCGCAACTTAAGCTTGAGCAGGAGCGGGCATTGCTGGAGGATGAAGCCAATATTCGCCAGATGCAACAAACCCAACAACTGAAAGTTGGAGTTCCGACTTTCGCAACTGTTGCTCTGCTCGTGGTGCTGGGTGCTTATGGTTTGTACCATGAGTTCGGCAGTAGTGCTGACGTAGAAATACGTATGGCGCATGCCGAGAAGTTGAATCTGGATATGCTTGATTTTCAGGCTGGGCGCAATGCAGATCCCGTTCGCACTCGAGAGCTCGTTAAGTTGATCGAAGCTCGTCTCGCCGATAACCCGGAACAGGTTCAATATTGGTTTTTTTTGGCGCGCATGTATATGGAGCTAAGTGATTTTTCCAATGCGACTAATGCCTATTTACAAGTTTTGGAGCGTGATAAGGAATCGCCGATGGTGATGGCAGAAGCCGCTCAAGCGATGTTTTTACGCGATGGTAGTAAGGTCAATCCCGCAGTGACTGACTTGGTCGAGAAGACATTAAAGCTGGAGCCGGACAATACTATGGCCTTGGGTCTGGCCGGCATTGATGCTTTCGGAAAGCAAGATTACCTGACTGCAATAAAACATTGGGGGCGTGTTGTAAAAATGAACCCGGACTCCGCCGGAGCTCAAGCACTTACTGCTGGTATCGAGCGTGCAGCCGGGTTGTTTTTTGCAAGTGGCGGAACCCAACAACAACTTGATGCGGTGCGTAATGGACGGCAGGTTAGTGTTAATGTCGCGCTTGCCGCCAATTTGCCAGTAGCATCTGACCAGACGGTCTTCGTTTACGCCCGTGCCTGGCAAGGTGCAAAAATGCCTTTGGCAATTGCGCGAATTAAAGTGGCTGACCTCCCCAAACAAGTTGTGCTGACTGAATCAATGGCAATGACGGATGCAATGACCCTCGCCACTGTAGACCAAATTGAATTGGTTGCCCGGGTATCTGAAGATGGCTCAGCAACAGCTAAAGCTGGTGACTGGCAGGGCAGCATAGGGCCAATCGACCTTAAATCCACATCCGACGATTTACAGATAACTATTAGCGAACAACTGACGCCATAGTATATTTTTCGACCTACAGTGGAGTGATTTGATTAAAAATCAAGCTCTGTTCGCCTGTCAATTTAAGCGAGACCGGTTTTGCCTTTCCGGGCGGGTGTAAAGCGCTACACAAATGTGTAGAATCCCGCCCTTAGTGGTTTTTTGGGCGATTATCTGCGATCCTCCTGCTGTCAAAAAGACCAACAAAATCAAACAGCTAGACGCCAGATACGTCAGCGGACTATTTCTTGAACAGGTGGGTTGAAGATGGGCGCTTCAATCGCATAAAACCTGATGAATCGTGAGTGATACATACTTATGCGGTTAAAGTGCATCAAGCTGGCTGGTTTTAAATCGTTTGTTGATCCCACTACGGTCAACTTTCCCAGCAATCTGTGCGCTGTTGTTGGGCCAAATGGTTGCGGTAAATCCAATATCATTGATGCTGTACGTTGGGTAATGGGCGAATCCTCCGCCAAAAACCTTCGTGGCGAAAACATGACCGACGTGATCTTCAATGGCTCCAGTGGTCGTAAGCCTGTCGGTCAAGCTTCAATCGAACTGGTATTTGATAATTCCGATGCAACCTTGACCGGAGAATACGCCGGTTTTAGCGAAATCAGCATTAAGCGCAAGGTATCTCGCGATGGCGATAATAGCTATTATTTGAACGGCACCAAATGCCGCCGTCGCGATATCACCGATATCTTTCTTGGCACAGGTTTAGGGCCGCGCAGCTACGCGATTATCGAGCAGGGCATGATTTCGAAACTAATCGAAGCAAAGCCCGAAGAGTTGCGTGTTTACATCGAAGAAGCTGCTGGAATTTCCAAATACAAAGAGCGCCGGCGCGATACCGAAAGCCGCATGCGCCGCACCCAAGAAAATCTGGAGCGTCTGACCGATATTCGCGATGAGCTTGAACGTCAACTATCGCGCCTACAGCGTCAGGCACAGGCTGCTGAAAAATACGCCGAATATAAAAAAGAAGAGCGCCTTTTAAAAGCTCAATTACAAGCACTCAAATACCAGCAGCTGGACCAGCAAGCAAAAGCAAAACAGGCAGCGATTCGCGATCTTGAGCTGCGCATGGAATCTTTTGTAACTGATCAAGTCAACAAAGACACTCAAATAGAAAAGTACCGCACTCAATACACTGAGCTGGGCGACAAATTTAATGAGGTACAAGGGCGTTATTACGCCATAGGGGCTGAAATTGCGCGCCTGGAACAGAGTATCCAGCATGCTAATGAGCGCGCGCGCCAGTTGCAGGCCGATTTGGATCAAACAAGTCGTGATGCAAAAGAAGCCGAAGAAAACTTGGCGTTAGACACACAAAAAGTCGAAGCGTGGGAAGCTGAGTTACTTGAACTGGAACCAGAGTTGGAGCTGGTAAAAGCAGCTGAAGAGACCTCAAGCGAGTCCTTGATTAGCGCTGAAGAGGCTATGCAGCGCTGGCAAAATGACTGGGATAGTTTTAACCAGCGCGCCGCTGAACCTCGCCAGCGCGCTGAAGTTCAACAATCACGTATCCAGCATTTAGAGCAAGTTCAGCAGCGATTGTTGCAGCGCATCGAAAAGTTGCGTGAAGAAAAAGCCAATCTGCAAAATGGGTCAGATGACGACTCCATTAATGAGTTGACTGAAAAACTCGCTGAACTGGACTTGATAGCAGAGGAAAAGCGTAGTCAGCTAGATACTTATATTGAAAAGCTTGATCTTACGCGCAGCGACAATAATCACCGGGCGAACGAGCTGGATCAGCTTCGCAGCGAGCTGCAAAAAATGCGTGGCCGACATGCTTCACTCGAGGCACTACAACAAGCGGCACTCGGAGAAAAAAATAAAGCAGTCACGCAATGGTTAGTTAACAACGAACTATCAAATAAGCCTCGTCTCGCTGAAACTGTTGTCGTTGCTGACGGATGGGATAAAGCTCTGGAAACTGTACTGGGCAACGCCCTGCAGGCCGTGTGCGTAGATCAGATTGATATCGTTAGCAATTTATTAACCAACCTCACCCAAGGCGAGTTGGTATTGTTTGACCCTCAGGCAAAAACTGTTGCGACCAATTCAGCCAAGACTGAATTGTTGAGCAACAAGGTTTCCGCTGATTGGGATGTTTCTGGTTTATTGGCTGGGATTTACATAGCTGAGGATTTAACAGCAGCAATTGCATTGCGTAAGCAACTCGCCGCGAACGAATCTGTCATCACCCGCGATGGTATTTGGTTGAGTGCGCATTGGGTTCGGGTCACGCGTGATACAGACGCCAGCTCAGGTATTATTGCTCGTCGTCAGGAGCTTGAAGAGTTATCAGCTTCAATTAGTATCACTGAAGCGAAGGTGGAATCTTTAAGTGCTGCACTTGATTCGGGGCGTGATTTAATTAAACGCCTTGAGCAAGAGCGCGAAACACTGCGACGCGAGACTGATGAACAAAATCGTAAACATAGCGAGTTGCGCGCTGAATTAAGTGCAAAACAAGTTCGCATTGAACAAATGAATATGCGTCGAGAGCGTGCCGAAAATGAAATTCGTGATGCTCGCGAGCAAATGGAGCAGGAAGCCGAGCATTTGTCAGAGGCGCGGATGATTCTTGGCGAAGCTATTGAAATGATGGAGCAGGATACAGACCTGCGCGAATCGTTACTGCAACAGCGCGATGATATACGCTCAGGTTTGGATACAGCCCGCCAGCGCGCGCGTCACGATAAAGATAAAGCGCATGAGATTGCCATGCGCTATCAATCGGTAAAAACCCAGCTGGATTCTATTCGCTTGGGGATTGGGCGTTTGCGTGAGCAAGTTGCGCGTTTACAGGAGCGTCGCGAGCAGTTAATCACAAGTATTGCTGATAATCGCGATCCTGTAGAAGAATACAAATTAGAGTTAGAAGCCTGCCTATCTAAACGCCTGTCGGTGGAGGCATCTTTAACAGAAGCACGCAGAGCACTGGAGACGGTGGAGCATGAGCTGCGCCACTCTGAGCAGGCGCGTAACCGCGCCGAACAAGAAGTGCAAGCAGTGCGTGCGCATTTGGAGCAGGAGCGTTTGGCGGCACAAATGTTTGAGGTGCAGCGTGCAGGAATTGTCGAGCAGCTTGAAGAGGAAGAACTTAATCTAGAGGTTATTTTGGCTGAAATGCCTGATGGCACGGAAGTAAGAACACTGGAAGAGGATCTCGAATCTATCGCTGGTCGCATTAGCCGTTTAGGGCCAATCAACCTTGCGGCAATTGATGAATACAAAACTGAATCTGAGCGTAAAAATTATTTGGATGCGCAAAATGCAGATTTGATAGAGGCGCTTGATACTCTGGAAAATGCTATCAAGCGAATTGATCGAGAAACACGTACCAGGTTTAAAGAAACTTTTGATCAGGTTAATAAAAGCTTACAAGAGCTATTCCCTAAAGTTTTCGGCGGTGGTCATGCTTATCTTGAGCTGACAGGTGATGAATTACTGGATACTGGTATTGCCATTATGGCTCGCCCACCAGGCAAGCGAAACAGTACCATTCATCTGCTCTCTGGTGGCGAAAAAGCATTAACTGCAATCGCACTGGTATTTTCTATTTTCCGTTTGAATCCAGCGCCATTTTGTATGCTGGATGAAGTAGATGCGCCGCTCGATGATGCCAACGTTGGGCGCTATGCGCGAATGGTTGAAGAAATGTCAGCACAGGTGCAATTCATTTACATCACACATAATAAAAATGCGATGGAAATGGCGCACCAGCTGTTAGGTGTAACTATGCATGAGCCGGGTGTTTCGCGCCTCGTAACCGTAGATGTTGACGAAGCTGCCGAACTTGCGGCTACTTAATACTAAACAGATATTACGGATAACCTTATGAAAGATTGGGTCATCATTATCGGATTTTTGTTCATTATTCTGATCTTGGCCGATGGGATCAGGAGAAAGCACAATGAGCGCACTGGCAAGATTAAAGTCTCACGCTCGCTCAAAAAGAGTTTGAAGCAAGCATCTTCGGATGATGACGAAGACTCCTATGGCGAAGCGCCGAGTTATACCAGTGAGTTACCTAATGGTGGCGCTCGAGTGGTGGCCAAACGGGATCCTCATGTCCAGATTCCGAGTATTGAAAAGAAAGCACACGCTAAATCATATTTGGAAAAACAGCAGAAAAATATTCTCACCGAAGCGCCTATCGCACGCGCAAATAGGGAGCCACAGCAAGCCAGCCTGAATCTCGGTCAGGCAGTTCCCATATTGATGGAGTCAGTGGAAGATAAAAGTCGTTCTTTGCCTTTAGATGAACGTATAGAACCAAGTTTTTCTTCTGTTAATGTTGATCAGGAACAAGAAAATAGAATTCATTATGAATACTCGGAGCAGGATGATTACGAAGGCGAGGATTACGAAGTAGATGATCATCCCTACACTCGCGAATTGGAAGATGGTCGTAGTGAGCTGGATTACGAGGCAGAAGAACAGTACGAAGAAGATTATGAAGACGACTACGATGACCGCTTGGATGATACTGAGAGCGCAGGTGATGCAGATTACGACGATGATAATTATGATGAGGATGAAGAGTATGCTAATAATCAGCATTCCACCGCATCAAATAAGCAAGAGCTAAATCAGCAGCCAGCAACAGAGCCTGAAGAAGTATTGATCATCAACGTTATGGCACACAAAGGTGAAATGTTTAGTGGCTCTGCATTACTGGATACCATTTTAAAGTGTGGCATGCGGTATGGAAGTATGGATATATTTCATCGTTACAGCGATGCAAAAGGCGAGGGTGCTTTACTCTTTAGTATGGCCAACATGGTTAAACCTGGCACATTTGATTTGGATTCAATGGATGAGTTTGAAACACCAGGTGTAAGTTTATTTATGACATTGCCAATTAATGCTGATTCTATGCAGTCGTTTGATTTAATGGCAGACACTGCGCGTGCAATTGCTGAGGCATTGAATGGTGAGCTTAAAGATGAACAGCGCAGTGTTATGACTCGGCAAACGCTGGAGCATTGTCGCGAGCGCATTCGTAATTTTGAGCGTACCCGTTTGTTCCGCCGCCCACCACGTCATTAACACATCAGCAGGGTGCATGGACGCATCCAGAATGCTATCAAGGCATGAATCGCTGTGCGTTACAGCCGCAGGATTCAAATCTTCAGGTATTTCGTTCATGTCAACACTCCCGCTATTTGATAATCCTGCATTTGAAATTGCTGATCTGCGCAAGCAGTTGAATCATCACAGTTATCGCTACTATGCATTGGATGATCCGCAAATTACCGATGCCGAATATGATCGCTTGATGCAGCGTTTACGTGAACTTGAAGAAGAAAATCCAGAATTAATTACATCAGATTCACCCACCCAGCGTGTAGGTGCGGCACCTTTACCTGCATTTACAACGGTTGTGCACGAGCTGCCAATGTTGTCTCTTGATAATGCTTTTAGTGATGAAGATTTGTTGGCGTTTAATCAACGCATTTTGGATAGATTAAAAATTACCGATGAAGTGGAATATGCTTGTGAATTAAAACTGGATGGCATAGCAGTAAGTCTGTTGTACCGTGATGGTTTGTTGGTGCGTGGTGCAACACGAGGTGATGGAACAAATGGGGAAGATATCACCCTGAATGTGCGTACTATCAAATCGATTCCGCTGCGTTTGCATGGTGATGGTCATCCCGCAGTATTGGAAGTTCGTGGTGAAATTTATATGCCCAAAGCAGGTTTTGATTCGCTCAATGACAAAGCCCGTGCCGCAGGTGAAAAACTATTTGTCAATCCGCGCAATGCTGCAGCCGGTTCACTTCGGCAGCTTGATCCCAAAGTTACTGCATCGCGCCCATTGGAAATGTGTGCATATAGTGTTGGCTGGGTAGATGGTGGTGAGCTGCCTGAAACTCATAGCGGCATATTAACAGCATTAAAAAACTGGGGATTCTTAACCAATCGAGAAACACAAGTCGCAAAAAACATTCAAGATGCGATGGGCTTTTATCGGCGCATTGGTGAAAAGCGCGATGCACTTGCTTACGATATTGATGGAATTGTTTTCAAGGTCAATTCACGCAGGTTGCAAGAAAAACTTGGCTTTATCTCGCGTGCACCGCGCTGGGCTATAGCTTATAAATTCCCCGCCCAGGAAGAGTCAACAATATTGCTGGATGTAGAGTTTCAGGTTGGCCGTACAGGAGCGGTCACTCCCGTTGCTCGCTTGCAACCCGTGTTCGTGGGCGGCGTGACTGTATCCAATGCAACACTGCATAACCGCGATGAAATCAATCGTTTGAATTTAAAGATTGGCGATACAGTTATTGTTCGTCGAGCCGGTGATGTGATTCCGCAAATCGTTCAAGTAATAGAGTCCAAACGCACTCCCGATGCACGTGATATTGTTTTTCCTAATGAATGCCCCGTTTGTGGATCCCCTGTAGAAACGGTTGCTGATGAAGCTGTAGCTCGCTGTTCAGGTGGTTTGGTTTGTGCTGCTCAACGCAAAGAGGCAATTAAACATTTTGCCTCCCGCAAAGCGATGAATATTGAAGGGTTGGGCGATAAGCTGGTCGAGCAAATGGTTGACTCAGGTCTGGTGAACAATTTGGCAGATATTTATTCTGTAACTCGGGATCAACTGGCGAACATGGATCGCATGGGGGAAAAATCCGCTGACAATATTATGCTGGCCTTGGAAAAATCCAAGGCAACAAGTCTGGCAAAATTTATTTATGCATTGGGAATTCGTGAGGTGGGTGAAGCTACTGCGCGCAACTTTGCGAACTATTTTGGCAGCTTTGAAGCACTGGCTGCAGCAGACCAAGAAGCACTACAGCAAGTGCCAGATGTGGGACCTGTTGTTGCACATTTTGTTGCGGAGTTTTTTTCACAGGAGTCTAATGTTGCTGCGGTAGCAGCATTACGTAGCCATGGAATTTATTGGGAAAATATCAATGTTTCCAGCCCCTTGACTCTACCCTTATCAGGCTTAACTTATGTTTTAACTGGGACGCTGGAAACATTATCACGTGATGATGCAAAAGCCAGATTGTTAGCTTTGGGGGCAAAAGTTGCAGGCAGTGTATCTGCCAAAACTGATTATGTTGTTGCAGGTCCTGGTGCTGGCTCAAAGCTTGCTAAAGCTGAAGCTTTAGGTTTAAAAGTCATAGATGAAGCTGCATTGATAGATTTATTGCGTGAACATGGGCAAGGGCTCTGATCATGCAAACAAATAAAATGATCTCACACTTTTTAAAAATATTTTTTGTGGTTGCAGTAACCACATTAGTAGGCTGTTCCACTTTACCACCGAGTAAGCCACAAGATCTCTGCGCTATTTTTGATGAAAAACCGTCTTGGTATAAGGCATCCAAGAAAGCAGAAAAACGTTGGGGATCTTCGGTGCCAATCATGATGTCGATCATGTATCAAGAATCTCAATACAAACATAATGCGCGCCCGGCACGAAAGAAAATTTTATGGATATTCCCGGGGCCTCGCCCAAGTGATGCTTATGGTTATCCGCAAGCTAAAAATGCCACATGGAATGAGTATCAGCGCAACAGTGGGAATGATTGGTCACGTCGCGATAACTTTTCAGACGCAGTAGATTTTATTGGTTGGTACAACCGTCAAAGCCAGATACGCAGTCGCATTAATCCAACGGACAGTTACAGCTTGTACCTTGCTTATCACGAGGGGCATGGTGGATTTAATCGTGGAACTTATCGACGTAAAAATTGGTTAATTAATACTGCGCGAAAAGTACAAACACGTGCGCAGCAATATGATTATCAGCTGCGTAGTTGTGAGGAGAGATTCAAAGGCAGTTGGTGGTGGCCGTTTTAATTTGTTGTTTTTGTCCCCAGCAAAACTGGAGTCGAGCTCATTATGGATCAAGAATCAATTGTTTACGGTTGTATAAAAGACATTGCTCCTTCCGCTTCGGAAGCTGAGCGCATACGCGTAAATCGTGAGGCTATGCTGTCTTTACCTCACGCTGATGAATGGCCATTTTTAAGTCAGGAAATGTTTGCCATACCCAGTGTCACGTCCCCATTTTTTAATTACCAAACCGAAGTGATGCACTTTGGCGCTTCCTACAAGGCTGTGGAATATGAATGGGATCAGTGGATTGCACAATTTGAGTCTTTATTAAGCAAAATGTACTGGGTTTCTGCCACAGTGCATTTGGAGACGGAGCTTTCAGGTACCCATACATTTACTTGGGAAGCAAACGGCAGCTTCCACAAACCTGGCTCTGGCAATATGCGCGTTCGCTGCGAATGGAGTCACGAAGGTTCACTCGGTATCTAATTTTTGTTGAGTCGATTTATGCAAATTCCTTTGACCAAACCCGATTTTCGCTTTCGTCGTTTGCGTAGAACTACCGCGTTGCGTGAGTTGGTACGCGAAACCCATGTGCAGATGAGTGATTTTATCCTGCCCATTTTTATTGAGGAGGGGATCAGTGCACCAGTAGCAATCAAATCAATGCCTAATGTATTCCGGTATCCTGAAGCGCACTTGACAGATATTGTTAATCGCGCCTGGAATAAAGGTGTGCGTGCAATCATTTTATTTGGTGTGTCGACGCATAAAGATCATGAGGGCTCAGATACCTGGTGTGAACATGGTTTACTCTCAAGAATGATTAAAACCGCAAAGTCCGCTCAACCGGATATGCTGGTCATTAGCGATAATTGTTTTTGTGAATATACAGATCACGGGCATTGTGGTGTGGTTGCAAATAACGATGTAGATAATGACAAAACCCTTGTAAACCTACAGAAACAAGTAGTACTGGCAGCCCAGGCTGGGGTGGATATGATTGCACCGTCAGGCATGATGGATGGAATGATCAGCGCTATTCGCCAAGCGTTAGACAGTGCAGGTTTTACTCATATTCCGGTGATGTCTTATTCCACAAAATTTGCTTCGGCTTTTTATGGGCCATTCAGAGATGCGGTGGATAGTAGTTTTAAAGGTACGCGTAATACTTATCAAATGGATCCGGCAAATGGTCGTGAAGCACTCGCTGAATCTATGCAAGATGAAATGGAAGGCGCTGATATTTTGATGGTAAAACCAGGCATAGCTTATTTAGATGTGCTTGCCAATATCCGCGCAAATTCATCGCGCCCATTGGCGGTTTACCATGTTAGTGGTGAGTACGCGATGATTAAAGCTGGTGCGGCAGCCGGTGTCATAGATGAAAGAGCAATTGTACTTGAGACCATGACTGCATTTAAGCGTGCTGGTGCCGATTTAATTATTACTTACTACGCTGAAAAAATAGCGGATTGGCTCTAAGGTATTCCATAGGATATTTACCATGAAATTATTTTTTCGTGAACACAAATTACTGATTGTGTTATTGGTTCTCAGCCTCTTTGTCTTATTGCTTGGTGTACTTATGATTCAATCTGAAACCAAAAAAGCCACTGTAGCAAACGAACAAGAGCAGGCAGATGCTGCCCAAGTGGTCGCAACTATGAATTTAATGGCTGAAATGGCCGAGCAGGAATTGCAGTCACAACAATCCAATCAACAAGCCGGGAATAGCCCAGTAGCTATGCCAGATATGAAGCCACAAGAATCTATCGACCGTGTTGCCGCGTTAAAAGGGGTAATGCCGAAGGTGGGCACCGATGACTGGTGTGAAGTAATGATGGTTAAAGATGCCGCTAAATGGACGCCAGAAGAACAATCCTTATTTGCTAAACACTGTTTGTAATCTAATGCTGCTGCACTGCGAAGTTTCCTGATGTTTTTTTGCGACTCCCGCCAACATTTTTTTAGTCCTCTCACTGGTAAGTATCGAGCACTTGTCGCTGAATGTTTGCGTTTGCTATACCAGCGGTTGTATACCGATTTGCGCGATTATGGCCATGCCATCAACCGCGAACAACTGGTTGATATCTTTAAAGAGGCAATTGCGCGCGCGCCTATTCTTGATGCAGATCTTGAGGTTGATGCCAGTGAAATAGAAGACCCTAGCGAGGGACGCTTTAAAACGCAGCGTGATCTTGCGGGCTTTATCATCAACCGTCTTATTGAAAACGGCTGGCTTGAAAAACAAGTCGATGAGACTAGCTTGCAAAGTAGTTATGGCTTTAGTCGTATGGGGCGGTTATTCACCCAGCCTTTTGCTGATAACGATTCAAATCAATTTCGCACACGCAATCGCAATACGCGCAATACACGCAATAGCCTGCAAGCCTTTTATGATCAGGGTGAAATTAATGATTTACTTGATGCTTACGAGTATTCTGAGCGAATCATCAGCGATTTTACTGATGTAATCGCCGAGTTGGAAGAGCGCAAACGGCAGCTTGTGCGTGAGGTTGAATCACGTCAATTAATTCAACAAGCGAGCGATGAATTCTTTGACTTTATGGAGACTGTGTTTAAGCCTGACCTTGAGGTACGTTTGTCGGCGGATAGTGTTGAAAAATATCGCGATCAGATTTCCGACATTATTAGCAAAATTCGTCGCAAACGAAAATATGGGCAAGGCGATGCAGAAACAGCAGCCAAAGACTGGCGCGCTGTCATGGAAATTCGCTTGCGCAAAGCACTACCACAAAAGGTAGTGCAAGGTGTTTCGCTACTGGAGACGCTACTACAAACTGTTGAATCACGTTTAAAGAATGCCTGTGAGATTATGCTTCCAGCACTGCGTCGTGCATTGAATACATTTACCCAGCGCGCCGATATTATCATTCGCCAGCTCAGCTACATTAACAGCCGTGGTCAGGATGAATTAATGGATGTATATCGTGCGATTGGTAAACTGTCAGTGGAACAGCAGGATGAATTTTTAATCTCTCAGGGAGAGGTGATTGCTGGAATTCAAATGGGCTTTATTGACCCGGCACAGATTCAACTGCGCGCCCCGCGCAGTAGTCAAATTGTACGTTCGACACTGGATGAAGATAAAGCACTGGATGCGGATGCACAAAAATCATTATTTATCCAACAGG
>FWPV01012599.1_pt1 | contig 13001 bp, 4 predicted proteins | sample 2228371 | NCBI WGS metagenome assembly FWPV01 (sample SAMEA103939776, study PRJEB20133) | metagenome | reverse complement strand
GATTGAACAAAAGCAACCAAATTAAAACAGCAAATGGAAGAGTTAATTCACAATTCAAGCTTTGACACCAAAGTTTCACTAAAACGTTTTGTTTCTGAGCCCATCTTCAGGGTGCCGCTTTAGCCCAGGGGCATTTCAGAGAGCCACTGGGTCGCCGCGCGTATTTCCGCGCCGTCCGGATAGGTTTTGTCTCGCTTGAGTTCCTTGACAATCTGGATTTTTCTTGCGCCGGGAATGTATTTTTCAAAAAAAGAAAAGTTCGGGCTCAGGTTGGCGTCGCTCCACTTGACTTCCAGCATGAAAGAAGGATTTTCATTTTTTAAGACAAGGAAATCAACTTCCCGTCCGTCTTTGTTTTTTAGGTAATAGCAATTCCACGTTTCCCCCAGACAATCCTCGCGGAAGTGCATCTCTTTGAGCAGGGCGCAGGCGACAAGATTTTCCAGCTTCATGCCCAGATCGTCGGGGACCTGGCCGGTATCGTAAAAATAGTATTTGGGCGCTTTGAGGATGGCGCGGGAAATGTTTCGGTGAAAAGGAGGAATTTTAAAAACGACATAGAGCGCTTCCAGAATGGCAAGCCAGCGTTTAATCGTTTTGTCGGAACACTGGAGATCTTCGGCCAGAGAACGGTAGGATATGGGAGCGCCGATTTTCTTTTTTAAAAGCTGAATCAGCGTTTCGATGGCCGTTATGTGCTGGACGTTTTCCAGTTCAATCAAATCCTGTTTTAATATGATGTCCAAATGGCTTCGTTTCCAGCGATGATAAAAGGATTCGTCGTTTTCAAGATAGGGTTCGGGAAATCCGCCGAGTGTTAACAGTTTTTCGAGTTTTTCTTCCAGTTTTTCGGTCCCCAGTTCATTTTTAATTTCTTTCAAATCCAGAGGATGAAGACGATATTCAAAGAATCGTCCGGCCAGCGAATCCCCCGCTTTTTTAGAAATATCCAGTTTAGCGCTGCCGGTCACCAACAGGGCGGGAGGTCTTTTTTCGGTGTCGTAAATGCCTTTCAGCCATGATTTCCAGTTTTTCATTTTGTGAAGTTCGTCAAAAATGACGATCTCTTTGGAGCGATCCCACGATTTTTCCATCAGGGCCAGGCGATGCTCGGCGTTGTCATAATTAAAATAATCGTAATGACCACTGAGCATTTTAGATAATGTCGTTTTGCCGGTCTGGCGCGGCCCCGTTAACAAAACAATCTTGCGTTTCAAATCCTTTAGAATGTATTTTTCCAGGGTTCGTTTCATGTCGGCCATTTTACCATGCACTCCGAAAAAGTCAAGACTTTTTCGGAGTGCATGCCGGAATAGCCAAGCGTTTTTCTGCCCGATCTTTTAAATAACAGCCGGGATCGTTGTTTAAAACGGATCTTCCTTAATTTTTGCAACGGAGAATGTTGTTATCCATTTGGGTGGGAAGCTAGGATCAAACCTTGATTAGTGATTAATGCTGTGACGTCACGATCGCTCCTGCGGGGCCCACAGCGTGAGATCATTTAAGGAGAGATTGAACAAAAGCAACCAAATTAAAACAGCAAATGGAAGAGTTAATTCACAATTCAAGCTTTGACACCAAAGTTTCACACGTGGCCGCAAATTTATCTAAATTTTACATAGAGTATGATTGCTCAATCAACTATCAGTTTATCAATTTGTTTTTTTTCCAGAAATTACCTTGACTCATTTTAAGATCAATTTAATAATACCCAACAGTTGAATTCTATCGTCTTATCAGCCAATAATCACAAAAAATTCTCTATCATTTGCTACACATCTAAAGGAGCGGCATGGATGTTTTTACGCTTCGAAACAATATCATCGATGATTACTCCCGGTATATTTCAAGTTTTATAAAAATATACGATTCGCGAATCTCCGAAAAAGTTGAAAAAGAAATAAAAGAAGGCCTTTTATGGCCTCAACCGCTGATCCAGATCAATCCCCCGTTTGCCATCAGCGATGATATTGAATCCCTTGTCGATCAGAAACTGCTTCATCCGGAATGCAGGAAAATTTTCCGATATGGTAAAGATAAAAACAATGAAGGAAAAGCCCTCCGGCTTTACCAACACCAGGTGGATGCCATCAAAGCCGCGCTTTCAGGCGACAACTATGTGTTGACCACCGGGACCGGATCAGGAAAAAGTCTTGCCTATATCATTCCCATTGTAAATGACGTGTTGTCGCATGGCAGTGGCCGTGGCATTCAAGCGATTATTGTCTATCCCATGAACGCCTTGGCCAACAGCCAGGAAAAAGAACTGACCAAATTTTTATGTGAAGGATATCCAGACAATCAGCCGCCGGTATCTTTTAAACGTTATACCGGCCAGGAATCTGAAGAAGAAAAAACCCAAATCATCCAAACCCCTCCGGATATTCTTTTAACAAACTATGTCATGCTCGAATTGATTTTAACCCGACCCGCCGAGAAAAAACTCATCCGATCTGCCCAGGGCTTGAAATTTCTTGTTTTGGATGAATTACATACATATCGCGGCCGCCAGGGCGCGGATGTTGCCATGCTGGTTCGCCGACTCCGGCAAACCGTATCACCAAACGGGCATACGCCGTTTCAATGCGTCGGCACATCCGCGACCCTTGCCGGTCCCGGAACTCTTGAACAGCAATGCCGAGAAGTGGCGGGCATTGCATCAAAGCTGTTCGGGTCACACGTAAAACCCGAGCGGATTATTTATGAAACCCTTACACCCATCACCCGGGTGGATGAAATTGCCAAAGATGATTTTAAGGTTCGCCTGAAAAAATCAGTCATCGATTGGAATAATGACACCCATACCTATGAATCGTTTATTCAAAACCCCCTTTGTATTTGGATTGAAAACACTTTGGGCATTGAAAAGGATTTGACCGGCAGGCTTAAGCGCTATCAGCCCATCCCCATTCAAGGCGAAAACGGTGCGGCCAAAAAGCTCGCTGACGTCACCGGGTTAGAGGAAGAATTTTGTATCCAAAAAATTCAAGACGCCCTGCTCAAAGGTTTTGCCATTAAAAATCCCCATACCGACACCCCGGTGTTTGCATTTAAAGTGCATCAGTTTTTAAGCAAAGGAGATACGGTATACGCATCCCCGGAACCGGAAGATATACGCTATATCACCCTAAACGGCCAGCAATTTGTCCCAGGAAGCGGCAAGACCAAAATTTTGCTGCCGCTTCAGTTCTGCCGTGAATGCGGCCAGGAATATTTTAGTGTTTGGAAAATTGAAAATCCGCAGGATAATACCTTCTTTTTTACTGCTCGGCACCCATCACAGCCCCAAGAAGAAGGGACGCCAGGCTATCTTTATATCCGCCAGGATTTCCCCTGGCCTGATACGGAAATAGACATGATCCAGCGGCTGCCGGAAGACTGGATTGAAGATGAAGGCTTCAGGGGCCACGTGGCTCATAGTAAAAGGCGATATCTTCCACAAAAAATTTGGATCTATCCGGATGGCCGTTTGTGTGAGGAGGACAATACACCCGGCACGGTCGCCGGTCATTTCATCCCTTCTCCTTTTGTATTATGCCTAAGATGCGGCGTGGCTTACAATCCCCGGATCCGATCCGATTTTCCAAAACTCGCCACCTTGGCTACAGAAGGCCGAAGCACTGCCACGACCATCTTGAGTCTTTCAACGATCCAGAATTTACGAAAAGTTGATTCTCTAAAGCCGGAAGCCCAAAAACTTTTAAGTTTTACGGATAACCGCCAGGATGCCTCTCTTCAAGCCGGTCATTTTAATGATTTTATCGAAATCAGCCTACTTAGGTCGGCGTTATACCATGCGCTTGAAAACGCCGGAGCAGAAGGGATCTCCCATGACAAATTGCCCCAGAGTGTCTATGATGCGTTGAATCTGAGCTTGACTGAATTTGCAGCATTGGTTCCGGATGAACATGCCATTGCAAGGATCAACAATATCAAACGAGCCTTTAAGGAAGTCCTGGGCTATCGCCTATACCACGATCTGCGCCGCGGATGGCGGATCGTCGCGCCCAATTTGGAACAATGCGGTCTTTTAGAAATTGAATATCCGGATCTGGTCCAAATTTGCGCTGCCGATGATTTATGGAAGGGGCATACTGTTTTGGCAAAAGCCACACCGGAAAAAAGAATGCAAATATGTAAAATCGTTCTGGATTATATGCGCCGGGGATTGGCCATTAAAGTGGATTATCTGAGACCGGATTACCAGGAACGCATCCGCCAGCAAAGCAGCCAACTGTTGAAATGGCCCTGGGCCATTGGGGAAGAGGAAATCATGGCCTATTCATCTTGCTGCTTTCCCAGGGCAAAAATAAGAGACACGGAATTACCAGACAATTTATTTGTATCCCCAAAAGGCGCTTTGGGGATTTATTTGCGCCGGGCTTTCCCTGAATTTAAAAATCAGATCCATACGGATCAGGGTAAAATTATCATTTTTGAACTTTTTAAAGCACTTGAAAAAGGCGGGCTGATTGAAGCCTGCGCAGACCCCCATCGGGAGGATCCCCTTCACGTGCCGGGCTATCAAATTCCTGCGGTTTCCATGATATGGAAAGCCGGTGATGGCCGTCGGGCATTTCACGATCCTTTAAGGACGCCCAATATCCCCGAAAAAGGGGGCCGCACGAATCCGTTTTTTGTAAATCTATATAAACATACGGCAACATCCATGAAAGGCTTGTTTGCACGGGAGCATACCGCCCAGGTGGCTTATGATCAAAGGGAAACGCGAGAAACAGATTTTCGAAAAGGCAATCTGCCGATTATGTATTGCTCGCCCACCATGGAACTGGGGGTGGATATCGCGGAACTCAATTGCGTGAACATGAGAAACGTCCCTCCCACACCCGCCAATTATGCCCAACGCAGCGGCCGCGCCGGCCGAAGCGGCCAGCCGGCCTTGATCACCACCTATTGCGCCCAGGGCAATTCCCATGATCAGCATTTCTTTTCAAGACCGGAGCAAATGGTGGCCGGTATGGTTTCAACGCCTAAAATTGATCTGGCCAATGAGGATCTCATCCGATCCCATGTGCATGCAATCTGGCTGGCTGAAACAGGACTTGATCTGGGAAAATCATTAAAAGATATTCTGGATGTTTCCGGACATCATCCCAGCCTGAATCTTTTAGACCGTGTCAAAGATGCCGTGCATGCAGAAGCGCCGAAACAAAAGGCGGCTGTAAAAATAGCGGCGTTGATGAAAGACTTGTCCGATGAATTGTCTGTTTCAGATTGGTATTCTGAGAACTGGATCAAAGAAGTTTTAGCCCATGTAGGACAAAATTTTGAAAGGGCGTGTGATCGCTGGAGAAACCTTTTTCAGGCAGCCGTGAGTCAACGGGACCGCCAGACCGATGTCATCAATGACGTCTCACGGTCTCCTCAGGATCGGGAAAATGCCCGCAGGCTCCGCGCCGAGGCCGAATCTCAGATTGAATTGCTGCTTCAAGCCAGCGCATCGCTTCAATCCGATTTTTACAGCTATCGGTATTTTGCCGGCGAGGGCTTTTTGCCCGGATATAATTTCCCCAGACTGCCGCTGTCGGCCTTTATTCCCGGCCGGTCCAGGCGGGGTGTCCACGATAAAGACGAATTTGTATCCAGGGCAAGATTTTTGGCGATTTCCGAGTTCGGACCGGGTAATTTTATTTACCATGAAGGCGCAAGATTTATTATTCACCGGGTTATTATGGCGCTTGATAAAGATCAGGACATGGCATCCGGTAGAATCAAGCAATGCCGTCATTGCGGATATATTTATCCCATTTTAAACGGAGACGGCATTGATTTGTGTGAAATCTGCAAAACACCATTTGAAACAGATTCCATCCTGGATAAATTGTTTCGGCTCCGCAATGTTTCCACCCGGCGAAAAGACCAAATCACCTGCGATGAAGAAGAAAGAACCCGATACGGCTATTACATCCAAACCGGTTTTCGATTCGCCGAGCGCGGAGGCCAAGCCTCGCATCGCATTGCCGAAGTCAAATCGGTTGATGGACAGGTGGTAGCCACTCTGAAATACGGCCACGGCGCCACCATTTGGCGGATGAATTTGGGATGGAAAAATAGGCCCAAAAACGCGGCCAAAGGATTTTTGCTCAATACCGAACGCGGATTATGGGTAAAAGAAAGCGCAGATAATCAGGCTGAAGACAACCTTTCCAATTTCGCCCCAGGCCGTATCCAGCGGGTGGTTCCCTATGTTGAGGATCGGAAGAATTGTCTGATCATTGAACCTTCAAAACCCTTGGACTCAGAGGTAATGGCCTCTCTTCAATCCGTATTTAAAGAAGCCATCCAGCGGCTTTATCAGTTGGAGGAATATGAACTGGCCGCCGAGCCCTTGCCCTCATCCGATGATCGGCAGGTAATTTTATTATATGAAGCAGCTGAAGGCGGGGCCGGGGTGTTGAGACGATTGATCGACGATGCCACGGCCATCCATCAAATCGCCCGGTGTGCATTGGATCTTTGCCATTTCAACCCGGATGACGGCTCTGATCTGGGCAAAGCCCCTCATTCAAAAGAAGAATGTGTGGCCGCCTGTTATCATTGCTTGATGAATTATTCCAATCAAAGGGATCACATGCTGCTGGACCGCCATCGGATCAAAGACCTACTTTTGGAATTATCCCATGCCCGTGTGGAAACAGCGCCCACGCAAATCCCTCGCGCCGAGCATCTGAAACGACTGAAAAACAACACGGATTCTCAATTGGAAAGAGACTGGTTGGATTTTATGGATGTCCGTAATCTAAGGCTGCCTTCCCGCGCCCAGGTATGGATGGAGCCATGTCATACACGGCCTGATTTTGTCTATGATGCCTGTCATGCGGTGGTTTACATTGACGGACCGTCCCATCAGTATCCGGACCGCAAGCAAAGGGATGCGGCCCAAACAGCGTGTATGGAAGATTGCGGGTATACCGTAATACGGTTTACCGACTCACAACAATGGGATATGATGATTCGAAATTATCCGCATGTATTTGGGAGCATGGAATGAATTTTACAACCGGTTCTTTGGTGAATGCGCGCGGCAGGGAATGGGTGGTGTTGCCGGGATCGGATTCAACCCTTCTGCATCTGCGGCCCTTGGTCGGATTCGACGATGAAATCACCGCTGTTTATCTTCCTTTGGAACAAGTCACCTCTGCTTCTTTTGATCTTCCGGACCCCCACGACATCGGCGACCACCGTTCCTGCAGGCTTTTAAGAGACGCCATCCGGCTGGGGTTTCGATCTTCGGCCGGGCCGTTTCGGTCTTTCGGCCGTATTGCAGTAGACCCCAGGCCCTACCAACTGGTGCCGCTGCTCATGGCGCTGAAACTCGATCCGGTCCGCCTGCTGATTGCCGATGATGTGGGTATCGGCAAAACCATTGAAGCAGCCATGATCGCCCGGGAACTTCTGGATCGGGGCGAAATCCAGAGAATCGCCGTGCTGTGCCCGCCCCATCTGGCTGAACAATGGCAATGGGAATTAAAAGAAAAATTTCACATTCACGCGGAACGGGTGCTCCCCAGCACGGTCCGGCAGCTTGAAAAAGGGCTCGGGGTCGGCACGTCTTTGTTTGACGTGTATCCATTTGTCATTGTCTCAATGGATTACATAAAATCTGATCGCCGCCGGGATGAGTTTATCCGGACATGCCCGGAAATGGTGATTGTGGATGAAGCCCATTCCTGCGCCCATGCATTGGGCAGCCGCAGCCGCAAACAGCGGTATCAGTTGATTTCTCAAATTTGTGCTCAACCGGATCGTCATGTGATCCTGGTCACTGCCACCCCCCATACCGGAAAAGAAGACACCTTCCGGTCTTTATTGTGTTTTCTTGACCCTGAATTTATCCATCTGCCCGATGACCTGTCCGGCGACCACAATCTGCTGCATCGAAAGCGCTTGGCCGCGCATTTTATCCAGCGCCGCAGGGGCGATATTCGCTCCTTTATGGCCGATGACACGCCGTTTCCTGAGCGGTGGACCCAAGAGGAATCCTATCAGCTCACCCCGGAATACCGGGCGTTGTTCCAAAGAATCATTCAATACGCGCGCGAAACCATTCAAAGCTCGGACACTATTACCAAATCATTCGGAAGCCAAACATATCAGCAGCGCATCCGATGGTGGTCGGCCCTGGCCCTGCTGCGCACCCTGGGCTCAAGTCCGGCTGCGGCCGCCGCCACCTTACGCTCCCGGGCCGCCGGCCTGGATGCCCAAACCGAAGAAGACGCCGACGAGATCGGACGGCGCACTATTTTGGATATGTTGGATGACGCATCCGGTGAAGGCATGGACCTGGTTCCCGGAAGCGATATTTGGCCTGAAGAAGACACGCAATCCCCCCACCGCCGGCGGCTTCTGGATATGGCCCGGCAAGCGGAAAAACTAATCGGCGAAAAAGACGAAAAACTCACCAATGCCACCCGATTAATCCGCCAGGTGGTCCGGGACGGCTGGCATCCGGTGGTTTTTTGCCGCTATATTCACACCGCCGAATATCTGGCCGATCATTTGCGCAAGGAATTGCGAAATGTCGACGTAGCGGCTGTCACCGGCCTGCTCCCGCCGGCCGAACGCGAAGATCGGGTCAAACAGCTGTCCGAATCTCCCAATCGGGTCCTTGTGTGCACGGATTGCTTAAGCGAAGGCATTAATCTTCAATCCCATTATGATGCAGTCATTCATTATGACCTATCCTGGAATCCCACGGTGCATGAGCAGCGGGAAGGCCGGGTGGACCGGTTCGGCCAGCCAAGTTCCAAGATCCGGGTCATTACCTATTATGGCGTGGACAACCAGATTGACGGCATTGTGTTGGATGTTTTGATCCGCAAGCACAAGGCCATTCGAAAATCCTTGGGCATTCATGTGCCGGTTCCCGAAGACGTGGACAAGGTCATGGAAGCCATCATGGAAGGCCTGCTGTTAAAAGGCAAGGACAAAGGCCCCCAGGATCAGCTTCTCCTTCCCTTGAAAATCAAGGAGCCTAAAATCGATCAATTCCTGGGCCAATGGGACAAGGCCGCCAAGCAGGAGGAAAAGCGCACCCAAACCCTGTTTGCCCAACGCACCATCAAAGTGGACGAAGTCTCCCGCGAATTAAACGAAGCCCGGGAAGCCATTGGAACCGTATCCGATATCCGTTGTTTTATGCTGGATGCGATCAGGCTCTATGGCGGGACCGCCACGCCGGTTGCGGATTCTTTAAGTCAGCACAATCCAGGCTTTCGATTGGATTTCACCCATATGCCTGAATCCGTCAAAGACCGGCTCAATATGCCCAAGGCCCTTACCGCCCGTTTTCTGCTGCCTGTTGATGCAACCGAAACCTATCTGTGCCGGACCCATCCCCTTGTGGAGAATCTGGCCGCCTATGTGTTTAACAGCGCGCTGGATCCGGCCGAACCCTCCAAAGCCAAACGATGCGGTGTCATCCGGACAAAGGCTGTGTCCCGGCGCACCACCTTGATGCTGGTGCGGCTGCGGTATCATTTGAATGCATCCTGGAATGAATCAATCCGGACTCAGTTGGCCGAAGAATGCCGGCTTGTGGGATTTGAAGGCCCGCCCGATCAGGCCCAATGGCTCGATCCGGAAAGCGCCGCCCGACTCTTGTCTGCCGCCCCTGATGAAAACATTCACCCGGATCAGGCGGCCACTTTTATCCGGCGCGTCACCGAAGGCTATGGGTTTATACGGCCCGATATTGAAAAACTGGCCCATGAACGCAGTCGGGTTCTGCTTGCTGCCCATCAGCGGGTCAGATCTGAGGCCAAAATAAAAGGGCTGAAATACACTGTCACGCCCCAGTTGCCGCCGGATGTGCTTGGAATTTATATTCTGCTTCCCGTGATTTCCCAGGGAGGGCAATTATGAGAAACCAGAACCGGGAAATGTTTGCGGCCATTCACACCGAAGGCGGTCTTTTGCCGGCCGATATCCTGGAGCGGATTGCATCCGGCGATAAAGACATCAAAGGACTTGATCCGTCCGATTATCACCTGGCTGCTGGTGAAAAATTAAACGAAGCCATTAACCGGTCCTGGAACCGGCTCAAAGCCGTATGGCAGAAATTTAAATCCGAACGCGCCTTTCTTGCCCAAGAAGACACCGGCACCTCCATTACCCGGGAAAACTGGATGTTGCCTATGTTTCAGGAACTGGGATACGGCCGGCTTTTTGCCGAAAAAAAAGCCCAACTCATCGAAGACAAGTCCTATTCCATCTCCCACTTTTGGCACAAATCCCCCCTTCATCTGGTGGGGTGCAACATCCATCTGGACAGCCGCATGGCCGGGATCCGGGGCGCGGCCACGGCATCACCCCATTCCATGGTCCAGGAATTTTTAAACCGGTCCGATGTCCATCACTGGGGCATGGTGTCTAATGGGTTGGTGCTTCGGCTGCTTCGGGACAACAAGCGTTTTTCCCGCCAGGCATTTGTGGAATTTGACCTGGAAACCATGTTTGATGAAGACCTGTTTTCCGATTTTGTCATGCTCTGGCTGTTATGCCACCAGTCCCGCCTTGAAGCCGAGGATCCGGCCGACTGCTTCCTGGAACAATGGCATCAGCAAGCCCAGGAACAGGGCATCCGGGCCCTGGATCGGTTGAGAACCGGCGTGGAAGCCGCCATCCAGCGATTGGGGCAGGGGTTTTTGTCTTATCCGGAAAATTTCTTGTTAAAGGAAAAGCTCCGCTTGGGCACTCTGGATAAACAAGAATATTTTCACCAGCTGCTCCGCTTGATTTATCGGCTTTTGTTTCTTTTTACCGCAGAAGACCGGGGTCTGCTTCATGATCCCAAGGCCCCGCCCGAGGCAGTCAAACGGTATATGGATTATTATTCCGCCACCCGGCTGCGCCTTCTTTCAGGAAAAATTTCAGGCTCCCGGCACAAAGATCTCTATGAAATGTTAAAACTGGTCATGGCCAAGCTGGAAACCGATTCCGGCTGCCCGGAACTGGCTTTGCCGGCCTTGGGCGGTTTTTTATGGTCCCATGAGGCCTTGGCCGATCTCATGGATGCCGCCATTTATAATATGGATTTTTTATCCGCCATCCGGGAATTGGCATATACCCAGGACAATCATATCCGCCGGCAGGTGGATTTTAAAAATCTGGGGGCCGCTGAATTGGGCAGCGTGTATGAGTCCCTGCTGGAACTTCAGCCGGATATCAATGTGGACAGCGCCGCATTTCAATTAAAGATCATCGCGGGTCATGAACGCAAAACCACCGGCTCCTACTACACCCCCACGGATTTGATCAATTGCCTGCTGGATTCTGCCTTAGACCCAGTGCTCGATGAAGCCGCCCGTTCTGACGATCCCCAGTTGGCGATTTTAAACTTAAAAGTCTGCGACCCGGCCTGCGGCAGCGGCCATTTTCTTTTGGCTGCGGCCCACCGCATGGCCAAACGGTTGGCCGTGGTGCGCACCGGCGATCTTGAGCCGTCTCCAGCCGCTGTCCGGCAAGCGCTTCGGGATATTATCGGCCGATGCATTTACGGCGTGGACATCAACCCCATGGCCGTGGAGCTCTGCAAGGTCAATTTATGGCTGGAAGCCTTGGTGCCGGGAAAGCCGCTTTCTTTTTTGGATCACCACATCCGTTGCGGCAACAGCCTGCTGGGCGTTACGCCCGCATTGATGAAAAAAAGCATTCCTGATGAGGCGTTTACCCCCATCACCGGCGATGACAATTCAGTTTGTTCCGCATACAAGCGCCGGAACCGGGAGGAAAGATTGAATGTTTCCCAGATGACCCTGGAACCGGCCCTAAAGCTAAAGACCATGTCCACCCGGATGACCCAATTAAACGCCATGCCCGATGAGGATATTTTCCAGCAAAAGCAAAAACAAGCCGACTGGCAAACATGGATGCATTCTGATGATTATGCCCATGCCTGTTTAACGGCCGATGCCTGGTGCGCGGCCTTTGTGTGGAAAAAAGACAGGACCAAGGAACCGGCTGTCACCTCTGAAATTTTTAGGGAATTATCCGCAGATCCCCATGCGGTGGATGAAAAATTAAAAAAAGAGATTCACAGGCTTTGCGAGGATTACCGGTTTTTTCACTGGCACCTGGCGTTCCCGGATGTGTTTCAGGTGCCGGATGATGATTCCTCTTTCGAAAACGCGCTCACCGGATGGAACGGCGGGTTTGATGTGGTTTTGGGCAATCCGCCCTGGGAGCGGGTCAAGCTCCAGGAAAAAGAATGGTTTGCCGCCAATGTGCCGGAAATCGCGCAAGCCCCCAATGCAGCGGCACGAGGACGATTGATCCAAAAACTTCAAACCCAAGACCCGGAAATGTATGCCCGCTTTCAGGAGGCGCTTCGCCATTCAGAAGGGATGAGCCATCTAATCAGAAGTTCTGGCCGTTATCCTTTATGCGGCCGGGGGGATATCAATACCTATACGGTATTTGCAGAGACCAAAAGAACCATCATCAATTCCAATGGCCGGGTGGGATGTGTGCTGCCATCCGGCATTGCCACCGACGACACCACCAAGTTCTTTTTTGATGATCTTATGTCATCCAAGTCATTGGTCAGTTTATATGATTTTGAAAACCGAAAAAAGATATTTCCGGCAGTGGATAGCCGAATGAAGTTTTGCCTGCTGACCATGACAGGCGCCAAAAGACCGGCTACATCCGGCGCCCGGTTTGCGTTTTTTCTGCTCGATGTTCAAGACTTGAAAAAACCGGACAAAATCTTTACCTTAACCGCCGATGATATCGAGCTGATCAACCCCAACACCAAAACCTGCCCCATTTTTCGCTCCCAGAAAGACGCAGACCTCACCAAAGCCATCTATCAAAGGGTGCCCGTGCTGATCAAGGAAAAGGCAAAAGACGGCAATCCCTGGGGAATTAAATTTTCAACAATGTTTCACATGTCCAATGACTCCCATTTATTTAAAACCAAACAGGAACTCCAAGACAATGGCTGGGAATTGCACGGCAATGTTTTTGAAAAAGGTGAT
>FWPV01012598.1_pt1 | contig 13001 bp, 8 predicted proteins | sample 2228371 | NCBI WGS metagenome assembly FWPV01 (sample SAMEA103939776, study PRJEB20133) | metagenome | reverse complement strand
ACAGAACATCCGAGCCAACGTGGCTTGCGCCGCATTGGAACGCCCCCGCGCACGGCTCTGGTCTCCCCTCTCCAGCGAAGCTGGAGAGGGGGAGGGGGTGAGGACGAACCAGCGCATCCCCATGCCATCACGCCTGTCGGCGCTCATACGTTCTGTCCGCCCCTGAACGCCCTGTGGGGAGGCAAGCCCCCAACGCCGGGAGGGTCAGGGGAAACCGGGGTTCCCCTGACTTTAGCAATTGGCCGTGATCGGCAGGTAGAGCCGTCGGGGCAGATCGCGGCTCTGCTCGGGCAGCGCCGGTTCCTCCTCGGCCGCGCCGGCCCAGTTGATCGGCCCCGGGTCCACGCCGTTGACCAGTCCGAGCGGCTGGAACATCTGCGCGGTCATGCCGGGGAAAATTGCTCCCAGGTTCGGGTTCCCCAGGCGCCTGAGAATAATCTCGCCCAGCACGACCCGAAAATCGGTGGTGATCCGCAGATCCTGACCCTGGTCCAGGTCTTGCAGGCCGGGCCAGGAGCCGTAGACCTGCCCGCCGTTGACCCCGCCGCCGAGGACCAGCATGACGTTGCCGTGACCATGGTCAGTGCCGTTGCTGGCGTTGCGCCCCAGGCGCCGGCCAAACTCACTCATCACCACAATAGTTAAGCGGCCCTGGTAATCAATCAGGTCGCTGTACAGGGCGAACAGGCCCTGGGAGAGCATCCCCAGCCGGTCGGGCAGGTAGCCGTTGCCGTCGCTCTGGGCCTGGTTCTCGTGGGTGTCCCATCCACCCAGGTCCACCGTCGCGATGCGCAGCCCCTGCTCCATCTTCACCAACTGCGCGACGGTGCGCAGCGCATTGCCGAAGGAGCCGGTGGGGTAGGTGACGCCATCGCGCGGGGTGTAGGCGCCCGGATTGGCGGCGCGAATGGCCTTGATCGTCTCGATCGTGCGGCGACCGGCGATGTCCAGGGGGTTCAGGCCGCTGCCGGGGTAGAAGCTCTCCAGCGTGCGCAGCAGCGGATAGTTCTCCTCGGGGCGGTTGTAGCGCCAGTAGCTGTTGATGGTAAACGAACGGGGATTGGGCATCGCCACCGCATCGCGGTAGGCCAGGAGCGAGGCCGGCGTCTGGTTGCCTGCTGAGACCGCGGGCAACAGCCCGGCGCTCAGGCCGCTGGTTTGCAGATGGCGGGTGATCCAGCCGCTGGCGGTGGTCTTGTTGCCTGGCGTCCCGCGCTCGATGTAGTCCATCGCATCGAAATGGCTGCGCGTATCGTCGTCGAGGCCACAGGCGTGAACCAGGGCCAGCCGCCCGGCGTCGTACAGCTCCTTAAGGTGGGGCATTTTGCTGTTCAGGCCGAAGCTGCTCGTGCCGTAGGAGGGGTTGCGCGGCTCGATCCGCAAGGGCGCGTTCTCGCCCGTCAGGGGCAATGCCAGCGGGCCACGGGCCTGGCGATAGGCCGGGTCGTCGTAGGGACAGAGTAGACTCAAGCCGTCGCACCCACCGCGCAGGAAGACGACCACCAGAATCTCATCGTTGCCAGCGGCGCTCACCGGGTCAGCGAAGACGAGCTGGCTGAGCCGACCGGCTGCCAGGGCAGCAATCGCCGCGCTGCATCCTACCAGAAACTCTCGTCGTGTAACTTCCACGATCTGTTCCTCCTGATCTGCGATGAAATGGAGTTTTCCGGGAGGGCCTGGGATAGCTGTGGAAGGGCCTGGCCCGCCCGAACCCTCCCCTTCCGGCACATAGAGAACATAAGGCCGGGCGGAGGGGGGAACCCGCCCGGCCAACCGAGGGCGACCAGGGGGGGAAGGTCAACCCTCCAGTAGAACGCGCCAGGCACAGAACCTAGCGCAGGTTGAATTCGGGGCTCATAGCCAGAAGCTGCACCATCGCGCGCACCCGATCATAAACGCCTTCCATTGCGCCCCAGTCGGGGGCGCGCGGCGTCGGGCGCGGCGGGGCGTTGGGGTCGCCGCCAAAGGCGAGGAAGTTTGTCAGCTCCGCGCGAACCCGCGGCGTCAGCTCGAACCCGCACAGTCGCCGGCTCCAGTCGTCCACGATCTGGCGACACGAGGCATTCAGGTTGGTCTGTGCAATAATGTCAATGGCTACGTTGCCGCCCCACGACTGGGTCATCGAATAGAAGCTGTTCCAGCGCGCCAGCAGGCTATTCGTGTTGGCCCAGTAACTGGCCGTATCCGGGTGGCCGGTTGGCGTATCCCAGTCGAAGAGCTGGTGGCCGCTCTGGTCGGCATTGTAGAACAGACTGCTCCAGTAGCCGCCGCGGGTGGCATCGCCATCAACAGCCTCCACATCGGTGGGCAGCCGGGCGTCCGTCGCGCGGAGAAAGGCCCACAAGGCCTCGAGCGGCCGGCGCATCTTGCGCCCGAAGGTGGCGCGGCACTCAGGCGAAAGCACAATCGCGCGCACCACCTGGCGGATCTGATCGGGCGCCTGGCGATGGGCCATCCAGACCTCGACCGCCGCGTCAATCACCCGCTGCGGCGGGTCGTCGGCGATGAGCCGCCGGGCGAGTTTGGCGCAAATGTGACGCGCCGTGCCGGGGTGGTTGCAGAGCAGATCGAAGACCTTCCGACCGTCATCGAGAGCGGGCTGGTTGCGGGTGATGTTGGGCGCCGGCGGGATGCCTGGCGCCGGACGCACGGCCAGCACGGTCTTGGGGTTGGTGTCGTGCCAATCGCTGAGGATGTAAAACTCGCCGGTATTGGGGCGACCGTCGCGCCCGTTGGCGATCGTCCAGCCGGTGAAACAGCGAGCCGCTTCGTAGACATCGTCATCAATGTAGCCGCGCGGAAAGGTTTCGTTACCGTAGCTGATGGTCTCGATCAGGCCACGGTTGTCGTAGAACTTGAGATAATTGTCAGAGCCGAGGGTGTGCAACTCGAACAACTCGCGGGCGTAGTTCTCATTGCCGCCTTCGCCCCCGGCTGCGCGATTGGTGGCGTTGTCGAGGTAGAGCATCATGGCGACGCTCTTGCCCACTTCCTCGACAAAGGTGCGGAAATTCCCCAGGGCGTGAGTGCGGATCACGCGGTCGTAGGCCGGCCAGGTAGCGGCAATGTTCCCATCGGCGGTGGCCTTGACGTTGAAATGATTGTGCCAGAAGTCTACCAGCACCTCGTAGAGTTGCCGCCGGCTATAGACCGCGCGGATCCAGGTGGCGACGCGCACCTCATTGAAGGGACGGACCCGCTCGCTCCAGTCCATGGCCATACCGCTGTTGGCGCGGGTCCACAGTTCGGCGGTGCTGGCGCCGAGCAATTCGAGGGGGCGAGCCTGGTTCACGGTACCATAACGGATCTTCAGGCGCGTGGCCGCGATCTGCTGCTCACACGCGCTATCGTCAATCGTCGCCGGGTTGAGTTGCTGGTCAACCCAGCGCTCGTAGCACTCGTCAGGAGTAGCGCCGAGGGCATTGAACGCGGCCAGATCCTGGGCGCGCATGCCATAGGAGAGCCGGTTGAGCGCAACGCTCGCCGGAGAGGCCGGGGGCAAGACCTGGCAGGCCGCCAGGGCCGGCGCCGGCTCACCAACCAGCGTGTGCGCGGTTGCGGCAGTGGTCGCCAGAGCCACGCTACCGCCAAGCAGGTTCCGTCGAGTCAGCCTCATAGAGCCTCGTTTCATGCGCTGAGCGAGTCGTGGGATGCCGGCGCTTGCGCCGTTGGTGATGTGGCGCGAGCTGCGCCGACGCTGCCACCGCGCCCCGGCCCATACTCCCGGGGTTGACGCCCTCGTGAAGACCTGCGCGGTGGTCATTCGGGCGAGCGCAGTGTTAGTATAAAATCGGTTAAATGATTGACAAGGATGACAATGGTCCCGACCCTTCGGCGCTGTTGGTGAGACAGGTCGTACGAAGCAGGGTCGGCGGCGCGCGCTCGAACGGCTGGGTGTGAACGCGTCCCCGCTTCGGGCCACTTGCCCCGACAGGGGTTCTATGCTACGATGGCACACTGTCCCATGGAGATGCGCGCCAGACCCGGAGCACAGCAACGCCAGTAAAGACGATGATGCAGGAAGGGCGCGTCGTCCCTGCGACCCTCCCTGTTGCAGCTTCAGTTGAGACGTATGAAGCACACAGGCCCGGATATGGACTGGATCGTCGTCCGCGGCGCCCGCGAGCACAACCTGAAGAACATTGACGTGCGACTGCCACGCAACCGGCTCGTGGTAATTACCGGTCTATCGGGTTCGGGAAAAAGCTCTCTGGCCTTTGATACGATCTTTGCCGAGGGACAGCGCCGCTACGTCGAGAGTCTTTCAACCTATGCGCGTCAGTTTTTCGGACAGATCGAAAAGCCTGATGTGGACTCCATCACCGGCCTTTCGCCAGCCATCGCTATTGATCAGAAGAGTGGCAGCCGCAATCCTCGCTCAACCGTTGGCACCGTCACCGAGATCTACGACTTCTTGCGCCTGCTGTTCGCGCGTATCGGCCACCCCCACTGCCCACAGTGCAACCGCCTGCTGACCCGCCAAACGCCGCAACAGATTGTTGACGCCCTCCTGGCCCTCCCCGATGGCAGTCGGATCCTCGTCCTCGCTCCGGTGGTGCGGGGCCAGAAGGGCGAGCACCAGGCCATCTTCGACGACCTGCGCCGACGCGGTTTTGTGCGCGTGCGCGTTGATGGCGAAGTGTACGAACTGGACGAGCCGCCGAAACTGGAGAAGTACCGCCCCCATACCATCGAGGCGGTGGTGGACCGCCTGGTGATCCGGCATCCGCCAGGGGACGTTCTGCCCTCCACCCACCCCGACCGCGTGCGCCTGAGCGACTCAGTCGCAGCGGCGTTGAAACTGGGCGCCGGGCAGATGGCGGTACTCATCCTCGGCGGCGAGGAGTTGACCTTCTCCGAGCAGTTCGCCTGCCCCATCCACGGCCCCGTGAACCTGGGCAGCCTGGAACCCCGCGACTTCTCCTTCAACAACCCCCAGGGCGCCTGTCCGGTGTGTGGAGGACTAGGAATGGTACAGGAACTGGACCCGGCCCTGGTACTGCCTGATCGCAACAAATCGCTGCGCGACGGGGCGGTGGCGCCGTGGGCCGAGGGAGGCCGGACCAACCGGCGCTACTACGACGACCTGCTGGGTTCGCTGGCCGAGCATCTGGGCTTCTCGCTCGACGTGCCGCTGCGCGCCCTCCCACCCGAGGCGGTTGGCGCGCTGCTCTACGGCACCAACGGCGAGGCGCTGACCCTGCGCTACCACATCGGCGGCAAGGCGCGTGAGGTGCAGGCGCCCTTCGAGGGGGTCATCCCCAACCTGCGGCGGCGCTTCGCCGAAACCCGCGACGACGCCGAGCGCGAGGCCCTGGCCCGGTACATGACGCCACGCACCTGCAGCGCCTGTGAGGGCGCCCGTCTGCGCCCGGAGGTGCGCGCCATCACGGTGGCCGGGCACACCATCGCCGCGATCACCCGGATGACTGTGGCTGAGGCGCTGCGCTGGGCCGAGGGGTTGATCGAGGCCATCGGGGGACGGAACACGGGGACACGACCGCAGGAACCTGAAGGCGGGAACAGGGACAGCGGAGCGCTCGGGTCGCCCGGCGAGGCGGGGGCCGCAGCGGGTTGCGACGCCGGGGAGACGCGCCATCGCCAGGAGCCTCAGGCCAGGCTCAGCGAACGCGAGACGCTGATCGCGGCCCCGATTGTCCGCGAGATCCGCAACCGGCTGGCCTTTCTCTGCGATGTTGGCCTGGGCTACCTGGAACTGGACCGCTCGGCCGTGACGCTCTCCGGTGGAGAAAGTCAGCGCATCCGCCTGGCAACCCAGGTCGGCGCCGGGCTGTCCGGCGTGCTCTATGTGCTCGACGAGCCGAGCATCGGGCTGCACCCCCGTGACCACGACCGCCTGCTGCAAACGCTGCTGCGCCTGCGCGATCTCGGCAATAGCGTGCTGGTCGTCGAGCACGATGAGGCGACGATCCGCGCCGCCGACTGGGTGATTGACATCGGCCCCGGGGCGGGCGAGGCCGGCGGCGAGGTGATCGTCAGCGGCCCCCTGGCGGAGGTGATCGCCGAGCCGCGCTCGTTGACCGGCCAGTACCTCAGCGGCAAGCGCCGCATTCCCGTGCCGCCACGGCGCCGCAGCGGCAACGGCAAGCGCCTGGAGATCCGTGGCGCGCGCGAGCACAACCTTCAGGGCATCAACGTGAGCATTCCCCTGGGCGCCTTCGTCGTTGTCACCGGCGTGAGCGGCAGCGGGAAGAGCAGCCTGATTATGGATACCCTCTACCCGAAGGCGGCCCAGGTGCTCCACGGCGCCCGGGGGCGCGCCGGCGCCCACGATGCCATCCACGGCCTCGAACACCTCGACAAGGTCATCAGCATTGACCAGAGCCCGATCGGGCGCACCCCGCGCTCCAATCCCGCCACCTACACCCGGGTCTTCGACCCGATCCGCACCCTCTTCGCCGCCACGCCCGAGGCCCGCGCGCGCGGCTACGATGCCTCGCGCTTCAGTTTCAACGTCAAGGGCGGGCGTTGCGACGCCTGCGACGGCGAGGGGCTGATCCAGGTCGAAATGCAGTTCCTACCCGATCTGTTCGTGCCCTGCGAGGTCTGCGGCGGGACACGCTACAACCGTGAAACCCTCGACATCCGCTACCGCGGCAAGACAATCGCCGAAGTGCTGGACATGACGGTGGAGGAGGCAGCGCTCTTTTTCGCGCGGGTGCCGGCGATTAACGACCGCTTGCAGGCCCTGCGCGACGTTGGGCTGGGCTACATCCGGCTGGGCCAGCCTGCCACGACCCTTTCCGGCGGCGAGGCCCAGCGGATCAAACTGGCGAGCGAGCTGGCGCGGCGCTCCACCGGGCGCACCCTCTACATTCTCGATGAGCCGACGACGGGCCTCCATTTCGCCGATATCGAACAGTTGCTCTCGGTGTTGCAGCGGCTGGTAGATAGCGGCAACACCGTGGTGGTGATCGAACACAACCTGGACATGATCAAAAGCGCCGATTGGGTCATTGACCTTGGCCCCGACGGCGGCAGCGGCGGCGGGCGGCTCGTGGGCAGTGGCACCCCTGAGCAACTGGCGGCCCTGCCCGACTCCTACACCGGCGCCTATCTGCGCGCGCACCTCGGCCCCCCCCTCGGGGCATAGGGCTGTTGCAGTGGGTGTGCGGGCGTCCCGCCCGCAATGGCCTGGAGGCGGGCAAGACGCCCGCGCACCCCGGGTAGCGCCTTATCCCGGATGCGAACAGGTACTTCAGGCGATCTGTTCGCGATCCAGGCCGACGCGCTTTTGTCTGAACGGTCCACGTATCCCTTCTTTTACGGTATCATGCTTGCAGGTGGCCCGTGCAGCCGCGCCACGAACACCGGGATGCCAGAGGGAACTGGCGACGCCGCATTGTCCAGCGCATCTTCACAGCGCTCCACCGCAATTGTGATGAACGTGGCGGGAGGGGGCGTGGGAGGGCGAAGCCCTCTCCGCAAAAAACTATCCATCACAACCTGGTTGACAAACCAGTAGGTGTGGAGCTGAGCCCAGTATTGCAGGATCTCCTGATGAGCGCATCACACGACCGGGGGCACTCGCCCGAACCTGCGGGGCCACTGGCCGCGCCCCTCGCCATTGACCCCCGCGCCGCCGCCGCCGCCGACACCGCCAGCGCCGCCGCGGTCTTCGACGACTATCGCGGTCGGCTGGACCCCGACACGCTGCGTCGGCAGGAGGCCGATCTGGCCCTGTTCGCCTTCTTTCTCGGCCAGGTGCAGGCGATCCCCCCGGCGCAGGCGCCCGCCTTCGGGGCGCGCCTGGCCTACGATCCCCTCGCCTGGGCCAACGTTACCCACGGACTGATAGCGGCCTTCCTGCGCTGGCAGCTTCAGGAAGGCTACGCCATCGGGTCGATCAATGTGCGCCTGGCCACTGTGCGGCGCTACTGCGCCCTGGCCCACGCCGCCGGGGTGCTCTCCACCGAGGCCCTGGCGCTGATCCGCACCGTGCGCGGCTACAGCGGGCGCCAGGCCCGCGCCATCGATGCCCAGCGCCGCCGCGCGGCCACGCCGACCCGCGTCGGGGCCAAGAAGGCCGCGCCGATGGTGCTGACCCCGGCGCAGGTGCGCGCCCTGAAGCGGCAGCCCGATACCCCCCAGGGCCGCCGCGATGCGCTGATCATCTGCCTGCTGGCCGACCTTGGCCTGCGCGTGGGCGAACTTGCCGCCCTCGAGGTTGGCGCGCTTGACCCCGCTCGCGGCACCCTGACCTTCTACCGCGAGAAGGTCCATACTACGCAGACCCACCAGCTCAGCCGTGACGCGCTGGAGGCTGCCCGAGCCTACCTGGCCGCCGACGCCCTCGCCGCCGGTCCCCTGCTGCGCGGCTCGCGCAAGAATGGGGAGCTGTGGGGCGCCATGTCGGCGCGGGCCATTCGGGAGCGGGTGGCCATTCTGGGCGAGCGGATCGGCATCACCGGCCTCGCGCCACACGATTTGCGCCATACCTGGGCCACGCGCGCCGCCCGGGCGAAGAGCGACCCGTTTGCCCTGCGCGACGCGGGCGGTTGGAGCAGCCTGCTGATGCCCGGTCGCTACGTGCAGGCCAGCGAGGTGGCAAATAGTCGCATTTCCCTCGATGACGAAGATAGCTGAAATCGGGGAAACCGGGTTTCCCCGCGCCCCTGCCTGTGGTTTAAGGGTGGATAGAACATCCGCTAAACGAATGCGAACGGCGTGCCGGACTGTTCCAGGGGGGCGCGCCAGCCCATCAATATCGGAGCAATCAGGTATAGGGCCGGTGTCGCGCAGCGCCCCCAGGAGGCTGGCGCTGCGCGAAGCGCGGATCGGAACAGGCGCAGCCTGCCGCCCGCATACAGGCCCAACGCGGCGCCGCTCCGGGCGCCCTGGTCAGGAAGCGTGGTGAGCCTGCTCGAAATCGATCGGCTGCGCGTGGTCTACCCCAATGGTCACGAAGCGCTGCGCTCGGTGTCGTTGCGCGCCGGGCGCGGTGAGATTGTTGCGGTGATCGGGCGCTCCGGCGCCGGCAAGTCAACCCTGCTGCGCTGCATTGCGGGGCTTCAGCGTCCCACCGCCGGCAGGATCGTCCTCGCGGGCGAGGATATTGTCACTGCGGGGCCGGAGCGTCTGCGAGTGATCCATCGCCAGGTGGGGTTCATCTGGCAGGAGTACCATCTGGTTGAACGGCTCTCGGCCTTCGCCAATGTGCTGATCGGGCGGCTCGGGCACAACTCCAGCCCGGCCAGTCTGCTGGGGTACTTCAACCGCCATCACCGCGCCGTAGCCGCGCGGCAACTGGAGCGGGTCGGGTTGCTGGAGAAGGCGCGACAGCGCGCCGACCGTCTCTCGGGGGGCGAGAAGCAGCGCGTGGCAATTGCCCGCGCCCTCGCCCAGGAGCCGGTGCTGCTCCTGGCCGATGAGCCGGTCGCCAGTCTCGACCCGGAGCTGGCTACGCAGGTGCTCGGCGATCTGAGCCGTATCGCCCGCGAGGATGGGGTGCTGACCTTGATGAACCTGCACCAGGTGGCGCTGGCCCGCGCCTTCGCCGACCGGGTGGTGGGGATCGCCCGGGGCGAAGTGGTCTACGATGGCCCGCCGCAGGGCCTCGACACGCCGGCCCTGGAACGGATCTACCGCTTCGATCGCCCTGCGGTAGAGGCGCTGGAGCAGGGAGCCGAGACAGCTCATGGCCGCTGACACACCGCCGCGCCACTCGTCCGCCCAACGTGAGCAGTTGCTCAGCCCCTGGCCGCGCCTCACCCTGCGCCAGGCGCTGGCCATAATCATCACGCTGGCCGTGCTGCTCTGGTCACTGCGCGGTAGTGGCGCGAGCCTGGGCGCGCTGATCGAAGGCACGCCCACGATGCTCGACTTCCTGCGGCGTATCTTCCCGCCTCGCTGGGACGTGCAACCGGTGGCGCTGGCCGTGCCCGGCGCGCCCGAGGCGCAGATCGTCATCCCCTTGCCGCGGGTTGTGCCCTACATCGTCGAAACGCTGCACATGGCGCTGATCGGCACACTCCTCGGGGTCGCGCTCTCCTTCCCCTTCGGCTTGCTGGCGGCCCGCAACCTGGCGCCACACCCCCTGGTGTACCACGCGACACGCCTGCTCCTGAACATCAACCGGGCCATCCCCGATATCCTCTTCGCCCTGATCTTCGTCGCAGCCGTCGGGTTGGGACCCTTCGCCGGCGTGCTGGCGCTGGGGGTGGGGGCCATCGGCGCGCTGGGCAAACTCTACGCCGAGGCCATCGAAGCCATTGACCCGGGACCAACCCTCGCCGTGCGGGCCACCGGGGCCAGCCGGCTCCAGACCTTTGTCTACGGCGTGTTGCCCCAAGCCCTGCCGCTAATGGCCTCCTACTCGCTGCTGCTGTTCGAGCACAACGTCCGCTCGGCAACCATTCTGGGCCTGGTCGGCGCTGGTGGAGTGGGCTTCATCCTGACCACGTACATCAGCCTTTTTCAGTACCGCGAACTGATCGGCGCGCTGATCCTGATTATCATCATGGTAACGCTTATCGATTGGCTGAGTGGCCAGCTCCGCAGGCGGATCATCTGAAGATTGGGGAAACCGGGTTTCCCCATCCCCCTCCCTGTGGGGGGTGCCAGCCGCTCCCACCAGCGGTTGGGACATGGGGAAACCGGGTTTCCCCATCCCCCTCCCTGTGGGGAGGGTTTCACCTGATGTGAAAATGTGGTGATCCCGTTTACGGTGGGCAGCACTGTCGTCTTTCCCGCTGACCGCTGTGGCGGGTGGGCCTTGCGCGCTGGTTGTACAACGAGCAAAACGGGGCGGAATGTGAGCATCCATCGCGATGAGCGCTTGATGCAGGAGCTGCGCGAGCGCCAGGTGACCCCGCAAGGGCGAGCCAAACTGCGCGAGCGCGTGCCGGTGGAGCGTAGCCTGGCCCATATCGGTCACTGGCAGGGCGACCGTGCCCGCTATCGGGGCGAGCGCAGGAACCTGTTCGATTTGCGGCGTACGGCCGTGATTCATAACCTTCACGTCATTGCCCGCGCGCCGGCCGTCGCCAACGCGGCGTGAGAATACTCTACCGGCGCTCTAGATGGCGCCGCGGGCGCACCGGTCTCCGACTCACCCGCGGCGCCGCCTGCGTTCACCCCAGACTGACCAGGCACGTCGCCAGTTTGCGCCGATAGGCCGCACCGGAGAGCTTCTCCCAACGGGCGGGCAGATCGGCGCCCAGGTGGGCGGCCTGCTGCTCGCGCTGCGCCAGGTAGGCCGCCACGGCGGGGCCGGTCTGCGGATCATCGGCGTGGGGCGCGAGTATGTGCCGGGCCACGCTGATGTCGTTGAGCACCCCCAGGTGATCCTGAAAAGCCATCAGCGGCTTGATGACCTCGTCGGCGTGAGAGCCGAGGGTCTCGGCGAAGAACTCGAGCACGTAGCGCAGACGCTTGCCGTCAATGCGCATGGCGTGGAGTTCTTCGGCATCGGCGGGCAGGCCGCTGCGATCGTGGGCGCGCAGGATCTCGTAGTGGCGCCAGATCGTGCTGCCGGCAAGATCGCGCACCCGGGGATGGTTGTCCCAACCGTCGCGTTCGTTCATCAAGGTGGCGAAATCGCGCAGAAAGGCGGCGTAGGCATCACTTTCCAGGAAGGCGATCAACGCCGTGAAGGCCGTGCTGCGCTCCACGCGGAGTCGCTCGATCAGTACCGCCACTGCCGACTGAGCTTCATCCGTCAATGCCGATGCCCGCTCCTCCAGGTCGGCCAGCAGCACATCACGGTCGCGGACCGGCCCGGCGACGCCGGCCAGCCGCCCCAGGCCCTTGCTGAAGGCGCGCAGGCCGCCCGGTGTGAAGACGGGGGTTAACAGCCGCAAGGTGGCGCGTAGACGGCGCGTGGCGACACGCAGATCGTGGACCGACTCGATTGGCGCATCGGCGCGCACCTCACGCTCGGCCAGGCGCAGGCGACGCAGATGGCGGCGCAGCAGCACCCGCCCCAGTTCAGCCAGAGGCGCCTCGGGGGTAGCGTACCAGGGCTTGAGAACCGTAGCTTCCTCCGCTTCATCGGGGGCTGCTCGATCAGGCATATCGGCTGCGCTCTCCTGGTCTGCAATTGGCGCGTCGGGGGCCGGTGCGCCAGCGGCCTCCGGCGTCTCCACTCGGGCCTGGAGCGACTCGCCGAAGACCCTGCGCCACAGATCGGCTTTGGCAATTGCGCGCGCTCCGTCTTCGGCAGCGTAGGGGCCGCTCAGGGCTAGCATCAGGCCATCGTCGGCGGGCGTCACCGCAAGAAGACGAGTGGTCTGCGACTGGCTGTAATCCAATCCATCAGCCACGCGCAGGATGGCGGAGAGGCGCAGGGCATCGCGCTGCCCGCGTCTGCCCAGGGCCAGATAGGCTGGCTCGAGCTGGGGCCGCACCTTCTTGCGGTGGAAGGCGACCATGCAGGCGACGATGGCGCGCTCGCGGGGCGAGAGTTGTTCGATCCCCTCGTTCAACACGATGTCGCGCCCGACCAGGTGATGCTCGGGTGGGTCGGTTGTCATGCCGACATTGTGGAGCAGGGCGCCGATTTCAAGCAGGCGACGCTGGGCGGGAAGCAGTTCGTAGCGTTCGACGACGGCGTCGAACAGCTCCAGCGCCAGATCGGCCACCTGGCGTGCGTGAGCCACATCAACGCGATAGGTGTCGAGAAGTTCGTTCACATCTGGCATAGAGCTTCCTCCTGAGTTCAGTATGCCGAGGTAAAGGAAACCGGGTTTCCCCAGGCCCCTGCCTGGAGAGGCGCCAGCCGCTCCCACCAGCAGTTGGGGAATGGGGAAACCGGGTTTCCCCACCCCCCTCCCTGCGGGGAGGCGCCCGGTTCCCTCGCCCCTGCCCGGGGGCGGGTTTGCACGCTTCTCGCCACGGAGGCAGGGGCAACCCGCTTGCCCCACGCCCCTCCTGGCAGGAAGGGTCGGGCGTATCCTCTCCAAAAGTGCTGGATCAGGCCGCTGGTTGCGCCGCGACCCCCGCCCGCTGGGCCAGCCGTTCGGCTAAGGTCGGCGTGGTCG
>FWPV01012597.1_pt1 | contig 13002 bp, 14 predicted proteins | sample 2228371 | NCBI WGS metagenome assembly FWPV01 (sample SAMEA103939776, study PRJEB20133) | metagenome | reverse complement strand
GACCACCATCCCCTATGGGTTGGCTCCCACTCCTGTGCCCGACCGCCTGGCTGCCCGCGCCACGTTGCGTGCCGAACTGGGCCTGCCACCAGACGCTCTGCTGGCCGGTATGGTCTGCCGCCTGATCGAGCAGAAGGGCATCCCATATGCCCTGCAGGCATTCGCGCAGGTAGCGGCGCGTTTCCCGGCAGCCTATCTGATCATCGCCGGGGACGGGCCGCTGCGCCCGGCGCTGGAGGCGCAGGCCCACGATCTGGGACTGGGAGAACGGGTCCGCTTTCTGGGCTGGCGGACGGATACGGCGGCGATCTTCGCTGCGCTGGACGTGTTCCTGATGCCCAGCCTGTGGGAGGGCTTCGGGCTGGTGCTGCTGGAGGCGATGGCCCAGGCCGTACCCGTGATCGGCAGCGCGGTGAGCGCCATCCCGGAAGTGGTGGCCGATGGCGAGACGGGGGTGCTTTGCCCGCCGCGGGATGTAGACTGCCTGGCGGCGGCGCTGGGCGATCTGCTGGGCGATCCGGAGCGCCGGGCGCGGCTGGGCGCGGCGGGACGCGCCCGCCTGGAGACGCACTTCAGCCCGCAGCGTATGGTGGCCGCGACAGCGGCGGTGTACGAGCGCCTCCTGGGGGAGGGAGGGCGGGGCGCCAGACAGGTCTGAGCGTCTGCTTCACCCCTGACGTTGAGGCTGACACGCTACCTGACTGACTCCCACTCCTGGTTTCTGAACCTCCCGGGGCGATACGTTCAACAGGGTCATTGCTAGCTCATTTCGACGAGATAGTCAGGGCTTTTCCCCGAGTTTCCACGAAAACGCGCGGCTTATCCGCCCTGGCCATGCGGCCCATTGCGCCTGGAAGCGCCGGCGCTCCTCTACAGCGGGGAGCGCCGGGCATTCGGGGAAATTCGGGGGTGTGGTCTTACCGGGATTGTGGGGGGCCACCAACCCCGTGCCACAGCCTAACCATACTGCCACTACCAGCAGCGTGCTTGACGCCTGCTATGCGCCATCCCTGCATTTGTCTGACGGGCAGCTTGCGTCACTGCAAGAATCCAATCGCCGGGTCCAAAAAACAAAATACTTTTCCATAACGCTCTTTTTGTATTTTTACGGCGCGGCAGCGGCACAGGGCACGGGCTGCCGCCGGAAGAGTCAGGGTCAGATTTTGTTCTGGAAGATCAGGCCAAAGCCGCGTCGGGTGACGATGTATTCGTGGGCCGGATCGGCCTCGGCCAGGCGCTTGCGCAGACGGCTGACCAGCGCGTCGAGCGTCTGGTCGCTGATCGGTTCTTCCCCGCCCCAGACGTAGTGGCGGATCTCCTCGCGGGTGACGACCGTGCCCGCTCGCTCCACCAGCAGGCGCAACAGGGCGAATTGCCCCGGGCTGAGCGGCGGGTCGAGCCGGTGCCCGTCAATACTGACAGCGGCCAGGGTATCGTCCAGCACCAGGCCGGGGATAGGCGCGTCCACCAGCGGAATAGTCGCCGTTGACGCCGGGTCATCAAACTCGATCTGGCACTCCCCGCCCAGGTTGATCACATCGCCGGAGCGCAGAAGGCGGGGTTTATGCGGCTCGATCCGCTGCCGGTTGACATACGTGCCGTTGGTGCTGCCCAGATCGGTGATGGTCACCTGCTCGTGGGTGAAGTCCAGGCGGGCATGCAGGCGGGAAACGCCGTTTTCATCCAGCACCAGGTTGCAGTCGCGGGCGCGGCCAATGGTGAACGGGAATTCGCTCAGCGTGATGCGGCGGGTGTGGTGGGCATTCTGGCGGATGGTGAAGTATGGCTCGTGGCGGGCTTGCTTTTGGCTCATGACTACCCTGCGCTGAATCGCCAGCAGTATGCAGTATCAGGCGGCTATCTCCATCATACACCATTGTCACCAGTATCTGCTTAACAGCCAGGTCGCGGGCAATAGTCTCCCGGTACCGGCTTTCAGTCCCGGATGCCCAGGCGTTCTTCCAGGCCGCGCATAGCGCTCAGCAGCAGTTCCTGGCGCAGGCTGGCGGTCACGTCGCCCCGTGTGCGTTCCAGGACGGCGCGCAGCTGATCGACGCGGTGGCGCAGCCCGCCGGTGATCGCATCCGGATAGCCGAAGCTGAACAGCACATCGTAGATGGTGTCCATGACGTCCAGTAACCGCCGCGCCTCGTCCATCTGGCCGTCGCGCAGCAGGTTAAGCACATGCCGCCGTAACTCGGACGCCGCCTCCGCCAGCCCGTTGAGGTAGGTGCTGGTCAACACACCCAGGTCTTCCGGGGTGGGCAGGTCGGCGTCGCCGCGTACCAGAGCACGGGTGATCATGGCCTCGACATATTCTTTGAAGGCATCCTGCGTGTAGCCGGTATGTTCCAGCATCGGATAGTCGGCCACAAAGGCCCGCAGTTCATCAGCGGCGGCGTGGAGGGTGCGCGCCTGTTCGTCGACGGCCTCCCACTGGCCGCGCAGCACGGTGCGGATCATCTCCGAGCACAGGCGCACCAGTTCACGGGTATGGTTGAGCACCTCGTCGCGGCGGGCGTTCATGGCCTCAAACTCGGCGTGAATCCGGGCGGCGATCGTATCCAGGTTATTCATGGTTGCTTTCCCCGCCGCCGGTGTCCTCCGCCGTCGCCCCACCGATCGGGCGGGTCACACTGAATAACTGGTCCGCCAGCGTCGGCGGGGTCCTGATCTCGCCGTAAGCTGCCTCGTACTTGGCCAGGCTTTCGCCAAGCGCTTTGTACAGCAACTTGGCGTTGGTCGGGCTGAGGATCAGGCGCGTTTGAACGCGCGTCTTGAACACACCGGGCAGCACCTGGGCGAAGTCCAGGATGACTTCCGAGAGCGAATGGGTGATCATCGCCAGGTTCATGTATTGCCCCGGCAGGTCACCGGGCACCTCGACCTTGATCTGGGCGCGGCGCGGTGGCTGAGCAGGATCGTTGAGGGGTAGCCGGTCGGTCATAAGAGGGCCTTAGAACGGGATGTCCTGGAGATCTTCCGGCGCGGAGGCGTTGTATTCGCCTTCGCCGCCGGCGTATGCCGTGCCGCCTTCTTCGCGGCGGCCCAGGAATTTGACATCGCGCGCCGTGAGTTCCAGCGTCGCCCGTGCGTTGCCTTCGCTATCGATCCAGGCGGAGGCATCCACCTCGCCGGTGACCAGCACCTGGCGGCCCTTGCTCACATACTGGTTGACCGTCTCGGCCAGTTTGTTCCAGCAGGTCACGCGGAACCAGGTCGTTTTTTCACGCTGTTCGTTGCTGGTGCGGTCTGTCCAGCGGCGGCTGACGGCGACCGAGAAATCACACACGGCCTGCCCACTGGGGGTGTACCGCAACTCCGGGTCACGGCCCACATTGCCAACGATAACGGTGTACTGATACATACGTTGCTCCTTGTCACACACGCCGGGCTTACAGTCTAGTATACTCCCGCAGGCGCAAATCCCTGCACTCCCGGAATGACATTTATTATAGCACATCTGTTCCACGGAGGCAGGAGACACCGGGTTTTAGCCCGGTGGGGAAGGGCGCAATCCCTGTAGCTGTTAGAAAGCGAGTTTGCTCATAGCCCTGCTCCGGCGAGGCGCAAAAGGCTCACAATGAGAAGCGCCACGATGAGCAACGCGGCGTAGATGGCCAGGGTGATCAGCGTCAGGCGGACAATCGCCGCCCACAGGCCTGGCTTCTTTTTCTTTCGCGTGATGCCAGGAGAATAGGTTATCCTTTCTTCTCGAAGATCGGGATCGAAAAACTCTGCCCAGTCCTCAAGCTCAAACCACAGTTCTTCTTCTTCTTTTTCTTCGTCCATACGAAGTTGGCGCAGGAGACTCCCCGGCTTTCGCCGGGGAAGGGATGCGTCCATCCTCCTTTCCATACCTGGCGGCGCAGCGCCAGGGGCAGGCTCCCCGCTTTAGCGGGGAGAGTCGTCACCGTGGCGAGTCTGCGCCTGCTACAACGATTCGCCCGCCAGGCACGCAGCGAAGAAGGTCAGCACGCGGGCGTCATAGGCACCCGGATCGCGGCGGCAGGCGTCACGGTGCCCCGCGCCGGGAACCAGCCACAATTGCCCGTCTGGCGCCAGCGCAGCCAGGCGGCGCGCGCCAGCCACCGTGTTGAACGGGTCTTCGGCGCCGTGAATGAATAGCACCGGGCAGGGGACGCGCTCCGCCCAGCGCAGAGGATCGGCCCGCGGAATCCACACCCCGGCCCGCAATGAGGCCACCAGCAGGATCGCCCGGGCGGGGAGGGCCATCAGCGCCGGCGGGATGCCCTTTGTCCGGCCCAGCCCGGCGATCGCGTCCGCGATGCGCCCGATGGTGCCATCCGCCACCACCGCCCGGACGCGCCCGTCCAGGGCTGCCGCTATCAGGGCTACGCCCGCCCCCATACTGAAGCCGAGTAGCCCGACGCCGGTGACCCCCTGCGCCGCCTGCAACCAGTCCAGCGCTGCCAGCACGTCCAGATATTCCCGTGCGCCGAAGGTAACCGCGTGCCCGCCGCTGCGACCGTGTGCCCGCAGATCGAACATCAGGACACGCCAGCCCGCCCGCGCCAGGCGGGCTGCGGTGGCTGTGTCGCCGTCCATACTGCCGTTGTGGCCGTGGACGATCACAATCGTCCCCCGGTCCGCTGACGGCGGCGCGATCCACCAGCCGCGCAGGAGCGTACCATCCTGGGCGGTGAATTCGACCGGCTCACAGGGCAAGCCGTGAGCGGAGGGAGGATCAGGCCGGTCAGGGACGCGCCGGCGCAGCAGCACCGTGCTGGCCCGCCAGAGGCCTGCAGCGGCCATCAGGATCGCTGCCCGGCCCGCCGATCGGCATAGGTCCCGCGCCCGCAAAGTGACCACCTCAGCGAATGTTGAGGCGTTGCGCCGGGGGATAGCGCACCACCCGGCTACTGCCCGCTGGAGTCATCTTCAACAAAGCGCACCTCGAACATGCTTGGCCAGTGCTTGCCGGTCAGCAGGAAGGTCTCGCTTTCCGGCAGGTAGACGATGCCGTTGAGCACTTCGCCGGATTGCAGCGCCGCACGCTGTTCGGCATCCAGCAGTCCGGCAGCGTTGATCAGGCTGACCACGTTGCCGTTGGTCTTGTCGATCTGGACGATGTAATCCAGGGTGTAGATGTTGGCGTACAGGTAATCGCCGACGCATTCCAGCTCATTGAGACTCTCGACCGGCTGGCCCTGATAGGTCACCAGCCCGCGGTCAATGACTTCAAACGTCTGCGGGTCGCGCAGGGTGATGAACGCGCTGCCATTGCTCATATACAGGTACTGGCCATCATAGCACAGACCCCAGCCCTCACCCTCATACGTATAGGTGCCCACCTGCTCGAATGTCGCCAGGTCGTAGACGAAGGCGGTGCCTTCCTTCCAGGTGAGCTGGATCAGCCGGTCGTCGACGAGCGCCAGCCCTTCGGCGAAGTACTCCTCGGCGATCGGGATGCTGCGGATGACCTCGCCGGTCTCCGGATTCACCTCGCGCAGGGTGGATTCCCCGTACAGACCAGCGCTTTCGTAGAGCGAACCGTTATGGAGCAACAGGCCCTGGGTATAGGCGGCCGGGTCATGAGGGCGCACGCCCAGCACTTCCGGGCGCAGGCGGGCCGGTTCGAAACCCGCTTCCACCGGCGCGGGGCCGTCTTCCCGGCCCCAGTTCAGGCTGAACGGCTCAAAGGCTTCCAGGACAGGGCCGAAGACGTCCTCGAACAGGGCATTGCGCTCAGCTTCCGGCGTCAGCATCGCCACCACATACGTGCCCAGGGGGTTGTCGATGCTGGCGAGGGCCAGGTCCATGACCAGCGGCCCGAACTGCGATGCTTCCACGTCGACGCGGTACAGCTCCCAGGCCAGCGTGGCTGTCGCCAGGGTGGTGGATTCCTCTGGCAGGGCGGGGACGCCGACCTGCTGGAGCAGGGCTGTGGCCACCATATCGCGGGGGAAGCCCAGCGCGGATTGCTGCACCAGAAGCACGGCGTCGTCCGTAGCGCTCAGGCGGCGATAGGCGCCCGCGCCGATGCGCGTCCAGCCGTCCGGCGCAACGCCGCTGAAGCCCATGTTCTGGTCGGTGAAGGCGGTGAGTGTCACGGCTTCTCCGCCCTGGGCCAGCGTCTGGCCAATGGGGAGAGCGAGCGCCAGGACGAAGCTCAGCATGATCAGGAGCGCGATTCGATTCATAGTCAGTCTGTTCCTATCTCTACAACGCGGCGAGTTGCTGAGCGCCCGCGCGCCCCTCAGGGCCGGCGCGCGATGCCGATCTGGTTGACGCCCAGGCTCAGCGGGGTGAGCGTCGTCCGGGTCATCACCTGCAAAAAGGCCGGGAATCCAAACAGGGCAAACTGCACCGCCCGCGGGAGAACCGGCAGGTAAGGCACATCCCACAGACCATCCCCGAAGTGGCGCAACATCCGGAAGCCCGCGGCCTGGCACCAGGCCCGCCACTGCGCCGGTGGCTGGCAGTTGATATGGGTCGGGTCCTTGCCGATGGCGTCTGTGGTCGGGTCTTTGAAGCGGCGCAGACTGTAGCCGGGATTGGGGGTGGCGAAAAGCCACAGGCCACCCGGCTGCAACAGGCGGTATACCTCGCGGATGGTGCGGGCCGGATCGGGCAGGTGCTCCACGACATGGAGGGCGACCACGACATGGAACGCGCCGCTGGGGAAGCTGCTCAGATCGTCGGCGCTCTGCACCAGGGCGCGGGCGCGTGGCGCATTGCGTTGCGTCTGAGCCACCGTCCAGGCATCGAGATCGATGCCGGTGCAGGTGAAATCATCCTGCAACAGGCCGAGCAGATGCCCCAGTCCGCTGCCCAGTTCCAACAGGGTGCGCTCCGGCCCACCGGGCGGCGCATACCGGCGCACCAGCGCAGCGTAGTAGCGGCGGGCGAACCAGTACATGCTGAAGCGGCCCAGCGGGCGGTCGGCATAGTTGTAGCTCTGGAAGTACTTCTGGCCGTACTCATCCAGTGGCACGGGCGACGATGATGTTGGCGTGGAGGAGGCAGATGGATGGTCGTTCATGGCGGGGATTATACCGCTTTTGGTGGTTGCCGCTTCAGGTTGCCGGTGCGAGGCGGCGGGGAGAGCGGCTCGCCCGCAGTACTGCGCCGGATCATGGCGGCAGCAGGGGGCGTTGTTCGTATGCGCCTGTCCCTTTCGTCTGGCGCTTTTCAGGGTTTGCTGACTGTCCGGTCTCTTCTTTTCTTGCTGCACGCGCCATGTATAATCGGCCCCTGGTTTTTCGCCGCTGAATCCCGCTCAGGATTGGCCATGACTCAATCATCCTACGACCGCAAGATTGCCGCCCGGCTCGGTGTCCAGCCGACGCAGGTAGCCGCGACCATCGCCCTGCTCGACGAGGGCAACACGGTTCCTTTTATCGCCCGCTATCGCAAGGAAGTCACCGGCGGGCTGCAGGACGAGACGATCCAGAAGCTTACTGAGATGCTGGATCGCCTGCGCGCCCTGGATGAGCGCCGGGCCACAATCCTCAAATCCATCGAGGAGCAGGGCAAGATGACCCCTGCACTGCGGGAGGCGATCGACGCGGCGGAATCGCTGACCGCGCTGGAAGACCTCTACGCGCCCTACAGACCTAAACGGCGTACACGGGCCACCATTGCCCGCGAAAAGGGCCTGCAGGGTCTGGCTGACCTGATCCTGCAACAACCACGCACCCCGCAGACCGCCGAGGAACTGGCCGCCGCCTTCCTCAGTGACGCGGTACCGACCGTCGAGGAAGCGCTGGCTGGAGCGCGCGATATTGTCGCGGAGGCGATCAGCGAGAGCGCGCAGGTGCGCGGTGAACTGCGCGCCCGCGCTCAGGCCTATGGCCGGGCGCAGGCCGCCAGAATCGAGGGCGCGGACGACCCCAGGCGCACCTATGAGACCTACTACGCCTTCGAGTATCGCATCGGACGCCTGCGTCCCTACCAGGTGCTGGCCATCAACCGGGGCGAGGCAGAAAAGGTGCTGCGCGTTCACATCAGCATCGACGAGCGTGACTGGCAGGAAGCGGTTGCCCTGCTCTTCAAAGCCGATCGCCGTTCCCCTCTGGCCGAACAGATGCTGGCCGCTGCCGATGATGCCGCCCGCCGGTTGCTGATCCCGGCCATCGAGCGCGACGTGCGCCGCTTGCTGACCGAGGAGGCGGAGGAGCATGCCATCCAGGTCTTCGCCGCCAATCTGGGCGGCCTGCTCAGCCAGCCGCCTTTGCCGGGCCATGTGGTGCTGGGTATCGACCCCGCCTATCGCACCGGCTGTAAGGTCGCCGTCGTCGATCCCACCGGCAAGGTGATCGATACGGCCACGATCTATCCCCACGAGCCGCAGCGCCGCTGGCAGGAAGCCGCCGCTGAACTCGTCCGCCTGATCCAGCATCACAGGGTGACCCTGATCGCCATCGGCAACGGCACGGCTTCCCGCGAGACCGAACAGCTTGTGGCGGAGATCACCCGCGGTCTGACAGGGGTGCACTACCTGATGGTCAGTGAGGCGGGGGCGAGCGTCTACAGTGCCAGCGCCCTGGCCCGTGATGAACTGCCCGATCTGGACGTGACCCTGCGCGGGGCGGTTTCCATCGCCCGGCGTGCCCAGGATCCGCTGGCCGAGCTGGTCAAGATCGACCCGAAGTCCATCGGCGTGGGCATGTACCAGCATGATGTGGATCAGAAGCGGCTGGCCGCTGCACTGGACGCCGAAGTCGAAAAGATCGTGAACCGGGTGGGGGTGGACGTCAACACAGCATCGGCGGCGCTGCTGCGTTATGTAGCCGGCATCGGCCCCAGGCTGGCGGAAAACATCGTCGCCTACCGCAATGAGCATGGCCCCTTCACCAGCCGCGCTGACCTGCGCAAGGTGCCGGGTCTGGGGCCGAAAGCCTTCCAGCAGGCGGCGGGCTTCCTGCGCATCCGGGACGGGCGCAACCCGCTGGACGCCAGCGCCATCCATCCAGAGAGCTACGAGGTGGCCAGGGCCGTGCTCAAAGCGGCGGGTATCACCGCCAGCACGCCGCCTGCCCGGAAGGAAGCCGCCCTCAAAGCCCTGCTCCAGCAGCAGCCCATCGGAACGCTGGCCGAATCGCTTGGCGTCGGCGTGCCCACCCTGACCGACATCTTCGAGCAACTCGTCCGCCCTGGCCGCGATCCGCGCCAGGACCTGCCCGCGCCCATTCTGCGCAGCGATGTGCTGCGCATGGAAGAACTGAAAGCCGGGATGATCCTGCAGGGCACGGTACGCAACGTGGTCGACTTCGGCGCGTTTGTGGATATCGGCGTCAAGCAGGACGGCCTGCTCCACCGCAGCCGGATTCCACAGGATATTCTCCTGGCGGTTGGTGACGTGATCACGGTGGAAGTGCTGAGCGTCGATCTGGAGCGCGAGCGGATCGGTCTGGGCTGGGCGGCGCTCTGACGCTGCCGGACACTGGGACGATCGCTGTAGCGGGTATCCGCCCCATGTCTGGCAGCAGCATGGGTTACAATCATGATGAGCAACGTATTCGGGAGGTGGGAGCGATGACAGCCCGAATCCAGTTACCGGTCGACGTGCTGGCTGAATTCTGCCAGCGGAATCACATCCGCAAGTTGTCTCTGTTTGGCTCCATCCTGACAGATCGCTTTGGCCCGGATAGCGATATTGATGTGCTTGTAGAGTTCGAGCCGGGGGCGATAGTTGGTTTGTTGGCCATGGCGCGGATGCAGCGCGAACTGTCCGATCTCCTGGGGCGTCCGGTCGATCTGCGCACTCCTGGTGATCTCAGCCGCTACTTTCGCCAGGAGGTGCTCGCTGCTGCCGAGGTTCAATATGAACGCGCCGGATAGGATTCACCTGCAGCACATGCTGGATGCGGCGCAGGAAGCGATCGGCTTCGCAGAGGGTCGAACCCGTGCCGATCTTGAGCAGGATCGAATGTTGTTGCGTGCCCTGGTCAAAGATATCGAGATCGTTGGCGAGGCAGCCTCGAGACTATCAAGAGCGTTGCAGGATCGCTACGCCCATGTCCCCTGGGCGGACATTGTCGGGATGCGCAACCGGCTTATTCACGCCTATTTTGACGTTGATCTCGATCGGGTCTGGGATACCGTGCAACAGGATTTGCCTTATATCCTCGCTGAGGTGAGGCGCATTCTGGAAACTGATCCCTGACTGGAGACGGAGTTGGACTTCTGCTTGCAGCGCGAGCGGATCGGTCTGGGTTGGGCGGCGCTCTGACGCTGCCGGGTGTGGCCTGGCATACATCCAAAAGCGCTGCGGGCGGCGTACACCTCTTTACGCGCTGCGACAACCGACCAACTCTCACAATTCTTTAATAGCGGCGCCCGGGTCGCTCCGGCATAATGGCCGGTAAGGCGGGACCAGAAACCCGGAATCGTTTGGAATACCCCGCCGTTCAATAGAACCTGTATTGGATTTAGCAGATGGACAAAGGAGTATTGCTGTGAATCGTGGGGTGCTCTATTTCCTGATTGCCGTCGTCGCGGTGGGTATCGTCGGCGGCGCGGCTTTTTTGGCCAGTCTGTACTACCAGAGTTCCGGCGAGGCCAGCGCGCCCATCCAGAGTCAGGAACTTGCTCTGGATGAGGAGGCGAGCGCTGGCGGCGAAAGTGCCACAACCGGCGGCGACCGCCGCCTGTTCCGCATCAGCCAGGATGAATCGCAGGTGCGCTTTGAGCTGGATGAGGAACTGATGGGCGCGCCCAAACATGTCGTTGGCACGACCAACCAGGTGGCGGGCGATGTGATCATCGACTTCAGCAATCCGGCCAATTCCGAGATCGGCATGATCCGCATCAATGCCCGCACCCTGGCCACGGACAACGACTTCCGCAACCGCGCCCTGCGTCTGACTATCCTGCAATCGGCGCAGGATGCCTACGAGTTCATCGAGTTCACACCCACTGCTCTGGAAGGGCTGCCGACGAGTGGCGAGGTCGGGCAGGCATATGAGTTCACCATTACCGGCGACCTGAAAATCCGTGACATTACCCGTCCTGTGACCTTCCGGGCTACAGTGACGTTGACGGAGGACGGGCGGTTGCAGGGCACGGCGGAGACAACGGTCATGCGCAGCGACTTTGGCCTGCAGATCCCGCAGGTACCGAACGTGGCCAACGTCACCGAGGAAGTCCTGCTGGGCATTGATTTCGTGGCGCTGGAAGTCGCGCCGGAGAGCTGAGAGCCCGCAGGCAGGGCCGGTCTCCAGACTTCCGGCTGATCGGTTTCTGCTTGTCAGGGGCAGGGAATCTGCTGCACAATGATCGTAGATTGCGGCGGGGGCGGCTGGATACAGGCAGTCGCCCCGGTGATCAGGGCGATCAAAGTGGAGGAGATGGGGGGATGGCCGGGCGTTTTCTGGCTGGCGTGGGGGCCTTGTTGTGGGATTCCGCTAACGGGACTTACCTGATCCTGCGCCGGGCTGGCGATAAGGACTATGGCGCTGGCCTGTGGGAATGTGTCACCGGGCGGGTGGAGCAGGGCGAAAGCTTTGAACAGGCGTTGCGGCGCGAAGTCCGCGAGGAACTGGGTGTCGATGTCTGGATTGAGTTCATCATCGGCACAACGCACTTTTACCGTGGAGAGCCAACCCCCGACCAGGAACTGCTGGGTGTGGTCTATGGCTGCACCATCGCCGGGCGTGATCCGATCCGCCTTGACCCGGAACATGATGCCTGTCGCTGGGTCACCTTTACTGAGGCGAAGGCGTTGCTGGGGGAGCAACCCGGCGAGGCCTGGCTGCTGGAAGTCCTGCGTCGTGCGGAGATCATCCGGGCGCACCTCACACCGGATATGCGCAGTTTCTTCCGCTTTAACGGCTTTGAGACCAACGGTTTCCCGGCTGCCTGAGCGCGGCGCGAGGGGGCGAGTCATCCGTCCGGTTCAACCTTGACGGCAGGGTGAACGTCTGTCAGAATCGCAGGGCGCCCGGCGAACCCCGCGGGCCATCCCTGCCCCCGTAGCTCAGAGGATAGAGCGCAGGTTTCCTAAACCTGGCGTCGGCGGTTCAAATCCGTCCGGGGGCATTTTTGATTCGGGCGTCCCCCGCCGGGCTTCACGCTTCAGCTCCCACCCGGTCTTCCATCGTCTCATAGATGCGCGGCACATCCCAGATGGTGATGATCCCCAGCAGGCTTTCCGCCTCGCTGCCGTGTTCCGTGATCAGGATGGCATCCAGCCGCCGCCCGCATTGCTCGCAGGTCTGGAAGGCTTCCAGAGCAGCGAAGACGGTCTCCTCCCGGTTGACGAAACGGTAGTTCTGCCCGGCCTGTTCGCAGTGACAGGCCAGCACCTCGGCGATGGTGACCGCTTCCAGGTTGATCAAACCCTGAGGAGCGCAGCGCCCCAGCCAGCGGGCGATGCTCTCGGTGGTCAGCAGGCCGCTGAATTCCTGGCCGTCGTAAATTGGCAATTGCGAGTAGTTGTGGGCCAGCATGGCGTAAGCTGCGGCGGCGATCGGGTCAATGGCCTGCATGCTCAGCACCGGTTTCTGGAACACCGGGATGACCCGCGGCGGATTTTCCAGCAGGCGTTGAATGTGCTCGATCTGGCGGACGGCGAGGTCGTTTGGTTCAGCGATGACATGCTCGTCGGTGCGCTCGTGGATGATGGCGTTGCGCAGGTCAGCGAACTCCTTGAGATCATCCGCGTAGCGGCGCACCGCAGCGTTGATCTCCGCAGCCTTGTCGACCATCGTGTAGAAACGGGTGCGCTTTGGCTCTCCGGTCAGCGCCCGCAGATAGTATTCGATGCTGCCAAACGCGGTGAGAAAACGCTCGGAGTTAGCGGTCACTGGCAATGCTCTCCTCGCTGCTTTCCGGCATGGACTGCGGCGAATCTGGCGACCGATTCCCGACCGGTCGCCGCTTGCCTGCCGCTGCACTTTCCATGATAAGCTGTTTTGCAGCCGGAGGGAACGCCCTCTGCCGATGGCAGGGAGCTGGCCATGCCAGTCCTAGAGCCTGTTATGCACTTTAGAGTACAAAAGCGATAAACCGGACGAAACGCTAAGCCATCAGCAT
>FWPV01012595.1_pt1 | contig 13003 bp, 21 predicted proteins | sample 2228371 | NCBI WGS metagenome assembly FWPV01 (sample SAMEA103939776, study PRJEB20133) | metagenome | reverse complement strand
GACAAATTTCAGCGATCGCAAATTTTGTTAAATCTATTTTCTCTTTGCTAGAGCCTTAATGCATTTTGCGCAGGCCAAAATTCTTTTGCCGGCAAATTTTTGGTAGATTGCTTTTTGAATGCCCAAGGGAATTTTCACCCATTGGAGATTGGGGTATTGCTTTCTTTTTGTTGTCGGATTATATTTTCCGCGAAGTTTTACTCTTCGACCAGCCTTTCCCCCTTTTTTGCCACAAATTGAACATTGTTTTGCCATATATTAAAATTTAACAAAAATTTTCAATTTCGACAAGATTGTGTTATATTAAAATCGATGCTTATTGAATTGCTTTTCCAGAACCCAATTTTATATTTAATGGTAGCAATATCAATTTTGTTTGGTTTTACCGTTCACGAATATTGCCATGCTCAGGCAGCTTATTCTCTTGGTGATCCGACGGCTAAAAATGAAGGTCGTTTGAGTCTTAACCCTCTGGCTCATTTTGATCCCATCTTTACCACCTCCATCTTTATTTTAGAAATCGGAATGGGAAAACCCGTGCCTTTTAGCCCTTTTAATTTAAGAGATCAGAAATGGGGGCCATCTTTAGTGGCTTTGGCCGGACCTTCTTCTAATCTTTTAATGGCTTTGCTGGCCGGGCTTTCGCTTAGATTTTTAGAATTCTCAAATTTAGGCTTGATTTATTTTTTAAGTATTTTTGTTTGGATTAATCTTATTTTAGGAATCTTTAATTTAATTCCCATTCCACCCCTCGATGGTTCCCATATTTTTTTTGTCCTTTTTCCATCTTTCTTTGAAAAGGTGAAAATTTTTCTATTTGCCCTTCGTCCATTTTCTTTCTTTTTTGCCATTTTCTTTATGTGGTTCATTGGCATTCCCTACATCTGTGAACCCTTGTTTGGCTTCATTACCGGAAGCTCACCCTTTCTTTTTTAAATTCTATTTGTACGCCTAAATCTTATTGACATTATTTGTTTTTTTTGCTAAATCACAATTTATGCCAACCATTAGTCAACTAATTAAAAAAGGAAGAGAGAAAATTAAAAAGCGTTCTCGAATGCCGGCCTTGAAATTTGGCTTTAATGTTTTAAAAAATCGGCCGGTTGAATATCCCTCTCCTTTTAAAAGAGGAGTTTGTCTTAAAGTTTTTACCGTTACTCCTAAAAAACCAAATTCGGCCCTGCGAAAAGTGGCTCGAGTTCGTCTATCCAATGGTCAGGAAGTGACAGCCTATATTCCTGGAGAAGGACACAATTTACAGGAGCACTCAATTGTTTTAATCAGAGGGGGGAGAGTGAAGGATTTGCCTGGCGCGAGATACCATGTAGTAAGAGGAGTTTTAGATACAGCCGGGGTAGAGGGAAGAAAACAAGAAAGAAGTAAATACGGTACAAAAAAACCTGAGTAAAGTTACGAAATTACGAGAAAAATACGAAAATACGAAATCTCAAAAAAGCTTTATTTCATATTTTTCGTACTTTCGTAAAAATTTCGTAATTTCGTAAGAAATAATGAGGCGGAAAAAGAAAATAAAAAGAATCATTGCGCCTGATCCTGTCTATAATAATGTGACAGTAGCCAGGTTTATCAATCAGGTAATGCGACGAGGAAAAAAAGAGGTAGCCAAAAAAATTGTCTATCAGGCTTTTGAGATTATTAAAGAAAAGACTAAAAAAGAACCTTTGGAGATTTTTACTGAGGCCTTGAAAAACGTTACCCCTCTTTTGGGGGTTCGACCGAGAAGGATTGGTGGGGCAACTTATCAGGTGCCAAGGCCGGTGCCAGCTGAAAGAGGAACTACTTTAGCCATGAGATGGATTTTGGAAGCGGCCAGAACAAAAAGGGGTAGACCGATGAAAGAAAAGCTGGCTGAAGAACTTATAAATGCCTCCCAGAATACTGGAGCAGCTGTAAAGAAAAAAGAAGACACTCATAAAATGGCTGAAGCCAACCGCGCCTTTGCCCATTTTGCCTGGTAAAATATACACCAGAAATTTATAGTAATAAGTTATTCGTTAGCAAAAAAATAAAAAACAATTAATAAAATGCCAAGACAATATCCTATTGAAAAATACAGAAACATCGGTATTATTGCCCATATTGACGCCGGTAAAACCACTACTACCGAGAGAATTTTATTTTATACTGGATTAACCCATCGAACAGGAGATGTTGATGCCGGGACTACCATTACCGATTGGATGGTTCAAGAGAGAGAAAGAGGTATTACAATTACTTCAGCAGCCGTCACTTGTTTTTGGACTCCCGAGGAGTATTTGAAAGGGGATTATTTAGCAAAAATGAGAAAGGGGGAATATAGAATTAATATTATTGATACCCCTGGTCATATTGATTTTACAGCCGAAGTTCAAAGATCCTTGAGGGTTCTTGATGGTGGGGTAGTGGTTTTTGATGGGGTAGCAGGCGTTGAACCACAGTCAGAAACAGTTTGGCGCCAGGCGGATAAATTTAATGTTCCTCGCATTTGCTTTATTAATAAATTAGATAGATTGGGGGCGAACTTTGAAAAAGCCCTGGAATCAATTTGGCAAAAATTATCCCCCAATGCCGTTGCTCTTCAATTGCCGATTGGCCAGGAGGAGAAATTTGAGGGAGTTATTGATTTGTTAAAAATGAAAGCCCTTAAATTTGAAGGCAATTTTGGAGAAGTTGTGGTCGAAAAAGATATCCCTCAGGATTTGATTAAAAAAGCCCAAGAATGGAGAGAAAGATTAGTTGAAAAAATTGTTGCCGAAGACGCCATTTTATTGGAGAATTATTTAGCTAAAAAAGAAATTGAGATTTCCGAATTAAGAAAGGTGTTAAGAAAAGCAACAATTTCTTATAAATTAATCCCAGTTTTTTGTGGTTCGGCTTTGAGAAATAAAGGAATTCAATCTCTTTTGGATGGAATAATTTATTATTTGCCAAGCCCATTGGATTTGCCTACGGTCAAAGGGATTGACCCTCGGAATGGTCAAGAAATCGAAAGAAAACCTGCCGACAGCGAACCATTTTCAGCTTTGGCCTTTAAAGTGGCTGCTGATCCTTATGTGGGGACCTTAACCTATTTTCGGGTTTATTCTGGCTATTTAAAAAGGGGTTCTTATTTGCTAAATACCACCAGCGGAGAGAAAGAAAGGATTGGTAGAATTTTGAGAATGCATGCTAATATGAGAGAAGACATTGAGGAGGTTTTTGCCGGAGATATTGCCGCTACGGTTGGGCTTAAAAATACTTCCACCGGACATACCCTTTGCGATGAAAAAGACCCAATTGTTTTAGAAAAAGTTTCCTTTCCGGAACCAGTTATTTCAATTCGGATTGAACCAAAAAGCAAAGCCGAGGAGGAAAAAATGACTTTAGCCCTTAAAAGATTGGCTGAAGAAGATCCAACTTTTAAGGTTAAAACCGATGAAGAGACCGGTGAAACCATTCTTTCAGGAATGGGTGAGTTGCACCTGGAAATTCTGGTTGATAGATTAAAGAGAGAATTTAAAGTTGAGGGTAATGTTGGTCGCCCTCAGGTAGCCTTTAAAGAAACAATTCAAGAAACAACCGAAGTTGAGGGAAAATATATCAGGCAATCGGGGGGTCGAGGCCAATATGGACATGTTTGGTTAAGGTTGGAACCGAAAGGAAGAGGAGAGGGATTTGAATTTGTCGACGCGATTAAAGGAGGAATAATTCCCAAAGAATTCATTCCAGCGGTGGAGAAAGGAGTAAGAGAGGCCATGGAAAAAGGTGTTTTGGCTGGTTATCCTTTGGTCGATTTAAAGGTCACGCTTTACGACGGTTCTTTTCATGAAGTTGATTCTTCGGAATTTGCTTTTAAAATTGCTGGTTCTATTGCTCTTCAAGAGGGAGCAAAAAAAGCAAAACCGGTTTTGCTGGAACCAATAATGAAATTAGAAGTAATTTCGCCAGCCGAATTCTTTGGCGATGTTATTGGCGATTTATCGGCCAGAAGAGGGAAAATTAAAGAAACAAAAGATAGATTAAACCTTAAAGTTATTGATGCCGAAGTTCCTTTGGCCGAGATGTTTGGCTATGCTACGAGTTTGCGGAGCTTGACTGAAGGCCGAGGAACCTTTACAATGGAATTTGATCATTACGAAGAGGTGCCACCAAATATTGCCCAGAAAATTATTGAAGGCAGGTTAAAATAATTCACAGCTTTATCGCTTGACTTTGACCTTTTTGTTCGTTATTATTAATTTGATGTTGATAAAAAGAGTGTGGGATTGACTTTATTTTAAAGGTTAATAAAATAGTAATAATAATTAACTTTTAAGAAATTACGAAAAAACAAACGAAAATACGAAATGAAAAAAATTTCGTACTTTCGTAAAAAATTCGTAATTTCCTAAAGACTAATATGGCAGAAAAAGAAAAATTTATAAGAACAAAGCCCCATGTTAATATCGGGACAATTGGTCATGTTGCCCATGGAAAAACCACGGTAACAGCAGCCATTTTAAAAATCTCAAAAATGAGAGGGTTTATTGCCACAGAAGCTAGTGTGGATGATTTGAATGCTGCCCCAGAAGAAAAAGCCAGGGGTTTAACGATCTCTATTTCCCATGTTGAATTCGAATCTGAGAAACGGCATTACGCCCTTATTGATTGTCCTGGACATGCCGACTACATCAAAAATATGATTACTGGTGCTGCTCAAATGGATGGCGCCATTTTGGTGGTTTCAGCAGTTGATGGAGCAATGCCCCAGACCAGAGAACACATTCTTTTGGCCAGGCAAGTAGGATTGCCTTCTTTGGTTGTTTTTATTAACAAATGTGATGCGGTTGATGATCCGGAGATGATAAATTTAGTTGAATCAGAAATTAGAGAACTTTTGAAAAAATACGAATTTCCCGGCGATCAAATTCCGGTTATTCGTGGTTCAGCCCTGGGGGCTTTAAACGCCTCCTCCCTTGAAGATGCATCAGCAAAATCGATTTTGGAGTTAATTAAAGCGGTTGACGAATACGTTCCCGAACCAACCAGAGAAGTAGACAAGCCATTTTTGATGTCAATTGAAGACGTTTTCTCAATCGCCGGTCGAGGAACAGTGGTTACCGGTAGGATTGAAAGGGGAATTATCCGACCCAATGAAGAAGTAGAGGTAGTGGGAATAAAACCAACCGCCAAGACAATTGCTGTTTCGATTGAAATGTTCAAAAAAATCCTAGATGAGGGACGGGCCGGTGATAATGTTGGTATTCTTTTGAGAGGATTGAAAAAAGAAGAGGTTGAAAGGGGTCAAGTGCTGGCAAAACCTGGCACCATTACTCCCCATACTGAATTTGAGAGTCAGGTTTATGTTTTGACCAAAGAAGAGGGAGGAAGACACACTCCTTTCTTTTCTGGTTACAAACCCCAATTTTACTTTCGAACCACTGATGTTACAGGCGAAGCCACCTTACCTGAAGGGACAGAAATGGTCATGCCGGGAGATACGGTTAATTTAAAGATTAAATTGATTGTTCCGATTGCTATGGAAGAGCAACAGAGATTCGCTATTAGAGAGGGCGGAAAAACAGTAGGAGCGGGAGTAGTAACTAAAATAATCAAATAGTTACGAAATCACGAAAAAATACGAAAATTTTCGTACTTTCGTAAAGATTTCGTAATCGCGTAGTTTTTATAAAAAAGGTTCTTTTAAGATGCCAAAGAAAAAAACTGCCGAAGTTCAAGAAACAGTAAAGCCTAAAATTCGAATAAGGTTAAGAGCTTACGATCATAAAATCCTCGACAATTCTGCCCGACAGATTATCGAGGTTCTTAGTCGTTATGATGCTAAAATAGCGGGTCCCATTCCTTTGCCAACCGAAATTCACAAATTCACGGTTAACCGTTCAACCTTTGTTCATAAAGATAGCCGGGAGCAGTTTGAAACGAGGATTCACAAAAGATTGATTGATGTTTTTGAGCTAAATCAAAAAATTATTGAGGCCTTGCAAAATATAAATTTACCAGCCGGAGTTGATATTGAAATTAAGATGTGATTTCCTTTAGAGAGGAATTGCGAATTTTTACGCAAAATTCAATTATATGGTATTTTTTTTGAAAAGCAATATATAAATTTAAACATAAAAGGACTAACGACCTTTTCAATACCGAGTTAGCCCTCGGTATTTTTGTTCAAGATTTTGGATATTCATATTTTGAAACTAAACTATGAAATTTATTCTCGGTTTAAAACTTGGCATGTCGCAAATTTTTGACGAGAAAGGAAATCAAATTCCGGTGACTTTAATTGAGGCTGGTCCTTGTGAGGTAACCCAAATAAAAACTCAAGAAAAAGATAAATACGTAGCCATTCAGATTGGGTTCCAGAAATTAAAAGACAAAAAGGTGAAGAAAACCCAAAAAGAAAAGCCCTTTAAATATTTGCGGGAATTTAGAGGAGAGATAGATCTTTCAAATTATAAGGTTGGAGATAAAATTGATGTTTCAGTTTTCAAAGAAGGTGACACGGTAAAAGTTTCCGGAATTTCCAAGGGGAAGGGATTTGCTGGAGCAGTAAAACGCTGGGGTTTTGCTGGGAGGCCAACTTCTCGCGGTACAAAACACGAGGTTAGGGCCCCAGGAGCCATTGGCTCGGCCACCCCGCCTCGGGTGTTAAAAGGTAAAAAAATGCCAGGGAGAATGGGTTTTAAAAGAGTAACAATTAGAAATTTAAAAGTAGTCAAGGTTGATACAAAAAACAATTTGTTGGCAATAAAAGGAGCAGTACCGGGAAGAAGAGGAACCCTTTTGGAAATTAGAGGATGAGATAGTGATACCGCCAGAACTAAACAAAAATAAAAAAGTTCATTGCTACATAGCAATATATTTTTGTCTAGAAAGGGAAATAACAGAAAAGCACCTGTTGATTATTTTAGCCTGAGCCGTGGTGAGGAGTTGACAAGCAGCGCCAATAATTTGTGGTAAATTAAATTTTAGCAAATTAATTTATGTTTGTAGAAACTTATAACCAAAACGGAGAAAAGATTGGAAAAACTTTATTACCCAAAGATATTTTTGATGTTTCTATTAATCCCGATTTGATTCATCAAGTGGTTGTCGCCGAAATGGCAAACAAAAGAAAAGTGATTGCTCATACTAAAGATAGAGGAGAGGTTCGAGGGGGAGGAAGAAAACCATGGCGACAAAAAGGAACAGGAAGGGCTAGGCATGGCTCAATTAGATCTCCATTATGGAAAGGTGGGGGAGTGACCTTTGGGCCAAGAAAAGAAAGGGTTTTTAAGAAAAAAATTCCCAAGAAAATGAGAAGAAAAGCTCTTTTTATGGTTTTGTCTGGAAAAGTTAAAAATAATTTGTTAATATTGGTAGATAAATTAAAGATTGAACAAAAAAAGACAAAAATATTAGCCGAAATATTGAATAAACTCTTCACGGCAAAACTGAAAAAACGAGAAACTGAAAAATTACCTACCGCCTTGATCGCTTTACCAGAAATGGGTAGAAATTTAATCTTGGCCGCCAGAAATATTCCTCAGGTGGTAACAATTCAGGCCAAAGATTTGAATTGTTTAGATTTACTTTCTTTTAAATATCTAATAATGCCAAAAGAATCAATCAAAGTAATAGAAGAAACCTTTTTAAAATAAAAGCTCCAATGGCTTTAGGTAATTTTTTAAAAAAAGATAAACCAAAAAAAGAGGAGAAGAAAGGAAAAGATAAAACTTCTTTGGAGGTTTCGAAAATAAAAAAAGAAATCAAAGATGTTGAGGCTGTCCGGTTATTGAAATTTCCTCACATTACCGAAAAAGCAACTGATTTGGCCAAAAAGAATCAATATGTTTTTAAAATTTGGCCAGGGGTAAATAAGGTTGAGGTGAAAAAGGCAATTGAAAATCTTTATGGAGTGGATGTTTTGGGGGTAAAAATAATAAATATTCCACCAAAGAGAAGAAGATTGGGAAGAATCAGGGGTTGGAGAAAAGGATATAAGAAAGCGATTGTCAGACTAAAGGAGGGCCAAAAAATTGAACTATTACCGCGCTAATAAAATTAGTTTATTATTGCGATGAAAAAATTATTAACAAAAAAAGAACCAGAAAAGAAATTACTGATGCCATTGAAGAAAAAAGCTGGTCGAGGAGCAGGAGGTAGAATCACTGTCCGTCATCGGGGCGGGGGAGTAAAGCGACTCTATCGAATAATTGATTTTGGCCAGGAAAAAATGGGAATTCCAGGAAAAGTGATTGCCTTAGAATACGACCCCAATCGAACAGCTTATATTGCTTTAGTTCAATATCAAGATGGTACCAAAAGATATATTTTAGCTCCTCACAACTTAAAAATTGGTGACGAAATTATTTGCACTGAAAAAGCTGAAATTAAAACTGGAAATAGGATGAAGTTAAAAAACATTCCTATTGGCACTCAAGTTTACAATATCGAATTGGAGCCAGGAAGAGGAGGAAAGATAGTTAGATCGGCTGGAACTTCAGCCAAAATTTTAGCCCAAGAACCTCCTTACACACATTTGGAAATGCCTTCTAAAGAAATTAGAAAAGTATCTGAAGAATGTTTTGCTACCATTGGTCAGGTTTCCCATCCCGAAAAGAAATTTGAGAAAATTGGTAAAACAGGAAGGAAGAGGTTAAAAGGCTGGCGACCAACGGTTCGGGGAACAGCGATGAATCCGCCCGATCACCCACACGGCGGGGGAAGTGGAGGAAAGGCACCAATCGGTTTGGTTCGACCAAAAACGCCGTGGGGAAAACCAGCCAAAGGAGTAAAAACCAGGAAAAAGAAGTGGACAGATAAACTAATAATTAAAAGGAGAAAATAGCTACGAAAAAGTACGAATATACGAAAAAAATGATTTGAGAGATTCGTATATTCGTAAATAAATTCATATTTCGTAGCCTAAAATAGATGACTAGAAGCCTAAAAAAGGGTCCACATATTGATCAAAGATTATTGGAGAAGATGAAAAAAGCCAAGCCCGGTGAAGTAATAAAGACCTGGGCTAGAGATGCCACCATTATTCCAGAAATGGTTGGCTATGTTTTCGCTGTCCATAATGGCAAGGAATTCATTCCAGTAAAAGTGACCGAAGAGATGGTGGGGCATAAATTGGGTGAGTTTTCACCAACCACCAAGTTTTATCGCCATGGGGGGAGAATGCAGAGAGAATTGGAGGCAAAGGCGGCGGAAAAAGAAGCAGAAAAAATAAAACAGGAAAAAAGATAACCATCTTACTTCAATATATTGCGATCGCAAAATAATTGAGTAAGCAGGGGGTATGGAAGTTAAGGCCAAACTTCGATATTTAAGAATAGCGCCGAGGAAGGTAAGATTAGTGGCTGATTTGATACGAGGGAAATCAGTTGAAAAGGCTGAGGCTATTTTGAGTTTCACTACTAAAAAGGCCGCCCCGGTTTTACTAAAGCTGTTAAAGTCAGCCATTGCTAACGCCAAACATAATTTTAATTTAGAAGAAAAAAACCTTTATATTTCTAAAATTCTGGTTGATGAAGGCCCAAAATTAAAAAGAATAATGCCGAGAGGTCGAGGACATAGTTCAGAAATTCAGAAAAAAACTTCCCATATCACTCTTGTATTAGATGTTATAAGAAAAAAACAGCCTAGCGATTAACATTATAACTTTATGGCTAAAAAAACCCATCCCAAAGTATTAAGGATAAGAGGAATGGAAAATTGGAATTCGCGAGGATTTTATGAGAAAAATTTTTCAGCTTTTTTGGAAGAAGATTTTAAAATTAGGGAATTTTTGAAAAAAAAGGTTGGGAAAATAGGAATAGAAAAGATTGAAATTGAAAGATTTCCCGATCAGATTAATATTTTCATTTCTACCGCTCGACCCGGACTGATTATTGGTCGAGGCGGGGAAGGGGTGGAAAAATTAGTTCAAGAGGTGAAGGAAAAAATATTGAAGGGAAAAGAAGGATTGAAGATTGAAATTAAGGAAGTTAAAAAACCTTGGTGTTCAGCCCAGTTAGTTTCCCAATGGATGGCCGATCAAATTGAAAAAAGAGTTCCTTATCGAAGGGTGCTAAAAGGGGCCTTGGCTAAAATTATGAGTCAAAAGGAAGTTCAAGGAGCGAGAGTTCAAGTGGCTGGAAGATTGGATGGAATTGAAATCGCGAGAACAGAATGGTTAAAACAGGGTCGCCTGCCAAGACAAACCTTAAGGGCAGATATTGATTATGCCGAGAATCGGGCTTTTTGTACCTATGGAACAATTGGAATTAAGGTTTGGATTTATCGGGGTGAAAAATTTGATTAAAGATATGCTTCATCCAAAAAGAGTAAAATATGAAAAAAAACAAAAGGGAAGAGCGAAAGGCATTGAAACTAGGGCCACTGAATTAGCTTTTGGCGCTTTTGGATTGAAATCCTTAGGGAGTCGCTGGATCTCGGCAAAACAAATTGAGGCAGCTCGAAGAGTAATTCTGAGATATTTAAAAAAAGGAGGAAAACTTTGGATTAGAATTTTTCCGGATAAACCTGTTACTTCAAAAGGAACTGAATTTTCAATGGGAGGAGGAAAAGGATCGGTTTCCCATTATGTCTTTCCGATTAAGCCAGGAAGGATTATTTTTGAAATCGATGGGGTAAAAGAAGAAATAGCCACGGAAGCTCTTGAAAAAGCAGCTGATAAGTTGCCGGTGAAAACTAAATTTGTTAAAAGATAATTACGAAGAACAAATGAAACCCAAAGAGTTAAGGCAAAAATCAAAAATAGAGCTTCAAAAATTACTTCAGGAAAATCGAGAAAGATTAAGGGTTTTAAGATTTGATTTAGCTGCTGGTAAGATAAAAAATGTCAGGGAGATTAGAAAAGTGAAAAAGGATATTGCTAGAATATTAACTGTCTTACGAAATTACGAAATCGGTACGAAAATACGAAAAAGTTAGGGGATGAGTATTTAATTTTTCGTACTTTCGTAAAATTTCCTAATTTCGTAATAGATTTATGCCAAAAAGACAATTACAAGGAATAGTTGTTTCTAATAAAATGCAAAAGACGGTGGTGGTTGAAGTGGAAAGGTTAAAGGAACACAAAAAATATAAAAGAAGATACAGGGTTCGAAAAAAGTATAAAGCCCATGATGAAAAGGGAGAATATAAGGTTGGCGATAAAGTAATTATTGAAGAATGCCGGCCAATTTCAAAAGAAAAACGCTGGAGGGTTATAAAAAAAATTTAGAAATTGAAAAATCGTTTTTCAAATTTTAAATTCTATGATTCAGCCACGAACAATGCTTAATGTTGCTGATAACACCGGGGCTAAAATCCTTCAGTGTATTCAGGTTTTGGGTGGAAGCAAAAAGCGATATGCTCAAGTTGGTGATGTTATTGTTGGAACAGTTAAAGAGGCCGAACCCAGGAAAGAAATAAAGAAACATGATGTAGTCCGAGCAGTAATTATCCGCCAAAAAAAAGAAGTTCGAAGAACCGATGGTTCTTATATTCGCTTTGATGACAATGCCTGTGTGATTTTGGATGGAAAAACAAAAGACCCAAAAGGAGGAAGAATTGTAGGACCTGTGGCCAGGGAAGTGAAAGAAAAAGGATTTGATAAAGTGGCAGCCCTGGCCGAAGAATTAGTATAAATTGTTACGAAATACGAAAAACATACGAATATACGAAAACGTTTGCCAAATTATGAAAATAAAAAAAGGTGATACAGTATTAATCATTTCTGGTAAATATCGGGGTAAAAAGGGTAAGGTTTTAAAGGCTTTTCCAAAAGAGAGGAAAATTTTGGTTGAAGGAATAAATATTGTTAAAAAACATCAAAAGCCGAGGAGAGCAGGAGAAAAAGGTCAAATTGTAGAAATGCCAGCACCGATTGATGTTTCCAACGCCAAACTGATTTGTCCCAAATGCGGAAAAGCCACCAGGGTGGGATATAAAATAATCTCAAATATCAAAAATCAAAAATCAAAAATTAGAATTTGCAAAAAGTGCGGTCAAGAAATTTAATTTCTATTGTATGTCGCAGCTGAAGATTGCGAATATCTATGAATATTAACTATGGTCCATTTAATGGAAAAATATAAAAAGGAAGTTATCCCTACCATGATGGAAAGATTTGGATATACTAATCCGATGGCTGTTCCGAGAATTGAGAAGGTTTTGGTTAATACTGGTTTTGGTAAATTGATTTCAGGCAAAAGCAGTGATGAGCGCAAAAAAATTCAAGAGGCCATTTTGCATGACCTGGCCTTAATTTGTGGTCAATGGCCAACATTGACTAAAGCTAAAAAATCAATTGCTGGTTTTAAGATCCGAAAAGGAATGTCCTTAGGAGCGATGGTTACCCTGAGAAGAAAAAGAATGAATGATTTTCTAGAAAGATTAATCAACATTGTCCTACCCAGATTGAGAGATTTTCAAGGAATAGATCCAAAATCCTTTGATCGGAACGGAAATTTGACTATCGGCATTAAAGAACATATTGCCTTTCCTGAGATTTCACCGGAAAAAGTAAAAAACATTTTCGGACTGGAAATTACTGTAGTTACCACCGCTAAGACGAGAGAAGAGGGGATAGAATTGTTAAAATTACTTGGATTTCCAATCAAAGCCCAATAACCTTACGAAATTACGAATTAGTACGAATATACGAATTCATATATTGGTAAAACATTCGTAAATTCGTAAGGATAAAGATTATGGCAACAAAAGCTCAAATTGCCAAATCATTAAAAGAACCAAAATTTAAAACCCGCATTGTTCGAAGGTGTTTTCGTTGTGGTAGAAAAAGAGGCTATATGAGAAAATTTGGTTTATGTAGAATATGTTTTCGGGAAATGGCCAATCAGGGGTTGATACCAGGAGTTAAAAAATCATCATGGTAAAAATTCCAAATTCCAAATTCCAAATTCCAAACAGATTTTGGTCATTGGAATTTCGGTCATTGGTTATTGTTTGGAATTTGGTGCTTGGCGCTTGGAATTTGTTAAATTATGGATCCCATCTCTGACATGCTAACATCAATAAGGAATGCTTTGGC
>FWPV01012591.1_pt1 | contig 13003 bp, 10 predicted proteins | sample 2228371 | NCBI WGS metagenome assembly FWPV01 (sample SAMEA103939776, study PRJEB20133) | metagenome | reverse complement strand
GAGTCTAATGTTTTGAAAGTAATGCTGGAAATAGGAAGGTTAATAATTGAATGGATAATAAAGAGTAGAGGAACGGGTTATACTCAAAAATATGGCAAAGATATAACTCGAAGTTAATCAGAAGAAGTAGCTCAGTATGTTACATCGTTACGTCTGAAATGAAAGAACAATGAATGGGAGGACTACTGGTTAAATTATCGTTCTAATTATTCGGAATTGCCTAAAATTTGAATTGCACTCAATGCCTGAATATCCAACCTCTTTGCATTTCTTCAAGCTTTTCAAGCCATTTATGTAAATACAGAGATTTTACGAATTTACTTTTTCCAACATTATCTTACTAGGCGACATTTTTCAGATCAAGTAAATAAATTTTATGCTTGGCAAATTGTATTTTTTAATGTCTTACCTCCATTTAAAAAGCCATAATATCAAAATTTATTTTTTGATCATGTCAGAGTTTGTTATAAGAGCATAAGTGATAATATTTACTCCCATTTCAAGATAAGGCTTATCTTTTCCGCTTCTACCAGAAGCCCAAGCATTACCATAGTCAGAATCTTCATATACCATTATAATTCTGCCATCTAAGCTTATACCAAGGATATTTGGTAACGCCGATCTAGTGAGATCAAAAAAACTGCTATATATAGGATGGTCTCTGCTTATTTCTACGAGATTATGGGCAAATTCGCCTAATATTTTCCACAATTCTAGACCTAAAGAGTTATCAACTTCAATCTTCTGATCATAAGACCTTGCAACATTCGAGAATATCAAGAATCCGCCGTTAGCAAAAAATCTGCGAAGATTTTGCCTTTCTCGGTCTGAAAATGAAAATGGTCTCGCAAGTGCGATATATATTATCGGCATATTCAATAGCCCGGGGTCGTCCAAACGTATCTGTGTTTTCATAACTTGTGTTTTAACATTTGTCCAGTTATTCATTGCACCAGCAAGCTGATATAATGCATTTTTAGTTATCTCATCAACGTTATCTTTGTATCTGATCAGCGATATGTTGTAATAGCCAGAGAGGCTATTGTCTGCTTTATTCACAACTGCTTTTGAATTATCTATTTTTATATTCCCTTTAACATTACTGATCTCAATATCAGATATTGAATTGTCATAACCTTGTTGTCTTTCCAAGTTATTTGATGTTAGTTTTGGAGATGAAGCTTTTACGTTACTTCCTTGATTTGACTTTATTGAGGACATATTTTCAGGATTGTTCTTGCTTATATATTCAATAAAATCAGCGTCTTGACCTCTCATTGCAAGTTCTCTGATGATGCTTTTGTATGTCCTTGTATTTAGATACTTCCTATATGTGCTTTTTTCTTCAATTGATGTTATATATTGAGACTGATCAGTATCGCCAATCGATCGCCCCTGCAAAACCTGCTCTTCGGTAAGAGAGACAAATTGGACATTTACGTCAACTTTTTGATCTTGTATTAATGTGTTCTCTTTGAAAAACGATAACGAGAATATAAAAACCAAATTAAGCACAGTTGATATAAGATAGTAATATAACAAGGTTTTCTTTTGCATTTTCTCGGCACACTTCACGGTCAAGTCAGTAAGAAGATTATCCAATTAGTATGAGTTTCAAAAGGGTTTTATCGTTATGACGTGAAAATACTGATAAGTTTTAGCAAATTTTAAAATCAAAGGCATATTGAAAGATTATCATTTTGAATTTTTCTTGTTAATCTCAATTTCTTTAAGCATAGCTCTTGACATCTGATGTCCCGGTGCAATTTCTACTGCCTTTTGAAAAGCAATTTCTGCTTCGTTAATACGATTATCCCTCATATATGCAATGCCAAGGTTATAATATGCATCTGCAGAATTAGAATTACGTTTAGCGGCTTCCTCAAATTGGGCTATCGCATTTTTGACGTCATTGATCTTCAAATAGCTACTACCAAGGTTCAACCGGGCTTCTAGCCAATTTGGCAACAATTCTACTGCCTTTTCAAATGCTTTGATCGCATCTTTATATTTGCCCTGTTTATAAAATACCGTTCCTAGACCAAAATATGCGTCTCCATAATCTGGCTTAATTTCAATCGTCCTATTGAATCTCTCAATAGCCTGAGGATACATTTTTGAATCGGAATAAGCTAATCCAAGATTGTAGTTCACCTCTAGCGAGTTAGGATTGAGATTCAGTGCCTGCTCAAAATGATATATCTGCCTTTCACTATCGCCTTTTAGACGGTAACAAAAGCCAAGATTGACATGTGCTTCTAGCATATCAGGTTTGAATTTTAAGACCTCGTTGAAAAGCTCAATGGCTTTTGTAATGTTGCCATATTCCATAGCCGAATGTCCTTGATTATAAAGCTCTCGCCACCTGTTCGCTTCTGCCTCTTTAATAAAAGTTTGACGCATCTCTTCGCCTTGCACAAAACCTGATGATTCTCTAAAAGCCTTTGAAGCCTCTTCATTTTGACCAAGCATTGCCAAAGCTAATCCTTCGTTATAGATGTATTGCTTGTCATAAGGCTTTAATTCTTTCGCCTTTCTGAAATACTGTAACGCAGTCTCGTAATCGCCTTTTTGATAGAATATAAGACCGATATTATTGTATGCCTCTGAGCTATTTGGATCAAGTTTGATATATTTTTGCATCTGTTCATTAGCCTTGTCTAAATCGCCCATAGCATAATAAGCGATCGCTAGATTTCTGTTGGCGTCAATATCATCCGGTCTGAATTGGATAGCCTCATTCAATATTTCAACAGATTTATCGTGTAACCCAATTTTTGTATATAACATACCTAAATTGGTGCAAGCCCCCATAAATACGTCCGGATAAAGACGAAGATTTACTTTTGTGTAACCTGTTGATTTGATTGCCAGAATAGCATTTTCGAATGATTGGATCGCACCGGAAGTATTGCCTTTTTCCATATACATAACGCCGAGATTATACTGTATAGCAGGAGAATCAGGACTTATTTTTATGGCGGTCTCAAGTTTCTTTATCGCCTCGTCAACTTTTCCCTCTTTATACAAGGACATCCCTTCGTTATAGTTACTAGCAACAGGGTCTTGATTAAGCAAGGCATCTCTATCTCCTGACGATGCGCCACGTCCAGCAGTGCTTGCAAAACCTTGCATTAAAGCACCATATCTAGTTGATCCTATCCAAAAACTTCCAGGACCCGCTGGCGGGTTATTCATATACATACTACGAGCCTTCATAAAGCCTTCTTTATCTGCTAATTTCTTAAAATCTGGATATATCCTCTCCATAAAAGCCCTCTCATAATATTCTATGTCTGCAGGCGTTGGCACATAGGGGTTTTCTTTTGCATATTCAGGATGAGTAAGGTAATATTCAGCTATTTTGAGATCGGATATTTGATGTATTCGGGCATATTCCTCTACTGCATCTTTTGAAACTTTAATGGTTACCTGTTTTTCCGGTTGCTCTGCTGGCTTTTGTTCAACTGTCGGTATAGGTTTTGACGTTTCTACTGACACAGGCTTATTGGTTGTAGCACAATCGACTAAAAATAATAAAGACAAGGGCATTAAAAATATTAATAAAATTCTTGAATACATAGATCATACACCTCTAGTCCTAAAATTTATAAAAATGCCATATAACACAATTTATCTGTATACAAACTATGATAACTTTGTTAATTTTGTTTTCCCTTTCTGATAAGACAAAGGTCTTTATGCAAATTTTTTTGAGCGAATAATGAACAAAATGTTTTTATTGATTATTTATTAAAACGATTAGGACATAATTTTCGTTTATACACTACTTATATTGTGGAAATTTCATTTACGATTTTTAATAAAAGCAACCTGAAAACAAATTATAATGGTAAATTATATTAACATTTAGTATAATATCAATTGCTAACAGATGATAACATATCAATTTATAAAGTTTCAAGAATATTTATTGGAGAGCGAAGGATGAACATAATTGAAGAAGTGGAGAAGATAAGACAAAAGCTTGTGGGCATAAGGGAATATTTCCATAAATATCCAGAATTGTCTTTTCAGGAGTTTAAGACTTCCCAAAAGATTGTGGAATTGCTTGGAGAAATAGGTCTTGATGAAATAGAGACAGGAATAGCAAAAACTGGCGTTGTTGGCGTGCTTCGTGGCAAAGAAGATGGCAAGACCATTGCAATAAGGGCAGACATAGATGCCCTGCCAATACAAGAGGTAAACGATGTCCCATATAGATCACAAAATGATGGTATAATGCATGCTTGCGGGCACGACGTCCATATAACGACAGCAATAGGGTCAGCGATGATTTTAAGCAAGATCAAAGACAAACTCAAAGGTAATGTTAAATTTATCTTTCAGCCTGCGGAAGAGATATTCGGCGGAGCTAAATTAATGGTTGAACAGGGTGTGATCGATAAATCGCCAAAAGTTGATGCGATCATTGCCTTACATGTTTGGGATGGTTTGAAAGCTGGGGCTATTGGCACAAGAGCTGGTGCATTTATGGCTTCCGCAGACAGATTCGAGATCATCGTCAGAGGTAAAGGTGGTCATGGTGCTATGCCAAATCTCACTAATGACCCAGTAGTGGCTTCTGCTCAAATGATCAATGCCCTTCAAACGGTTGTGAGCCGATCAACCAGCCCGTTACAACCTATAGTCTTATCTATATGCAAAATAAATGGTGGACAAGCATTCAACATTATCCCAACACAAGTTAAAATGGAAGGCACTCTGAGAACACTTGATGACGATGTCCTAGCTAGCGCAGTCAAAAGAATTAGATCAATACTTAAAGGTGTAGCAGATGCGATGGATGTTGAATACGAGTTCAATTATCATGCTGGATGCCCTGTTCTATTTAATGATGAGAATATAGTTAAATTGATAAAAAAGGCTGGTTCTATTATAATCGGCGAAGAGAATGTTTTTGACGTCGATCCAACTATGGGAGGAGAAGATTTTACCTATTTTACCAGAAAAGTGCCGGGTGCTATGTTCTGTCTTGGGGTTAACAGGGGTGTTCCGTCTCCTGTGCATAGACCAACTTTTGATGTCCCGTCAGATGTAATAGGAATTGGTGTATCGGTTTTATGTCAGATAGTCCTTATGTATTTAGATGTCCTAGTTTAAACCTTTAATTAGAAAATGATGAAAAGACTTTGCATCTTTGTATGTCTTTTTACCTTTCTTTATTTTACTTTTTGATAACTAAAATCTTGTTTATACCTATTATATGATGTTATAATAATTTCGCTTTATAGAAAAGATATTTCTGGTGTTCCATTATGCAAGATAAAGGAGAGAGTTATGTTTAGAAGTCTTAGTCCTGGTGCTTTGGGTATAGGTGGGCTTTCTTTTACAGAGGCTATGGACTTGGCAAAAGCCACTGGCTTTCAAGGAATTGATGTTGATATAGGATACCTTACAAAGCTGGTAGAAGAAACATCGGCAGAGGAAGTGAAAAAGCTCTTTGCAGATAAAGGGCTTAAAATGGGCGCCTGGGGATTGCCAATGAATTGGCGATCAACTGGCGAGGATTACAAAAAAGGTCTTGATAACTTGCGAAGATTTGCAAAAACAGCCCAAGTTCTTGGGTGCACTAGATTAGCAACTTGGATTCTTCCCTTCTCCGATGATATGCCGTTTAAAGAGAATTTTGATTTCCATGTAAGACAGTTTAAACCTATCGGCGAAGTATTGGCTGAGTATGGCTGTTCTCTTGGTCTGGAATTTATAGGTCCCAAGACTATGAGAGTTGGCAAAAAATATGAGTTTATCTACACTATGGATGGGATGCTTGAACTTTGCGACGCTATAGGAACCGGAAATATGGGGCTTCTGCTTGATGCATGGCATTGGTATACTTCTCATGGCACACTTGACGATCTTAAAAGGTTAAAACCAGAGCAGGTCGTCCATATTCACATTAACGATGCGCCTGCTGGCATTCCTGTTGATGAACAGATTGATAATGTCAGATGCCTGCCCGGAGAAACTGGTGTTATTGACCTTGTCGGATTTTTAAAATGCTTGGCAGAAATTAAATGTGAAGCCCCTGTGACGCCCGAACCATTTAGCAAAAAGCTCAGTTCAATGAAGCCTATGGATGCAGCGAAAATGACTAGCGACCTGCTTATCAGTGTTTGGAAAAAAGCGGGGTTGCCATAGTAAGATTGACAAAAAAGACCTCTTACTTTATTCAGAGTGAGTTTTTCCTGACATTTTCAAACAAGACAAAAATTTCTAATCCTTATCCAAAGTCATAATGTCAAAACCAGTGTTTCAGGAAAAACTGTTGCACTCTTGCTTAAATTGTGTTAAATTATTGATAGTTTTCGGTCTTTGAGCTATTGCTGTTCAGTTTTATAGTTATAAATTATAAAATATAGTTAGCAGTAAAAAATAAAAAACAAACCTGAAAGGAGTTGCAATAATGGCAAAACCAAAGCTTTCAATTGGCAGTTGGGCTTATACCTTCGGTCCTTATACAGATCATCCGATCCCTTTTGATGAGGTTTGTAAAAAACTTGGCGAATTAGAATTTGACGGCGTTGAAATCGGCGCTTTCAGACCTCATATTCATCCTGATGACTACCCTATGAAGAAAGACAGGGATGCAGTAAAGGCTTTATTAGAAAAAAATAAATTAGGGGTTTCTGGTATTGCTGCTGATTTCTGGTCTCCGCCATGTCCGCCGGGTTCCGATGAAGCTCAGAAAAACGATGCCTATTTTAATCTTTTCAAGAAAAATCTTCAACTTTGCCTTGACCTTGGGGCAAAAGCACTTCGCGTTGACACTGTTGTGCCTCCCGATAAAGGAGTTGTTGGTGTAGACCCAGAGGTTGCTTGGGATCGCACCGCAAAACTGTGGAACAGATGTGCCCAAATTGCACAGGAAAATGGTGTCCTAGTGGTATGGGAGTTTGAACCAGGATTCTTATATAACAAGCCAAGTGAAGTCGTGAAAATGGTCGAAGATGTCAATCATCCTAATTTCAAGGTCTTGTTTGATACTAGCCATGCCTATATGTGCAGTGTAGTTGGAGCAAGGCAAAGCGGGACAAAAGAGATACTAAAAGGCGGAGTTGTTGAATTTGCACAAATGTTGAAAGGCAAGATCGGACATCTACATCTCATCGATTCTGATGGGACACTGCATGGCGATGAGACAAGCACTCACCGTCCTTTCGGTGAAGGCTTTGTCAAATTCGACGAGGTTATACCTGCGATCTATGAAGCTGGGTTTAAAGGCGAATGGTGGACAATTGATCTCTGTTTCTGGCCCGAAGCTTGGGAAGTTACAGAAGCCGCAAAGAAATTCCTTGCCCCATTTATGGAAAAATTCGCATAATGGCGATTAACATTTCTCCCTTTCAAAGGAAAAATATAAGGAGGATAGATAATGGCTGGAAAAATGAAGGCTCAGGTGTTTTATGAGCCATTGAAAATGAAACTTGAAGAGATTGATGTTCCAAAAATTGCTGACGATCAGGTGCTTGTCCGTGTCAAAGCATGTGGTATCTGTGGTTCAGACATCGCATATTATTATGGCGATAGTCCTTTGGAGACTCCTGATGGAAAAGGTCCATTAGTTTTAGGACATGAATTCTCTGGTGAAGTCGCAGAAGTTGGCTCATTGCCAGCAAAACTTGGATTATTTAAGCCCGGCGATAGAGTTGTCGTTGATCCTGTTCAATACTGTAATGCTTGTGAAATCTGCAAAAAAGGATACGTCAATCTTTGTGAAAAAAAGACTGTTCTCGGTGTTTCAGTTAACGGTGGGTTTGCGGAGTATTGCGCATCGCACTATACCGGTCTACATAAACTTCCTGACAATGTCTCATTTGAACATGGGGCATTGACGGAACCTTTGGCAGATGCGGTTTATGCATTGAAAAAAGCACAAGTTTCGCCCGGAGATTTTGCCGTAGTCATCGGTCCTGGCGCCATTGGATTGATGATGGTGCAGTTGCTTAAATCTAGCGGAGCTGGAAAAGTTGCACTCGTTGGAACAAGGGACTATAGACTTGAAGTCGGCAAGAATATGGGAGCAGATATCATCATAAATAACGTTGAGAAAAACTCTAAATATTATACGCCAGACCTAAAAGCGACGATCAGTGACTTAACTGATGGAAAATTTGCCGATGTCGTTATGACCCCAACAGGATCAGTTTCTGCTATGGAATCAGCCTTTGAAATATCAGGCAGAAGGGCTAGGATCGTGTTTTTCGGTCTGCCAGGCGCGAACGATTTCATAAAAATTCCCGCTTTGAACACGATTTTCTGGGACAAAACGATTTTGTTCTCGTGGCTTGCTCCACTTACTTGGCCCATCGCATTGAACGCATTAGCTAACAATCTCGTCAATGTAAAACCCTTGATCACACATTCTATGAAGCTTGACGACCTTGTCCAAGGGATTGCTGATGTGAAAAGCAGAGCCGGTAATGTTATGAAGGCTGTTGTGACAATATAATTAAATTAAAGGGCGGACATCTGTTCGCCCTTTAGAATATATCAAAGATACTTTCTAATGTAATCCCTATGTTTATATTCACTGACCATTTTTTCGTCAAGGGGATATTTACCATACTTTCTTGCAAACTCTACCATAGCCCTATAATTTCTAGGATTAACGCCAGGATGTATGCTATTGCTAGATGCCAAAATATATCCCCCACCAACGCCTGCCTTAGCTATTGTCTCTTTAACTGCGGATTCTACCTCTTCAATAGTACCATAAGTTAAAACTTCCGTGCAGTCGATATTGCCTATCACCGCTATTCTGTCGCCATAAAGCTCCTTTACTTTTCCTATGTCCATTCCTGCTATCGGTTCAATCGGATCAAGAGCATCAATTCCAGTATTAACTATCATATCAATTATTGACCATATATTACCGTCTGTGTGTTTTATGAATGGAACACCTTTTGTTTTAGCGAGATTAACCATTTCTTTGAGATAAGGCAGGATAAATTCCTCAAATAACTTTGGCGACATTATCGGCGATTTCCTATACGCATAATCATCGCCTGTCAGGATAATATCCGCGCCTTCCGCAATTGCCCTCTCCGCAACGCGTTTTTTGTAATTTATGACTACTTCGGCAAGACGTTTAGCAAACCCAGGATTTTCTATATAATCAACCAAAAGATTGTCCAAACCATGTAAATAATGTGAAAATTCAAACGCATCGTGGGTAAGAAACACGATAGCCTTTTCGCCTTTAAACCGTTTGACCGCACTTTTAAGAGAATCTAATCGGTAATCTGCATCTGGATCAGGCGGGATATATCTGTCAAGATCAAGTTCGGTCTTTATCGGTCCTCCTGATGGATAAGGTATGCCGTTCGGCTCTATCGTCCATAATATCCCCCATTCATCCTTTAATTGCGTGTCGTTTAGTTTAGTTAGTTTCTGATCCTCAAATATTGTTATCCCGTCAAGCCCTTCCTTTTCAACGAAATCTTCATAACTGATATTTCCGTATAGGGCTTCTATCACAGGTCTATTCACTATCAATTCCCATACAGGGACAGTATCTGATTCTTGTCTTTTCAGTGCGGTCATTATTCGTTCATAGCCGTTCATCGTCTTTTCCTACCAATTGAAAGCAGAAGGAATTTTATCCCTCTGCCAATAACATCTGTTATAAGCTCAAAACAATATCAATTCAAAGATTTTATGTCTCCCCATTTTGTGGCGAGTTTGCCTCTCATTGATACAGCAGTGGACTCAGGTATCCCTTTTCCGCTAACCTTCACATCATCAAAACTGACTTTAGTATCCCAAGCCCATAGACCGATCCTACCATTTGGATAAATGTCGGTTTTATCAACTCTTTGTTCAATGTCATCAATATAGAATGCAAAATCTTGACCTTTTGCAACAACTCTAAGTGTATATTGTTTATTGAGTTCTATCTTTACTTTTGATGTTGCCTGTTTGAAGTGGTTCACACGGCTATCTGGATTGGGTTTTGTATGATGCCACCATTCACAGACACCTTCATTAACATTTATGTAAAAGACATGGTATTCAAGCTCACTTTGAGCCCTAAATATAAGCCCTGCGTAAGAGTTTTCTGTTATCTTTATCTTTGTTTCAACTGTATAATCAGTCCAATTGACATCACCAGCAAAAGTTCTTACCGCTGCTACCCCTCGTTGGGATTGGACATATTCTCCATTTTTAATACTCCATTCGCCTGTGACTGGTTTCCAATCTTTGGCTTCGGCATCTGCTTTAAATTCCCAGACCAATGCCCAAGACTGAGAGGTTAACGTAAAAATAGAAATGAAATACAAAACAATTATCAACTTTCCCATAAAAAACCTCCTAGTTGGTATCTTAGAAAACCTAAATTTTCAAAGACATAATATCACAATAGAGAATGTTAGATCAAATACTTTTTAATGAATTTAATTCAAATTGTGATCAACAATGTTTCTGATTATCTTATCAAAAGACAGGCTTGAAAGATAAGATATTCTCTTTCCATATCAACAAAAGAAAAACGAGAAAAATCAACGCTGTTGGGCAAACTAGAAATATATGCCACAATATTAGTAATCTATTTTCTTAGGCTTTTGCCATTATTGAAATTGGCAATTGCCTCGGAGTTCCGAAGGTAACGGTTATAAATACGCAAACTTTCAAGTCCGCCTCTGAGAGACTTAGCAAGCGTAAGCTTGGCATTACCATTGACATCGGTCATTGATTCACTGAATCTGCCCCAGCCGTATTGACGGTATTTTCCGCCATCACAAATAATACCATCTACAACAAATGTGATAATATTTGGACCACCATCAACTATGACTACAATATGATGAGATTTTTTTGTATCTAATATATCTTGGTCGCAGTCCCAACTTGTGCCGTTTTTCCCGTCATTTATATCTATCTTTACTGTTCCTTTCTCTGTTGTTAAAAGACATATCCCTTTTCCATTTTCATTCTTTGAGTCAAATATGATCTGATCTTTTGTCAACTCATCGAATTTGACCCATAGATCGATAGAAAATCCACCCGTTGAAAGATCAGGCAAAATCGGCATTTTCACGATGTTCTCCACAACAGGATCAAGCGATAATATAAGACCTTCTTGTGCAATCTCACAGGATTTATCCTGATTCCAAAGACCTTCTAATAACTTTCTATCTATTTCATGGACAGTTGCCCTTGTCTTTTGTGTCGTTGTGATCCAATATCGTCCATTTTGTTCTATAAGGTCTGGATAACTCAACCTATCAGACAGATCAGGGCTATAAAGAACTATCTCGGGCTGAGACCATAATATAACGCCGTCTTTTTCGATTCCGCCAGAAAGCCAAGCCGGATTTCTGCCTGTAAAATCTCTACCACTATGGTTATGAAACCAAAATAGGAAATTCCCATTCTTCGTTTTCCAAATTCTAGGACAAGCTCTCGGATTTTTGAAAGGACGACCATTTGCATAAGTTGCGATCTCTGGCTTTAACCAAGAGTGTCCGCGGTCTCTGCTATACGAGTTTACAGGATGGCCTATGGTAGTGCGATACATACAATATAGATCGCCATCGGACAATGAGACGATGTTGTGTTCCTCTTGGACAGAGCCAAATTCTGGTGAACGGAGACCATAATCTCCATCAGGTAACATCTGCCATTCTATTTTCGATACGTCTTTTTCAAATAAAATATTATCAGAGCAAAAAAACCAACCTTCTCCATCTTCGAGCATATATCTTCCAAGTTTTGTGAACGCAAAGAACATGGTTTTACCACAAAAAATAGGTTTTCCGATGCCCCACATTATTTGCACTTTGCCATTCCAGTTATTGCCACGATCACAAGCTGTAATTCGAACAGGAAGCCTGTATCTATCAGACCAAGTCTTACCATTATCATCTGAATATTTGTAACAATACCAACCGATCATATCCGTTCTGATAGGCTTTCCATCAGGTAGTGTTTGGATATTATCGCCATTATAGTCATAAAAGACATATATCCGACCATTTTCATTTATCAAGGGCATTGCCCAAGATGCCTCATATCCGTCGTGAGGTTCTATCTCAACTGGTTCTGACCAAGTTTTCCCTTGATCTTTACTCATTGTGGCAACGATATATTGTGATTTTGCTCCCTCGTGGCTTGCACTTGTGGTAAATGTGCATACCCATGTTCCATCTTTTGCGATCACAACATAAGGTTGATCGCAGTATCCGTGTTGGTATATTAATGAGCCATTCTCAATATTTCTTTGATCAAGATTTTTATCATCTTTCATATATTAATCAACCTTTTATTAATCAACCTTTATCCGCAGAGAAATTATTACTACCTTTTATGCATACAATACCAAACCTGCTTATGAAAATCAAGGGAAAATAAATCTAATGGCGATTTAATTTTTCATTAATAGCAGAATAAATATTTAACTTTTTTCTTTCGGAGATCAAAAATTTCTGATAGAATTTCTATAAGTGGACAAATTTGGGGCATTTTTTATCACTCCTTTTTTAGTTTGCTTTTATAGAGTGATTTCAACTCATATTTGTCCTATTTTTCAAATTTTTGAGCCAATGTTTTAATCTCACTTTTGAATAGGATTAGGGGAGAGAAGTTTGAAAATAAGCGAATTTCAGAGGATCATAGAGGATATTTATCTTGAAAAAGATTCAAATCGAGGGCTACTAGGGACTTTTGCTTGGTTTGTGGAGGAAATCGGCGAACTATCAAGAGAATTGCGGTCACAAGACAATAAAAGGAAGTTGCAGGAAGAGTTTGCAGATGTCTTGGCATGGCTATCTACATTAGCGAGCATATCAGGAATAGATTTGGAAGAATCAGCAAAGAAATATGCTAACGGATGCCCTAAATGTCATAAAACGCCCTGTGTCTGTGACGAGGATAGACGAACTGCAATTCGGAAAGGCTAAAAATCTAGCTTTTTGGCATTAATAAAGATTTTTCAGGAGAAATGCGATAATATCAATCAAATAAAACATTTAACTGGGTT
>FWPV01012589.1_pt1 | contig 13004 bp, 7 predicted proteins | sample 2228371 | NCBI WGS metagenome assembly FWPV01 (sample SAMEA103939776, study PRJEB20133) | metagenome | reverse complement strand
ACAGTTTGGAAATGCCGATCATGGGGTTGGAGTTCCGAGTTTCAGGTTATGAGTTTCTCGTGCGGCATTCCGGCTCTCAAGTTTTCCGTTCACCGATCGCCCCAGGCTTGTTATTAGTGTGTGCATAAAATAGCTTGCTTCGTATTTCCCCCGCCCCCTTCTGGGGGAGAAGGTCAGGGTGCGGGGTGCATCTCCAAGTGTTCAGCTCTCCGTACCGCTGGGAGTGGCGGTCAGGAAGGTCTGCTGCAGAGACTCCTGAAAGAGGCGGTGCAGGAAGCCGTCCAGATCTTGCAGGTCTTCCAAGGTGATCTCAAAGTCATCCTTCCCTGAGCGGTCCCGGATGAGCTTCAAAGCATACTCCAGATCTTTGGCAAAACCCTCGCAGATCACCCGGGCGGTGGTGCCGCCGGTGAGGGCCCGGCGCATGATTTCGTCCACCGCGTCCTGAGTGAAGGACAAGTGAATCTGGTGTTCCCGATAAAAGATGTCCTCGAAGCGTTTCACCTGCTGATACAACCGGCTGATCTGGTCGAAGGCGGCCAGCAGGTCGCAGTCCCAACGCAGGTATTGATCCACCATGAGTCCCACCCGATAGTCGGTGAGGGGCATGTGGAAGCGGCGCAGCAGCTCCTGCTCCCGCCGCCAGACCGACTCTTTCAGCAGGACCAGCTCCTCGGCCGCGGCGGCCTCAAAGCGGGCCTTCAGCTCCGGGTTGTCCGGGTCGGCCAGGAGGCGGGCCAATTCCCGGGCCGGATCGGCCACCAGTTCCGGGGTGACCACAAATTCCCGGATGTTGGTGGACGGCAGCCGTTTTTCAAACTGGATCAAGGCCTTTTCGATGACGCTGACCAATCCCCGGGCGCCGGTGCGTTCCTGGGCGGCCAACGCCGCCAGTTGGCGCAGGGCGGCATCTTCAAATTTGATGTCGATGTCGTAGGCCCGGAAATCCCGTTTCTTGCTGATGATGATGGGATTGTTGGGATTCTTCAGGATCTGGTAGAGGTCATCGGCGGTCAATTCCTCCAGGACCGCGATGACCGGCAGGCGGCCGATGAACTCCGATTCAAAGCCATACTTAATGAGATCCTCGGCCGTCACCTGCAGCCAGAATTCCTTGTCCTGTTTTTTGGACCGAGGCCGGCCGTGGAAGCCGATCTCCTGTTTGGCCAGGCGTTCCTTAATGATCTTTTCCAGGTTGTTGAAGGCCCCGGAGACGATGAAGAGGATATTGCGGGTGTTGATGGTCCGCTTCTCCCGTTTGCCCGTCTTGCGGTAGTGTTCGATGGCCTGGATCTGGGAGATGGGGTCATGGGGGACCTTCAGGTCTACCTCGGTCTCTTCCATGGGCTTCAACAGGGCGCGCTGCACGCCGCTGCGGGAGACATCAGGGCCGATGAGGTTGCCGCTGGCAGCAATCTTATCGATCTCATCAATATAAATGATGCCGTATTGGGCCAACTCCAGGTCATCGCCCGCTTCATAGACCAGATCCCGGACCAGGTCTTCCACATCCCCGCCCACGTAGCCGGTTTCACTGAATTTGGTGGCATCGCCTTTGACAAAGGGGACGCCGATCTTTTTGGCGATGAGTTTCACCAGATAGGTCTTGCCGACGCCGGTGGGGCCGATGAGGATGATGTTATTCTTGATGGACCCCACCCCGGGATCGGGTTGGCGTCCCTTTTCCTGCTGGTAACGGATGCGGTTGAAGTGGGTGCAGATCTTGGTGGCCAAGATGCTTTTGGCCGTATCCTGCTTGATGACGTATTCGTCCAGATACTGTTCCAGTTCTTCGGGTTTGAGATCAAAATTGATCCGGCCGGCGGTCCCCCGGCCTCGTGAACCGGGCTCTTCCACCACCGGCTTGGGCATGATGAAAGGCGAGATTATCTTGACACGATCACCGTATTTCTTCGCCAGGTAATCGCTGAGCTCTTTTTCCAGTTCTTTCTGGTCGGGGAATTTGGTATTTTTTTCGTCCATATCACTGTCGCTTGGTTCCATCTTCATCTACCTGAAGATCAGTCGCACAAAAATGCCGGGCACCATATCATCGGGGTAGGCCCTGGAAAACGGGGTGTATGACCCACTGCCGGTTTCGCCCGGTCTGCCATTGCTGTTGCTTTAAAATCATTATAAATCCTGGCAGAGTGACTTGCAAGTGGCTTGCCGACGGCGGATTGACGGGCGCTAGCCGGCATGCTAAGCTAATAACAATCAAAGGGAAAAAAGGCAGTGGACGTTAGGCCGAGGGAACTAGGCGGTAGGCAGAGGGCAGAAGGCAGGCGATCCTATGATCTCTCATCCCTCTTCCCTTATCACTGACCACTAACCACTGACCACTCATCACTGGCCACTGGCCACTCATCAAGGAGAACATCCATCGACCGGGTGCACGGCAATCTCACCGGCCTCAAGCCCCAGCAGCTGCGCCGCTTGGAGCGGCTCTACCGCCGCCGGGTGCCGTCGCCGCATCTGCTGACGCCGGAGTTAGCCAAACAACTGGCAGAGCTATCCCAGGAAATAAAACGGCAAGTGGGCATCCTCCTGGACCGGCAGGGTCAGCCGGCCCTGGTCCTGGTGGGTGATCCCAAGGGTTTGGTCATTCCACCCCTGAAGCGGGAACGCCAGGCCGGGTCCCGCCTGAAAGGGTTACGCCTCATCCATACCCACCTGCAGGGTGAGCCCCTCAGCCAGGATGACCTCATGGACCTGGCCCTGCTGCGCCTGGATTTCATAGCCGCGGTGGCGGTCACCCCCCAAGGCCTGCCCGGCCGGTTGTTCGGCGCCCATCTCCTGCCCCACCGGGTGGGTGACCGGGACTGGGAGCTGTTGGAGGTGGAGCACGTTTCCCAGTTGGAACTGAATTTTCCCGCCCTCATCCAATCGCTGGAGGCGGAACTGGCCCGGGCCGGCCACAGCGGCGCCCAGCCGGGGCGGGGCGAGCGGGCCATCCTCATCGGCGTGACCACCAAACCGCGGGCCGAAGCCGAGGACTCCCTCTTGGAACTACAGGAACTGGCCGTGTCCGCCGGCCTGCAGGTGGCGGACATGATCCTCCAGCACCGGCAGCGCATCGACCCCCGCTACCTCATGGGACGGGGCAAGCTCATGGAACTGGTCCTCCGGGCCCTGCAAACGGATGCCTCCCTATTGGTGTTCGATGCCGACCTGAACCCTTCCCAGGCCCGCTCCATCACGGATTATACCGAACTGAAGGTCATAGACCGGACCCAGCTGATCTTGGACATCTTTGCCCAACGGGCCCGCAGCCGGGAAGGCAAACTGCAGGTGGAGATGGCCCAATTAAAGTATCTCCTGCCCCGTCTGGTGGGCCGGGATGACGCCTTATCCCGCCTGACCGGCGGTATCGGCGGCCGGGGGCCGGGCGAAACCAAGCTGGAGATTGACCGCCGCCGGGTGCGGGAACGCCTGCACCGTTTGAGCCAGGAACTGGAGGAGGTCCGGGCCGCCCGCCGGGTCCGCCGCGCCCCCCGACAGCGCTTGGGTCTGCCCATTATCTCCATCGTCGGCTACACCAACGCCGGGAAATCCACCCTGCTCAATACCCTGACCAAGGCGGAGGTCCTGGCGGAAGACCGCCTCTTTGCCACCCTAGACCCCACCAGCCGGCGGCTGCGCTTCCCCCGGGAGCGGGAGGTCATCATCACCGATACGGTGGGCTTTATCCGGGACCTGCCCAAAGACCTGCTGGAGGCCTTTAAAGCCACCTTGGAGGAATTGGAGGACGCTGATCTCCTCTTGCACGTCATTGATCTCAGCAACCCCCGCTATGAAGAGCAGATGGCCGCGGTGGAGGGCATTCTGGCCTCCCTGGACCTGGGCAACAAACCGGTCCTGAAAGTCTTCAATAAGATGGATCTGGTGGACCCCCAGCTGGCTGCCTGGGAGAGCCGCCGCCACCAGGGGGTGGCCATCTCAGCCCTGGATACCGCCACCCTACCACCCCTCCTCACCCGCCTGGAGGAGACCATCGACCGGATCCTGCCCCGGCAGTACGAGACTGCTTCCGAAAGCCAGGCCCTTTCAGCAGGCGGCTGACGGGGATCAGTGGCTAGGGATGAGGGGCTAGCAGGGTGTTGAAAAAGCGTCTGTAGGGGAGGGAGCCAGGGGGCACAGCCCCCTGGCCCACGGTACTGCCATTCCTCCCCCAACCCCGACGGGCCGCTTTGGGCGGCGCCAAAGGCGAAAAATTGGGGTATCTTTTCACCATCGATCATGGCAGGGAGAATGTCAATATTTCAAGTACGTCCCCGATGTGGGGGAGGGTTATGGGGTATACTGCCAAGGATATCATGGATCGGACCTACCTGACGGTGCAGCCGGATATGACCATCCGGGAGGCGGTGCAGGTGTTCCAACGGGCCGGCGAGCAGACCGGCCGCCGGGTCTTCGGGCTCATGGTGACGGATTACCGGGATCATCTGGTGGGGATGTTGTCCCTCTACGACATCTTTCTCCTCATCCGGCCCAAACACAGCCATATCTGGGGGGAGATGCAGGATTTGGACTTGACGGGCATGGTCACCTTGGCCTGCCAGCGAGCCGGCCGCCTGCTGGTGGGGGATATCATGACCACCGAGGTGGTCACTATCACGCCTGATACCCATCTGTTATATATTGTTGATATCATGCTGAAAAAGCATGTCCGGCGGATCCCCGTGGTGGCGGGTGAGCGGATTTTGGGCATCGTCTACATCTCCCGGGTCTTTGAGCAGCTGTTGGAGGCCTTCCGGGCGGCCGAGGAGTGAGGGGAAGCAGATGCCGGAGACACAGGGCCGTCAGGTATTGAAGGGGCTGCGGGTTAAAGAGGCCATGCGGCGGCTGGTGACCCGGTTGCCGCAGACCGCCTTGTTGGCGGAAGCCTGCCGGACCATGATCAAGTATAAGGTCAATGCGGCGTTGGTCACGGACTCCGCCGATCTACCGGTGGGGGTGGTGTCCAAGACCGACCTGATGACCGCCTACTATGCCGGCATCCCCTTGGGGCGGCCGGTGGCGGAGATCATGGTGGGCCCTCCCCGCTACTGCCGGCCGGAAGATTCCCTGGACGCGGCGCTGGACCAGATGCGGGCCTACGGTATTCACCGGCTGTATGTGCGGGAAGGGGAGGCTGAGCCGGTGTGCGGCGTCCTGGCCTATCCCGATATCGTCGGCATGCTCTACCGCTACTGCCACCGGTGCGATAAAAGCCTGGTGCGGCGGGATGGCGGCGGGGTGCAGCCGGACCGTTTCGCGGTCCGGGAGGTCATGACTCCTCAGGTCTACCTGCTGCCGGTGACCAGCAGCTTGGGGGAAGTGATGGCAGGACTGGCGGCCTATAAATTCGGTGCCGTCCCCCTGGTGGACGAGGAAGGCGGGCCGGTGGGAGTGGTATCCAAAACCGACCTGGTGACCGCCTACCTGCATGCCCTGCCGCCGGAGGCCCGGGCAGAAAGCATCATGAACCGCCCGGTGTTGACCTGTCAGGAGGACGAGCCCCTGCTGGAGGTGATCCATCGGCTGATCTATTGGGATCTGCACCGGATCTTTGTCTATAAGGATAAGCCTCAGAACCTGGTGGGGGTCTTCTCCCTCTCCGATGCGGCCCGCTTCCGTTCCGGGTCCTGTCGGGCCTGCCTGGTAAGCCGGATTCAGCCATAAGAACTTCCAGCGTGCCTGGCAGCCGCCTGTCAGGGCTTGCGGGGGCGCGGGCGTCGGCTGCGGCGGCGTTTTTTGACCGGCGGAGGTTCGGGCGGGCTGAGGGTGGGGGCAGGTTGGGCGGCAAACTCCCGGAGCACCTCGGCAGGGGCACCGGCCAGCAGGTGGGCCAGGAGCCAGGCTTCGGGGAAGCAGCGGCGGCGGCGCAGGCGGGCGGCGAGGCGTTGCCCGGCTTGGGTGCTCTTCTGGATCTGGGCCGCTGTGTGCCACAGGAGCATGATGTCCTCTCGCCGGCTTGGGGCGAACTCCAAGGGCCGGAGGATGGTGGCCAACAGGGTGGCGGTGGCCTCAGGGTCCATCTGCCAATAGGGTTTATCGGAGGCCGCCTCCAGGAAGGGCAGGAGGAAGGCGGTCCAGAAAAAGGCCTCACTGCAGCTGACCTCAGCCTGGACTAACTGATCCACCGGGAGAAAGACCTCCTGCAGACGGCGGCGCATGGCGGTCAGGATCAGCGGTTCCTGCTGCCAGAGCTCCAGGGCAGGCAGGATGGCGGCCAGCAAGCCGCTGGCCAGCATGAGATCCAGGAAGGGGGCGCAGGCGCCGCTCCGAAAGTCCTTCAGCAACTCGTCCCGTACCCGGGAGGGGTTGCAGAGGCGGATGAGTTGGCGCTGGGCCAGGATGGCGGACCAGGCCGCCGGGTCGATGGTGAAGCCGGTGCGGGCGGCATGGCGCAGGACCCGCAACATGCGCACCGGATCCCGATGGAAACGGATGTCCGGGGGGCCGATGACCCGGATGAGACGCTGGCGCAGGTCGGCCAGACCGCCCACATAGTCGATGATGGAGAAGTCGGCAATGTTATAAAACAGGCCGTTGATGGTGAGGTCCCGGCGTTGGGCATCTTCTGCGGGGGTGCCGAAGGTATTGTTGGGTGCCAGGACTTCGTCCTGGCCATCGAATTCCGAGCGCCGGCGAAAGGTGGAGACCTCCACCGCCTTGCCGCCCTTGAAGAAGACCTGCACCAAGCGGAAGCGCCGGCCGATGATGCGGCTGTTGCGGAACAGACGCCGGATTTCCTGGGGATGGGCGTCGGTGGCGATATCGAAGTCTTTGGGTTTCTTCCCCAACAGCAGGTCCCGGACGCTGCCGCCCACCAGGTAGGCCAGGTGATCATTGTGGTGCAGCCGGTAGAGGACCTTCAGGACCTCCACATCGATATCAGCCCGGGAGATGCAGTGTTCGGACCGGGGGATGATCAGCGGTTCGGGACCGGCTGCCGCCTGCGGCAGGGTAACCCTAGCAGATGGAGATGTCCGTTCGAGCTCAGTCATGGATGGCAACGCTTGGCCCCCTGAAGATACCGTACCGGGGGCTGAGGGAGGATTTTGCGCTCACCGGTTATCATATCAGAAACTCGGGAGGTTTGTCATGTGTTCTCATAGGGAAATGGGGCTAGGATAGATTGAGACCCTGATATGGAATGGCGAGCAATATCCTGACACCTGCAATTCAAGCTGTGGCCCCCCACCCAAGACCCGCGAAATTCTTTCTTACAGGACATTTCACAGGTATTGAGGCAGTTCTTTTTACCATAAGATGTTGCCAAGTGAAGCGGAGATGCGCTATCATAGCGGCAGTTCCAAGGTTATCTTCCCTATATTTAACCCTCAAGAATAAAAAAGGAGCTGGCCATGGCAGCGATGGGGCGGGCAATCCAGTCAAGGCGGTGGTGTGCCCTGGTGGGGGTGCTCTGTTTGAGTCTTGTAAACGGGCCAAAGGTTTGGGCCCAACAGGACTTCTACTGGATCGGGCCTCCGGGGGTGCAGGACTGGGGGACGGCGAGCAATTGGGATCTCAACAGTGTGCCAGGACCAGGGGATTCGGCTTTCTTGGAACCGTCGGACGGCAACAACCGCACCGCGCAGTTCCGCAACATCCATCCACCGGGGACGACCCTGAACGTTATCCGGGTGAACGCCACGGGCGGGAGTGAGATGGCCATCCGGCTGGCGCTGCCGCTACCCGGGGGAGATCTGCGGGCCCAGGACCTGTATCTGGGGGATACGGGGCAGGGCCGACTGCTGCAGGACAACGGTGCCGTCACGGTGAACAATTATTTCATCCTGGGCAACGAACAGAGCGGCAATGGCGCCATGGTCATGGGGGCTGGGAGTCTGAGCGCCGGTAATATGGTGATCGGCGGCTTCGGCAGCGGGGCCATGGATCAGTCCGGCGATGCCGCGGTGCAGGTGGCCAATGACCTGGGAGTGGGGATCAACCAGGGCGGCAACGGTTCCTATACCATGACCGGTGGAACCCTCATGGCCAATTACCTCTTTGTGGGGGATGCGGGCACTGCCACGTTCCACCAGTCGCAGCCGGGCATACCCACCAGCGTAGTCACTTGCCGGAGTGGACTGGTGGTTGGGCAAAGTCAGACCGGCAGCGGCAGCTACACGTTGACAGACGGGGTCCTGCAGATCGGTGATGCCGTGAATCCGGGCTCCATGTTTCTGGGATATGCCGGGCAGGCCACGTTCACCCAGAGGGGGGGCTACTGCGGGGTCAGCGGCAATGTGTTCCTGGCAGAAAGCGCCACCGGCCGGGCTGCCATGAATCTCCATGGGGGGGTGTTTGAGGCCATCAATCCCGATGCCGGCACCATGTATGTGGGCGCCGCGGGCATCGGGGTCCTGAACCTATTTGCAGGCTCCACCTTACGGGTCAATGAGATGTTTGTGGACAGCCAGACGGGCACCAGCCAAGTCTGGCAGGAGGGCGGGACCACCATCATCAACGGCCACCTGGGGGTCGGCCGGGATGCCAATGCCCAGGGCCATGGGGGCGCTTATCTGCTGACGGGAGGTGACCTGCGAGTGGGGACGCTCTTTGTGGGTCACCGGGGCCATGGGACGTTCACCCAAATAGGGGGGACCTTGACCATAGCCAGCGGCGCTATTTACCTGGCCGATGAAGCCTCCGGCCGGGCCCAGATGAATTTCACGGGAGGCACCATTGTCTTCCCGGATCCCACTACGGCCACCATCCAGGTAGGGTATGCCGGGGTGGGTCAATTCCACCAGGGGGAAGGGTTGACATTGAACCTGGACACCATTTTTGTCAACAGTCAGGATGGCGTCAGCACCTTTACGCAGCGGGGGGACGTGAACCTGAATTCCCACCTGGGTGTGGGCCGGGATGCGGGCAGCCGGGGCCAGTACAACTTGTTGTCCGGCACCTTGACGGCCCAGCAGATCTATCTGGGCTATGAAGGCCAAGGCACCATGGTCCAGGACGGCCCCAGCCGGGTCATCCTGGCCCAGGAACTGCGTCTGGGTGACGGGGGGACGGGAGAGTATATGTTCCTTTCCGGCAACCTGCAGACCCATGATACCTTGGTGGGCATCGGCGGCACTGATTGCCGGTTCGACCAGCGGGGCGGCAGTCATCAGATCACCGAGACGTTGGCCATCGCCACCAATCCGGGGAGCACCGGCGTCTATCACCTCTCTGGGGTCAACCTCCAGGTCGCCACCGTCGAGCTGAATGCCGGCGGCGTCTTCAACCAGACGGGCGGCGATCTACGGGCGGACCGGTTCAACCAGCGGGGTGGCGAAGTGCAGGGCCAGCTTCAGAACCGGGGGGTGTTTGTCTATGATAGCGGGGTGTTCAGCGGGCGTCTGCTCAATTATGGGGAAGTGCAGTTTAATGCCGACTTTACCGCCGGCAACGGCTTGGGCCACTATAGCGCCACCCCCCTGACCCTAAACAATCCGGCCCGGACGCTGACCTGCGGCGGCGGGGGGCTGGAGATCGGCGCTGGGGCGAGTTTCCTGCTGGGCGACGGGTCGGTGCGGTTCGTCAATACTCCGGCAAATGGCTTGGCGGTGCGCAGCGGCGGGGTATTCGAGCAGCGGGGTGGGCTGGTGGATGGTAGCAGCAATACCTTTTTCGTTACTGAAGGAAGCACCACCCTGGTGAACGGCACCCTGAGGCCGGGCGGCACCATGACCGTGAGCCCGGGCGGGATCTTCACCCAACAGGGCGGCGTGGTGGATGGGCTGAGCAATACCATCTTGGTGACCGAAGGTCGCTTTGACCTGGAAAACGGCACCGTGCGGCCAGGGCAATCCATGGAGATCCGCAACGGCGGGACCTTCAACCAACGGGGCGGGCTGGTGGACGGCGCCAGCAATACCATTGCCATTTTTGAGGGGACCTGCAACGTCAGCGGGGGTGAATACCGGGCTAACCGGCTGGAGATCCATACGGGTGGCAGCTTCCTCTGGACCGGGGGGAGCTTCAGCTATAACACGCTTTTCTTTGATGGCGGCAGCTTCTTCGGCAATCTGACCAATCAAGGCTGGATCGGCGGCAACGGCACCTTCACTGGGGCGCTGGTAAACCAAGGCACGGTGACTCCTGGGGCATCGCCAGGGACTCTGCAGGTGGTGGGTTCCTTCAGCCAAGGGCCCACCGGCCGCTATGTCTGCGAGATTGCCGGGCCCGCAGCCTATGACCGGATCGAGGTCACGGGCACACCCGGCACTGCCAGTCTGGATGGGTTGTTGGCGCCGACCCTGTTGGGGGGCTTCCGGCCGGCCCGGGGGCAGCTCTTCCCCGGTATCATCACTGCCAGCGGCGGGGTCAGCGGCACCTTCGCGCGGGTGGAGGAGGAGAATTTCTGGGAGGTTATTTATCACGCCACCAGCGTGGATCTGTTGGCCCGGCCGTTCCGGGATTTCACCGATCCGCGGCTGAACCTGACCAGCAACCAACTGCAGGTGGGGCAGATGTTGAATGGTTTGGAAGCGACGGCCCAGGGAGATCTGGCCACCGTGTTGACGGCCCTCAGCGATCTGCCGGACGGCCAGGTCGGCCGGGGGCTGCAACAGTTGACGCCCGGCCAGAATGCCGCCATGGCCAACCTGAGTTTGGCCGGGGCCATGATGCAGGGGCGCAGCGTCATTGACCGGATGAACTTCCTCCGCCAGGGTGGAGCTGCGGGCACCGGCGGTGGGTTCGGTGGCCGCCTCGGCCTGCAGGGTTCCAGGCTGCAAGGCGTCCTCTTGGCATATAACGGCGCCAGCCTGCCGGGGCTGTTCAGCGGCCGGCCGGAAGCGGGTCTGGACAAACCCTGGGGCCTGTATGCCAACTTCTTGGGTACGCTGGGGACGCAGGACACCACCAGCCGGCAGATCGGCTATGACTACGGGATCTTTGGCTTAAACACCGGCATCGATTACCGCCTGCGGCCGGATCTGGTCTTGGGGGTGTTCACCGGTTACTACTATACCAGCAGCAATTTCAAAGATGACGGCGGTGATGCCAGGATTCATAGTGTGCCCTTCACGGTCTACGGTGTCTATCATCCCGGCAATGGTTACTTGACGGGCTCTCTGGGTTATACGGTGAACTTCTACCGCCTGGAACGGTCCCTGGCCTTTGGCGCCGTGAACCGCACGGCCACGAGTTCATTTACCGGCAGCCAGCTGAACTTGGCCTGGGAGACGGGCTATGACCTGCGGTGGGCCAGGCTGGTGCTGACGCCGGCGGCCAACCTGTTCTATAGTGTGGTCTGGCTGCCGGCCCATACGGAGAGCGGCGCCGGTGCGCTGAACCTGCGGGTGGGGGCCCAGACGGCGGATTCCCTGCAGACGGGTATCGGCCTGCGGGTCAGCCTCCCCTGGATGAGCGGCCAGACCCGCATCCTGCCGCAGTTCTCGGCGTTCTATCAGCATGAGTATGCCAATTCCGCCCGCACCTTGGACGCCCGGCTGAGCCAGGCAGGGGGGGCGTTCACCTTCCAGACCGAGGCCCCCAGCCGGGATTTCGCCGTCCTGGGAGCCGGCCTGGAAGTACGTTGGCCCAACGGCTTGGCCCTGCAGGCGGCCTACAATGCGGAAGTGGGCCGGCAGCACAGCACCGCCCACTACCTGAACGCGGGACTGCGCTGGGAGTTTTAATCGCCGGCAGGACAGTCTACCAGGTGGCTGAAACAGTGTTTTTCGGTGAGGGGACAGGGGGCTGTGCCCTGGCCCCCTTTCCTAACCCCGACGGCCGCTGGCGGCGGCGCCAAGACTAGTGAAACACTCCCTCCTCTTGTTGACGATGGGAGGACAGCTCTAACTCGTAGCTTTTGGCGCAGCCAAAAGCTGCTGTCGGGGTTGGGGGTGGGGTTGTAGGGGAGCGACTGTCTTGGTTGTCAAGGGTTACTTGGTGCTGGAGGGCACCAAGGTTGACAGTCTCTCACCATGGCATTGAGAATGGTCAAGAGTTTACGCATGCAGGCTACCAGGGCCACTTTCTTGGCTTTGCCTTTCTTGATCAGACGCTTATAAAAGGCACTGATTACTGGATTGAAGCGCACGGCGGATAAGGTAGCCATATAGAGGGCTTGCCGTAGTCGATGACGGCCCCCCTCGATCCGTCGTTGACCTCGCCAGAGCCCGCTTTCCCGGGTGAAGGGAGCTACTCCGGCCAGTGCTGCGACTTGGCGCCGATTGAGGCTACCAAGTTCCCAGAGATAGGCTCTAAGGCACAAAGAAGTGTTAGGTCCCACGCCCACACAGCTCTGGACAATCTTGTCAAACTGAACCCATTCAGGGTTTTGTTTGAAAAAGTCATGTATTTCCTTTTCCAGGTTTTTAAGGTGGACTTGGAGTTGGTTGATGACCAGCTGATGGCTTTGGCGCAGGCGGTTGAAGGGAGCGATCTTCAGGCGGTTGTCTTCCATCTGGATCATTTCCAGCAACTGACGGCGCCGGTTCATGAGCTGGGCGAGCTCCTGTTGCATGGCATCGGGCAGGGGCCGGGGTTGCGGCTGGTTGCGTTCAGCAAAAAGAGCCAAGACCCAGGCGTCCAGCTTGTCCGTTTTGGCGGCGATGCCTTGGGAGCGGGCAAACTGGCGGACGCGTTGGGGGTTTACAAAGCAAGCTGGCAACCCGGCCTCCCGGAGGGCGGCAACCAGGAGGAATTCATAGCCGCCGGTGGCTTCCAAAAGAATGACCCGGGGCTCCAGCTGCTTCAACCAGGTGATGAGATTCTGGAGACCCTCCTCGGAGTTGGTAAAGTGGCGTTGCTTTTTTTGAGGCGAAACGGCCACATCCAGGCGGTTTTTGGAGATATCGATGCCGACGTTGCAGGGTTTGGAACTCATGGCGCCTTGGCCTCCCTTCCTTGTAAATGCGGGTTGTTATCCCATGCGACTGTTCGGGTGTGAGTAAGGCCGGCAGGGTGACCCAGCTCCCCTGCGGATTTGTTTCCTGGGGGCGAAAGACGGTCTGCCCTGCCGTGGGGGCCGGGTCCCGGGACCCGGCCCCCAGTTCCCTGAACGTTTACCC
>FWPV01012588.1_pt1 | contig 13006 bp, 7 predicted proteins | sample 2228371 | NCBI WGS metagenome assembly FWPV01 (sample SAMEA103939776, study PRJEB20133) | metagenome | reverse complement strand
CTCGCGTGGTTCGCCGCCGTATGCAGGGTGGTGAATGGATTGCGAAACCTGCGCATCGGCGCCATCGGCGCCCGCCCGGCGGCGTTCAACACGGTCCGCTATAGCGAGAAGATTCTCGAATCTTACGGGATCACGGTCGAGCCGATCGATTTGTCGGAGATTTTCGGGCGCATCGAGAAGCGCAGCGACGGCGACGCCGCGGTTGCAGCAAAGCTGAAAGCCATCCGCGAGTACGTCCCCACGACGGATGTCCCGGAGGCGTCTCTGTTGAAGATGGCGAAACTCGCCGTGGTCATCGACGAATGGATGCAAGCCAACGATCTGGCCATCAGCGCCGTGCAGTGCTGGACATCCATGGAGGAGTATTTCGGGGTGGTTCCCTGCACCGTAATGTCGATGATGAGCAACAACCTGATGTCGAGCGCCTGCGAGGTGGACATCCCCGGCGTCATCGCCATGCACGCCTTGCGGCTGGCTTCGGAAACTCCTAGCGCCCTGCTCGATTGGAACAACAACTACGGAGACGACCCGAACAAGGCGGTCTGCTTCCATTGCTCGAACCTGCCCAAGCATTTCTTCCAGGATGCGCGGATGGACTTTCAAGAGATCATCGCCGGCTCAGTCGGGAAGCTCAACACCTTCGGCACTTGCGTGGGACGGGTCAAATCCGGACCGATGACTTTCGCACGCTTCTCGACCGACGACACCAACGGCGACATCCGCGGTTATGTGGGAGAAGGGCGTTTCACGGACGATCCGCTCGAGACCTTCGGCGGCGCCGGCGTGGTCGAGATTCCGCGCATGCAGGACCTGCTGCGGTTCATCTGCGAAAACGGCTTCGAGCACCACGTGGCGGCAAGCTTTTCGCAGAGCGCGGCGGCGGTGTACGAAGCCGCGTCGAATTATCTCGATTGGGAGATGTACTGGCACCTGTAGGAGCGAAAACATGGCGATCGTTGCAGGAGTCGACTTCGGCACCTTGAGCGTCCGCGTGTCCATCGTGGACAGCCGCTTGGGGCGTCTCGGCTCGGGCGTGAGCGAGTATCCGTTGAACCGTAAGAAGGAGGATCCAGACCACGCCACCCAGAGCCACGCCGAGCATATGCGGGCGCTCGTCGAGGCGTTCGGGAAAGCTTTGACGGCGGCGGGCGTGAAAGGGGAGCAGGTCGAGGCGATCGCCCTGGACACCACCGGCTCCACCATCGTCCCGGTGGACGAGCGCTTGGAGCCGCTTGACGACTATTACATGTGGTGCGACCACCGCGCCTGGCGCGAGGCGGCTGAAATCACGCGCAAGGCGCGGGAAACCGGACTGCCGCACATCGAGTGGTGCGGCGGAGTCTATTCGTCGGAGTGGGGTTTTTCGAAGCTGTTGCACTGGCTGCGAAACAACCCCGCCCGGCGGGACCAAATGGCCACCGCCATCGAACATTGCGACATGGTGGCTGCGGTGCTGTGCGGCATCAAGGATCTCGACAGCATCCCCCGCTCGGTGTGCGCCATGGGGCACAAGTGGATGTGGAACGAGTCCTTGGGCGGGCTGCCGCCGGAGGAGTTCCTGGCGAGCGTGGACCCGCTGCTCGCCGGAGTGCGCGCCAAGCTGAAAGGGAGGTACGCTACCAGCGAAGTCATTGCCGGTCATCTTTCGCCCGAGTGGGCTGCCCGGTTGGGTTTGAAAGCCGGAATTCCGATTCCGGTGGGCGCCTTCGATGCGCATTGGGACGCCATCGGCGCCGGGTGCCGCGAAGGCGACGTGGTGAACGTGATCGGCACGTCCACCTGTATCATGGCGATTGGCCGGAATGTGAGGCTTATCCCCGGCGTGTGCGGCGTGGTGCAAGGCTCGATCCATCCCCGGATGACCGGCGTGGAGGCGGGACTTTCGGCGTCCGGCGACATTTTCGACGCCATCGCCCGCCGGGCGGGCTCTTCGGTGGCGGCTCTCTCGCAAGGGCTGGAGAAGTACCGGGCTGGACAGACCGGGCTTTTGCGGCTCACGTGGGACAACGGCGACCGCACAGTGCTGGTCAATCCCGAACTGGGCGGCGTGACCTTCGGCTGGAAACTGACGCACGGAGCGCAGGACGAGCTGTTCGCGGCGATTGAGGGCACGGCGTTCCACACCCGGGTGATCATGGAGCGCATGGAAGAGTATGGCGTGCCGGTGAAGCAGGTGATCAATGGCGGGGGCGTTCCGCAGAAGAACGAAGTTCTCAACCGCGTCTATGCCAACGTGCTGAACAAACCGGTCCTGGTTCCCGAAAGCGAAGTAACGAGCCTCGGCTCCGCCATCTTTGCGTTCTTAGCCGCGGGGACGTTCCAAACGGTGGAGGAGGCACAGGATGCTCTGTGCCCGAAATATCGCACCGTGGCGCCCGACCCTGAGGCGGCGGCGGTCTATGCGCGGCTGTATCCGCTGTTCAAGAAACTCTATTTCGCCTTCGGCCAAGGCGAGAACAGCAACGTGCTTCCGACGTTGCGTGAAGTGGCTTCATTAACGCGGGAGCAAGGATGCTGAAGGCGCTGCGCGAAGAGGTGTACGAGGCCAACCTCGAACTAGTCCGCCGCGGCTTGGTCGTCTACACGTTTGGCAACGCGAGCGGCATCGACCGCTCGCGCGGTCTGGTGGTGATCAAACCGAGCGGGGTGCCGTACGAGTCGATGCGCCCGTCGCACATGGTAGTGGTCGACTTGGAAGGCAAAGCCGTCGATGGCAAACTCCGCCCGAGCTCTGACCTGGACACGCATCTGGTCCTATACCGGGCGTTTGACGCCATCGGCGGTGTGGTGCATACCCATTCGCGGGCGGCTACGGCTTGGGCTCAGGCGCGCCGCGAGCTGCCCTGCTTCGGCACCACACACGCAGACTACTTCCACGGCGCCGTGCCGGTGACCCAACCCCTCAGCGCCAGTGAAATCGAGGGCGATTATGAGGCGAACACGGGGCGCGCCATCGTCCGGCGTTTCGCGCGCCTCGACCCCCTGGCGATCCCCGCTGTGCTGGTGGCAAGCCACGGACCGTTCGCCTGGGGCAAGTCGGCTACGGAAGCGGCTCACCATGCGGTGATTCTGGAGGAGCTGGCGCGCATGGCGTTGGACACCATCCGGCTCGCGCCTCAAGGTAAGCCCATAGCCAAGGCGCTGCTGGATAAACACTTTTTCCGGAAACATGGCCCGGGCGCGACGTACGGCCAGAAATAGGCTGGTGTCACGACTCGTTCTCCAAGAGCCACCGCGCCTCGGCCAGTTTGCGGCGCTGCTCCTCGGACACAGCGGGATAAGCGAGATCCAGAGAGCACAGCTTCTGGCAAATCAGGTTTGAAACCGCAACGCGGGCGAACGGCTTGTTGTCCGCTGGGATGACGTACCATGGCGCCCACTTCGTGCTCGTGTGCCGGAGGCAATCTTCATAAGCGTCGAGGTAGTCCTCGAAATAGGCGCGTTCCTGAACATCGCTCTGCGAGAACTTCCAGTGCTTTTCCGGGGTGTCGATCCTCTCCAGGAAGCGCTTCTTTTGCTCCTCCTTCGAGATGTGCAAAAAGAACTTGAGGACGTGAATGCCATTCTCGAACAGGTACTTCTCAAAGCAGTTGATCTGCTCGAAGCGTTGTTTCCAGATGTTCTTGCCGTTGGCTTCCGGCGGAAGCTTCTGCTTGGTGAGGAACTCCGGGTGGACGCGGACCACCAGAACTTCTTCGTAGTATGACCGGTTGAAAATGCCGATGTGGCCGCGGGGAGGCAGGGCGCGCACGCAGCGCCACAAGTAATCGTGATCCAATTCGAGCGCCGAAGGCTGCTTGAAGCTGGTGACGCGGCAACCCTGCGGATTCAAGCCCGACATGACGTGTTTGATGGTTCCGTCCTTGCCTGCGGCGTCAAGCGCTTGAAGCACGATGAGCAGCGCATAAACGTCTTGCGCGTACAGTTTCGCCTGGTGTTCGGCTAGCGCCGCAGTGCCGCGGGCGAGCATCGCTTCCGCCCGGCGTTTGTCGTACCACCGGGGCGTCCATGCAGGATCGAATTGTTTCCGGAGGGAGAACTTCTTTCCGGGCCGGACAAGCGTGCGTTCGCGAATCTCCTGATCGACATCCTTTTTGTTGGGCAACGCAAATCCTCCAATTCAGGCATAGTACGACCTCCTGGCGCAAATCACAAGCCCAATGGCGGTAGGATAGGAGGCTATGAAGACACGCCGGGCGCTCTTGATCGGATTCTTGTCGGCCTGCGCCGCGGCAGCCCACGCCGAGGGGCTGTTGCGAGCCGGGTTGGCTAAAGTGGAGATCACCCCTTCGGTTTCGATGCCCATGTACGGGTACCGCAACCGCGCCTGCGGCCCGTCGAGCGGCGTACACGACCCGCTGTTCGCCAAGGTGCTCGTGCTGGAGGCCGGCGACTCCCGCGTTGCCATCGTCACGGTCGATCTCGGAACGCTCATCTCGGAGAACTTGCGGCGCGACTTCGCCGGGAAGCTCCGTATCCCCGTGGTCCTTCTGGCCGCCACGCACACGCATTCGGGCCCCCTTTTCATTGAGTCTTCAGGGCAGCCCTTGCCCGGAACCGGGGAGGCGTACCTAGCCGAGATTGAGCAGAAGATCTTCGGCGCGGCTCAGATGGCGGCGCAGTCTATGTTTCCCGCGCGCTTCACCGTAGGGCGGGGGGCGATGCAGCTCGGGTACAACCGCCTGCAACCGGGCGACGACGGGCGCGCTCGAGCAGTGTTTAACAACTTGGAGCGCATCCCCTACGGTCCGGTGGATCCCGAATACATGTTATTGGGCGTGGAGGATGCGAGCGGCAAGCTGCGGGCGCTGTTGATCCATTACGCTTGCCACTCGGTGGTGCTGGGACCCTCCAACTGCAAGTATTCGGCTGATTATCCCGGCGTTTTGCAGGCGACCGTGGAAAAGCAGATCCCGGGCGTCCAGTGCATGTTCGTGCAGGGGGCTGCCGGCGACATCAATCCCTTGTTCCTCGCCCGGACGAAAAACGAGGTGGAAGATTTCGCCATCGTCAAGAAGATGGGCGAGGCGCTCGCCGGCGCCGTTCTCCGGTCCGTGAAGACGATGAAGCCGGGCGCGCCCGTCAGCCAGCCGATCCGTTACGTAAGCAAGCGCATGGTGTTCGCTGACCGGTGGAAGAAGGACAAGAAGGTGGATGTCGGAATCACCACGCTGCTGTTGAGCCCGGACATCGCCATCGCCACTTTGCCTGGCGAGCCGCTGCATAAGCTGCAAAAGATGTGGAAGGAACAAGCCGACATTGCGTGGCCCTTCTTTTACGGCTATACATGGAGCGCGGGCGGAGAATGGGCGGGCTATATCCCCGACCTCCGGTCGGCGGCTTATGGGGGTTACGGCGCCGACAATACGACACGCATCGAAATCGGAGCAGGCGAAAGGCTGATGCAGCAACACCTCATTCATCTGTACGGCATGCAGGGGCGCTGGCTGGATCAACCCGGCAAGCCGTAGCATCTAAGCTAAAGTCCGGAACACGAATATGGCTTGGCTACATACACGCGGGTTTACTCGGCGGGGCTTTGTCCTCAGCGCATTGCCTTTGGGCGGACTTTTGGCGCGCACGGAGGCGCCCGCGCCGCGTTGGGCGCTGCTATCGGATACCCACATCCCGGGCAACCCGGCGAATGAGTACCGCGGCTTCCGCCCTTTCGAAAACACGCTGAAGGCGATCTCACAAGTGTCGGAGATAAGGCCCGACGGAGTCGTAATTTGCGGCGATCTGGCGCGCCTGGAAGGCGAAATGGCCGATTACGAGAACCTCAAGCGCCTCCTCGATCCGCTGCCGGAAGGCATACCGGTAGGTCTGGCGCTAGGCAACCACGATAACCGTAGAAACTTCTTGAAAGTGTTCCCGAAGCCGCCTCAGGCGCAGGATGTGAAAGACAAGCACGTCGTGGTGCTCGAAACGGCGGCGGCGCGTCTGATTCTGCTCGACTCCCTGTTCCTCGTGAACCAAGTGGCGGGGCTTTTGGGCAGAGCGCAGCGATGGTGGCTGGAGGGCTTCCTCCGGAATGCATCTCCGCTGCCGACGATCTTGTTCGTTCACCACACGCTAGACGACGGCGACGGATCATTGCTCGATGCGCCGCGCCTGTTCGACATCATTCGCGACAAGCGCATCGTGAAGGCTATCGTTTACGGGCACTCGCACGTTTACAGTTATCGGAAGGAAGGCGACATCGATCTGATAAATATTCCGGCGCTCGGATATAACTTTTCTGACGCGCAGCCGGTGGGCTGGGTAGAAGCCGCCTTCACACCGGACGGAGCAGCCTTCACCTTGCACGCCATGGCGGGAAACCGGGCGAGCGACCGGCAGACAACCCGGCTCCGCTGGCGGGTCTGACCGCGCCGCATTTTTCACGGGCGCGACATTGAAATGAAACCGTCCGCCCGCTATCCTGGAGAGTCTAAAGGGGTGAGTTGCTTCCCATCCTGACAGGAGAGCTTATGAAAACAGTTCATCGATACTCGGCAATTCTTGCGTGCGCGCTGGCGCTCACCGGCGCGGCGCGTTCCACATGGGCGCAGACGAGCGCTAATAAAGGTGAAATCACAGGCGCCGTGTTCGATCCGAAGAAGGCGGTGGTGCCCGAGGCGAAAGTGGTCATTAAGAACGTGGCTACGGGCTTTCAGCGCGAGGTATCGACCAACGAGGCAGGTCAATACCGCGCCGTGCTGTTGGACCCCGGAGTTTACACCGTCACTGTGGAAAAGCCGGGCTTCTCGGCAGCGGTGTTCGAAGGCGTGGTGGTGAACGTCGGTTCGGCGGTGGACCTCCCGGTGACATTGCAGGTGGGAACCACGACGCAATCGGTCACCGTGAGCGAGACGATGATGACCATCGCCTTGCCCGCCCCGCAAGCGACGCTCAACACGAACGCGATCACCAATTTGCCGATTAACGGGCGCCGTTTTCACGACTTCGCGACGCTCACGCCGACTGTGCAAGTGGACCCGCAGCGGGGTCAGTTGTCCTTTGCCGGTCAGCGCGGCATATATTCGAATGTCATGCTCGACGGCGCCGATTATAACCAGCCGTTCTTCGGCGGCATCCGGGGCGGCGAACGCTCGAGTTCGATCATCACTGTGCCGCAGAGCGCCATCCAAGAGTTCCAGGTAGTGACCACGGGCTACAACGCCGAATACGGGCGCTCGACGGGCGGCGTGCTGAATACGATCACGCGTTCCGGCTCCAACCGGCTGCATGGAGAAGGCTTCTATCAGCTTCGCCACGAAAAGTGGGGCGCGGACAATCCGATCTTGGGGATCCGAAGTTCCGAGCGGTTGCAGCAGTTCGGCGGAGCAATCGGCGGACCGGTGAAACAAGACCGCCTGTTCTTTTTCGGGGCGATCGAAAAACAGATTTCCCGCACGCCGCGGCAAGTGCTGTTTCCTCTGATCGCTTCCTTCACCCCAACGGCGGAAAACCGCGAAGCTTATGAATTCTTCAAGTCGCAGGAGCGGGGATACAAATCTACGAACAACGCCATTGCCGCTACGATCCGCGGCGACTATCAGTTCACCGGGGGACACCGGCTGACGCTGCGTTACAACATCAGCGACGCTTCGGCGGAGAACTCGGTGAGCGTGGGCGGAGGGCTCACCGCCACGACGAACCGGGCCAATTCCAACGACGGAACAGAGAAGGATCGCATCCACGCGGGCACGGCGCAGTACACCCACCTGATCTCCCCCACTACCATCAACGACCTCCGCTTCGCGGGCTCGTACGAAGTGCGCCCGCGCGAGTCGAACTCGCTGCTGCCCCAGGTTTCCGGCGCCGTGGGCGTTTTTGGCGCCCGGGACTTCCTGCCCAACTTGCAGTGGGACAAGCGCATCCAGCTGGTAGACAGCCTGTCGATGACGCGCGGCAGCCACACGATTAAACTCGGGGCTGACTATAACTACCTGCCCACATTCCAAACCTTCGGGCGCAATATTTCGGGTTCGTTCAGCGTTTCCGGCTCGAACGTGGCGCAATTCCTCACCATCCTGTCCACCAGCCCGGGGCGCAACCGCTTCGATGACCGCTCCGTGACTTACTCGCGCCAGATCGGTAACCTCATCGCCGATTTCAAAATGCACCAGCTAGCTTTCTTCGCGCAGGATAGCTGGCGCATCCGCCCCAATCTCACGCTGGACTTCGGTCTCCGGTGGGAGGGACAATACAATCCCACGCCGGAGGCGAACAACACCGCTTTGGTGCAGCGTTTGAAGGGCTTCCGGTTCCCCAACGGGCTGTCCGTGGATCCCACGCGAATACAGGACGCGACCAGGCAATTCATGCCCCGCTTCGGATTCGCATGGAATCCCTTTGGCGCCGGCGCGGCAAGGCGGACTGTGGTCCGCGGGCATGCGGGATTGTTTTATGCCTCCACGCCGCTGCTCGTGATGTCTGGACCGACGAACAACTTCCGCATCCCTCCGGGCGACGTCTCGATCACGCTCAGCCCCACGGCGACGCAGACGGTGTATCAACAACTGCTTGCGGTGGGCGTGGACTTGAACCGCTCGCCCTTGGGACAGTTGCCGGTGATTCCCGCCGAGCGCGTGCAGCAGGCTTCGGCTCTCGCCTTGGGCGGGCAGGCAAGGGATCCCTATGTGGGCATCGGCGTGATCGCCATGGCAGATGATTTCCGCAACCCCCGGGCGTTCCAAACCGGTGTGGGTGTGGACACCGAAGTATGGCGAAACTGGCTCGCCGGCTTCCAATTCAATTACGTGAACACAGTGCATCTTTTGCGCAACCGCGATTACAACCTTCCAGCGCCTGTGATCCGCCCCACGGACCGGGCGCAGCGGCCGTTTTACGGTCTGCGGAGCGGCGTTGCGCGCCCGATTCCTACCCTCAGCGCGGTCACCATCCGCGACAGTTCGGCGCGTTCCATGTACCGCGGTTTCACGCTCAACACGCAGTACAAGGGCAAGAAACTACAGGCGGGTGTCTACTACACATGGAGTGAAACTTTCTCCGACGACGACAGCGAGCGCGACGCCGGCGGATTCAGCTACATGGACCCGGCGAACTTGCGGCTGGATTATGGTTACTCGCGGCTCGACGTGCGCCATCAATTCAACTCCTACGCGGTTTACCGGCTGCCCATGGGCTTTGAGGCATCCGGCATCCTGCGGGCGCGCAGCGGGATTCCCATCAATGCGGTGACCGGCGCCGACACCAACGAGGAATTCAGCAACAACGACCGTCCTTACGTCTCTCCCGGCGTCCCGATGCAGCGCAATTCCTTCCGCAACCGGGGCGTGGTGACCAACAACGACCTGCGGCTGCTGAAGAGCTTCAAGGTGCGCGGCGAGCGCTTTCGCATTCAGTTGTCGGCGGAGTTCTTTAACCTGTTCAACTTCGACAACGTGGTTTTCGACCGCGACAATGGTGGCGGCGTCAACGCGGGCGCTACGGGCGTCTTCGGCGCCGGCGTGTACGGGTTGGGAATCGATTCGAACGGCAACACCGTGCCGCGCGACCCGCGCTTCATGCGGCTGCGCCTTCCCGACGGCAGGTACGACCCGAATAACAGCCAGGTCGGTTCGCCATTCCAGGCGCAGTTCGGCGTGCGCTTGTTCTTCTGATCCGCCCGCCGGGTGGAACCGGGGCGCAGGGAGATCAGCCCTTCTTCTTGCGCTCCGGACCCGGCGTCCGCGCGGTCTTCATGATTTCAGCGATTCTGGCCGCCACGGCGGGGTTGGCCTTGGCAAGATCCTTCGTTTCGCCGATGTCTGTTTCGATGTCGTACAGTTCCACGGGCGCATCGGCATTCCGTTTCACGCCCTTCCATCTGCCCATGCGGACCGCCTGCGTAAACCCTCTCTCGTGGAACTCCCAATAGAAATACTCGCGCTTGGGCATAGGGAGGCCAAATAGCGCGGGGGCAAAGGAAACGCCGTCCGTCTTCGCGGAGACCTTGGTTCCCGCGAGTTCGGCGGCGGTGATCATGAAATCCCAGAAGGCGACCGGCTCATCGCACTTGGAGCCCGCCCGAATCCTGCCCGGCCACCAGGCGATGAACGGAACCCGGACGCCTCCCTCGTACAGATCGCGCTTGATGCCGCGGAGAGGACCGTTGCTGTCAAAGAAATCCGGATCGTGGCCGCCTTCGCGATGGGGACCGTTGTCCGAACTGAAGATCACCAGCGTATTTTTATCCTGGCCCGTTTTCTTCAAAGCGTCTAGAATGCGCCCCACATCCGAGTCCATGCGGTGGAGCATGGCGGCGAAATTCTTTTCCGTTTGCGGCCAGTTCTTGCCGCTGTAGGGACCGTCCTCGGGAACCTGCATGCCGTTGCCGGTGGAGCGCCCCAACTCGTTGTTCGCGTGCGGGATGGTCCAGCAAAGGTGCAGAAAATAGGGATTCTGGCGGTTCTGTTCGATGAACTTCAGCGCCCGCTCGGTAAACAGATCGTGCACATAGACCTTCCGCTTGCCGGTTGGTTCGCCGAAATTCCCGCGAATCAGCACCTCCCGCCTTCCGTCTAAGAGCATCTCCGGGTAATATTCGTGCGCGTGGCTTTGGCTGAAGTAGCCGAACCATTCGTCGAACCCTTTCTCCAATGGGTAGCCGCTGGTGTAAATCCCGCCCAAGGACCACTTCCCGTACAATGCCGTGCGGTAGCCGGCGGACTTCAACACCTCGGTGACCGTGAGGTCCTGCGGACCAATTGGACCGGCGCCATTTGTGCGAACGGCGGCGTGCCCGGTGTGCAAGCCGGTCATCAGGCAGCAGCGCGAAGGAGCGCAAACCGTGCTGCCCGCGTATCCGCTCGTGAACTTCATCCCTTCCGCCGCCATACGGTCCAGATTCGGCGTGGCGATCTGCTTCTGTCCGTAGCAGCCCAAGTCCCCGTATCCGAGATCGTCGGCCAGAATGAAAATGATGTTGGGTTTGGAAGCAGCAGCCGCGGGTGCAGCCGCGGCGCCGCTGAGCGCAACAGCAAACTGCCTTCGTGTCATCTCGCCTCCCATGTTAACAGCCCCCGTCAAGCGCTCGGAGGCGCAGGGGATTCCAGAATCTTCCGGAGCTTGGCCGCAAGCTGCACGGGAGTGAAGGGCTTCGGTAAGTATTCCACTCCGGGGTCCAGCACTCCCTGGTGGGCGATCACATTCGCCGTGTATCCCGAGGTATAGAGCACCCGGGCTTGTGGACGGACCAATCTTAGCCGGTTCGCTAACTCGCGTCCCGTCATTCCCGGCATCACGACGTCGGTGATGAGCAAATCGATGGGGCCAAAGTGCTTCGCCGCGGCATCCAGCGCTTCTTCGCCTCCGCTGGCTTCCAGCACCGTATAGCCGTACCCTCTCAGAACTTCGACCGTCAGCCGCCGGACATCGGCGCTGTCTTCCACTACCAGCACGGTTTCATTTCCAGCAAGCGATGCCGGCTCGATTGCAGGAATGCTGTTGTCAACGTCTTCTTCCGTCACCGGGAAGTAAATCTTGAAGGTTGACCCCTTGCCAAGTTCGCTGTACACCCAAATCCACCCTCCCATTTGCCGCACAATTCCGTAGACCGTGGCAAGCCCCAACCCGGTTCCGGCGCCTTGCGGTTTTGTGGTGAAGAAGGGGTCGAAGATGCGCTGCATCGTGTCCTGGCTCATTCCCACGCCGGTGTCGGACACCGACAGCATGGCGTACCTGCCGGGCTGAACTTCGGGATGGGAAGCGCAATAAGCTTCGTCGAGATCCACGTTCTGCGTTTCTATGGTCAATCTTCCCCCGGCGGGCATCGCGTCACGCGCGTTGACCGCGAGGTTCATCAAGACTTGAGTGATTTGCCCCGGGTCGGCCATCACCATCCCCAGACCGGCGTCCAGTTCGAGCGCAACTTCGATGTCTTCTCCGATGAGCCGCCGCAGCATGCGCTCGGAATCCGTGACGATCGAATTGAGGCTGACCACCTTCGGCTCCATGACCTGCTTGCGGCTGAAGGCCAGCAATTGCCGGGTGAGATCCGCCGCCCGCTGACCGGCTTTGTGGATCTCCTCCAAAGGCTCCTTGAAAGGATCGCCTTCCTTCAGCCGGCGCAGCAACAACTGGCAATAGCCGTTAATGACCGTCAGATGGTTATTGAAATCATGAGCCACGCCGCCCGCCAGGCGTCCCACGCTCTCCATTTTTTGCGCTTGCAACAACTGCTGCTCGAGCTTGGCGCGCTCCTCCTCAAGACGTTTCCGCTCCGTGATATCAAGGATCATCGCCAGAAACACGCGCTCGCCGCCGTGGCCGAACATTTGCAGGTGCACTTCCACCGGGTAGACGCTGCCGTCCTTCCTTCGATGGACGGTTTCGAACACCCTCACCGGCGCCTCGCCGTTCAACAGCGGCGCCACGAGCTCGCGAAAAGATTCGGGCGTCATCGCCGGTTTCAGATCGAGAGGCGTCAGTTCCCGAATTTCCTCGTGGCTGTATCCCAGGTTTCTCAGCGCGCCGGCGTTGACATAACGGAACTTTAAGTCCTCGGCGCCGAAGATGTACACCTCGTTGAGGCTAGCGGCGACGGTATCCGAGAGCAGCCTTCTCTGCCGCTCTGCCGCAATGCGTTCGGTGATGTCCATGGCGACGATCACCGATCCCTGAATTTCGCCGCGGGAGTCTTGCAGCGGCGCCGCCGAAACCGAAAGCGGGACCGGCGACCCATCCCGGCGGCGCCATTCCACCTCGACCCCGGCGATGGCTGCCCCGCCCAAGACCTGCCGGATGAGTTCTCCGCTTTCTTCATCTCCGGCTTCTGGCACGAATGGCGCAGGGAGGCGGGTGACCTCGGCGGCTTTCCATCCGAATATGCGCTCAGCGGCGGCGTTCCAAAGCGTCACCATCCCCTCCCGGTCAAGCGTCACGATGGCAGCCGGGGAAGCGTCGATTACCGCCCGCAGGAGCTCCATCGCCTGCTGAAGCTGCCGCGACATCGCCTTTCGTTCGCTGATGTCGCGGATGATGCTTTGCCGGTAAATACGCCCATCGACTTCGACGGCTC
>FWPV01012587.1_pt1 | contig 13006 bp, 15 predicted proteins | sample 2228371 | NCBI WGS metagenome assembly FWPV01 (sample SAMEA103939776, study PRJEB20133) | metagenome | reverse complement strand
CCACCGCCGCCGCCCGCAGTTCCGCAGCCGTCTGCGCGTTCCGGGCCACGACGGCCTCCTGCGCGGCCAGGGTGGCCGCCAGGGCCGACCGCTTGACGGCAAGATCCTCGCGGACCGCATCGAGCGCGTCGACGGTGCCGGTGCGCACGCCGAGCACCACGTCGGTCAGGCCCTGGCTCATCGCCAGGTCGCCGGCGTCGCGCCACAGCTCGTCGAGCGAACCACCGCTGGCGGTCACGTACCGGTGGACGGCCAGCGTGCGGACGTCGCCCAGGAGGTTCGCGGCGTCCTGTTCGGCCCGGCGGAGGGCGTCCTCGACAGCGGCCTGCTCGGCCTCGAGCGCGGCCAGGGCCTCGGCGGCCTCGGCGTGGGCGTCGGACGCCTCCTCGAAGCGTTCCCAGAGCTGCTGGGACGACTGGGCGTCCGCTCCCGACGCCGGCGCCACCAGCGCCACCACGATCGTGAGGGCGAGCGGCGCACGCCGCCGGAGCGGGGGTTGTCGCGCCATGGGACACCTAGGTTGGCACAGCCGGTGGCCGGAGGCCCGGGCGGGGCCCGGCCCCGGGGGCCCCCGCCCCCGGGCGCTTCCCGGGTCGCTCAGCGGGGGACGAAGCCGTCGAAGATGCCGGTGAGGCCGCTCGGGTGCGGCCCGATGGCCAGGATCTCGAGGATGCCCGTGCCGGAGGTGGTCCCGTCGAGGGTGGCGCGGCACAGCTGCTGGACGTGGACATGCTGCGCGGCGACCGGGTCGAGGTCGGCGACCTTCCAGCGCTCACCCCCGACCGCCAGATCCCCCTTCCAGTGGCCGTGCCCCCACTCCGGGTGCAGGTAGCCGATGCCGAGCATCTGGAACGTGGCGATCGGCTCGAGCTCGACCACCCGATCAGCCTCACCCCGGCGCCGGAGCTCGATCCGGGCGTGTGCGGCCCGCCGGGTGCCGGGCTCCCAGGTGATGGCCCAGTCGACCGAATCCATCTCGACGGCCTCCACCGGTGCCGTGCGGGGGTCGCAGACCGGCACGACGAACCCGGTCTGGTGCCAGCGGCGCCCGTCGGCTTCCTCGTTCACGTCGAAGTGGGTGCACACCTCGGGGAAGTGGACGGGCGCCCACAACCAGAAGAACTGGGGGAGCCCCTGGGCCGGGCCGGGCGTGCGCTCGCCGACAGGACGGACGCCCCAGGAGCGGTCCCGGCTGCCGAGCACGCCGTCGATCCCGATTCGCTCGCCGTCGACCGACACCCAGCCGTCCCACCGTCCCCACTGGGTGAGGCGGGTGTAGTCGAACACCGTGCGCGTCCCTCGCTGGGAGTGGAAGCGCGGTTCCTTCACCGCCACCGTCACGGCCCGGAACACCACCTCGGCCTCGAGACCATGCTCCGGGGACGACACCCGCAGGCGCAGCACCCGAAGGGGCTCGACCACGTCCACGGCGATCGGGCCGACCGCCGTCGGACGCTCCCGGCCGGGGAGGACCCCCGAGGCGTGGACCGACACCTGCTGCCCGCCGCGCAGCACGCTGAACGCAGCGTCGATGATCCCCCGGTTGGGGTACAGGCCGAGCGCCGCACCGAAATACAGCGACCCGTCGGGGGTGTACCCGTTGAAGAAGTAGCGGTCGTAGTGGTTCGGGTCACCGGAGGCCGGTTCCTCGAGCGGGGCGCTGGTCTGGTGGACGGGGTAGTCGTTGAGCGGGTGCAGCACGTGGCGGAGGGTAGTGGCCACCGCCGACCGGGCCGTCCGGAGGCCGGTGCCCCGGCCGGGGGGTTCGATGGCGGTGAGCGAAGGGTCCTAGCATCGCCGTGTGCCCGCCCGCCTGCGCCTCCAGCCCCGCACCTACCGCCGGATCACCTGGTGGGCGCTGGCGTCGCTGTGCTTCATCGTGGTCACCGGGGCGGCGGTGCGGCTGACCGGCTCGGGCCTCGGATGCCCCGACTGGCCCAAGTGCTACGAGAACCAGTTCCACGCCGAGCTCAGCTACCACCCGATGATCGAGTTCGTGAACCGGCTGATCACCGGGCTGGTGAGCGTGGCGGTGATCCTGGCGGTGCTCGGTTCGCTGGCGCGCTCCCCCCGCCGGCGTGACCTCACCTGGTGGTCGCTCGGGCTCGTGGCCGGGGTGGTGGCCCAGGTGATCGTGGGGGCCTTCGTGGTGATCTGGAAGCTCACGCCCCAGATCGTCATGACCCACTTCCTGTTGTCGATGATCCTCGTCGCCAACGCCACGATCCTCCACGTGCGGGCCGGGCAACCCGACGGGCGCCGGGTGCCCCGCACCAGCACCGAGCTCCGGCGGCTGGCGGCGGCGATGATCGGCGCCGCGTCGGTGGCCATCTTCACCGGCACCGTGGTCACCGGCTCCGGGCCGCACGGCGGCGACGAGCGGGTGGCCCGGCTCGACTTCCACCTGCCCGACGTGGCCCGGATCCACGGGATCAGCGTCGTGCTGTTCCTGGCCATGACCCTCGCCTGGCTGTGGATGGCCCGCCGGGAGCAGGCGCCGGCGCCGGTCCAGCAGGCCGGCCGCCGGCTGCTGGTCGTGCTCGTCGCCCAGGCTGCGGTCGGCTACACCCAGTACTTCACCGGCGTGCCCGTCGTGCTGGTCGCCGTGCACGTGCTCGGTGCCACGCTGGTGATGGTCTTCGTGGTCCGCCTGTTCCTGGCCTGCTCGGCGGTCCCGGCGCCACCGCCGACGGTGCAGGGGTCGGGGGCCGGCGACGGGGAGCCGGCCCTCGCTGGCTCGACCCACTGAGACCCACTGAGTCGGTTGCACCCGGGGAGGAGCTGATGGGCCGGATCGGAACGGCGGCAGTGGTGGCCGTGGTCGCCCTGGGGGCGGCTGCCTGCGGCTCCACGACCTCGCTCGACATGGGGAAGCTCGAGGGCGCCATCACCGACAAGACCCGGGAGCTGTTCCCCGGCCGCCAGGTGTCGGGAGCCGCATGTCCGAGCAGCGACGAGGTCGAGGTGGAACGGGGTGGCAGGTTCAGCTGCACGGTGCGGATCGACGGCGTGGTCGCCACCTACGACGTCACCCAGGACGACGACGAGGGCAACGTGACCTTCGCACTCGCCACCGCGGTGCTCGACCTGGCCAAGGCCGAGGCCGAGGCTGCCGCCGGGATCGCCGAGCAGACCGGCATCGACGCCACGGTGGACTGCGGTGCCGACCCGCTGCTGGCAATCGAGCCGGGAGGAACCTTCGAGTGTCAGGCCACCGAACCCGGCGGCTCGGCGGCCACGGTCACGTTCACCGTCGAAGACGTCGAGGGCAACCTCACCTGGGAGCTGACCGGATGAACGGCGCCGGGCGCGCCACGGGCGGCTGACCCCGGCCTCGGGTTGGTCACCCGAAGCGCGCGCCGAGGGTGCCGCACACCTCACGGAACTCCCGGACCGTGTCGGCGATGATCTCGGCCACCGGGCGCACCGCGTCGATCCGGCCGGCGACCTGGCCGCTCAGCGCGATCGATGCCTCCATGTCCCCGCCGAAGTAGAGATCCATGGCGGTGCCGAACTCCTCCATGCCGACGTGGTCCTGACGCTCGAGGCGGGAGGTGCGTTCTGTCCGCAACGCCCGCAGGCCGGGACGGGAGAACCGGTTCAGGAACACGGTGTCGGTATCGGTGGCGGCCACGATCGCCCGCTTCCAGTTGTCGTGCACCGGTGACTCGGCCGCCGACACCATGCGGGTGCCCATCTGCACGCCCTCGGCACCGAGCGCGAACGCGGCCGCCATCGACCGGCCGTCGCAGATCCCGCCGGCGGCGATGACCGGGACCGAGACCTTCGAACACACCAGCGGCAGGAGCACCATGGTGGCGACGTCGCGTGGGTTCTTGAACCCGCCACCCTCGCCGCCTTCCACCACCAGGCCGTCCACCCCGGCATCGACCGCCTTGAGTGCGGCCGCCAGGGTGGGCACCACGTGGAACACCGTCAGCCCGGCGTCCTTGAGCTGTGCGGTGTAGCGGGTCGGGTCACCCGCAGAGGTGGTGACGAACCGGACACCCTGGTCCACCACGAACTCCACGATCGACGGGTCGCGCACGAACAGCTGGGCGATGTTCACGCCGAAGGGCTTGTCGGTGAGGTCACGCATCCTGCGGATCTCGTCGCGCACGGCGTCGAGCTCGCCGGAGGAGGTCTCGATGATGCCGAGGCCGCCGGCGTTCGACACCGCGGAGGCCAGTTGAGCCCGGGCGATCCACCCCATCGGCGCCTGCACGATCGGGTACTCGATGCCGAGCAGTTCGGTGATCCGCGTCCGCAGCATGGCCGGAGTGTTGCAGGTCGGGCGGACCGACCGGCGGTCCGGGACCACCGGAGCGCACGACCTACGAGACCAGGGCCAGCGAGGCCCTCCCGGCCCGCTTGGCCCGGTACATGGCGAGGTCGGCGGCCCGCAGCAGGGCGGCCATGTCCTGGCCGTCGCCCCGGGCGGTCGTGGCCAGCCCGATGCTCGCGGTCATCCGGAGCTGCCGGCCGTGCACTGCGAAGGGGCGGTGGAAGCACGCGAGGAGCCGCTCGGCGATGGCGTCGGCATCGTCATCACGATCGACACGGCACACCACCAGGAACTCGTCGCCACCACGGCGGCCGAGGACGTCACCGGCCCGAAGGACACGCTGCAGGCGACCGGCGACCGCCACGAGCAGGGCGTCGCCGACGTCGTGACCGTGGGTGTCGTTCACCTGCTTGAACCCGTCGAGATCGACGAACAGCACGGCGGTGGACGCCGGGTCGGCAGACTCCAGGCAGGTGTCGAGGGCATGCCGGCTCGCCACCCCGGTGAGCGGGTCCCGGTCGAGCAGTGTGCGCAGTACCGCGAGCCGGCGGCGGTGGCGGGCGCGCAGAACCAGGGCGGTACCCCACGAGGCGGCCGCAGCGGACACGGTGACGCAGACGAGCGCGGCGATCACGGGAGGGAGTCCTTTCAGTCGGTGCTCCCTCCTGGAGCAGCTCTGCGAATCCTTCGGCCCTGGTATCGGGGCGGCCGGCGAGGACCTTGAGCGTGCCCCGACGGTCTTGACGATCGCCGTCCGGGGGCTCGTCCGGGCGGCGTCAGAGGTCGGCCGCGGCGGCCTGCACGGCGGCGATGATCGGCTCCCAGTCGGCGCCCGGCACCCGGGTGACGGTGACGAAGTCGTTCACGCCGAACAGCGCCGCCACCCCGGGAGCAGCGAACACGGCGCGGGCGAACGGTGTGGTCGCCCCGTCGGCGCTGGTGACGTTGAACATCTCGCTGAGCTTGACGTCGAGGTTGAACTTGAGGGCGTCGGGATTGGGCGTGGGCGTCGGGGTGGCGGTCGCCATACCCGTGGACGGTAGTGCCGGTGCCGCCGTCAACCCCAGGCCGGGTCGTCGAGGTGGCGGCAGTCGTTCACGGTGACGATCGTGGTGCTGTCGGGGCCGACCCGCACGACGGTGATGCTGGTGTTCTCGACGGCATGGATGATCGATCGGTGGCTGCCGACGGCGTCGGCCACGAACGCGTTGATGGTGCCGCTGTGGGCGACCACCGCGATCGTGCCGCCCCGGTGCCGCTCGGCCAGCCCGTGGACGGCGGTGCGGACCCGGTGCCGCAAGGCGTCGTCGGACTCGGCCCCGGGGATGCCCTCCCACCGGCCGGTCCGTGACCAGGCCACCCACTCGGGATCGCGGACGGCCGCCCGGCGCCGGAACTCCCCGTTGGCCCAGCGGCCCAATCGCACCTCCTCGAGCTCGCGGACCTGCACCACCGGCAGCCCACGCTCGTCGGCCAGGGGGCGTGCGGTCTCGACCGCCCGGGCGAGGTGCGAGGAGTAGACCGCCTGCAACGGCCGTCCGCGCAGGCGGGCGGCGAGCCGTGCGGCCTGCTCCACCCCGAGCGGGTGCAGTCCGGGATCGGCGGCCTCGGCCGAACCGGGGACCACGTCGGCCGACCGGCCATGGCGGATGAGCAGCACCTGGCAGGTCGCCTCGGTGTCGACCAGCAGCGAGGGTTGGGGGACGACCGCGGTGGAGTCGGCAGGATCGTGCACGCCGCAGGACCCTACCGAGCCAGCCGGGCCGAGCCTCGGGGTCGGGCAGCGCGGTCGGCGTTGCTCCCGACCGCCGCAGGGTTCCCGGTCCCGGCCTAGCGTGGACGTGCATGGACGTGGGCACGCTGGCGGAGCTCAAGCGACGGGTCTGTGAGGAGGTCGACCGCAGGGCGGGGCTGCTCGTCGAGGTGTCGCACCGCATCCACGACCGCCCCGAGCTCGGGTTCGCCGAGCACCACGCCCACGACCTGCTCACCGGGGTGCTCGTGGACGAGGGTCTCGACACCGAGCAGGGGGCGTTCGGCCTGCCCACGGCGTTCCGTGCGGTGGCCGGGTCCGACGGGCCGCTCGTGGCGGTGATGGCCGAGTACGACGCGCTGCCCGACATCGGCCATGCCTGCGGGCACAACATCATCGCCGCGGCCGGTCTCGGCGCCGGCCTCGCGCTGGCGGCGGTGGCCGGCGAGGCCGCCGGCCGGGTGCTGATCCTCGGCACCCCGGCCGAGGAGGGTGGTGGCGGGAAGATCGTGATGATGGAGCGGGGCGCCCTCGACGGGGTCGAGGCGGCGATGATGGTCCACCCGGCCGACGCCGACCTGCTGGCCATGGACGCCATCGCCATCCAGCAGCTGTCCGTCGAGTACGAGGGCCGGGCCGCCCATGCGGCAGCCGCCCCGCACCTCGGCCGCAACGCGCTCGACGCCGCCGTGCTCGGCTACGTGAACGTGGCTGCGCTCCGCCAGCACATCCTGCCGACCGAGCGGATCCACGGCATCTTCACCAGAGCGGGTGACAAGCCCAACATCGTGCCCCGCGACGCCGCGGCCCTGTGGTACGTGCGCTCGCCGACACTGGCCGGACTCGAACTGCTCAAGCCCCGGGTGCTGGCCTGCCTGCAGGCCGGCGCCGACGCCGCCGGATGCACGATGCACCACCGGTGGGAGGCCCGGGCCTACGCCGAGGTGCGCAGCAACACACCGATGGCCCGGGCCTATGCAGCCAACGCCGGGCAACTGGGCCGGGAGGTGCGGGACCCCCGGGAGGTGGGCGGCGTGGTCGGCTCGACCGACATGGGCAACGTGAGCCACCGCGTCCCGTCGATCCACCCGATGATCGCCGCGGCACCACGCGGCGTGGCCATCCACACCCCGGAGTTCGCCACCTGGGCCCGGGCCGAGGAGGGGGACCGGGCCGTGCTCGACGGGGCGAAGGCCCTCGCCATGACCGTGGTCGACCTGTGGCTCGACGACGCCCTTCGGGCCGAGACCCGGGCGGCTTTCGCCGAGGACTCGGCCGGTTCGTGACCGGTGCCATGCCACGCTGCGCGGTCACCCCTCGGCAGGGGGTCCGGCCGTAGGCTCTGACCCCGTGACCGTGTACGCCGCGGAGGAGTTCACCGACGAGGAGGCGGACATCCTGCGGCGCTACGTGACCAACCTCGACGGCCCGGTGTTCGCCCTGGTGAACCTGCCCGAGGTGGTCAAAGGCGCCCTGTTCGCCCGCTACAGCCGCAGTCACAAGAGCCTGCGCCGGCTGTTCCTCGACGAGTTCGTCGGCGATCTGGACATCGCCGGTGACGCGTCAGTTGACGCCACCGTGGGGCTGAAGCGGGCCGAAGAGCTCTACGAACGGGTGTTCTTCGAGTACGGCGACGACTCGGTCGCCCAGCTCGGCGGGGTGCATCTGGCGTGCGAGCAGGCCTCGAACCTGCTCACCAAGGTGCTCGAGTGGGGCCGGCTCGCGTCGTACCTCGAGCAGAGCACCCGCTACATCGCCTACGACGCCCGGCTGGCCGGCCGCTACCGCTACTACCGCGATCCGGAGGTGCTGGGCTCGTCGCTCGGCACCCGATACGTCGGCGACATGGACCGGCTCTTCGACGCCTACGCGGAGCTGGTGCCGTTGATGGCGGACTGGTTCCGCGACCAGCATCCGAAGGACCCGGCCGACAGTGACTTCGTCTACCGGCAGGCGATCCGGGCCAAGGCCTTCGACGCCGTCCGGGGCATCCTCCCGGCGGCGTCGCTGTCGAACGTGGGCATCTACGGCAACGGCCAGAGCTTCGAGGCCCTGCTCCTGCGGATGCGGGCGCACCCGCTCCCCGAGGCCCGCAGCTACGCCGAGCTCATGCTCACCGAACTGCGCAAGGTGATCCCGTCGTTCCTGCGCCGGGTCGACCTGCCCGACCGGGGCGGGGAGTGGAGCCGGTACCTCGCGTCGATCCGTTCGGCGACCGCAGATGTGGCCGAGCGGATCTTCGGCGACACCGAGCCCGAGGACGCCCCCGCCGTCACCCTGGTCGACTTCGACCCTGAGGCCGAGGACAAGCTGCTGGCCGCCCTGCTGTACCCGCACACGTCGCTGCCCGAGGCCCAGATCCTCGACCGGGTGCGTCGGCTGTCCGCCGAGGACCGTCTGGCGGTGATCCGCGCCGCCGTCGGGGACCGGCGCAACCGCCGCCACCGCCCGGGCCGCGGGTTCGAGCGGATCGACTACCGCTTCGACGTGCTGTCCGACTACGGCGCCTTCCGCGACCTGCAGCGGCACCGGATGCTCACCATCGAGTGGCAGCCCCTCACCCCCCGGCACGGGTACTCCCGGCCCGAGGCGGTCGTCGCCGCCGGGCACCAGGCGCTGTTCGATGCCGCCATGGAGCGTTCGGCGTCGCTGTACGAGGCGCTCGAGGAGCGGTTCCCGGCACAGGCGTCCTACGCCGTGTCGATGGCCTACCGGGTGCGCTACGTGATCCAGTGCAACGCCCGGGAGGCGATGCACCTCATCGAGTTGCGGTCCGCGCCGCAGGGGCATCCCGCCTACCGCCGCATCGCCCAGGAGATGCACCGGCTGATCGCCGACAAGGCCGGGCACCACGCCGTGGCCGAGGCCATGCGGTTCGTCGACTTCAGCGAACCGGCGCTCGAGCGGCTCGACGGCGAGCGGCGGGCCGCGGCCCGCCGGGAGGCGGCCGATCCTCAAGCTTGATCCTCCCCGCTCCAGCGGCGCACCCACGCGCCGATCAAGCGGGCGATGGGTCGTCGCGCATGGATGGCAGCGACCGTGGTCGTCGCCGCGGTCGGGGGGATCGGACCGCTCCCGGCGGCCGCGACCCCGCCGGCCGAGGTTCCGGATCCCACCTACACCGTCGCCCCCGGGGACACGGTGTTCGCCATCGCCCGGCGCACCGGTGTGGGCGTCGAGGCGCTCGTCGCCGCGAACGGGCTCACCAACCCCGACCGGATCCTGGTCGGCCAGACCCTGCGCATCCCGGCCCGACAGCCGGCGAGCCCGCAGCAGCCGGCCCGGCGGGCGGCGACCCCGACCACGGCGTCGGCTCCGCCGACCAGCGGGGCTGCGACGTCGGTGCCGGGGGTCGGACAGCACACGGTGCGCAGGGGCGAGAGCCTGTGGGTGATCTCCCGTGCCAATCGCGTTTCGGTGCAGGCGCTGGCGGCCGCCAACGGGTTGGCGCTGACCGCTGCGATCCATCCGGGCATGGTCCTCGTGCTGCCGTCGGCCACCCGAGCCGCGCCCGCCACCACCAACCCGGCCCCGGCCCCACCCTCCCCGACGGCGGTGCCGCCGACGACCGTGGCGTCGACGACCGTGGCGCCCACCACCGTGGCCCCGGCAGCGGGGACCGGGACGGTCCCTCCACCCGTGCCCGGTCACCCCGGTGCGCCCAGCGCCGCCCAGCGTGCCCGCCTCCCACTCCGCCTCCAGCAGACGCCCGACCGGCTGGCGCTGTGGTCGCACTTCCACGCTGCGGCCGTGGCCTCCCGGCTCCCGACCGACCTGCTGATGGCCATGGCCTGGATGGAGTCCGGCTGGCAGCGTGACGTGCGGTCCCCGTCGGGTGCCATCGGCATCGGTCAGCTCATGCCGGCCACCGCCTCGTGGGTGGCGACGCAGCTGCTGCGCCAGCCCGGCCTCGACCCGTGGAATCCTGCGGACAACATCCGCATGAGCGCCGCCTACCTGCGGTACCTCGTCGACCTCAACGGCGGCGACGAGTACCGGGCGCTCGCCGCCTACTACCAGGGGCACTGGGGGATCCTGCGCTCGGGGGTGTCCACCAACGCCGACCGCTACGCCCGGACCATCCTGGAGCTCCGCAGCCGGTTCGCCTGACCGGTGGCGGGAGTCACGAGGAGGTCTGGACGCAGCCCGGGAACGCCGCCGTATGATCCCGCCCGCGTCCGGCGGGTCCGGCGCCCGGCGAGGGACTGAGGATGGCTGACGAGGAGTTCGACGACGAGAACGAGTTCGACGACGAGCTCGCCGAGGACGAGCTCGACGTCGAGGAACTCGAAGCCGAGGGCCTCGACGAGGAGGGGTTCGCCGACGAAGACGAACTGGTCGGCGAGGACGAGCTGGTCGGCGACGACGACCTGGTCGAGGAGGAGGAGGACCTCGACCTCGTCCCGTCACGGCACGTGTCCCGGGTCACCGAGGAGGAAGAGGACGAGGACGAGGACCTCGTCACCCCCGACGACGTCGAGGCCGACCTCGACACGATCCTGAAGGACCGCCTGGCGGCGGCCGACGAGACCGAGGACGAGGACGAAGGCGAGGTCGAGGTCGACGATCGGGGTGACACCGTCGACCGGCTCCAGCCCAAGCGCCCAGACGAGCGCCACTGCACCAAGTGCTTCCTGCTGGTGCGGCGCAACGCACCGGCGTGTCCGATGGACGACGACGACTGCCCGCTGTTCACATGACCGGTCCCCGCCCCGACCAGGGCCGCTCGCCGGCGGAACAGGCGCTCGACCTCGTGCTCTACGGCCCGCTCGGCTTCGTGGCCGAGGCCCGCACCCTGATCCCGGGGCTGGCCGAGAAGGGGCGGCAGCGGTTCGAGGCCCAGGTCAGCCTGGCCCGGATGATCGGCCAGTTCGTCGTGGCCAAGGGCCAGGTGGAGCTCCAGCAGGCGGTGCGGAGGATGCGCGCCCAGTACCTCGGGCACGACCGGCGGGAGTCCCCGGCGGCTCCTGCGCCGACCCGGTCGGTGGCGCCCGAGCCCGCCGACGAGGAGATCCCGGTCCGGGTCGAGGACGACTCGACGCCGGTCCCGAGTGCGGAGAGCCTCGCCATCCCCGACTACGACTCGCTCGCTGCGTCCCAGGTGGTGCCCAGGCTGGCCGGCCTGTCCGGTGACGAGCTCGAGGCCGTGCGCCGCTACGAGGTGGCGCACCGGGGCCGCAAGACCATCCTCGGCCGGGTCGCCCAGCTGCAGGCGGCGAGCGGCGCGTAGTGGAGCGTGCCCGTCCGGCCGTGGCCGGGGATCTGCCCCGGTTGACCGACCTGGCCGCTCAGGCCCGGTCGGAACTCACCGCGGAGCGGGGCGGCCCGCTGTGGGCGCTGCGGGAGTGGCACGCCGACCCGGCCGCCGAGTTCACCGCAGCGCTGTCGGCAGCGGACCGTGTGCTGCTCGCCGGGTGCTTCGACGATGCGGTCGTCGGCTACGCGCTCGCCCGTCTCGACCCGCTGCGCGACGGCACCGTGCTCGCCGTGGTGACCGACCTCTACGTCGAACCAGAAGCCCGGGCTGTGGGCGTGGGTGAGGTGCTGATGGACGAGGTGATCGCCTGGGCCCGGGCGCAGGGCTGCCGGGGCGTCGACGCCCTCGCGCTTCCCGGCATGCGGGAGACCAAGAACTTCTTCGAACGCTTCGGGCTGGTGGCGCGGGCCATCGTGGTGCACCGGCCGTTCACCGAGGAGCGGCGATGAGCGCGGTGCGACCGGAGGTGTGCGTGGGCGCGGTGGTCGTCGACGACGGTCGCCTGCTGCTGATCCGACGGGGTCGTGGCGCCGCCCAGGGCGACTGGTCGATCCCCGGCGGTCGGGTGGAGCCCGGAGAGACCCTGGCCGAGGCGGTGGTGCGGGAGCTGGCCGAGGAGACCGGGCTCGAAGGGGTGTGCGGCGCCTTCATCGGGTGGGTCGAGCGCCTCGGTGACTACTTCCACCACGTCATCCTCGACTTCGAGGTCGAGGTGCTCGACGGCGACGCGGTCCCAGCCGCCGGGGACGACGCCGTGGAGGCCCGTTGGGTGCCCCTGGCCGAGGTGCCGGAGATGCCCGGGGTCGTGGAGGGCCTGGTGGAGTTCCTCCACGACCACGGGATCATCCCGACGATCGTCTGACCGGCTCAGGTCCGCCCGACGGTCAGCGACCCTTCCACTGCGGGGCCCGCTTCTCGGCGAAGGCGGCCAGGCCCTCCTTGAGGTCCTCGGAGGCCATCATCTTGGCCATCGCCGCGTCGGTCATCGCCCACAGCGTGGCCTCGTCCGCCGTGTCGGCGGCGAGCACGACCTTGCGGCTCTCCCACACCGCCAGCGGCGCGTTCTCGCAGATCTTGTTGGCCAGGGCGAGTGCCTCTTCGACCACCTTGCCGTTCTCGGCGAGCCGGCTGACCAGCCCGAGCTGGTAGGCGCGCTCACCGGAGAACGGTTCGCCGGTGAGGATCGCCTCCATCGCTGCTGAGCGCCCGATGGCCCACGGCAACCGGAACAGGCCGCCGGCCCCGGCGATGAGGTTGCGCTTCACCTCGGCCAGGCCGAACGACGACCGGGGGGTGGCCACCACCAGGTCGCAGGCGAGCACGATCTCGCAGCCGCCAGCGGTGGCCAGGCCGTCCACGGCGGCGATCAGCGGCTTGGTCCGCTCACGCTTCACCAGCCCGGCGAACCCGCCCTTGGCCGTGACGCTGTTCCCCTCGGGCGTCCCGATGCTCTTCAGGTCCTGCCCCGAGCAGAACGTGGGCCGGTCGCCGGTGGTGACCGCCCGCAGGACCATGACCCACACGTCGGGATCGGCCTCGGCCCGATCGATGGCCTCCTCCATCTCGGTGGCCACCTGGCGGTTGATGGCGTTGCGGGCCTCGGGGCGGTTCAGGGTGATGAGGGCGACTCTGCCCTGCACTTCGTAATCGACCATGGGCGGGCAGGCTAGGGGCCGGCGCCGGCGGGGGCGAGCCCGGCGCCGGGTTCAGG
>FWPV01012586.1_pt1 | contig 13006 bp, 5 predicted proteins | sample 2228371 | NCBI WGS metagenome assembly FWPV01 (sample SAMEA103939776, study PRJEB20133) | metagenome | reverse complement strand
ACTTTAATGGTTTCTGGGGTAAATATTCATTGCGTTTTACAGATTGCAAACCGCAATATAAAATATATACCGATTCTGAAAGAAAAGAAATCAACTGTTATACATTTTTTAACGAACTGATACAGGAAAAGGGTTTGCAGTTACCCAATTCAAATTTCTATTTTATTGACACATTAAACGGCAGAATTAATTATCTGGGGAAGATAAAATATACCGACCCTGATAACAAACATGACGAAGTTACCTTGTTTATTGAACTCGAATCGCGTTTGATAGCTGAGGAACTGGGGTATCCCAAGTTATTGATTGAGGAAAAATACAGTAAAAGTCCTCTTTTACAGGATTATTCATATGCAAAATATTATAAAAACCGTTTGATTGCTCAGGCAGGGAGTTTTCCGTTCAGCCTGACATTCGATTATTACAAAACCAGAAATATTTCGCAACAGGGATATGATTTTCTTGTGTATGAAATCGATGCGGATAATGTGATTATAATAAGCAAACCTGCTGCAACTTTTTTTTCCAGCCTGGTTTCATTTTCATACATCTTTGTTTTTTATTATTTTCTGGTGCTTATTTATTTGGCTGTTAAATTCATTTCATCTGCCGACAAAGGCATTGAATTTAATTTTAAAAATAAGATACAGTTTTCCATCTTATCGGTACTGCTTTTATCATTGATTCTGATTGGCAGCGGCACTATCTATTTCAGTATCAAGCAATACAAGAACAAACAGCACGATATCCTGAGTGAGAAAATACAATCGGTTTATATAGAGGTTGACCATAAACTGGCCTATGTGACAAAACTGACAGCTGACTGGGGAGAAGAAGGCTATAGCAATCTTAGCCAGTTACTTACTAAATTTTCTGATGTTTTTTATACAGATATTAACCTTTATGATCCGCAGGGTAATCTGCTTGCCACGTCAAGGCCCGAAATTTTTGAACGCGGATTACAGGGAGAAAAAATGAACCCCCTAGCTTTTTATAAGATGACTGTTGAAAAGCAGGCCGAATTTGTCAATCATGAGAAAATCGGTAACTTATCCTATTTATCGGCTTATGTACCTTACCTGAATGTTGAAAATAAATTACTTGCCATCTTAAACCTTCCTTATTTCACAAAGCAGGATGTGTTTAGCAAAGATATATCAAATCTCATTGTGGCCATTATTAACGTGTATGTTTTACTGATTCTTATGACTCTGGCTATTGCCGTGTTCATTTCCGAACAGATAACAAGGCCGTTAAGGCTTATACAGCAGAAATTCAGTGAAATTAAACTTGGTAAGCAATATGAAGAAATTCGTTACCACGGAAAAGATGAAATAGGGAATTTAGTGACTGAATACAACCGTATGGTGCGCGAACTTGAAAAAAGTGTCGAGATGCTTGCCAGGTCCGAACGTGAAAGTGCATGGAGGGAGATGGCCAAACAAATAGCTCATGAAATAAAGAATCCGCTGACCCCGATGAAACTGAGTGTTCAGCAATTGCAAAAGGCATGGAAAGATAATAAGGCAGATTTTGATAAATACATTGAAAGGGTTAGCCGCACACTGGTAGAACAAATCGAAGACCTGTCAAATATTGCCTCGGAATTTTCAAACTTTGCCAAAATGCCCCGGGCGGTGAATGAAAAAATCAATCTTGCAGAACGGATAAGAAGCATACTCGATTTATTTTCCGACACCGAAAATATTGATTTTACATTTAAATGTGAATCGGAAGATATTTGTATAATGGCTGATAAAGAGCAGATTTCAAGAGTATTTATTAATCTGATAAAGAATGCCATTCAGGCAATTCCTGAAAACAAAAAGGGCAAAATAATCCTTACGCTCGGGACAAAGAATAATAATGCCTTTATCACAGTTTCAGATAATGGCAAAGGTATCCCCGAAGAGTTGAGAGACAAAATGTTTATTCCCAACTTCACCACCAAGAGCAGTGGGATGGGCTTGGGTCTGGCAATTGTAAAAAATATAATTGAAACCTGTGAGGGCTCAATTACGTTTGATACAGATATAAGGCATGGTACTACTTTTTATATTGAAATTCCTTTGTGCAGGGAAAGCTGAGTTTTAACCCTAATCAGATGATTTCATATAAAAAGGTGATATACAAAAGCTTGTTAATAATTTTTATAAGTTATTTTATTTATAATTCTATATTTTTGAAAGGCTAAACCTGATAACCAATACCCTATTGAAAAGGAATATTTTCATATATATCTTCGGTTTTTGTTCTCAGCTGGCTATATACTCCCAGTATAGTGGTATTGTTAACCATTACCTGAAAGTTTTGCAGGTTCAGACTGATCGTGTAAAAGTCACCAATATAACCGGACACCTTAATTCATTTCAGGGTGGCGACTATGTTTTGCTTATTCAGATGACCGGTGCCGAGGTTGATGCATATAGTGAAACGCAGGCAGGCACTTTATCGAATGCAAGGAACTGCGGAAAATTTGAGTTTTTACAAACGGATGAAGTAAACATCAGCGGGCCTGATACATTTGTTGTTTTTACTCATAACGTCAGCGGTACTTATGATGCAGGGCAAAAGATACAGCTGGTAAGAGTGCCTGTTAGCGATACGGCATGGGTTACCGGAACGGTAACAGCCAGAAACTGGGATGGAAATACAGGAGGAATAGCAGCAATTATAGGGCTCGATGTAATCAGCCTGAATGCTGACATTGATGTTACGGGGAAGGGATTCCGCGGTGGTCAGCCTGAAAATGATTACCCCCTGTATGTATGCAGGCCATCAGATGATACGGTTCACTGGCCTTCGTCGGCTACAGGGCGTGCAGGGAGCAAAGGAGAAGGGATTATTACCACTTCTTTCCCTTATACAAAGGGCGCAGGCCATGCACTCAACGGAGGCGGTGGCGGTAATGGCCTGTTTTCGGGCGGAGGCGGTGGCAGTAATTACCTTGATGGCGGAGTCGGAGGATGTCAATGGTTTAACTATTGCTCTTGCTCACTTCAATTAAACGGAGGTTACAATATTGCTTCGGCCAACAAGTTTTACAAAACAGATACCCGCCAGATTATCATGGGCGGTGGAGGAGGCGCCGGCACTCAGAACATTGCCGGGGGCTATACCGCAACAGCAGGAGGAAACGGAGGAGGAATTGTCATGCTGATTACCGAAACGCTTATTGGTAACAATCATGCTATAATTGCCAACGGACAGGATGTGACTGTAACGGCTACCGCAAGCGGGGGCGGCGGAGGCGGCGGAGGAACAATATTAATTGATGCTGCAGCTTATTCGGGCAGTTTTACCGTACAGGTAAAAGGAGGAAGGGGAGGCAATACATCAGGCTGCACCGGCGCCGGTGGTGGCGGCAGTGGTGGTGTTTTGTGGCATTCGGGTACAACTTTCCCTTCAGTATCTGTTGATACATCAAGAGGTATACGCGGAAACCCTCCGGGCGGTTGTGTCAATCAGTATGGTACCTATGGCAGTTATGGCACAAAAATTAAATCACTTCTGCTGCCTTTAAGCGGTTTCTTGTTTAATACCATACGCGATAAAGATACTGTTTGTGCAGGACAGTTACCTGACCAACTCAGGGGAAGCAACCCAAAAGGAGGAAACGGAATTTATACTTATAAATGGGAACAAAGTACAGACAGTGTAGTATGGGTTAACGCCTCAGGTATAGCAACACTTACTTCATTTCAACCCGATACTCTTTATCAGACAACCTTTTTCCGTCGAGTTGTCAATTCAGTTGGTATTTCCGATACAAGCCGGCCGGTTAAAATTTTTGTTTATCCTGCAATCAGTAATAATATTCTTACAGGGAGTGATACTATATGCTACAATAATACAGCCAAAACCATTGCCGGAACTGTTCCTCCCTCATTAACCGGCGGAAACGGATACTATAATTACAGCTGGGAACGAAGTTCAAATAACTCCGACTGGGATGCTGTAACCGGTGCAACCACTTCGTCATATAGCCCCGGAAACCTCACAGCAACAAGATATTACAGACGACTGGTAAGATCAACCTTGTATTGCAACAGCATAAGCAATGCGGTTAAAATTACTGTCCTGCCATCCGTCACTTCAAACACGTTTTATGGATTGCTTGACACAACCATCTGCCAGTATTTAAGCCCGGGACTTTTAAATGCAAAACCACCCGGAGGTGGCGATGGATTATATCATTATAAATGGCAAAACAGGATTGGTACGGGAAATTGGCAAGATATTGCCCTAAGTGATATTATGCAGTACAACCCTGGTAACCTCAACGAGACTACTTATTACCGCAGAATAGTTTTTTCGGGTAACGACAATGCCTGTATTGATACATCAACAGCCAAGAAAGTCAATGTTTTACCTGCTATTGCCAATAATACAATAACAACAGACTCGTTAAGATATTGCGCAGGCAATAACCCAAATTTAATTACCGGCCTAACCCCTTCGGGTGGCAACAATGTTTATATCTATAAATGGCAGGTTAAAACAGTTGCCGGCTGGAGCACCGTGAATGGCGCAACAGGACTGAATTATGATCCCTCCATTGTTGAATATAATCCGACACAATACCGAAGGATAGTATTATCCGGACCTGTAGGCTCAATATATGCATGTAACGACACTTCACTTCCCGTTTCACTTGAGGTTATACCTTACATCAATAACCGCCTTGACCTTGCCGACCAAAGTATTTGCCAGTATAATACTCCGCTGCCGCTTAATCCCGAAATTCCAACCGGCGGTTACGGAGGTTTCACTTTCCAGTGGATGGTGCGTGAAGAAGGATCGGACTTATGGAATAATGCTCCCGGTGCATCAACCCTGCAAACCTATGTTCCCGGGGCCTTATCAAAAACCACTTATTTTGTAAGAAAGGTCAAATCAGATATTTGCGAGCATATTAGTGATACAGTAGCCGTAATTGTTTACCCTTTGATCGGCACCAACTATATCACCGGAGGCCCTGTTCAATATACCTGTTTTAATACCGCCAAAGTACTTAATGGTTCAATCCATTCCGGCGGAAAAACAGGTGATTATGTTTATTTATGGGAACAAAGCGCCGATAAGAATACATGGAACCCGGCTTCGGGAAATTCACTGCTTTCAGGAAAAAATTTTGAATCGGTTCCACTTGCTGATAGCCTGTTTTTTAGGAGAATTGTATTTTCTTCGGCCTTACTGCGGGAATGTAAAGATACGAGCGAGCCTGTTCTAATAAGGATTAACCCATTGCCTTCGGGTGATATTTCTTATAGTTTTACTGACACCCTCTGCTCGGGCGAGGCGTTATTTTTCCCGGTTGATGTATCGGGAGGCAAGGCTCCATGGAAAGTTACCATTGGGCAGAATGAATTACAGGGGGCAAAAGACAACATTAACAACTTGCATGACTCTGTCAGTATTGTTTTCCCGGCCGGCGAATATCAGGTAAAAATACTCGCTGTTGAAGATGCTAATGGTTGCCTGGCCAACCCGGCAGGATTTATAAATGTTGCCCGAATAAAAGTATTCCAAATGCCTGAAGCTAATGCCGGTGAATACGAAACCTATGAAGTATGCGGCAATAATTACAGCCTGCATGCAGTTTTTGATATTCCTCAATCAAAAGGGCTATGGAGCGCTGATGGAGGTATCTTTACCGATTCAACCCGGCCGGTTACAAATGTTATCATGAATCATTACGGCAAATCAGTATTAACATGGACAGAAACTAACTGGCGTTGTTCTGATTCTGATACTGTGGGAATTTTGTTTGACGAACAGCCTTCCGTTATTGATGCAGGCCCTGACCAGACACTTGATTTTATTTATACAACCCGGCTTAATGCTCTTACACCTCAGGTTGGCAAAGGAAAATGGACAGTTGTTGAAGGCACAGGTATAATTGATGACAGCACGCTCCCCGATGCAACTATTATTGAATTATCCGAAAAGAACCTGCTGCGATGGACGGTAAAAAATGGCGTCTGTCCAGAAATAAAAGACTCAATGGTAATTATCATTAACCCGTTAAAAATTCACAAAGGCTTTTCACCCAATGGTGACGGCATTAACGATTTGTTTGTTATACCCACGCCTAATGCTGAAAAAATATCTATCAGAATATACAACCGTGCCGGTATTCTGGTTTTTGAATCAAACGATTACAATAACGGAGATTTATGGGACGGGAAAGCCCGAAATGGTATTGATTTGCCCGAAGGCACCTATTATTATATTATGGATGTGTGGGTAAGAGGTCGTTCGAAACCGGTGAACTTTAAATCATTTATTGAAATATTGCGATGAACAGATTGTCAATAATAACCGGAATAATTTGTTTTGCTTTCCTTCAGGCTTATGGCCAGGAGAAAAACATTCTGTTCAGCCAATATCAGTATAACACCCTGTCAATTAATCCGGCTTATGCCGGAAGCCACGAGGTATTCAGTGCAACATTGATCAAACGTTTGCAATGGATTGGTTTCGAAGGCGCGCCTAATTATGAAAGCCTGAATATGCATTTTCTGGGGAAAAATACTAAAACCGGATGGGGAATTAATGCATTGCACGAAAATATAGGTATTCGCAACTATTTTAACCTTTTCATCAACTATGCATACCGGCTGACACTGGGCGACGGATATCTTTCAATGGGTCTTAAAGCCGGTCTTTCAACAGGCAAACAGAATTTATCAGAAATTGATGCTGATGACCCCGTATATAGTGAAAATGCCAATAGTTATATGGTCCCCAATTTCGGTATGGGTTTATATTATAAATCAGGAAAATTTTTTGCCGGCATTTCTGTCCCGATGATGATGGGCTATGAATCGGGCAATGATGGCACAATTACTGCCTATCATGATTTCAGTCAGTATGCCTATTTTGCTACCGGAGGAGCATTTTTTAATATCACCGATAAATTGATGTTAACACCCTCATTACTTGCTACTTATGAAGAGAGTACCGGAATAGTCGTAGATATTACGGTAAATAGCCTGTATAAGCAAATGCTCGGGGCAGGACTTGCTTATCGTACTTCGGGTGCTTTGATTTTTCTGGTAAATTACCGGATAAACTATCAGACTACCGCTTTTCTTGCCTATGATTTTGGCATCGGCGGGCTCAGCAGGTATAACAGAAGCTCTGTTGAAGCTGGCCTGCAGATCGACCTTGAATTTAAAATTAACAGGGCAAACATGACAATTTTCTGATACGAATGCGAAATAACATTTATATCATATTGATTGCTATTCTGACCGACTGTTACTGTGTATATAGTCAACAGTACTTCGGTATAAGGAAATTACCTTTTAATCATTCAAACACTCAGGAATTCAGCTCTACATTTTATAATAACGGAATAATATTTTGCTCGGATAAAAGAAGCCGTTATTTTTCAAACTACACTGACCTACAAAATAATATACCCACAAAGATTTACTGGGCCGAACAGAAAAAACCCGGAAAGTTTTCAGGCGGCGAGGAATTTGCAAAAGAATTGCGTACCAATTACTGGCATGGCCCTGTTACATTCAGCAAAGACGGAAAGGTAATGTATTTCACACGCACTATAGATGTTGAAAAAAAGAGAGGTAACAGCCTGAGAGGTGATACGGCTTATGGTATTTTCAGGGCCGAATGGTCTAACGGCAAATGGGGCAATATTACACCTCTGCCTTTTAATCGCCTTAATAATCTTACAGGTTTTCCTTGTCTGTCGGAAGACGGACAGCAGCTTTTTTTCTGCAGTACCGATTCCAGAGGTTATGGTGGATTTGATATTTATGTTTCGTATGCTAAAAACGGACAGTTTACCAATTATGAGAATCTTGGGCCGGTTATTAATACACCTGAAAATGATATATTCCCGTTTCTGCACAAAAGCGGCCGGTTATATTTTGCATCACGCGGACATGGCGGAAAAGGAGGACTTGATATTTTTTACAGCGATTTTATTGATGGAGCCTGGCAGGAACCAGTTGCACTGCCCGAGCCTTTTAACTCACCAGATGACGATTTTGCCCTTATTTTTAATTATTCCTTTGATACGGCTTTTTTTACTTCAACACGTGGTAATTCTATGGATGTTTACATGGCTTATTCAACGCTTCCGGTTTTTGAAACCTGTAATCAGCAGGAAGAAAATGACTATTGCTATACTTTTTATGAAAAACGCAAACTGGAAATTGATACTACCATGTTTGATTATGAATGGGATTTGGGTGACGGAACCCGAAAAAGAGGTCTTGAAACCCGGCATTGCTATACCAAAACCGGAAGTTATACGGTGCAACTAAATATTATTGACATGGTTACTAAAGAAGTATATTTTAATGAAGCAACTTATAACCTGGATGTTGAAGATATAATTCAGCCATATATCACTGCCGTTGACACCGCATACGTGGGGGAAGAAGTAAAATTCAATGCTCTGAAATCAAATCTCGGTTTTGAAATAGAAGGTTATTACTGGAACTTTGGAGATGCTGTAAGAGCTGAAAACAAGGAAGTGTCTCATATCTTTAGCAAGCCCGGAATATATTCCGTGGAACTGGGTGTTACCAGTAAGGTTAAAAATGAAAAAATTTTACCTCAGAAAGCATGTGTGTCAAAGAAGATTATTATTTTAAAAAAATAGCTAAAATAATGGCATAACTTTTGAAAAACTTTATCATAATATTAACGTATAGTTATGATATGTTTCCCTTCATAAAAATAGCCATGAGAATAATAATACCAGTGCTTGTCTGTAATATCCTTTTTATCCGGCTTAACGCACAGCCTGTTCCTGCAGGTGATGAAAATATACCTTATTTGGTTACCTTTGGCCCTAAAGCAGGTACATCATGGGGAGATGATGATTTCTCCCAGACATTCTTTTTCCTGATCCCGAAAAAATTTAACGAACCGGTTTATATCAGGGTATTTGATCCCGATATTGGCGGCTTGGTTGATGAAATTAACGGTGTATGGGATACCCGGATGACCTATTCGGTTTACGGGGGTAAGGAATGTTATTCGAACAAAGATGCCCAGGAAACTCAGCCACTAGGTAATTATAAAAGCGGTAATTTATTGGCCACAAAAACTTTCGGCAACCAGCCCAATTATGATAACGGCTGGTACACTTTCGGCCCGTTTAATCCTTCTGAAGGCGAATTTGTTGCAAAATATGACGGCTATGTTTTTAAAGTAATCTGTGACGGTATTGCCGGCGATGACGGAAATCTTTACCGTTATTTTCTGAGCACCAAACCTGATGAAAACAAACCCGTTGAAGGAGCCAATGCGTTTGCCTATGAATATACCTTCAGAATGCATGACGACCCGAAAGAGGTTTCTCATATATATCCTTTTGTTGACGACCGGACAATTACTGTTAAGGTTGCCAATTTCGACTGGGATGATGATGGAATTATACGCATAGTATCGGTAGCCCGGCATGGGCAGATGACAAAAGTTTCGGGTGAAGATTTGTGGGCCGAAGATGAGTTTAAAATATTTGAGGAAGAGAAAAATACATCACTTGATATACAGTTTGTTAAAAGAAAAAACCCTCCGGTAAGGAATAATAATGTGGTGGTGAATGTTAGAAACCAGTATGGCGAGCTATTGCCTTTCTATGTAATTCCTATCGGTGGTGTTCCAAAACCAAAGCCTGAAATAGCTGTCAAAAAAACACCAGCAAAATAACATCATAAACTATGTACCGTCAAATCAAGCTGCTCAATGTAATATTAATAGTTTCGCTTATCACATGCCTGAAAGGATTTACTCAGGATTATAAAGTAAAAAATTATAATACAAGCGATGGTATCTGCCATCCGTTTGTATATACAATTAATCAGGATGTGAAAGGTTATATTTGGATAGGCACCGGCGAAGGCTTGTGCCGTTTTGACGGATTTAATTTTTCATCAGCTGATGTCAATGATTCCCTGAACGGACAGGTTGCTATGGTTAGTTTCAAAGATACGGAAGGGAATCTCTTATTTGGTTTTAACAGTGGTATGCTGGTTAGTTATGACGGTATAAAGTTTAAAATAGCTGACCCCGATATTAAGATCAACGGAGCTATAACAGGTATTGCCCAATTCGGTAATCAGGGTTATTTGCTGGCAACACTGAATAATGGTCTGGTTTTTATAAATAAAAATCTTACCGGAGGTATTAAAATTGATGGTATCCATGAGGTTATGCTAACTGCCTTATATGTTAGCGGAAACAAACTATTTATAGGATCAACAGATGGAATGGCAGTTTATGAATTTGAAAAAATAGACAAGCCTTTTGTCCGAAGGATATCGGTTGATGAACTGTCACTGGTTAAAATTCAGGATATACAGGCCGGTAGAGATAACAAATCATGGCTGATAGCCACTCAGGACGCAGGCGCTTACAGAATAACATTAACCAACAAGTCATATACTATTTCCCCGATTGGCAAAGAATTCAAACTTGATGGTGAAGATTTTCAATCGGTTTACGAAGATACTGACAATAATGTATGGCTAAGCTCACTGAAGAACGGATTATTCAAATTATCAATGCCTGAAAAAGAAGGCAGTTACAAAAGTTTTACCCGTCTGGGCAAAACAAATGGCTTGCCCGGAAATTCAATTAAAAGGGTATTCGAAGACCTTGAAGGAAATATATGGATTGCCACTTATGGAGATGGCCTTGTAATTATGCACAATCAGGCATTTTCGTTTTATAACTACCCGGTGCCAGGCATTGAAAACAATATTACGGCAGTTACATTTTTTAAAGATTATATGTGGATCGGGGGGATGGGTACTATCATAAAAACCCGACCGGAAAATAATAAGGTAATTCAGACATATAACCGGAATAATGGTTTGCCTGCGGCTCAGATTAACGTTTTGCGGGGTTATGGAGATAATCTTTATATTGGCACTGAGAACCACGGTGTGTATGTGTTAAATACTCTTTCAGGAAACATTAAAAAATTATCATATTCTGAGAATTCTCTGGGTAATATTGTCCAGTCAATAACGATAAAGGATGATGTCATGTATCTTGGAACCCGCGACGGTATTTATACTTACAACCTGAAAACAGGTATAAAACAAAACTACAGCACATTGAACGGAATGCCTCATAACGATATTAAGTATGTGTATATTGACAAGGACAACCGTGTGTTGTTTGCAACCAGAACTAACGGAATTTATCAGATAACCGGAAATGGAGAAGTGAATCTGGCATATCCTACAAATCGTATTGAGCAGGAATTTAATTCTATAACACAGGATGCTGAAGGAAATATATGGGCATCGACATACGGAGACGGACTATATTTGTTTACCCCTGATACCTTTTATAATTTCACTGTTGCCGGCGGATTAAAGTCGAATTATTGTTACGGACTTATTGCAGGTAATAACAACAGTATCTGGGTTGGCCACCGTATGGGTATTAGCCGTGTCAATACCCTGAAATATACCCTGCAGGTTTATGATGTTTCAAAAGGGATTTCAGGTGACTGCAACCTGAATGCAATGTACCCCAATGAAACGGGTGTCATTTTAATTGGTACAACCGAAGGACTAATTATGTATGACCCGGCAAAGGAAAAATCCAGCCGTGTGCCTCCATTTACCAATATTACCAAGGTAATTATTTCCGATAAAGAATATGATTTTACAAAGGATATTGTATTGCCTTATTCGTTGTATAAACTCAGAATTGAATTCATAGGCTTGTCATATAGCGATCCGGCTGCTGTAAAATATCAATATAAACTGGAAGGCCATGATCTTGATTGGTCCGAAATTACTTCTATTAACTATGTAATTTACCCACGGATCGAAGACGGAGAATATACTTTCTTAATCAGGTCTTTTGACAGCAATGGCCTTTGCCAGGAAAAGCCTGTTTCATTGCATTTAAAAATAAAATTGCCTTTCTGGAAAACATGGTGGTTTATTGCATCAAGTATTGCTGCAATAATACTGGCATTTTTGGCTATCATTAAATATCGCGAAAAAAAGCAAAAAGAATTCCAGGCTTACCTTGAAACCGAACTTGCTGCACGTACAAAAGAAGTGGTTGAGCAGAAAGAAGAAATTGAACTTAAAAACAGGGATATTACCGATAGCATAACCTATGCCCAACGGATACAGGCCAGCATTTTACCGCCAATTAAGAAACTGCAGCAAAACTTTTCGGGCAGTTTTGTATTTTATCAGCCCAGAGATATAGTATCAGGCGATTTTTATTGGTTTGACAAGGTAAATGAAAACAAATTTATTATTGTTTGCGCCGATTCAACAGGTCATGGCGTTCCCGGTGCATTTATGTCGATGATTGGAACCACACTGATTAAGGATATTTGTTTCCGTGAAGCAGGTAAAGCTCCAAGTGAAATACTTAAAGTGCTTGACAAGGAATTGAGCAATATTCTCAACCAGAATATCGACGATGGCTCGAAACCGCCTGATGGCATGGATATTATTGTTTGCGAAATCGACCTGAAGACCCATTATTTGCGTTATGCCGCAGCAATGAGGCCTTTAATTGTATATAAAGACGGTGAACAAATGTACCTCAAAGGCAGCCATAGCTCGGTAGGAGGCGTTTATGACAAAGAAGTAAAAACGTTTCAGGATGAAGGTTTACAACTCAGTAAAGGAGACATCATTTATATGTTCTCTGATGGTTACCCCGATCAGTTTGGCGGTAGTCTGGGTAAAAAATTTAAAATGGTGCGGTTGAAAAACATGCTGGCCGATATTTATCAGAAGTCAATGGAAGAGCAATACCTCCATGTGAAAAACACATTTAACCTTTGGAAAGAAAACTATGACCAGGTTGATGACGTGTTATTCATGGGAATAAAAATTTAAGCCAGATCATTCCAATTGTCGTGGAAATATGATTCCAATCGGTTTCTGCATTGACAAATCCTGATCAGATAGTATCCGTAAATCATCAGAAAAGTTTTATTTGCCATGAAAAATTTAAATCCGAATTAATCAAT
>FWPV01012585.1_pt1 | contig 13007 bp, 16 predicted proteins | sample 2228371 | NCBI WGS metagenome assembly FWPV01 (sample SAMEA103939776, study PRJEB20133) | metagenome | reverse complement strand
GGGGCCGCCCAGCGAGGGTCGTCGGATTTCTCCGCGATCAGGCAGCGGACGTCCTCGTCGGCTCTGTGGAAGTAGCGCTCGCGCGTGCATCCAAGGCAGACAGCCAGGCAGAGAGCCAAACCGCCAGTGAGCAGACCACGACGCGCCCCGCAACCCGCGATGGCAGCCATACCTTCCCCAATTTCCGCCCAGGCTCCGGTTCGTCGTTCCCGCCGCGAGCTTGCCTGATCGGACGCCCGACAATTCGGGCCGGCGGCGATGAAAAACCAACAACGAAACGGCCATTCCTTTGCGCGCCAGGACCTTTAGGGAGACTTCGTCGCGGCGGATGGCAGACTTTAACGGTTTTATCGATTGTAGCGATGGTAACGAGGCAGATACCTCACGCGGGGTGTACGAATCCCGCGTTGGTGACCGTTTCGCACTCCGCCTGCCCGTGATACACTGGTGCGATCGTCTTCGGTGGGAGTCTCTGTCGGCTCTGCCCAACTTGTTATCCCTTGGGCCTACGCTGGCCGAAGCATGGGAAGGTGGGTTTTGAGCGCGGGTGGGCTCCCTGGGGAAACGTCTCCTTTTGAAACCGTCCGCATCGGTCCATGAAGGCACGCTTCGACAACGTGTATGTGTTGGACGTGATGTCCGACGACCATCCTGGAATTGTCGCCGCCGTTACGACGGCGGTGGAGTCGCTGGGCGGGAATATCGATGCGTGCAGTCAGACTGTTTTGGGGGGGTATTTTACCCTCATCATGATTGTTAGTACCCCCAACCCGGTGGATCCGGCGGTAATCGCCGACCACGTGCGTCAAGCGGGGACATCGAATTCACCCTTTCAGGTGTTGGCTCGTCCCGCCAATGCACCCCCGAGGTTAGCGCCCACCGAGCCTTGTGGCAGGTTTGTGATCACAGCGTTTGGCAAGGACCAGCCGGGGATCGTCCGTCGGTTCAGCCAGTATCTGGCGGGCCGAGACATTAACATCGTCGATCTGTACGGCGACCGGACCGGCGACGAGTTTGTGCTGATCGGCCAGCTCGAAGTGCCCACGCGTTGGGACATCGGGATGTTGCAGACGGACTTGGAACAGATGGGCGAGGAGCTTGGCTTCACCGTGAAGCTCCAGCACGAGAACGTTTTTGTTGCCACGAACCAGTTGCGGGTAAGCTACGCCACTTGACATGCTGCGCACGGACGAAATTCTTTCGACGATCGAAATGCTGCACGCCGAGCATCTCGATGTACGGGCGGTGACCTTGGCTCTGAATGTCGAAGACTGCGCCGCGCCAAGCGTGGATCACGTTTGCCGGAAGCTAAAGAACAAGATCCTCAGCCGGGCCCGGCGCCTGGTCGAAACCTGCAACCGCGTGGGCGCCAAATACGGTATTCCCGTGGTCAACAAACGTCTGGCGATTTCGCCGGCGTCGACCATCCTTGCGGGGCATGGGCACGCGGCGGCCGTCCAGGTCGCGCGGACGCTCGATGCGGCGGCGGCGGAGTGCGGGGTGGATTTCGTGGGCGGGTTCACGGCCCTGGTGCACAAGGGGATTTCCTCGGCCGACGCCGTGGTCAAGCGCCTCTCGGGCCGGCGCGTGTGCCGCAAGTGCGGCGCAACGTTCCACGTCGAGAGCCTGCCCTCGAGGCGCGGCGAGGCCTGCGACCGCTGCGGCGGCGAGCTCTACCAGCGCGAGGACGACCGCGCCGAAACCGTGCGAAATCGCCTCCGCGTCTACGAGGAGCAGACGGCAAGCCTGCTGGACTACTACCGAGCGCGCGGCATCCTGGTTCGTGTGGATGCGGACCGCACGGTTGAGGAGGTGCTCGGTGCGGTGGACGCGGCCGTCGCCTCCGTCGCGGGAGGCAGGCAGGGGCGCTCGTGATCACGCTGAAGTCCGAGCGCGAGCTGGAGAAGATCCGAGCCGCTTGCCGCGTGGTTGCCGAGGCGCTTGCCGTGGTGCGTGCCCTGGCCCGGCCTGGCGTGACCACAGCGTGCCTTGACAAAGCGGTGGAAAAACGGATAATAGAATGCGGAGCCGAGCCCGCCTTCAAGGGGCACGGCGCGTCGGGAAGGCGGCCACCCTTCCCGGCCAGCATCTGCACCTCGGTCAACGAGGAAGTCGTCCACGGCATCCCCAGCGAGCGGGTGCTGCGCGAGGGGGACCTGCTGAGCGTGGACGTTGGTGCGCGCTACGCGGGGTACTACGGCGACGGTGCCCTGACCGTGCAGATAGGGGGGGTGTCGCCCGTGGCGGAGCGTCTGGCCCGGGTGTGCTACGAGGCATTGCTCCTGGGCATCGGGGCGGCAGGCCCCGGAAAGCGGCTGGCCGACATCAGCCGCGCCGTGCAGCAACACGTGGAGGCCAACGGCTTCTCGGTGGTGCGCGACCTTGTCGGGCACGGAGTGGGCGCCAGCCTGTGGGAAGACCCGCAGGTGCCCAACTACTGTAGCCCGAAGCACCGCGACGCCGTGCTGCGGCCGGGCACGGTGCTCGCCATCGAGCCGATGATCAATGCCGGCGGCTGGCAGGTGAAGACCTTGCCGAACCGCTGGACAGTGGTGAGCCGCGACGGGTCGCTCTCGGCGCACTTCGAGCACACCGTGTGCATCACCAGCAGCGGCGTGGAAGTGATGACGGTTGTGCCTGGCCAGAAGGACTAGGACGGGCGTGGCCAAGGAGCAAGGAATCCGCGTCGAGGCCATCGTCAAGGAGTCGCTCCCGAACGCCGTGTTCCGGGTGCAGCTCGAGAACGGCCACATCGTCACGGCCCACGTCTCGGGGAAGATGCGGATGCACTTCATCCGCATCCTGCCCGGCGACCGTGTGACCGTAGAGCTTTCGCCCTACGACCTGAGCAAGGGGCGCATCGTCTACCGCGAGTAGCCGCGCTCGGCGGCCCCGAAGGGTGGTTGGCCAATGAAGGTGCGTTCTTCCGTTCGGCGGATCTGCGAAAACTGCAAGCTCGTGCGCCGCAAGGGCGTGGTGCGGGTGATCTGCACCAACCCGCGCCACAAGCAGCGCCAGGGCTGAGCGGCCCGCAACCGGGCCGCGCCACGAAAGGATGCCTTGATATGCCACGCGTCGCAGGAGTGGACATCCCGGCGAACAAGCGCAGCGTCGTCGCGCTCACCTACATCTACGGCATCGGGCCGTCCTCCGCCCGACGCATCCTCCAGCAGGCCGGCATTGACGAGAACGTGCGCGCCAAGGACCTGTCGGAGGACGAGCTGTCGCGCATCGCCTCGATCATCGACAAGAGCTACATGGTAGAGGGCGAGCTGCGGCGGATGGTCTCGCAGAACATCATGCGGCTGCGCGACATCGGCTGCTACCGCGGCATACGCCACCGCCTGGGCCTCCCCGTGCGGGGCCAGCGCACCCGCACTAACGCCCGCACCCGCAAGGGGCCGCGCAAGACCGTCGCAGGCAAGAAGAGCGTCAAGGAGGCCCGCGGCTAACCGCAGCAGGCAAGCTCGCAGTGCGGCCCTTGGCCCGCACGCCTCGGATATGGCCTGAAGGCCGCTATGCGAACGCCACATTGGGACACACAGGAGCACGCATGGGCAAGACCGCAGCACCGCCACCGAAGGCCACGCCGAAACCTGCACGGCGCCGCATCAGGCGCACCGTCGCCCTCGGCATCGCGCACATCAAGGCATCGTTCAACAACACCGTGGTGACGATCAGCGACTTGAACGGCGACGCGCTCTGCTGGGCCTCCGCGGGCACTATCGGCTTCAAGGGCTCGCGCAAGAGCACCCCGTTCGCTGCGCAGCGCGCCGCCGAAAGCGCCGCCCAGCAGGCCCAGAAGCTCGGCGTCCGACAGGTCGAGGTCAAGGTCAAGGGGCCGGGCGCCGGCCGCGAGTCGGCCATCCGCGCGCTCCAGGCCGCTGGGCTCGAGATAAAGTCCATCGAGGACGTCACGCCCCTCCCCCACAACGGCTGCCGCCCGCGCAAGAAGCGGCGCGTCTGAGAGCACGTTCCTGAGAGGAGTCCCCGCCTTTGGGTAGAGACCTGGGTGCGAAGTGCAAGCTGTGCCGCCGCGAGGGCATGAAGCTGATGCTCAAGGGCCCCCGGTGCGAAACGGCCAAGTGCGCGTTCAACCGGCGCGACTACCCGCCCGGCATGCACGCCTGGCGCCGCGGCAAGTTCTCCGCCTACGGAGGCCAGCTCCGCGAGAAGCAGAAGGTCAAGCGCTTCTACGGCATCCTCGAGCGCCAGTTCCGCCGCTACTTCGCCGAGGCCGAGCGCCAGAAGGGCAACACGGGCGAGAACCTGCTCGTGGCCCTCGAGCGGCGCCTCGACAACGTGGTCTACCACCTTGGCATGGCCGCCTCGCGCGCCCAGGCCCGCCAGCTCATCACCCACGGCCACATCGAGGTCAACGGCCGGCGGATCACCGTCCCGTCGCACTCCGTGCGGCAGGGCGACGTCATCGCCCCCCGGCCCGGCGAGGGCACCAGCAAGCTCCTCGCCCTCGTGCGCGAGGGCGTCAAGGGGCGCGCCATCCCAAAGTGGCTCGAGCGCACCGAGCAACCGCTCCAGGGGCGCGTGGTGAACCTCCCGAGCCGCGACGACGTTTCCATCCCGGTGCGCGAACACCTCATCGTGGAGTTGTGCTCCAAGTAGACACTGCTCGTCCTCGGCTGCCGGCGCCGCGCGCCGGCGGGCGAATCGAGGGCGAGGAGGCCGACGAGGACGAGCAAGGAGAGACGAATGCGAATCCGCTGGCGAGGTTTCGAGCTTCCCACCCGCGTGGTCTGCGAGCGCGAGTCGCTGACCGCCTCCTACGGCAAGTTCATCGCCGAACCCTTCGGATCTGGCTTCGGCACCACCATCGGCAACAGCCTCCGCCGCGTGCTCCTGTCCTCCATCGAAGGCGCGGGCATCACCACCGTCCGCATCCAGGGCGTTCAACACCAGTACTCCACCATCCCGGGCATCGTGGAGGACGTCACCGACATCATCCTCAACATCAAGCAGGTGCGCCTGCGCCTCCACTCCGAGGGGCCCAAGGTGCTGAAGATCGACCGGCGCACCAGGGGGGAAGTCACTGCCGCCGACATCCAGGGCGACCCCGACGTTGAGATCGCCAACCCCGAGCTCCACATCGCCACGCTGAACGAGGACGTGAACTTCGTCGTGGAGATGGCGGCCCGGCGCGGCCGCGGCTACGCCACCGCAGAGGAGAACACCAGGCCGGAGCAGGAGATCGGCGTCATCCCCGTTGACACCCTCTTCTCCCCGGTGCGGCGGGTCAGCTACAGGGCCGACAACACGCGCGTGGGCCAGAAGACCAACTACGACCGCCTGACCCTCGAGGTGTGGACGGACGGCACGGTGAGCCCGGAGACCGCGGTGGTGGAGGCGTCGCGGATACTGCGCAAGCATCTTGACCCCTTCATCCTGTACTTCGAGATCGGGCGCGAGCTGCCCGCCGAGAAGGAGGACAAGGCGGCCAAGCGGCGCGAGCCCCGCCAGATACCCGACGAGCTCAGCCGCAAGCTCGCCATGACCATCGAGGAGCTCGACCTGTCGGTGAGGGCGCAGAACTGCCTGGAGTCGCAGAACATCCAGACGGTTCGCGACCTGATAACGAAGACAGAGGCCGAACTCCTCTCCGTGAGGAACCTGGGCAAGACGTCGCTCCAGGACATCAAGGACAAGCTCACCAACCTCGGCCTGTCGCTCGGCATGAGCCTCGACGCAGCCCCGGCGGCCGAGGGGGAGCAGGAACCCGCACAAGGCACTCGAGTCGAAAGCTGACCATGAGACACCGAAAAGGCGGAAAGCAACTCAGCCGCACCGACGCGCACCGCAGGGCGATGCTGCGCAACCTCGTGTGCAACCTCTTCACCATCGAGCCGAAGGAGGGGATGCCGCGCCGGGTGACTACCACCGTGCCCAAGGCCAAGGAGGCGCGCCGCCTCGCCGAGCGCGCCATCACCCTCGGCAAGCGCGGCACGCTCCACGCGCGGCGCCGGGCCCTCGCACTCCTCCCCAGGAAGGCGGTGGTCAAGGCATTGTTCGAGGACATCGCGCCGCTTTACAGCGACCGCGACGGCGGGTATACTCGCATCGTGCGGCTCGCCAGGGCCAAGGTCGGCGATGCCTCCGAGTTGTGCTACCTCGAGCTGGTCCCCGAGGCGGCCGCCAAGGGCGCCGAGCCAGTGGCCCCTAGAGTGGCGGAGAAGCCCGAGGGCAAGGCGCCGGCAGAACCCGCGGCCGAAGGGAAGACCTAGGCGCCAGCGTTGCCCTCACCCTCTGGTTGGGCGATTAGCTCAGTTGGCTAGAGCGTTAGCTCGACAAGCTAAAGGTCACTGGTTCGAATCCAGTATCGCCCACCACACACGATGCGTCCCAAGGCCGGCCGGGTGGCGCGAGCCGCCGGCCGGCCATTGCCCATGTGGCCCGCAAGGCGCGAAGCCAGCATGACCCGCGACAACCACGCTGTCCACGACCACGCCGCAAGCGAGCCGCTCGACGTGCTGCGCCACACCGCCTCGCACGTCATGGCCCATGCAGTCATGCGGCTCTTTCCTGGGACTAAGCTGGCCTTTGGCCCGGCGACGGAGGACGGCTTCTACTACGACTTCGCCCTGCCGACGCCCATCACGGACGATGACCTGCCGCGCATCGAGGCCGAGATGCGGCGCATCATCCAGGAGGACATCCCCCTCGTCCGCGTGGAGCTCTCCAAGGAGCAGGCCGTCCGGCGCTTCGAGCCGGCAGGCCAGACCTACAAGGTGGAGCATCTGGCAGACCTCCCCGATGGCAAGGTGAGCATCTACGAGCAGGGGGAGTTCTTCGACCTGTGCCTCGGCCCGCACCTGCCCAGCACAGGCAAGGTGGGCGCCTTCAAGCTCCTCGGCATCGCGGGGGCCTACTGGCGCGGCGACGCGCGCAACGCCATGCTCACCCGCATCTACGGCACCGCTTACCCGACCAGGGCCGAGCTCGATGAGCACCTGCGCCTCGTCGACGAGGCCAGGCGGCGCGACCACCGCAAGCTGGGCAAGGACCTCGACCTCTTCAGCTTCCACGACGAAGGCCCAGGCTTCGCCATCTTCCACCCCAAGGGCATGGTCGTCTGGAACGAGCTGATGGGCTTCTGGCGGCAGCTCCACACTGCCGCCGGCTACCACGAGCTGCGCACCCCCATCCTCCTCCGCAAGGCCGTCTGGGAGCAATCGGGGCACTGGGACAAGTACCGCGACAAGATGTACGTGACCGAGATAGACGAGGACGAGTACGGCATCAAGCCGATGAACTGCGTGGGCGGCATCCTCTTCTACCGCACCCGGCTGCGCAGCTACCGCGATTTCCCGATGCGCATCGCCGAGGTCGGCATCGTCCACCGTCACGAAAAATCCGGCGAGCTCCACGGCCTCCTCCGCGTCCGCCAGTTCACCCAGGACGACGCCCACATCTTCATGACCCAGGAGATGATCCAGGCCGAGGTCATCGGCGTGATGGACCTGGTGGACAAGGTCTACTCGACCTTCGGCCTCCCTTACCACCTCGAGCTCTCGACCCGCCCGAAGGACTGCATCGGCACGGACGAGATGTGGGAAGCGGCGACGAACGGGTTGCGCGGCGCGCTGGATGCCAAAGGCGTCGCCTACAAGGTCAAGGAGGGTGAAGGGGCCTTCTACGGCCCGAAGATCGACTTCCACGTCCGCGACGCCCTCGGCCGCACCTGGCAGTGCGCCACCATCCAGCTCGACTTCGCCATGCCCGAGCGGTTCGACCTCACCTACGTCGGGGCAGACAACCAGCGCCACCGCCCGGTGATGATCCACCGCGTCGTCTACGGCGCCATCGAGCGCTTCATCGCCGTGCTCGTCGAGCACTTCGCGGGGGCATTCCCCCTGTGGCTGGCCCCCGAGCAGGTGCGCGTGGCCCCCATCGCGGAGGGCCAGGCGGCCTATGCCGGGGCGGTCCACCGCGCCTTGGCCGAGGCCGGCATCCGGGCCACTGTTGACGCCCGCAGCGAGAAGATCGGCCACAAGATCCGCGAAGCCACAATCGAGAAGGTCCCCTACATCGCCGTCGTCGGCCCCCGCGAGGCCGAGGCCGGCACCGTCGCCGTCCGCAAGCGCGGAGAGGGGGACATCGGGGCGTCCCAGCTTGGGACGTTTGTTGACCGCGTGCGTCGGGAAATCGCACTCAAGACAAGATAGGAGGTGGTGAGCAATTTCCCAGGACCTGAGGATCAACGAGCAGATACGCAGCCCGCAGGTGCGCCTCATCGGGGTGGAGGGGGAGCAATTGGGCATCAAGTCGCTCGGCGAGGCGATGGCCATCGCGCGCGAGGCCGGCGTTGACCTCGTGGAGGTCGCGCCCCAGGCGAAGCCGGTCGTGTGCAAGCTGATGGACTACGGGAAGTTCAAGTACCGCCAGAAGAAGCGCGCCCATCAGGCCAAGGCCCATCACCACAGGGTCCACACGAAGGAGATTCGGCTGCACCCGAAGACGAGCGACCACGACCTCGAGGTGAAGGCCCGGCACGCGCGAAAGCTCCTCACGCTCGGCGACAAGATACAGGTCAACGTCTTCTTCAAAGGCCGCGAGATGGCCCACCGCGAGCTCGGCCACGAGGTGCTCGGCAAGTTCACCGGCCACCTCCAGGACATCATCAAGGTCGAGCAAGAGGCGCGCATCGAGGGACGGCGGATGACGATGACGCTCGCTGCGAAGTAGCGCGTGTTGCGGGCGCCTGTGGCGACAACCGTCCCGCCTGTCGAGGAGTTGCAGAGGACCGCAAGCGAGACACTTGCGGCCACAAGGACTGGTTTTCGTTTGCTCTGTCACCACCACTTCGTGGATTGGGAATGCTGCCATGCCGAAGCTGAAGACCCACAAGGGGCTTGCCGCGCGCGTGCGCGTGACGCGCCGGGGCAAGCTCGTGCGCCGGAAGGCCGGCAAGAGCCATCTCATGAGCACCAAGAGCGCGAAGCGCCGCCGCGGCCTCAGGCGCCCGGCCGGCGTTGACGGCAGGATCGCCAGGACCGTCATCCGCGCCCTCGCAGGCGGCTGATGCCGCCCAGGAGACCCACCCATGCCAAGAGCCACCCGCTCGCCCGCGCGGCGCCGCAAGCACAAGAGGATCCTCAAGGCCGCCAGCGGCTACTGGGGCGCGCGCTCGCGCACCTACCGCCTCGCAAAGCAGGCCGTCACCAGGTCGCTCGCCTACGCCTACCGCGACCGCCGCGACCGCAAGCGCCAGTTCCGCTCCCTCTGGCTCACCCGCATCAACGCCGCCTGCCGCCAGCGCGGCGTCTCCTACAGCCGCTTCATCCACGCCCTCAGCAGGGCCGGCGTCGCCCTCAACCGCAAGATGCTGGCCGAGATCGCCGTCGCCGACGCCGCCGGCTTCGATCAGCTCGTCGCGCTCGCCCGCGGCTCCGCCGGCTGAGGCAACCGCCATGGACCAGCCGCTCCAGGACGCTCTCCGTGGCCTGCGCGACGAGGCGCTGGCCCGCATCCAGGGGGCAAAGACGCCAGAGGAGCTCGATGCCGCGCGCGCGGCCCTCCTCGGCCGCGGGGGCGCCCTCAAGGCCCTCATACAACGCCTCGGGGAAGTCCCCGCGGAGGAGCGCCGCGCCGCGGGCCAGCTTGCCAACGAGGCCAAGGCGGCGATAGAGGCCGCGCTGGCCGAACGGCGCCAGCGGCTCGGCCGCAGCGACGCCCAGCCCGCCGCGCCCGCCCCCGACATCACGCTCCCCGGCAGGCGCCGCACCTGCGGCCACGAGCACCCGCTCCGTCGCACGGAGGCCGAGCTCCGCGAGGTCTTCGCCCGCCTGGGCTTCGAGGCCGTCGAAGGCCCGGAGGTGGAGCTCGAATACTACAACTTCGAGGCCCTCAACATCCCGGCCGAGCACCCCTCGCACGACAGCTTCGACACCTTCTACATCGAGGGCGACATCCTCCTGCGCTCCCACACATCGCCCGTCCAGGTGCGGGTGATGGAGCAGCGCCGCCCCCCCATCCGCGTAGTCGTGCCGGGCAGAGTCTTCCGCCCCGACACCGCCGACGCCACACACTCCCCCGTCTTCCACCAGATCGAGGGGCTGGTAGTGGGCGAGGACGTGACGTTTGCCGACCTCAAGGCCGTGCTGGGGATGGCGATGCGCGAGCTGTTTGGGCCGCGCACCGAGACTCGCTTCCGCCCGTCGTTCTTCCCCTTCACCGAGCCGAGCGCGGAGGTGGACGTCTGCTGCGAGCTCGGCGGCCAGCGCCGCTGGCTCGAACTGCTCGGCGCCGGAATGGTCCACCCCAAGGTCTTCGAGGCCGTCGGCTACGACCCTGAGGTCTACACCGGCTTCGCCTTCGGCATGGGCATCGACCGCGTGGCCATGCTCAAGTATGGCATCCCCGACATACGGCTGCTGCTTGAGAACGACGTGCGCTTCCTCCAGCAGTTCTGATGCGGACAAATGGTTGAGTGCAGGCGCGAGTTCCTGGCGAACGGCTTGAGGGTCATCTACGTCCCCATGCCCGCCTTCCACTCCGCCACCGCGTTTGCCTACATTCGCATGGGGCCGCGCTTCGAGGCCCCCGAGCACAACGGCCTGTCCCACTTCGCCGAGCACCTCCTCTTCAAGGGCACCGAGCGGTTCCCCGACCCCGAGTCGCTCTCGCGGCGGATTGACGCCCACGGGATCGAGTTCAGCGGGGCAACGATGGCGGAATACACCGAGGTGGTGGCGAGCAGCCACAGCCGCCACTTCGCCGAGGCCCTCGCGCTCCTCGCCGAGGTTGTCCTGCGCCCGCGCTTCGCCCAGGAGCACGTCGAGGTCGAGCGCAGCGTCGTCCTGGAGGAGATGGGCCAGTACCGCGACATGGCCGACGGGGCGAGCATAGACGAGCTGGCCTACGAGCTGATGTGGCCGGGGCAGGGCCAGAGCTTTCGCTGCCTGGGCTCCCCGGCCAACATCGCGCGGTTCGCGCGCGACGACATCGAGGCCCACTACCGCCGCTTCCTGTGCGCCCGCAACATGGTGCTGTGCGTGGCCGGCAACTTCGCCGAGCGCCAGGTGGCCGACATCCTTGGCTCGGCCTTCGGCGCCCTCCCAAGCGGGCAGCCAGCCACCTGCGCCCCGCTCGCCAATGCTCAGAAGGCCCCTCGCTGCCTCTTCCGCTCCGCACCCACCCAGATGGCCTACCTGAAGCTGTGCCACAAGGCCTGCTCGTACAACGACGCGGCGGTCTACCCCCTCGTCCTCATCAACGACATCCTCGGCGGGGGGGTCACTTCGCGCCTCTTCTCGCGCCTGCGCGAGCGCGACGGCCTGGTCTACGACGTCTCCTCGGGCACCACGCTGTTCTCCGACTGCGGCTGGGTGGAGGTTGCAACGACGACCAGCCCCGGCAAGGTCGGCGCGACCGTCGAGGCCACTGTCCAGGAGATCGAGCGCCTGGCCGACAAGGGTATCCCCCAGGAGCAGCTCCGCGACGTCCAGGAGCGCGTGGCGTGCACGATGGAGATACTTGAGGACAGCCCGCCCGACGTTGCCGAGTGGCTCGGCACGCGCGAGATACTGCTGCTGCCGGAGAAGCTGGTGACGCCGACGGAGGAGGCGGAGCGGCTGAAGGCGGTGACTGCCGCCGAGGTGAGCAAACTGGCAGGCGAGGTGTTTCAGGCGGCCCGCCGCAGCCTGGTCATCGTGGGGCCGTGCTCGTGGCTCCAGCGCCGCCGTATCCGCCGTATCGTCGGGCAGTGAACGGCACCCCAGGGAGCGCTTGCCCTATGGCTCGTTCTCGTCGCCTTGAATGGTTCCTCGCCGAATGGGTGGGCACCTGGCTCTGGGAAGTCGTGTGCCGCTCCCTCCGCCTCGAGGTGTATGGCGACGAGCACCTGGAGGAGCTCGAGAGGCGCTACGGGGCCATCGCCTTCGCCTCCTGGCACTACGAGATGTTGCCCACGCTCTACCACCACCGCCACTGCGGGGGATGCACGTTCACGGGGCAGCACGCCGACGCGGAGATGGTGGCGCGCGCGGTGCGTCACCTGGGCTACACGCCCATCCGCGGCTCAACCACCCGCGGCGGCATCGGGGCGCTCGTGGCACTCGTCGAGGCGATGCGCAAGGGGCAGGGGGTCGGCATCACACCCGATGGCCCCCGCGGGCCGCGATGCGTCGCGCAGGTCGGCATCGTCATCCTCTCCCAGAAGAGCGGCTGCCCAATCGTCCCCATGGGCTTCGCCTCAAAGTGGTTCTGGCAGTTCCGCTCCTGGGACCGCATGCGCATCCCAAAGCCCTGCTCGAAGGCGGTCATCTGCTACGGCGACGCGATCCTGGTTCCGCCGAAGCTCACCGCTCAGGAAGCCGAGGCGTGGCGCAAGCGGATCGAGGACGCCATCACTGCCGTGAGCCGGAGGGCCGAGGAACTAGTCGGCCTGCCGCCGGAAAGAAGCGCGTTTGCGGGGTGCGGAGCACCGTGACGGAGCGTGTGGCACAGCCGCCCTCGGCTGTGCTCGCCGCGCCGCTCCTGGGGAAGACACAGCCGAGGGCGGCTGTGCCACATGGGGAACGGTGTGCCCAAGGTCGCAATCATCCGCTGCGAGGACTACGACCAGGGACGTGTCAGCGACGCGGTTGGGCGCGCCTTTGAGCTCCTCGGCGGCCTGGGGCGCGTGGTGTGGCCCGGCCAGAAGGTGTTGCTCAAGCCAAACCTCTTGCGCGCCGCGCCCCCCGAGCGCGGCGTCACCACCCATCCTGCCATCATCCGCGCCGCCGTGGCCGCCGTGCGCGAGGCCGGCGGCATCCCCTGGGTTGGCGACTCCCCAGGCGGGGTGCAGTGGAACATCACGGACCGCGTGCTCGAGGAGACGGGCGTCGGGGTCGCCGCGCGCGAGGCCGGGGCAGAGGTCAAGGACCTCGACTCCGGCGGCGTCGAGGCCGTCGAGTGCCCCGATGCTGCTGTCCTCAAGCGATTCGGCCTCGCCCGCGTGGTGCGGGAGGCCGACGTGGTGGTGTCGATGCCGAAGCTGAAGACCCACTGCCAGT
>FWPV01004882.1_pt1 | contig 13007 bp, 14 predicted proteins | sample 2228371 | NCBI WGS metagenome assembly FWPV01 (sample SAMEA103939776, study PRJEB20133) | metagenome | reverse complement strand
GGTATAATTATAAATAAATATAATATAAAGGTTAAATTATGAAAAATAACATATTGAAATTAATACAAAAAATAACAACTAAAATAACATCCCAGTTTTTAGCAGGATTGGTTGTCCTTTTACCGCTTGTAATTTCAGTAATAATCATTATATTTTTACTTAATAAACTTGATAATATATTAGGTCCTTTTGTGGCAGGATATCTTGGCATTGATATACCGGGCTTAGGTCTTGTTACGCTACTTGTTGCAATATGGTTTATTGGATTGGTGGCAACTAATTTTATCGGAAAAAAAATAATATCTTTGTATGAATCAATACTTCATAAAATACCTATTGTCAATACTATTTTTGGCGGGTTAAAACAGATAAGCGATACAATTTTTTCGCACAACAACCAGTCATTTAAACAGGTTATAGCTATTAATTTCCCTTTTTATGGTATTTATGTTATTGGTTTTATAACCGGCTCCAAAAAATTAAATGCAAAAATAAAATCAAAAGAAAAAGTTGTCCAGGTTTTTGTTCCGACGGCACCAAACCCAACTTCTGGTTTCTTAATGTTAGTTCCTGTAAAAAATGTTATTCCATTAAAAATTTCAGTTGAGGAAGCATTAAAAATTGTAATTTCAATGGGAGTTGTTCAACCAAAGGAATACATAAAAACCAAATTAAAATTAAAATAATCATGGAAATGCAAAAAGGCTGGCTTTATAAAAGGCAGTATGAAAGAGTTCCTGATGTATTAAAAATTTTATATTATCCTGTAAAAGGGCCTGTTTCATCTGTTTTAAATTCAGAAGATTATAAAGATACAACGATTGAAAAAATAACAAAAGCAGGCGGTGCAAGTTCTTTTATCCAGGCAATGACAGAAGATATAAGCAAGGGCGGAATGTCAATTGTAACAGACAATCCCCTGCCAATAGGTCAGCATATTATCATTGACCTTTTCTTGCCCAGGGCTTCTAATCCGATTAAAATACTTGCAGAAGTCCGCAACATAGAAAAAGCCATTAAAGGTTCTACATCATATAAAGCAGGATTAAAAATTATATCTATAAGCAAATCGGATTTAAAAAGAATAGAAGCAAGAATAATGGAAATAAAAGGATTGGGTAATAGGTGATTTAAATAAACCAGAATAATGTTAAAAGTTCTATAAAAAAAAGGCGCGATATAAGAAAGGCAATGGCAAATGCCCGGTGCCAGGTGGGAAGTAAAAATTAAAATTTGAAATTTAAAATTTAACAGAAAAATCCCCCTTAATCCCCCTTTGTTAAAGGGGGAGAAAACAAGAAATAATAAAGATTTTTAAGTAAAAGTTCCTGAAAACTATTGACATTATTTAAACTAATTTATGGAGGTGAATTATGGCAGAAAGGTATATAAAATTACAGGACAACCTTTATTTTGATACCAAAGACAGGGTAATAGTAAAAAATATGGGGGGCAGATTTGTATTTGTTAGACATGACAGACGCAGAAAAGACATCCCGATGCCGGACGAAAAAAGAGCACAGGAAAAATTAAAAAAGGGGATGAAACAAATAGGAACAAATCTTTATTTTGACCCCAACACAAAACAGATTTATAAACAAATCGGTGCAAAATTGGTGCTTTACTCTAAAGATCGCAGAAAAGAAACAAAAAAGGTCGAAGTGGAGAGAAGGAAAGAATAATAAAAAAAATTGACAGGTGCCAAATGCCAGATGTTAAATATTTGCCATCTGGCACTTCCCATTTCCAAGTTATCTTTATTCCCCCAATATCGGTATATTATACTTATCTGTTGAAGATATTTTTATTTTTATCGGGTCTGATGAGTTAGATACGTCATTTTCATCCACCACAGTCAAAACAGCCCTGTATTCACCTTCATCCATTGGCATACCATCGGATTTTAGCCCGTCCCAGATTAAAACCTCATCAGGATTACCCGCGCCAAACCAGGCCTTTACTACATTTCCCTTCCAGTCAGTAACTTCAACCTTCCATTTATATATTTCATGTTTTGCCTTTGCATAAACCCTTATATATGTCTTTTTATTTCCACCTATAGGAGAGAACACTTCAGGTTCTGCTTTTAGTTTCAGTTCATAACCACCAAACCTGTACGACAGAGCAATTTTATGCGACATTGTAAGTTCGTTTAATGATAATCCATAATCAAAGAAAATATCCTGAAAAGAAATACCAAGACCTGTAGTAATATCTCCTGCTGTATTGTAACCGCCTCGTAAATATAAAAGGTCAAATAGCCCATATTCAATACCAGTATAAACAATTGGATTTGATTCTATAAAATATTTCTCTGCATCTACTGCAATTCTTAACTTTTTGTCAAGTAATTTTAAACCAGCTCCGACGCGGACAGATGTAACAAATTTTTCTTCATCTTCTTCAAATTTAACCCCTATGGGAATAATATTTTTAAAAATTAAACCCGTATCCCACATATCGCCAAAAGCCCGATATAATGAAATATCAGAATTAAACCCCATATAACTTTTATCTTCTATCCCCTTTATGACAAACTTTATGGATAAACCTGTTTGTATACCTGCAAAAACAAGTTTACCATAACTCAAACTCCCGAAAATATCCCGGACAACTCCTTCCTCTGTTCCAGGGTTGCCGTCTGCATCAAATTTTTCATAGGTGCCGTAGTTCATAAGCCCTACAAAAACTCCTAAACCACCGCTTAAACCCATTGGAGTTACAACTGAAATCTGTTCATAATTGGCTCCTTCAAAAAATGTTTCAACTGACATATAAATCTCATTTTTATTTAAAGCATCAAGATAAGCAGGATTAAAAAATATAGCTGATGCATCAGAACAATTTGCAACGCCTGCTTCACCCATTGATAAAACCCTGATACCATATCCTTTACTTAAAATTTCAAAAGGTATTCCACCAGGTCCCGCAAAAATTATATTTATAATAAAAAAAACTGCTACAACAGATAATATTTTTTTCATTTTACACCTTTGGCAGCCCGGCCAATCCCTTTTTTAAACTTTCCTCTGAAAGCGGGACATCTTTCATTTTTTTTGTTAAATAATTTTCATATGCAGTTAAATCAAAATTGCCATGTCCACTGCAATTGAATAGTATCACCCTTTTTTCTCCTTTGTTCTTCGCATCAATCGCTTCGTCAATTGCGCACTTTATTGCATGCGCTGTTTCAGGAGCAGGAATTATACCTTCTGTTTTTGAAAAAAGTATTGCTGCTTCAAAAACAGGTATCTGGTCATAAGCAACTGCTTGTATTACTTTTTCCTTAGCAAGTAAAGATACAAGGGGTGAATCCCCATGGTATCTGAGTCCGCCTGCATGGATTCCAGCAGGAACAAATTTATGACCTAAAGTAAACATTTTAATAAGTGGTGTCATTTCTCCTGTATCGCCAAAATCATATGCAAATACTCCCCTTGTAAGAGTAGGACAGGCTGTGGGTTCTACTGCAACAGCTCTTAACTTTTTCTTACTACCTTTTAATTTATCATATAAAAATGGAAAGGTAATTCCGCCAAAATTTGAACCACCACCGCAACATGCGATCACCACATCTGGATAATCGCCAGCTAACTCCATTTGCTTTTTTGCTTCAAGTCCGATTATTGTTTGATGTAATAAAACGTGATTTAAAACACTGCCTAAACTATATTTTGTATTGGGATCCTTAACAGCCATTTCCACTGCTTCTGAAATAGCTATTCCAAGAGAACCAGGTGTATCAGGATTTTCAGCAAGTATCTTTTTTCCAACATCAGTTAAATTTGTAGGAGATGAATGAACAGTTGCACCCCATGTTTCCATCATAAGGCGCCTGTACGGTTTCTGGTTATAACTAACCTTTACCATAAAAATTTCTACTTCAAGCCCTATCATTTTGCCGGCAAAAGAAAGCGCAGATCCCCATTGTCCTGCACCTGTTTCAGTTGTTAATTTTTTCACACCTTCTTTTTTATTATAATATGCCTGAGCAACAGCTGTATTTGGCTTATGGCTACCTGCTGGAGATACACCTTCGTATTTATAATAAATCTTTGCAGGTGTTCCAAGTGCTTTTTCAAGATTTAATGCCCTGTAAAGCGGAGACGGTCTCCACAATTTATAAATATCAATAACTTCGCCAGGTATATCTATCCAGTGCTGCGGAGAAAGTTCCTGCATAATAAGTCCCATAGGAAAAATGGGAGCAAGGTCATCTGGAGTTAATGGTTTTTTTGTCCCTGGGTGTATATACGGCGCAAAAGGTTTTGGTAAATCAGGTAAAATATTATACCACGCATCTGGAATATCTTTCTCAGCAAGAAAGATCTTTCTTTGAGGGCCTTTTAAAACTCCAACAGATTTGACTGTTTTTTGTTTTGCAACTTTCTTTTTTACACTCTTTTTTTGTTTTTTCTTCTTCATCTGAAACCCTCCTTTATTAAATTGTTTATTAATATAACACTTTTAAGCCATTTAGTCCACTATTTTTTAACGTTCATCGCTGATGTTCGCTACCAATGTTCGCTACTGATGTTAAAACATTTTCAGCGAACATGCTTTCCGAACATCTTCACTGAACATTTTCACCGAACCCAAAAATCGCAATAGAAATCACAGATCGTTCCTTTTTTCCTCTCTTTAGTTTTAAAAATTAAATTATTATTCAACCCCTCCGGGGTTGATATTTTTCCTTTTTTATTCCACCAGTTTCACCGGTGGCTATTATTATTCAATTCCTTCGGAATTGTTTGTTTTTGTTAACCCCGAAGGGGTTTAATATTAATAACCACACGTGAAACGTGTGGTTAAAAGCAAAATAACTTAATCAACCCTGAAGGGGTTGAATATTAAGTGTTTTTCGTGCTGAAATTTATAATTAAAAACTTATCACCCGTTAGGTGATTTTTAAATCATTGATTTAACTATATATACAATACAAAATAACTTTCTTAATATTTTCTATTGCGGTTTTAAGGGACGAACATCCCTGTTGAACATTATTTTCCTTTATGTTATTATCACTTCAAATATTTTCAGGAGCAAATATGAACTATATTGATTTTTTATTATTGGTAATAATTTTTATCTGTTTTGCAATTGGCTGGAAAATACGTGGAATTTATCTTATTTTTCTTATTATTGCTTTTTTTGCCGGCATATTACTTGCAAATATAACATATCCATTTACAGCCAAATTACTCTTCAAAGAAACAGCAAAACATACAGGAAACATCATAATTTCTTATATTATCTCTTTTATTTTTTTTGCATCCATTTTTGTAATATCAGGAATTTTGATTTCAAGATTTTTTGATTTGATTAACTTAAGTATTTTTGACAAACTATTAGGGGCTTTACTTCTGTTAATTATAGTAATAATTCCGGTTTATTTTATTTTCAACTTTTTCATTCATATAAACTTCTGGAATTTTAAAAATGCGACAAAAACATCTCTTTTATTTCCTCTGTTAGAAAAATATGTTTTATTAATACTAAAAATCCCTGTTTTTAAAATAATCAAAATGCACCTATTAACTCTTTTTTCAAAAAAGATAGTGATATAGTATTTTACAAAAAAAATGTTCTAACATAGTTCTTCGTATCTTCTCATCTTCACATCTTAAAATCTTTGTTATTAAATCCGAAGTTCTCCAAATCTAAAGAACCGAAGATTTTTCCAACCGGCATCTGGCATCTGACACTGCTTTTTTTAATTTCACTTCTTCTCATTTATATCCTGCTTTAATATATCAGTAAAATCCATTTTTTCTTTTTTCTTTTTATTTATATACATAATTCTTTGAAAAAAAACAATAACAAATATGACAAATACAAAAAATAGCATAAAAGTAAAAACAATAATCGGATTTAACTGTAAAAATGTGCCCGCAAACAAACCTCCGATTAAAAGCAAAACAATAAAAATTAAAACTATATTTAACAATGTATATTTCTTCATTGATTGCAAAAAATCAGTTAATATATTTTCTTTTTTCTCCTTTATTCCAAAATCTGTCCTCGTGGTAAAATGTTTTATGTTGCCTATTACTTTTATATACTTTTCAATAAAATCTTCCCTGTATTTTCCCCTGTTTTTTTCATACCAGTTTTTCAGATCATCAAGTTTGCCAAACTTAGAATATAAAGTTATAAGCATGTTATGGACATATTCATTATAAAAATTAAATTGTAAAACTTTAAAATACATATTCACCGCGTTTTTGTCATTTTTTTTGAAATATAAATTCCCTAACTTTAAATATATCTGTTCATTACCTTCTGAATAAGTTAGCGCCTTGTTGTAATTTATTATAGCTTTTTCAATATCACCAATTTCTACTGCCATATCACCTTTTTCAACAAAACTTGTAAATGCCTGCTGTCTGTCCAGTGTCTTTCCACACAAAGGGCAAAGTGTTATTGCACTTCCTGTTTCTGCACCGCAATGTGGACAGTTCATACTTACTCTCCTTTTAAATCAATAAAAAATGTTCTAAATGAGTTCATAAATAGTTCTAAAGTAGTTCAAAAATAGAAAAAACATTGAATCAATTACAAAATACAAAGAACTGTCTTTCTGAACTCTTTACGAATTTTTTTCCATTCCAATTCGCACATGTTTTTTTCATACGTTTCGCGTGTCCTTTGTGGCGAGTATGGAACCGCGTCTCTACATTTTTTTAATTTTTTTTCTTTTATGTTTCTATTTTTAGATTCAAAGATCTCCAAATCTGAAAATCTGAAGATTTCTCCATCTGCCACCTGCCACTATTTTTCCAACCGACAACCAGCAATGTCTTTACTCAATCAGCAACAAGCAACCAGCAATCAGCAATGTAGTTATAAATCTTAATATTACATTCAAACCTGCCACCTGGCACATGGTGGCATCTGACACTGTCTTTTTAAATTTCAATTTTCAAATTTTATATCTCCATCTCACTTATACGGATTCGGATAAACAGTAAACCTGAAACTCACATATCCTATCCAGCTGTATCCACCGGGAAAATGAAAATATCCAATATTAAAATTTATAAACCTGTCTATAAATGTATTGATTAAATAATAATCCGGTAAAAACGGCTTATCATTTGACTGCCACGGAACTATATATTCAATTCTAAAAGGAAGTTTTTCAAAAAATGGTATTCGTCTGTCAAAACCTATGTAATAAGCTATATTTGATGGTTTTATATAATTTTGTCCGGTTTCCTCTATACTTATATATGGTGATAACCAGTGCATAAAATCAGTCTGTCCATAACTTTCCGGACCAATCATTGCACCTGAATGAAATGATATATTAAAAAATGTTTTCATACTTATAACTGAATAACCACCATACATTTGAACAAGGGTGCTATCTTTTGTAAATGTTTTACTAACCCCCGACAGGCTGGATGCCCCTAAAGAATCCTTGAAAAGAAGTGTATATGTTCCACCTACACCAAACGAAACAGGAAAATCAAAATCATTTAAAAAAGTCCACTTAACATCCGCAGTCAGCAGAGATACACCTATTTTGTTCATTCCGTCTGATTTTTTTAAATCCTCATCTGTATGTTCTCCATTTATTGAACCAATAATATAAGTAAATATAATATCTGCATTTAATCCAAAATTATCAAAAATATTATTCCTGTAACCTGTTGGCATTAGTATCAATCCTGTCTTTGAAATCGGAAATGGAATCACATTCTGTATCTCTGTTTTTGCAGATTCATATCCTTTTACATCAACAGTTGATATTGCATAAAAATATCGTATAGCTGGCTCCACTTCTTCATCGTAATATTTTGTTTGTTCTTTTACAAATTTATATAATTCTAAACTATCAGATGTTTTTCCCCGGTATATATTATATCCTGCGATATTAAATGAACCTTTAACAGGAGCGTCCCATATCAGAGAGACCTTTTCAATATCCTGTCTTGCCTTAAAATCCTGTCTTGCCTTAAAATTATTTGGTTTATTTGGCAAAAATAAAGGTGGAGTTATAACAGATACTTTGTCAGAAAATATTTTTTTATTTTGCAAATCAACAGCTTCTATCTGATAAAAATAAACTGTATTTGAAGAAATTGTCGCATCAATATATATATTATCCCTTATATTTTCTGTATTTATCTTCACAAAATCAACTGCCTGCGCAGCAGAAGAAATAGCCCTGTATATGTTATAATAAAATTCTTCTTCTCCTGGTTTCTGCCACTGTAATTTAATTCTATCAACTTCCGAAGTATCAAAAGTTATATTAAACTGAAAAGCACTTTGCGCAGCGTTAGAAATAGAAGCAGCATCTAACGGAACGGCAGTATTTACAGGTTCCCGCGAATATATAAAAACAACGATGAATAAAAATAAAATTGTAAAGAATAATTTTTTTCTCATATTTTTAAAAAATTCCTTATTATTTTTTTCCCTTCCTCAGTTAAAATTGATTCAGGATGAAACTGCACTCCAAATAGCGGATATTGCTCATGCTTTAATCCCATTATTTCACCTTCTTTAGTCCATGCTGTAATTATAAGTTCTTTCGGCAATGTTTTTTTATCTGCAACAAGAGAATGATAACGCGTTGCTTTAAAAGGATTTTTTACATTTTTAAAAATATCTTTGCCATTATGATAAATATCAGAAACTTTGCCATGCATTATCCTGAAATTACGTTTTATCTTTCCACCCAATGCTTCTGCTATGCACTGATGACCCAAACAAACCCCAAGTATAGGAGTATCTTTCATAAATTCAAGTATCACTGCCTTTGATATGCCAGCATTTTCTGGCCACGAAGGACCAGGAGAAATAACTATTCTGGAAGGCTTTAATTTTTTTATTTTATCAATTGTTATTTTATCATTTTTAAATACAGATATTTTTTTCTCTGTTTCGCCTATATATTGCACCAGATTGTATGTAAATGAATCATAATTATCTATTACAACCAACATATTTTATGCAGTCTCCTTATATTAAATTAAAATCCTTACATTTTTCAACTGCTTCAAACATGGCTTTTGCTTTATTAAGTGTTTCTTTATATTCAAAATCAGGTTTTGAATCAGCAACAATGCCAGCACCTGTCTGAATAGTCAACTTTCCTTTATTATAATATATTGAGCGTATGGAAATGCAGGTCTCCATATCGCCTGAAAAACTTATAATGCCAACAGCACCTGCGTATGGTCCCCTCTTATAATTTTCAAAATCATCTATTATCTGCATTGCCCTGACCTTGGGTGCTCCTGAAACAGTGCCAGCTGGAAATGTTGCTTTAAAAACATCAAAACAATCAATATCTTTTTTTAATCTCCCTGTAACGCTAGAGACAATATGCATAACATGGGAATATCTTTCTATATACATAAGGTTATCAACCTTTACACTTCCTGTTTCACAAACCTTTCCTAAATCATTTCTGCCTAAATCAACCAGCATTATATGCTCTGCCCTTTCTTTTACATTTGATAGAAGTTCTTTTTCAAACATTTTATCCTGTTCAACTGTCTTACCCCTGGGTCTTGTCCCTGCTATTGGCCGGACTTCAGCATTCTTATTCATTACCCTCACCATAAGTTCTGGAGATGCACCAATTATTATCCTGTCACCCATCCGTAAAAAATGCATATACGGCGATGGGTTTAATGCCCGTAAACTCCTGTAAATCAGGATAGGGTCTCCGGAAAAATTATTTTCAAACCGCCGGGACAGCACAACCTGTATTGCTTCTCCATTTTTAATAAGTTTCACAATCTTTTTTACATTTAGTTTAAAGTCAGACGATTTTGTAAGACATTTCATCTTATCTGTTTTTACTTTTAAATTAATCTTAAACTTTTTTGGCTTTTTCAGGTCTTTAATTATAAATTCTATTTTTCTTTTTGCATCATTATATTTCCTTTTCTTTTCCTGCAATCCATCTTTTCTATCAATAAAAATATTCTGAACTACAAGTATTTTATGATACACATGGTCAAATATCATAAAAACATCAAAAAACATAAGATAAATATCAGGCCAGTTAAGTGTATCTTTTTTATTTGTATGCGGAATTGGTTCATACAGTTTAACAGTATCATAGCCAATATATCCAACCGCACCACCGGAAAAAGAAGGAAGTTCATTAACAGGCGCGCATCTGTAATCTACAAAAATCTTTTTAAGTTCAAAAAACGGGTCGTTTGATTTTATTTCAATTTTTTTACCATTGATTTGCCTTGTTATTTTGCCGTCCTTATATGAAAATATTTCTATGGGCTGCCTGCCTAAAAAAGAATATCTTGCAATCTGTTCTCCACCTTCTATTGACTCTAACAAAAACGAATATTCTGGATTATCTATTTTCATATACGCAGAAAGCGGAGTATCCATATCTGCAAGAGTTTTTGCATAAACAGGAATTATATTGTATTTTTCTGACAATTCTAAAAACTTTTTAAAATCAATATTTAACATAACTTTTCACTATTTTTTATATACTTTCTGCGGGTCAAAACACTTTTTTCCGCCAATATTTTTTAATGTCATATTCTTATTTACTTTTCTGTAAAAACAACTCGTATAACCGGTATGACACGCTGCTTTACCTATCTGTTCCACTTTCATCAAAATCGCATCCATATCACAGTCAATCAATATCTCTTTTACTTTCTGAATGTTACCTGATTCCTCACCTTTCATCCATAATTTGTTTCTGGAACGTGACCAGTAATGTGCTTTTCCTGTCCTTATTGTCTTCTGTAAAGCCAGTTTATTCATCCAGGCTATCATCAATACTTCTTTTGTTTTATAATCCTGTGCTATCGCAGCTATTAAACCATCTGAATTAAATTTCACCTTTTTAATTTCAAACTTTTCCATATCCATTTTCTCCTTTTTATTTTTAAGTATATTAAACTAAATAAAATAAAAAATCAAAGGAAAATTAGAACAATATTTACAATTCTCAATTTGCAATTTTCATTTTATATAATAAAAGAATACCTTGCTCTATTTTCAATTGTCGATTCTCAATTTTCCATTGAGGCAGGTTATAAATCTGTCTCTACGGATATAAAGAATTGGATCCCCATTTTCACGAAAATGACACCGATAAATAATTATCAATTTATTATTTGTTTTAAAAATGTAGAGATTTGAAGATTAATCTCCCTCACTCCATTCTCTATTCTTGATTGTTCTTAAAAACATTATTTTCTCAACCGGAAATCGTAAACCGACAATCGAAAATTGTTTTATCTTCTTACCGGCACCCCGTGTTTTGAGAGATAATCCTTAACCGACTTTATTGAATATTCCTTATAATGAAAAATAGATGCAGCTAAAACAGCGTCTGCTTTGCCTTCTTTTAAGACATTTAACATATGTTCCGGGTCACCTGCGCCACCTGATGCAATAACAGGAACAGGAACATTTTCTGACACAGTCCTGTTTAATTCAATATCATAACCCTGTTTTGTCCCATCTGCATCCATTGACGTCAGCAATATTTCACCGGCACCAAGTTTAACTGCCTTTTTCACCCAGAAAATAACATCAATGCCAGCAGGTGTCCTTCCACCATGAGTATATACTTCCCACTTATTTTTCCCTACCCTTTTTGCATCAACAGCAAGAACAATACACTGGCTTCCAAACTTTTTTGCACCTTCCCTGATCAATTCTGGATTATAAACAGCTGCTGTATTTACTGACACTTTATCCGCACCATTAAAAAGTATTTCTGCCATATCATAAACAGTCCTTATACCGCCGCCAACAGTCAGGGGTATAAAAACTTTTTCTGCAGTTTTACGAACAACATCAACTATTGTCTTTCTTTTTTCATGAGATGCGGTTATATCTAAAAAAACAATTTCATCTGCTCCACTTTTGTTATATCTATAAGCAGTTTCCACGGGATCTCCTGCATCCCTTAAATTTAAAAATTTTATCCCTTTTACGACCCTTCCCTTATTAACATCAAGACATGGAATTATTCTTTTTACCAGCATAAAAACTCCCGGATAAAATAAATACTACTTTGATATTCTTATTGCTTCGCCTAAATCAATTTTTCCTGTGTATAATGCCTTTCCAATAATAACGCCTTCAAGATTTTCAAACTTTTTTTCAATCTGTATTAATCTTTCTATATTTTTTAATCTGGAAATACCGCCTGAAACTATAACCTTCATATTTGTATTTTTCAGGACTTCCAGAATACCTTTTACATTTGGTCCCTTTAATACTCCATCTCTTTTTATGTCCGTATAAATTATTCTTTTTACTCCCATGGATTCAATTTTTTTAATAAAATCAATTAATTTTATATTTGTAATATTTTTCCACCCTTTCACAGCAAGACGTCCATCCCTGACATCAATACCCACCACTATTTTATCTTTGTATTTTTCAATAATTTCTTTTAAAAATTTTTCATTGGTAACAGCCATGGTTGATAGAACAACTCTTTTCACATCTGCTCTTAAATATTTTCTTATATATTCCTCATCTCTTAAACCACCGCCAACCTGTATCTTTATTTTCAAAGCTTTTATTATTTTCATTATCAGATCAATATTTTTAGGCTGGCCAGTGATAGCGCCATCTATATCAACGATATGGATTAATTTAGCCCCTTTTACCTGCCAGAGTTTAGCAACTTCAACCGGTTCTTTTGAATAAACAGTTTCATCCCGCACATCTCCCTGTATTAACCTTATACACTTTCCATTTCTGATATCAATCGCCGGTATTATCTGCATCTTCCACCTTATTATATTTTTTTATTTTTACATATATGATAAAAATTACTATAAATCTTCAGTGACTTTTCACTGCTCTTTTCCGGATGAAACTGAAAACCAGAAATATTTTGATATTCTACTCCGGAAGCAAAAATAATATTACCATATTTTGTTTTTGTCAATATAACTTTTCTATCATCCGGGACACAATAATACGAATGAACAAAATAAAAAAATGATTTATTTTTTATTCCGGATAACAAATAACGATTA
>FWPV01012584.1_pt1 | contig 13008 bp, 18 predicted proteins | sample 2228371 | NCBI WGS metagenome assembly FWPV01 (sample SAMEA103939776, study PRJEB20133) | metagenome | reverse complement strand
ACAAATGAGATTTTAAGAAGATCCTTATCTAAAAAGGTTTACGAGGAAGTTCTCTCCGATGACGGTAAAAACTTCGTTAAACTTTTAGATGAAGCGTTAGACATCGGGCTTTCCTTTCGGCAACTAAACGAGATTATTGATTTATTCAATACAAAAAATCAGTTCATTCTAAGTGAAAAGTCCAAGGAGTTTGATTTAGAAATACCGAACTTTCCGAGTGTTTCCTCTTTGAAAACACATGTAGTCCCTGTTTACACTAACAATCCAGTTATATTGATACCGCACAACTTAGGAACGTTAGACTATACCGTTTTTGTTCAAGGTAGATACGCATCAGATCCACCTTTAACAAGGCAGTTGAATGTTCCAACGGATGTGTCTATAGATAACGGTTACAATCCGATAACTTTGACTACCTCGTCTTCTATTGCTGTTTTCGTTCCCGGTGTGTATGTAGGTGGTGTTTACGTATCCTCTACGTTTACTCCTGTCACCGTTTGGCAACAGAATCATTCTTATACAGTAGGGGATTTAGTAGTTCATAATAATGTGCTGTACTTATGTCTATCAACACATATTAGTTCGGACACCGGATCTTCTAACTACGATACGGACTTCTACAGTGATAGATTGTTACATGTGTGGTGGAAGATTTCACAAATGACATTGATAAACAATCCTTCACAACACTACGTTGACAATGTTCTGTTTGTTTATCATCATAATTATCTAGAAAGCAAAAGGCGCATAGCATACTTCCGTAAGGAACTCAATTCCTGGAAGTTTACTCGTAAAGGACTTGAGTTGTACGTTAGATACTTGTTAGATAACAATTGTGATGTTGTTATAGACGAGAAACTCACAATAACAACGTTGTTTAAGTTTTACAACTACAATTCAATTGATGGCACGGACAACTTATCTGAAATAGGTATTCTTAAGTTTATACCTCCTTTGTCTTCTACAACACCTTACGATGGCCGTCCTTTAAGTACTGATGATCCTTTGATTCTTTCCCCTGTTTCGGTGTTCAATCCTATAAACATCTATATTCGGGCCGATGTACAACCCGACATTATCAGATTTGTAGAAAAAACTGTAAAAGAAAAACTAATACCGCTAACAACTTGGCTTGGTAGTCAAGTCAATTTCTTTTGGGACGATTATACACAGGATTGGATTTAGTACTTAATCAATTCCTGCCGAAAACATACTTAATTGTATTCCTTGTCCGTCCGGATACAACTTAATTATCTGTTTCTGATCATGGAAACTGTAAACAACAAGAAGATAAACATCTTCTACACCTTTTAAATGCCATGTTAATAATACAATGTAGTAAACATTTTTATTCATAAATAAATATGAAAATAAAGTTTGTTAAAGATTTCCAACTTGAGATAGACGATATAATCATTAACGTTTCAAAAGGAACGTACGATTTAAAATTTGATGAATCCGGAACACTTGTTTTTGAGGCAGAACTAGAGGACGGCGTGGTCCTTACTTTTTCCCCTATAGTGAACAGTATTCGCATACCAAGTGAGGACAATGCTCGTAATTTGGGTTACGAGTGGAACAAGTGTCCTATTCCTAAAACACCAACAATAGCCGAAAGTGTTCTTTTAGAAGGAGAGACTCCAGATATTGTCTATCAAATAGAAAGCCCAGGAATTGATTGGGTTTATGATAGTGATGGATACGGTCCTTCTATAGATTTAGATACGGAGTCCGTTACAATTCTTCCCACAAAGGATACTATCTTTGTAATTGAAGATTTAACTAGTGAGTATTGGTCTGGTAAAATTGAAAACGTTGATATACTTTTGGACGGTAAGATAACTGGTGAGTACGAAGATGTATACTGTGACGATCAGTATAAAGTTTACTCCCTATCTAAAGAGCCAGTTTGTTTTGAGTTCACTGCCGATGTGGAAGCAAACGGTAGTGTAGATTTTTTAGTATAGTAACTTATCTACGTACTCGTGAACGTTACTTCTTAACAAAATCAGGTGGTATTTCCTTGGATACTATAGGGATACCTAAAGAATGTGCGATATACACTTCAAGTTCTACTCCTCTACTGTCGTTCCAGTCGTTACCTACTAAAAGTACAACATCGCAGTCAACAAGATATTTGATACATTCCTTCATGTAACTTTCCCAGGACTTATCATGATTGTGATTAAGTTTCATCGGATTGATAACTTCAAAATCTTCTTTTAGAAGTTCACCTTCTACTTATTCAAAGAGTTCTTGCGCCTCTTTCTCCTTTCCGGTGATCTTACCACTTAAGTAGATTTTCATTGTTTTCTTTGTTGAACTCATGTGTTAGATCTTCTTTTTTTAGTTTTAGAATGAAAATAAGAAATGTAATAGTTAGTACAAAGGAATAAGAACAGAACATGACTTCCTGAAAGTTCAAGGAGAGTAAACTTTTTACAAACATAGGAAGTCCAGCATTTAGTGAGACAAAGGAGATTAAAACTATAAAAATCTTTAAGGTGTAATAGAAAACATTTGTGCTCATTTTTTTAAGATATTTTGATGACTTTTTAAAACGATAACGTATGTGCCTTGTTTGAAAGTAAATCACAACATCCGTTTAAGAAAGGGCTTTATGATTGGGTTGTTGCAAATATATCAAAGTTCCTTTTTTGAAAGCAAATCACAACTTAACTAAACATCTATTTGATTAGTTACAAACTGAAAGGCCTTGTTTGCCAGTTTGTAGGAACCGCCGTTCATTATCTTAAAGATTTTGTTATCTTCACTTTTACTTTTGGACGTAGCGTGATGTGTTGTATAACGTGTTACTCCATTGAATAGACCCCATAAGTTATGACCTTTTTGTTGTGTTTCAACTTGTATACATTCTAACAAAGTACGTACTTTACCGCTTTCTGGTAATTCATGTGTAATATCTGTTTTGAGTAAGTATTGAACAAGATCTTTAATTAAATTATCGTGTAAAGGTGTGTTGTACAAAGATTGATATGTTGTATCTAATGTTTGATCGTAAGCAAGTATTGTATTAAAGTACTTACTTAACATCTCTTTAAGATGTTTGATACGATTTGTATGTTTAATAGAAAGTCCTTCCATAGATCTTAAGAATCTGTAAAACTGATTTGAGCAGGACATTACGCGGTCTCCAATACCTATTTTTAAGGAGGAGGAGCCGTCAAAGGAGTTCAAAATAGTTACATAGCGTTCAATAGTATCTCCATTGAAAGATACATCTTTTAATTTGAATTGCATGTATGTGCGGCGTCCACCATGTAAACTACCACTTTTCGTGACTGAATCAATAAGAGAAGGCGGTAACACTTCCAGTACAATGTCCACCAGTTCCGAATTCTGTAAGAACTCGTATCCAGAACCACAGATGTTAAGTACTTGTAATGTGTCTTTTCTTCTTAATAGAGAATACTTCTCTACATTTCTACCTTGTGGATCGTACAAGGGAACCTTTTCAACTTCAAAATTAAGGTTCTTAAGAAGTTCCTGTTTTTGTCTTGTTGTTTCCATAATTTTTATGTTTTTGTTATTTTTCTATAGAAACGTAAAAGTAAAGAACAAATGTTACACTTTAGTTATTTTTCTTTTTCTATTGTTCAAGGGCTAAACAGAATAAGGATAGTTATTCACCGTCCTTAAAAAGTTATTAACCAAGTATAAAAATATAGAAATTTAACTCGTTGAAAACCAACAAGTTATGAAAAAAAGTGATTTTCACGCTTGAACATACGGAAGTAATTCCCTATATTTATGGGCGTAAAGTAACCCAAAAAAATAACAAACCATGGAAACAACAGCACAACACAAGGAAATGGTGGGACAAGTAGCCCACATGGGACTCAGAAAATTAACAATGGAAGATTTTAATTCTTCCGAAATTCAAAAAACAATCAACTACCTCGTATTCAAATATGGTAGTGGTATTAAAGATCGTGCCTTAACAAAGGATGATCTTAAAAGTCATTTGGCACTTACTTTCTGTAAGTTAGTTACACGCGGTTATGTAATTCACTGGAAAAGTATCCAAAAGATCATGCAACTTGCCTGTATTACATTTGTAACCGGTAAAGAAGAATACGATAGTTCATTAGACGGAGGCAATTATACGGATGATTCAGGGGACGAATACAATCCATACGAAAATTTAGTTACAACTTCCTCAAAAGAATATGATCTGCAGGACTTTACCCGTATTTTAACTTCTACCGAAAAAGAAGTTGTTGATATCCTAACAGGATCCGTTCCACTTGAGGACGAAGAACTTAAAAATGGTATCAAGGCGGCCATAGCACAACGCCTTAATACGAATAGAAGAGGAGTTAGAAAACATTTGGCTTCTATTAGGACAAAGTTACAAAACTATTTAGAATGTTACATCTAAAACAACTCATAGGACGTTTGTTATGTTCTATAGGAATACATAAGTACAGGCCATTAGGCAGAATAATTGTAAGTCTTAATGGCCTTGTATGTAAATGTAAACGATGTAAACATCTTAAGGTATTCTAAAATTAAAAAAGATATGAAGCAGGACAATACTCAAAACAAAGAAAACATTCAAAGTAAAAAGATATTACTATTTACATTTACTTTGGATATACCAAGGGAAAACAAAACGATAACACATAAGTATTATCATTTAATAGAACAAAGGCCTAAGGGAAGGCAATGGAGTTACAAGTATCCGGGAAGTTGGTTGTTAACAGTTGATTACATAGAATGGGATAGTTCCTCCTCTATAACTGAAGTGATAAAGGATAGTTTACTACTTCCTTCTAACTACCTTTGGATAGTAGATAGTATTCTTCAAACAAATAGTATTGACGTAACAACAATTAACTACATAAACAGTAGTAACAAGAATTTGTACAATCAAATGTACGATTATAGAAAAGGCATTGAAGATGAACGTAAAACTTTGTAAGAATTGATTGTTGTTTGAACGTTGTTAAACGGGTACACCTGACTTCCGTTCTAGTACAGTAACGTGTTTCTGTAGTTCTTCTATCCACTCTTTACTTTTTTGAATCAAAGTTTCTACGGGCATTCCATTGTGATTTTCTTTGAAATCTGATAACTTGTTCAAGATTGTAATTAAGTACACTTGACTTAAATAGTATTCTCGGCTACCTTCACTCGTTGGGTCCTCCTTTTGTAAGAATTGAATAATAAGTAAGGACATCTCCTCAAACGTTTCTTTGTAAATTTCGTATAACTCCCGATCATATACAACGGACTTCCTACCGGTGTATTTATCAAGTAACCAGTTACCATTATTAGAATGATAAAGAACTGTAGTATGATGGTAATTAAGTTTTCTGGCTAAAAGTGAATACTTACTGGGAACATTCTGTAAAAGATGTGTTAGACACGTAATGATTATGTTTCGTTTTGTAGTGAATTCTTTTCGGCGAATCTTGTTAAAGTATTTTTCATAGTATTGTGCCAAAAATTCAACTAAAGTAGCGATTCTAACAAAACCAAAAGGATAGAATTTGTAATCTTGAGGTACTTTTAAGTCCACATCTTGTAATACAGGAAGGCCATGTAGAAAGTTCTTGCAAATGGCTTTTTGGGATGTACTCTGTAAAAGATTATGAAGATCTCCTTTGATATAAAAGCCAAAGATTTTTTCGGACATGTTTAGGACGTTTAAATGTAACTTATGTAAATAGTAACGTTACCAACAAATTGGAAGTATAAAATTTTCATTTGTTTCTATCGGTAACAAAATTTCTATTGAGTCCGTATGTTCTCCTGGTACGTGACCTACTGTTAGATTACACGAAACCCCGTTATACTTGTATTCTCTTACAAGCAATGTCTGTATGTTACCTACAATAACAATTTTGATGTAATGTACTATTCTACAACTAAGAAACAAAAAGTATTCTGGTTCCCGATAAATAAGAACATCCTCAGAAAGCACCGTTTTGAATTTCTTGTATACTTTTAAGGAATCAGCCATGTTGAGTAGGCGATCTCTCTCTACAGTGTCCTGGATTCTACTTGTAATAAGATTTTTTACTCCGACTTTACGGTCCTCAAAAAGAATGCTAGTAAGTTTTCTAAAATTAAGTTCTCGTATTACTTGATTTTTAAGTTCAAGTATGCTATCGGCACTTACGTACGTTACATTAGGAACCAGTGGAATAGGTAGTACTACACTGTACTGTCCTTTGTTTCCGTTGTTATTGTTCTTTTGTTTCATTGTTTTGTTGTTTTAATGGTGTCTTACGATCTTTAGTTAAACGTTCTATTTCGTAGTTTACACTTCTAAGAATCATTCTATCCAACATTCTTAAGGATGAATAATACAATGTGTTTACGTCCCTCGTAATTTTTGTGTCTTTCTTGCCTAAAAACTTATTGATAAGTCCTTCTTTCTTTTCGGTTATTTCAATCCGGTATCTTCCTATAAGTATCTCGTTGTATTTAGGTGGTAAAGATTTGGTCGGTCCTAAATAAATTGTTACGTTAACTAACAAGTTGGGCTCTTTTAGTTCTTTACTAAAAGAATATTCTTTTACAGGACCTACAATCTTCCTAGTAGTTAATTCAAAACCTTCCTTACGTAAGGATAGTTCTATTCGTTGTGGTAAAAGGACCGGAACTCTGGCGATAAGTAAGGATTCCCAGTCGTCTACTAGATGTTCGTATCTACGTGATATCAGATGTTGTAAGTATTCATCAATAGATACCGTGTACCTTACTTCAGAATTGTAAGGATCTCGGAACATGTAAATGTATTGTACGTCGGTTACCGTTGTCATTTTTTTTGTTGTTTAATTTATTGTTTAACAATACTATTCAACTCTTAAGTATAGATATCTATTCTTTAGGCGGTTGTTGACAAACTTCCCTTTACTTGGAGCGTGTAGAAAACTCTTGTAAACATTCTCTGGTACCTCTAAGTATTTGTACAAAGAACCGTTTACAAATCTTACAAGAAGTTCCTGTGTATCCGGGTCGTAACTTATTTCGGATACATTAGAACTTTGAACCGGAATGAATATTGGATCCATCCTACTTAAGATTTAAGAATGTTTTCGGGACAAGGACTCAAGTATACTTTTAACACTCTGAGTTAAGATAGGTAAATCAATCTCCTGTCCTTGTTCACAGAATACTGTTAATGGACTCCCACCCACCACCTGAATCTGTTCGGCCTTCATTAGTTTTTTACTGTTACCGAGGACCACGTAAACATCCCCTTTGTTGTTTAAGGCGATGTAACCTCTTTTGAATTCTTCCTTTTTGAATTCAATACTGGCTTTAGTGCCTTCTTCTACTTTGTCTTCAATCTTTAATTTGTTTAGGATTGACTGTACTCTTTTTGCTTTCATACGTTTGTTGTTTTTCAATGTTTCTTGCATAGAAACGTTAGGATGGTCTATGTAAGTACCACATCTTGTTCATTTTTTGTAACAATAGATTCTGATGCACTTTTTCTGATAACCTTATATACAGTATCAAAGTAAACTCCTAAGTCCGTATCCTGTGATACAACGAAGATCGTTCCACCCCCTTGCACTACATTTTTGTAATAGGATACTACGGACTGAAAACGGCTTTCGTCCAGTAATGTAAGCGTTTCGTCAAATACGTAGAAATCTACATTGTTAGGATAGAGTAACCGAAAGGCCTCTTGAATAATGATATCTACTACCCGCTTCTCCCCATCCGAATAACGTTCAATCGGAAGTTCGTTTACTAGCACTTGTATCTTGTTACGCTCATCCCCTGATTTAAGTTTAGATACACCCGACAATGTAACCTGTAAGTCCCCATACGCAATCTTGTAGGAAACGTATTCTAACACCTTGTTAAAGTTATCCAAGAATATAGTAGTAATATAGGACCTTATTCCAGATGGACTTAAGATGTCCTTGGCATTTTCTAGAATCTGGGCTTTTTTGTTCAATTCCGTTAAAATAGATTGATCTGTTGTACTTTCCTGTTGTAGTTTTAAAATCTTGTTTTCTAAAGTTTTCTTGTAATTTATCTTAGTAAGAATACTATTCAAATGTTCGTCTATTGTTCTTAGTTGTTGTAAGGACTCCTTTAATTTGTTTAGGTCGTCCTGGCTAAGGATACTAACATTCTCCTGTCCTGGAACAAAAGAATGATTACATTTAGGACATACTATTGTATGTAAGGATTCCTGATGATAGATTTGTCGTTCAATTTGTTTGATTAACATTTTGTATTGTGAATGCACTTTCTCATCATACCCCGATAAATCTCCTAAATTAAGAATGTCCTGTTGTAAGGACTTGATCATATCTTCTTTAGAAGTAGAGGAGGCCTGTACTTGTGTTATTTGTTGTTGTACTTTAACAATGTCCTGACGAACTTTTTCAGTTAGTTCGTCAAAGTTAGGTAAATCTTGAAACGCTAAACTTTCTAACAACTCTTTCTTGTCTCTGTCCGATAAGTTTACGAATCCATTGTACTTCCAATTTGTGAAGTTTACGGTTATGTTACCAAACAAACTATTTAAGTGTTCTTGTTTGTCTTGAATATTTTTGATGTCAACCTCTTTTCCGTTTTGATAGATACGTAAAACTTTAGGTTGTCTTACAATAACAAGTCCGTTGTCAAGTTCTATACGAACTTCCTTGATATTATCTGGTAAGTATCCGCGGTAAGACTTTCCTGTTAAAGCGTAATGAATACAATCCAAGAACATACTCTTACCAGAACCGTTACTGTCTGAAGATACGTTGTATTTGTTTTCTCCTGATAGAAAGTGTACACCGCTTTCCACGGTTAGATCAAGGTCTTTAAACAACCCGAACTCCTTACAACTTAAGTGTTTTATGTTCATAAGATGAGATTTACCATTCTGTTTTGACTATTACTTTGTAACCGAACTTCTCCATAAAAGATAAGTTCGTTGATAATTCTTTGCACTTCTTTTTTATTGTTCTTTTTACGTTTCATTTTATACAAAGAAACTTTGGTTTGTTTACGTTAGTTACATTACTATAGTATAAAAAAGTCGTGTATGTTAACGTTTCATCTTACAGAAAAATCTTTACGTAAAAATATCAATGAAGTTAGAAACAGAGTACGTACATATAATCTGTTTCTTTACTTTGAAAAAGAGGACAAATATCCTCATTACACTTGGTGGCCCGGTTCCTCTAAAAAAGTTTACAAACTGACAATTAAAAAAGGGGAAGATCATTTGATTACACTTGACAGCGTAGTTAGAGTGTCCAAAGATGTTTACTTTACACATGGTGACATCCTTGTTTTACGGCTATCAAAATGGTTTGAAGAACAAAAAGATCTTCCCGTAGGTATCCGTATTGTGAAAAAGATAAAAAAGAAAGTACAAAGAATAGTAAGTAACAGTATTGGTATTCTGTAGCACTTCCGATATTGTAGATACAGTTTCTATGATCAGAAACAATCAATAAAAAAGAAAAAATGGAACGTAAAATTTTGTCAAGTATAGAGGAACTTAACAAAAAGTATCCGGAAGTACTGAAAAAGTACGGTTATGTTTCTTTTGATCAATTGGAATACGGAGAGGAGATTTACGAACATCACAAAGATCAGGAAGGTTTTGAACATACTACTACTTACCGGAGGAACGACAAAGGAGTGTATGTTATACACCGTAGCATAACAACAGAGGAATCTTATCACGTACAGTACGAAATAGAAAACTTTCAAGATACACACAAAAAGTCAGTTGTGATTTACAAACTAGAAGGTCGTTACTTAGTTTTTTATACACTTGAAAACGGTAAATGGAAAGAAGTAGATCGTTTTCCTTTACCTACAGAAATGTCCCCCGCTAAAGGATTTTTATCAAGATTACGTGGTATACGAGATAAGTATCTTGTAAAAACTGAAAGTCGACCCAAAGAAACAAACAAAGCATTTTCTTTGTCCTTTTTTTTAATGTATTAAAAAGTAAAACAATGAAAAATATGAAACACACACCAAAAGAAAACGACAAAATAGACAAGGCCATCGGTTGTTTGTGGCGGATTTTTGTAATATGTTTTTGGATTAAATTTATTCAACTTCTTATAGAAGATATCTTCAAATAATAAAAAAAACATATGAACAAAGATCAAGCTGTTCTTGTATTTTTTCTAGTTCTAATGCTTTTTACTAATTTTACACTGGCGACCCGCCTTCCTAACATTTTTGGATGTAAAGAAACAGATTTAACAGAAAACGACCAATTTGATCGTGTATGTTTGTTTCTTTTATTCATCATGGCGGGTTTGCTACTGTACATTGAACTGTACGTTAAATAAAAAACATTTCAAAAGATGAAAGTCGTAGCATTTGGTGATTTACACTTTAAGAAGAACATTCTAACACCGGACAAAATAACTGGTAGAGAATACTATCGTGAGTTCTTTTCGGAAGTACTAAGTATTATTGATGAACAACAGCCAAAAGCCGTAGTGTTCCTTGGGGACTTGTACGACCGAGTGAGTAAAATACACCCTGAGGTGTTTGTAGGCGTTTTTGATTTCTTTACGGCCTTGTCTTACTACTTACAACGGAAATATCCACAAACAGTTGTTTTAATTGTTACCGGTAATCATGATATGTACAACAATAGTAATGCCTTGTTAAAACATCTGTCTTTGTTTGGTAACATCCTTGTAGACGAACCTTTTGTTTTACAAGAACTTGACTATGATAAAAAAGTATACTTGTATCCTTTACCGTACTACATGAAGGACACTTACAAAACAATTGAGGACCTTCCAAGTATGGGCGATCATGTAAATCTGTACTTCTCGCATCTACCATTATCTGACTATGAAAAAATAGGTCACTTATCAATAGAAAGCTTGAATGCCTTCCCTATACTCAACTCACTTTTTATTTGGGGGCATTATCATTTCTATCGTGTAAAAGGAAAGTTTGTCTGCCCTGGAACCCCTTATGGTATAAATTTTTCTGATGCCGATAAAAAGGATTACTGCTATGTTTTAATAGAAGTAGGCAAAACAGGCCACATCACCTACAAGATGAAAACAATCAAAACACCTTATAGATTTGTTACAAAGGAACATAATACAGAGGAACAACCATATACATCCTATAGAATAAAACGAACAGATTCGGACGTAATGAACAAAGACATTAGTGTTTTAATCAATGTCAACAAGGAAGTTCTTAACAAAAGATTTAAGTTTGATTTTCAAGAGATACTCAATGGATATGTAACAGACACGGATGTTAGGAACTATTTGTTTTCTTTGTTAGGTTCTACAACATGATTTAACTCAAGAAAATCATACAACTTGTGCTTATGAATGTTGTATTTATCAAGTATACTTCATTCATAACAAACTCGTTTGGGTAACAAGGGGTTGTATTCTTTTAATCGTTAAATCAAGATATGATTTTTCTATGTCTATACCAATGTAATATCTCTTACCTATCAAGAGGGAAGCAACAGCCGTAGTCCCTCCACCATTGAAAGGATCTAATATCACATCATTTTCTTTCGTAGATGCTAAAAGTATTCTTTTAAGCAGGGCTAATGGTTTTTGGGTGGGATGTTTGCCAAACTTTTTTTCATCATTAAGAGGCGTAGGGATGCTCCATACACTTCTCATTTGTTTGCCCTTGGCTTTTAACTTATCTTCCTGAAAATCTAATTCTTTCATCAATTCATAATTGAAATAATGTTTTGTGTTTTTATCTTTCCTTGCCCATAAAAGGGTTTCGTGAGAATGAGCAAAAGTGGTGCAACTTAAATTAGGAGCAGCATTAGGTTTGTACCAACAAATATCATTGAGGATATGAAATCCCAGGGACTGTAATAAATAACCACACTGAAAGATGTTATGATAAGTTCCACTTATCCAAATCGTTCCTTCTTTTTTAAGGATTCTTTTACATTCTGTTATCCAAGTTTTATGAAACTCGTAAGAATCTGAAAAACTTGTTTTTTTGTCCCAAGGTATGTTTTCACGGCGTCTCTTGTTAAAACGAACTTTATTGATGTATCCGTGTTCTGACAAAAAGTAAGGAGGATCGGCAAAAACTACATCTATTGATTCATCGGGAATTTGTTTTAGAAACTGTAATGAATCTTTGTTAAAAAGAAAAAACTTGTCACCGTAACTGTGGTAGATTTCTTCCTTTCGTAAACAAAAAGTAAACAGATCTTCCTTCATATTACAAAGATTGTCCTAAATGAAATTCTATGTAGTATCTTCCTAATAGGATAGAATCGGACTGATTATGATTCTTAACACTTAAGTCAGGATAGAATCTGTTTATTGCTAGTAAACTTCTTTCTTTGGAACTTAATGAAGGACTTACATGTTTGAGAACTTTTGATTGCCAAGTTTTAGGATGTACAATCTCGTAATGTATTCCTAAACTAATACATAACCCGATCAATGTTCCTTGATGTAGCCCCATGTTAACAAGACCTTTTTTGTTGGCCTTAAAAGCCATCCCTACTTGTTCCATTACAACAACTTTAGGACTGTGTCTTTGAAATACGTTATAGATCTGTTTGTAATCAATCTCTTTTTTGTTGATTTTAGGCATAGACACGCTTTCAAATCTCCAGGATTGTGTCTCTTGATCTTTGAACCAAAAAGTAAGATAACCTTCTCTACCTGGATCTATACTTATGAGTTCCACTTGATTGTTGCCCATATTACATGTATTTGTTGTATAATTTGTTGTATAATAGTAGAATACTTTTAGACTTTTGTATTTTGGCAGATTTCTTCTAACGACCGTATCAAATCTGGGGACAAAATCTTACCTACTCTATGATCAATGTCTTCTACTTCTACACTTACAAAAAACTTAATAGGTAGTAAGGCGTCAACGGTGATTTCTACATATCCTATAAAATCAGAAAACGGACCTGTAAACTGTAACCCTCTCCTGTAATCTACAAAAATAACTGGATTGAACCAGAGTATTTTACCTTCTTTAGTTTTAACGATGTCAGGATAGCGTTTATGATAAGTA